>ERZ794936.258-NODE-258-length-29419-cov-7.287393_pt1 | contig 29419 bp, 14 predicted proteins | sample MGYA00511083_ERZ794936 | MGnify/ENA primary metagenome ERZ794936 (study PRJEB30137, sample SAMN04331409) | food metagenome | isolation source: Y2 must sample point D1 replicate A | place: Australia: South Australia | collected 2014 ... | reverse complement strand
AATTACTTCTTTGCCGCCATCTCAAACAATTCCAAGATTTTGTTCAGGATATTTTATCCAATCTCGTCTATCGTATCAAGCTCGCTCTTGGAAAACCAGATAAGCAAAGAGAATAGCGAGTTGAGGTTTCAGTTGTCGCACACGCCTAAATTCTCGGTCTACTTTTTCAGCGGAATCAATGCAAATCTCAACCAATGGTCGATTTGCGACGACTTTTCCGAGGCTCAGCAAGTGAGCTCTGCCTTCTACGCACCTGGCGGCACATCCACGCCACATGTACTTGTTGGATCCAAAAGCTCCCTTGCGTTCTTAAACGAGTTTGTGAGAAAGCAAAATCAAAATCAGCCCTCAGGATATGAATCTGCCGTTCATCGCCTGCTTGATCCCAATCCTGCTGAGGGGGAAGAAACTTTGGGTGCCCCAAATGTCCTTCATTTTTCGGAGGAGGATAAGAACAATTTCGCTCTCCACCCCGACTCTCATGATATTGACTGGCATCATTCTCCACGAGAACATCAGGATTACGGATTGAAAGGTATCTCACCTCTTGGGGAGCTAGGGACTAGATCGCATAGCCCGGCCATAAGTCAACACTCAAGCGTGAACGCGGACACTAGATTTTCGACAGGGCTTGATGTGAAAGGTTCCGATCAGCTACATCAGCCAGGAAAAAAGGCAGAGGATGAGTACAACAACATATTTACAGACACTCCAGACTTTTTCAATGCCGTGGATACACCCGGTAATCCTCACATCCCCTCACATCATTCAATTCGTGATCATGACAATCTCATTAATAGTCCCTCGACCAATGTTCATTCTTTTGTCAGCAGCACCAACAACAACAATGACAATATTGACAGCGAGTTACAAGACAATGTGAGAGAAGATTCGGCTCTGAAGTATGCAGCGCCACAATTCTCACTGGCAATGGACCAGACAAACCATACTTATACCAGTGATACACCGCAACAACTCCACCATGGATTTGGCGTTGATATCGCCGGGGCCGATTTCCAAGCGCATGACTTTCTCATGGATAGTCCATCCATGTCTCACAACGCTCCAACTCCGGGTAATGTGACAAATCCCGCGCACGAAGACCAATTTATCGATTACAATGGTGAAGCTCGCTGAGTGAAGGGCCGCGACCCTCACAAACAATTTCGCAACATTGATCTATAGAGCTCAAGCATAAGGTTTCTCATCAAAGTTAGGACTAGATATCTGTTAAAATAGAAATATAAAGTAATTCCACGTCTAAATGAGTGACAGAATATGAATTGACCAAGTTTGACTCTCCTATCGCTGTCACGTGACTTGGTGCAAATCTAAGCTATGGTCCAGTTCAGATTCGGGCCATCTGCGGCCAATTTCAAGAGAAAGATGTTGACTCGAGTGGCGGTAAGATTCCAGCTGACAGCTGTCCGGCCTGCCCTTGAATCTATTTTACCAAAGAAAAAAACAATCAATCGTCTTCTTTTTGATAATGATTCCAGACTCGCATACAAGAAGGCAATGCCCATCTTGACCACAATCTATACGAATTTAGATACACCAGATCAAATTAAATTGCCCACGTACACAAAACATGATGATCTCATGATGCTACGGTCAATTCTTCACGATTTACGCAGTGTAACAAACTCCATAAACAAAAATTTGGTCGAGTTAGAGAATGAGCTTGTTGAACAAGCTGCTGAACTAGGGAACAGTGATGCCATCGCTATGTTAGCATTTGAGGCTGTCGCTTCTAAGGACACATCAAAGGAAGATTACGAATACGCAAACAATCTCATAAGAGAACTCACCGAACAGCAACACCCATTAGTGTTCAAGCTTGCAGGCGACTTTGCGTTCACGAAATCTTTTCACGAACAGGCCGCACAATACTGGCAGCAATTTTTAGAGTTGGAAAGCGATACAATCTTGGCAAGTCACGTGTACTCGAACCTCGGTGTGTATTACTATCACTACTTAAGGCCACGGCCTAATTTGACAGAGGCTAAGTTGTGCTTTGAAAAGTCTGTTCACTTTGGTCAGCTAGATTCCCATATAGTGAAAGCTCACTACTATTTGGGACAACTCTACTCAATCACAGACCCGGTTTTGTCGCGTTATCATCTCGAGATCAGCGCGTCCAAGGGACTACAAGAAAGCCTTCCTTCTTTGGGGTTCATGGAATTAAATGTTTTCAATAATGTATCTAAGGCTTTGGAATGGTTCAAGTTGGGTGTTGAGGCCAACAGTGACGTTTCTTGTTTGATAGGTCAATTTGATGCTCACGTGCGAGTGGGAAGCAGCGCCAAGGCATTAAAGATACTCACAAACTTGCGCGGACTCAAGAGTAAGTTGGAAAGGATCATTGCTAAAGGTATGGATAATGTTCCTCCATCGTATAGAGACTTGGCCGCCAGCAATCAGGTCTTGTTGAGCACATTTTTTGCAACACGATCAGATGCTATTGAGAAATTGCACTGATCATCAAATCAATTTCAGGTGCTTTGATCCTGATTTCACTAAGTGTACTCCTGAAAGTTTAACTCGGATGTGAACCTTTGCTTAAGGGTGGTAGGATCTATCAGTGAGGCCTGTCTTTGGAGATAATCGGCACCCAGCGAAGAGAGCAAGTCTTGACTCATATCGTCGTCAGATTCACTAAACCAGAAATGCTCACATGACTGAGAAATGTCAAATCTTTGCAGCGGGTCGACCAAAAGCAAATTGCTTATCAAATCCAAAGCACTATCTTTTATCTCATCCCAATACGGAGAGTAGAATGCGAACTTCCCTTGAAGAATTTGATCACGCATGCTTGGAGGGCCGAGCTCATCGCTGAACGGCGGGAACCCGCATAAACATACATATAACAATACCCCTGCCAGCCATATATCGACCTTTGTAGTATAGTTGCTATTGTTGTTCAAGACTTCGGGGGCAACGTAGGCGGGAGTTCCGCAAAGAGTGTTGGTGAACTTGAGTTCGCCAATGAACTTTGCAAGACCAAAGTCGGCAATCTTCACCCTCACGTCGTATTCATTCTCATCCCAGGGCCCAGTTTGTATGGGGTGCGCAGCTGACCGTGGCGTGATATCAAGAAGGACATTTTCGGGCTTGATGTCTCGATGAATAATATTCTTATCATGTAGATATTGCAAGCCCGACAAGAGTTGTTTGTAAATTGCCTTGGTTTCTTCCTGCCCAAGCTTCAGCTTGTTCACTATACGCTGAAAAAGCTCTCCGCTATTTACCTTTTCCAAAACAAGGTAAGTCGTGGAGGAAAACTCGTTTATGGGTTCAACGTAGTGAGAGATGAAACGCACAATGTTCGGGTGATTTGTGGACAACAAAAGGTTCATTTCTTGACGAAGTTTGGCTTCTTCACCGCCACCATCGTTTGCCCCACCGTTCCCGCTGGACTTTGTCTTGTTGGGGTGAAATATTTTCACGGCCACAATGTCACCAGTTGTACGATCACGCGCCTCTTTCACCACCGCGTAATGACCCGTCCCGAGCTGATTTTGTAAGATATAATCGTCAAAGAACGACTTTTTCGCGTTCCCTAGTTCATCGCCGACGTATCGAAAGATGTAGGTGCTGGTTCTGGCGAATGATATTTTATCGCCGCTTCGAAGGAGTGCACTAATGCCTTTCCCGAGTAGCTCCCCATTCACCGAGGTGCCATTCGTGCTCGTGTCGGTCAATAGCAAGTATTCCTTACCACTTGTATTGGTCAAGGTGAATTGGCAATGTTTGGATGATACGTCACTGCCACTTATTTTGATGTCACACGTGCTGCTTCTTCCAACTACGATGCCGCGTGGTATCTTGGGTATGAGCAAGTGTGGCTGATCAGGCTTCACGCTGAAGAGTTTGGCTATTGGCTCATATTTGTGCACCTGTCTCTTTGGAATGCTTTGTGCATCGACCAATTGCTACATGTTAGTCCTGGAATGCTCATGATAGCCGAACCCGGCATCACATGTAAGAACGTACTCTTTTTCTGGTGAGTGACATGAATTCCTGACGGTCCAGTCACGTGCCAATGTTTATAGGGATAAATGAAAATGTATTTATATCTCTGCTGAAAGTATTTGAGACAGTAGACGGGCCACTGACTCTGAAATCTGTGTTGTATTTCTTATAAGACGTGCGTGTTTGGTCTTCAACGTGAGAGACGCGTAATGCGAGCACACACCGCGCTCGTGAAAGTCCGAGAAGCGGGCTCGTCCTGCAAAAAAAGGATTCAGGTGCAACTTAGATTAATCAGTCAGTGTAAATTCTTCATTCACTGATCTTGAAATAGAAAGTGGTCCGCAACTTACACACACATATATTTATTTAGGCTCACGGTAGCCCAATTAAATTTGGAAGAGGCAGTGCTAGCATGCGTGGAATCGATCGATCGCATCGGCCTCGTATCTTCTTGAGCGTGACATGCCTTAGTCTGTTTACAATAAGAGAGGCTAGCAAGTTCGTCAGATAATCCGGAACAACAAATCAAGACACTCGCTGTCGGACAAGCAATCAAGACGATCCTCAAACTGACTGCGAACGGAGTCACCATTTTGAAATTGTTTCTTCAATAATCTGGCCCCGGAAGCGTCAAAACGGCACATAACTTGGATCGATTGTGCCAACTTCTTGCACTGCTTGTTCTCAGCGTTGGAAAACTTGTGCGTGTGATCCAACATCAAGGGTGCTTTCAAAACGCTTTGCAAGTATTCTACATCAGTGTGCAACTGCTCCAAGCCAAGCTTGGTGAACTGATTATTTGTAATGACATATTCGAGCATCACTTGTGCGTAGGAATCACAAATCTTGCTTGAAATCATAAAGTAGTCAACCTCTGGGAGCGATCTTCTCAAATATGAGGCGTAAGTTGGCAAGGTAGTTGTAAGAGCTGATAAGGTTGAAGAGATCTGTACCTTGTATCCGGGGTCTTCAATATTCCAGGTACTTGCATTAACGTATTCTTTCAAAGCACCCCGCACTTCCTTTCGGAAAAAGTCTTCGTACTTGCTCGTAACTTTGGAAAGAAGAGACTTGTACTCACTAATAGGGGAGTCGAAGATCGAATCTCCAGCAGTTCCGGACGACTTTAAGCAGTAGTTCCACAATTGAATGTAAATCAAATCCTCAGCCCACTCCTCCATTTTCTCAATCACAAACTTTGTCAGGCAATAAATCCCCGTGAGCATTTGAAGACCAGTTAGTCCATTTGTAACAACCTCCTGCGTCGAGGAAGTCGCGTCATTTTTGGTGCTTGTTTTCATGAAGCTAGATATAAGCTTCAGTCCAAGAGACTCATTAAATTGGCGAAATTGCGTATGCAATTGACTCAAATACTGATCTAGGAACAGGAGTTGAATTTGCGAAACGTACTTCAACTGGTATTTCACAATATTGATGGTCTTAAAATGAGTAGTGAGGTTGTCGAACAATTTGGCAAGACCAAAGGCAGAGTACGTGGGCTTCACTATGCTCTCTGGAGAGTCTGCGCTTGCTGCGAACTCATGGTCAATCTCGAAGGCATTGCCGGGTAAGATGATTTCCGTCTCGAACCGCTTTTTTGCTAGACGAAGCTCCAATTTTAGCCAGTTGTTGACAGACACATTCTCTATCTCCTTGGAATCTTTGGGTGCCAAAATGTCGCCAGCCAATCCCATCCACTTTTTTTCTGGTACATCATCTAGGTGAACGATGTGTGGGTTATACTTGTAAGTGTTGCGAAGTCTTTGGTCAAACGATGTGGCCTCAAATATTAAGTGCGACAATAGTCTCCCATATTGATCAGTTATATTCTCGTCTTCCAGATTTGCCAGAATGTTCTCATTGATGATCGACAACATGCTTCTCAATTTTTCCCTCACAGGTACCAAGACGGCTGATATTATTTCGTATACGTTGAGTTTCTCATACTTGAGGAAGATGTCACCAACAACGAACTCTAGCGTCGGTAGGCTATCCTTCAAAAATTCCTCAACATAGGTCAAAGCCCATTCGGGCTTGGTCAATTTGTTTGTTTCTGTTACGTTGCAAAAATGGTAATTGAACCGCATCACAAAGGGAGCGAGAAGTGTTTCAAGACCCCACCAAACACCAGGGTAACGAGGCACAAAATCGCTCGCCTGGAGCTCAATGAGATCGCTGAATAGCCCAGAAATCTCCTTGAGCTTTTCTGTGCTTATGACGAGCTTTTCTTTTGGTGATAGCCATTTAACATCAGAAAGTGTTGACGACAACAACGAGGCAATTGAGCTCCGCTTGGCCTCGATCGCAGATTCCAATTGACTCTTCAAAACATCATGAATCGTTTCTTCTTCAGCCAATTCCTTCACTTCAAGTGCGATCTGCTCAAATTCGCTAATACTTGACAGAGTTGAGAGGTGTGAAATGTGCTTTTGTATAGCCACACCGGTCTCCAAAGCCGTACACAGGGCTATGACGCCCTGCCTAGATCTGACCAAAGAAAGAAGTCTGGTGAGCACCGCAATATCACCGTTTGCAGAAATGAGCTCCTCTATGAATACGGGGGAAGATTCCGGGGCGATCTCTGATATCTTTTTCATCAAGTCAAGCACCTGAGGCGAGATCTCATTCGCAAAATTCGGTTGTTCATTTGATGTTTTCGCCTGTATTTTGTGCGTTACGGACTCCTTTTCTTCATTGAGCAAGGTGATTTTAGAGTCTATATCTTCTAAATCCTGGAAGGATACGTAGTTTGTGTTGATGTAATTCATAATTTGTCTAATACCTGTCGGGCTGAGCCTGTGAGAGACTGATTCAGGTGCCGCGTTGTACCAGGCAGATTGCGTGGGCTTGAGTTAAGCCCGAGTCTCGAGAGACCTGCGCGGCCACATTGAAGTCAGGCGCAATTGCATTGTATACCCATCTAGCCGCTTATGAAAGCCGGCGTGAGGCATTTGTATTAATTTTGGGCAATTTGAGGTATTGAACTGGCTTAATGCAAGACCTCAAATCTCATCAGTATAAGTCAGAATTTTACAACGTGCTTTCGATATTTTATCAATTGTCAAGCGAAGCAAGTGTAGCTCACCATTCCGGAACCGCACTCCACTTTACGACATAATTCATCTATTTTTTAAAAAATGTGGAGTCTCACCAATGCTTTCTGTGTTTCCAAACAGTTTTGTCTAGCCATATCATAATGTTCATTAGAATTTACGCCATGCATGAGAAGTATCAAGCAAAGCAAAAATATAAAGATGCCCAAACGATTTGACTTCCTACCTCCCCCGGAGGCCGTATGTATGCTCGCGGCGGTGGGCTTCGCAGTCGCGCCCGAAAAAAGGCGTAGTGCTTCTACCAGGAAGACGCAAGATCAAGCTGAATCTTTTAACCTATCTTAATAGCCATCAATACACCAGCATGCAAGCCCCAGTTGTATATATCAACGCTTCTACGGAAAGACAAAGCGGGCGTAAGGCGCAAGTTGCCAACATCACTGCAGCAAAGGCCGTTGCTGACATCATCCGCACGTGCTTGGGCCCTAAAGCCATGCTCAAGATGTTGTTGGACCCAATGGGTGGTATCACGTTGACTAACGATGGGCACGCAATCTTGCGTGAGATCGACGTTTCCCACCCGGCAGCAAAATCCATGATCGAGCTAAGTCGCACACAGGATGAGGAAGTCGGCGATGGTACCACCACCGTGATCATCTTGGCCGGTGAGATTTTGGCACAGGCGTTTCCCTACATCGAGAAAAATTTGCACCCAGTTGTGATCATTCAGGCATTGAAACAGGCGTTAGCTGATGCCTTGGAGATCATCCACTCGGTGTCTGTCTCTATTGACATTGATAACGAGGAGGCTATGATTAAGTTGATCAAGGCGTCTATCGGCACCAAGTATATCAGCAAGTGGTCGCAGAAAATGTGCGAGTTGGCTTTGAAGGCTGTCAAAACGGTCACTGTGGACAACGGTGGCCAGAAGGAAATCGATACCAAGAGATACGCCCGCGTGGAGAAGATCCCCGGTGGTGAGGTGACCGACTCGGAGGTTATGGATGGCATTTTGTTGAACAAGGATGTGACGCACCCAAAAATGAAAAGACGTATCGAAAATCCGCGTGTGATCTTATTGGACTGTCCATTGGAGTACAAGAAGGGCGAGTCGCAAACAAACATCGAGATCACGAAGGAGGAGGACTGGAACCGCATTTTGCAAATCGAGGAGGAGCAGGTGCGCGTGATGTGCGAGCAACTCTTGGAGTTTAAACCCGACTTGGTTATCACAGAGAAGGGTGTTTCTGACTTGGCTCAACACTACTTGTTGAAAGGTGGTGTCACAGCATTGAGAAGAGTTAAGAAATCAGACAACAACAGAATCGCTCGTGCCACTGGCGCAACCATTGTCAACCGCATTGAGGACTTGAAGGATACTGATGTTGGAACGAAATGCGGTCTCTTCAAGGTCGAGCTTATTGGTGATGAATACTACACGTATCTCGTTGAATGTAAGGACCCCACTGCGTGCACAATCTTGTTGAGAGGTGCCTCAAAAGACATATTAAACGAGATCGAGCGCAACTTGCAGGATGCCATGGCTGTGACTAGAAATGTCATGTTTGAGCCTTCGTTGAGTCCGGGAGGCGGTGCTACGGAAATGGCCGTGAGTGTTAAGCTTTCGGAGAAAGCCAAGAGCATTGAAGGCGTGGCCCAGTGGCCATACCAGGCGGTGGCCGATGCTTTCGAGGTCATTCCTAGAACATTGATTCAGAACTGTGGTGGTAAGCCAATTCGTATTTTGTCTCAATTGAGAGCGAAACACGCACAAGGTGAACACACTTTTGGTGTTGATGGCGACTTGGGCAAGGTGGTGGACATGAACGATTACGGGATCTGGGAGCCGGAGGTGATCAAGCAGCAGTCGATAAAAACCGCCATTGAAAGTGCGTGTCTTTTATTGAGAGTAGACGATATCGTCAGTGGTGTTCGTCAGCAGTAAGATGATGAAATTGCAAGTAAATAATGAGGTCTATGCCCGAAAAGAGCTGAGCTGTGCTGATCGGCACTTTCGGGAACAATTCATACAAATTCAATGATATATAAGACCTAGATGGTGTAAATTAGGCTGTGCATCGGTCATTGTCGCTCCTGCTGAGTTCGATTGCGAGACAAATCTACAAATTAATCACCACATTGATAATTAGCTTGACCAGAATAATCTTGTTGCACAACCTCACGTCACGTGATGCTTCTTCGCGTGAATGCTGGTGTCTATTTAGAGTTGGTCCGAATCAGGAAGGTGGCTCGTAACATGCCTGTCCTCACTCATTTGAGTACGTCACTTTGATGATTCCGCGCAGAATCAGGAATGCGAGCCCATTGCTATTTCAGATCACCAATCTAAGCGTGGAGCTGAGCCGTGCCAAGCTCTCCCTTCTTCCCCTGACTCTGTCTCTCTTTTATCCTAGTCAATTCTGCATTTCATCTCATTTTCCTGCATCATCAGATTGTTTCCGGTAATTTATGTTCAGTCCTCCGTTGCCTTTCTTGGCCAAGACAAAGGTCTCGTGGACCGGAGAACAGGATGGGGACCTTGGCTTCTTGGAGAATGAGGTGGTCAAAGTTTTTCACGTGGTTGATGAGCTGTGGTGGCAGGGCAGTTTATCCAGAAATGGCGCAGAGGGAATCTTCCCTAGAGATTTCGTCGAGGTGATCTCGGCTCCTGCGACGGTTCAAAATACCCCGACCAAAGTTGTGCCACCCTTCTCGTCTGTGCAAGGTAACCATGGAGCGTCACCAATGGGAATTCATAGCCACACACCGGAAAAGTGTCACATGTCACCTTCGGCCAAGTATGTCACGTCACCGGTAAATGGGTTTACGTCGACCCCACCGCATATTTTATCGAGTTCAACCACTCCGCTGAAGACAGATCGCCGCGAAGAGTATCGCATGGCTAAGATAAATACACCATCAAAGAGTCCTGGATACGGGCATGTGTATAAGGGCCAAATCAAATCGCAACTGACACCCGCCCTTGACGACTGCGACGAGTCTTTCGATGAGCATAATACGTCGTTTCTGCACAAACGCAAGGGGAAGCAAAAGACCCCGCAGTTCTATTCTCAGCACGTTTTGAGCCTGGGACTTACTAAAGCACATACCACCGACAATCTCTTCGAGACCAAGAGGCTTAGTCAAATGATCTCAGCTGATAATTCGCCCGTCAAGATGCGCTCGGCCGATCTTACGCAGCCAGCAAACATGATGCCTGCGATGAACTTTGCCGTTTCCACCTCTGCCCGCCAAGATGAGTTTTGCCAGACAATTGCCCAGAAAAAGCAGGAGTTGGAGAAGCAATTGCACCACTTGAAAGAGTTAGAGAGATCACATATCCAGGAAAAAACCCTTCACCTGGGCGACGATAGCTATATCAGTGAAGATCTCTTGCTGTCGAAGCGCAACTACATGTCCAGAGAAGAATTGGGGCACAAATTAGAGGTAAGGGAAGATCTTGACTCTGAAGATCTCCCGCCGCCCCCTCCTCCCAAACATGCGCGTGTTCCATTTGACGCCAATGACTTCAAAGCATCCGGGGCAACACTTGATGACAAATTACGGAGCCAAACCCAATATCCAGAAGAATGGAAGAATTCCATGAAGTCATTGCAAAGTGATGTACTTAATCTATCCGAGCTTAGCGCCACAAGCGCGGGCTCGTTCTCGCGTCACAAATTCGAGAGAGACTTCCTTCATGGTCAGCCAGAGGCCGAAGGGGTTGAAGCAGATGTTGCCAAGTTAAATTTAAATGATAACGAAGAGCTCATGAACTCTGTCTTCACATCAAAAAAATCTAAACACCCGAATATTTTCAAGATGTTGATGAAGAAAAAACCAGAGCAGAATTTAATGGAGCAAAGACTCCTCCAAGAGCCCGACAATTGGCAGATGGTGAAGCATGACCTCAACAGAATGAATACACTCACGACTCTGGATAAACAGGCGCGCACGAAGCGTGTGGCCAGATCTGAGGCCAATTTTATCATAAAGCCACTTGAGTACATCACCGATGTGAACACTAGCGAGGTGTTTGGCCCCGACAACATCGAGGTCGTAGATACCGAAGTCAACATTCGCAAGGTGGCAGAATTTCTGATGAAATACGACCATGATTACGACTTCAACGATTTGATCACTGACGTAAGTGTGAAGTTTGGGTCCCACAGGCCGAGCCAAATAAGGGCCATTCTATTGCACTTGTGTAAATTCCGCATTATTGACGAAACGGGAAAGATTCTGCAAATGAAACCCAAAGTGCATGAGGTTATGGCCAAAGGCGAAGCTACGATCTTTCAGCTAAACTATCTTTTCAAAAAGCTTCTTGAAGCTCTTCGCATCCCAGCAGAGGTTGTCTTTGGGTTTTGGAAAAAGCCTAATGAATTCTACCACTCCGATCAATTCCTGGTGAATCACTGCTGGCTCTCGGTGATGATGCAAACTGATGAAAGAGGCAATGGAGCTTTCAGGTTGATCGATCTCATGTGCTTTCAAAACGGACTGATCTGCAATATCGAAGGCTTCAACGAGTTTTATTTCCTCACCGCGCCAATTGACATAGTGTCCACTCACATCCCTTCTGTTATCGAACTACAGCATGTATGCCCTCCGGTCGACCTCAATGTTGCTTTTCATTTACCCAGATTATATTCGAGTTTCAAGAAACACGATCTCGAATTCATCAACTTCAATAATTCTTTGACCCGTATGCACGATTTGGAGTTCTTTGAGGCCGATATCAAAATTCCTGTTTCTGTGGAATTGTTCACTTTGATCAAAACGTCGCGCAAAACGTCTAATGACTATACTTTATGTCAAATTTACTGGAAAGGTCCACAGAGAATAGCGAGAATCAAAGCCGTCTTGCCAGAGAACGAAAGCATAGGCGTGCTTCAAATCTTTGCTGGTCAAAAAGGGCTACAAACTCATTTTGACAACATTCACGAATTAGCTTGCGTCATTCCTTTGTACCACACTGGAACTAGCAAGGCAAGTGCATTTGTTCCACGCTTTCCAACGATCAGAAGCCAAAACAACGATTTATACATCCGGCATCCGCAGCTCAGCTCTATTAGCATCAACAACACATACAGCTTTGAGGTCGATGTCCATCCATCTATGGGATTGAACAGTGGCTCAGGAATCATGAATCGGGACTTCAAACTTGTCGTTGAAAGCCCATCTGGAAAGTACACAAAACTCATCAAGGATGAACCCCATAAGCCCTATGGCACACATCAGCTGAAGTTACACTGTCAAGAGAAAGGATTATATAGAGGGTTGGTCATTGGGGACAGCGGTAACAGCTGGTATGTCTTTGCGCAATGGGAATGCTAAGCTGGGTATTCATTGCATCTGTACGTCATCACATAAACCTTTAAAATGCATCGCTTATCGCAAAGCACGGACTTTATAGGTCCCAAAGAGGTTGGAAAGCTCAGCACGTCGTGATATATATTTAATACTTTCCGACCCCAATCTTCGATTTACCTCGAATATAATAAAGACAAGTAGAAGAGACCAGTTGCGAGGAGCCATATAAAAGCCAACCTCCGAAATGCTCACTATGTGGGCAGGTCTGGTCTGAACGTGCGCACCGGCACCTCGAGAGGCACCATGATTCCTGGCATCGGTCATTACAAGCTGTTCTTGACCTAATAGAAAAATGCCCGCTACGACAGTTCAAACGTACACGAAAGACAAAAAGGTTGGTGAAGGTACCTATGCCGTGGTCTACGTCGGTAAGCAGGTTAAGACAAATCGCAAAATCGCCACGAAGGAAATCAAGACAGGCTTGTTCAAAGATGGCCTCGACATGTCTGCCATTCGAGAGGTAAAATACTTGAAAGAGCTCCGGCACCAGAACGTTATTGAATTGATAGACGTGTTCATGTCTCATGACAACAACCTCAACTTGGTGTTAGAATTTTTACCTTGCGACTTGGAGGTCCTAATCAAGGATCAGAGCATAGTCTTCAAATCCTCAGACATCAAATCATGGCTTCTTATGACTCTTCGAGGATTACACCACTGTCACCGAAACTTCATCTTGCATCGAGACTTAAAGCCCAACAACTTGCTTCTAGCGCCCGATGGACAGCTCAAGATTGCTGATTTTGGATTGGCCCGCGCTTTCGGGAATGCAAACGAAGATTTTACGCCAAAAGTCGTCACGCGCTGGTATCGAGCACCAGAGTTACTTTTCGGAGCGAAGCATTACACCGGTGCCGTAGACCTTTGGGCAGTGGGAATCATATTTGCCGAACTTATGCTAAGGACGCCATATCTCCCGGGGAAGGATGACCTAGATCAACTTGAGGTCACATTCAAGGCATTGGGCACGCCGACGGAGCAAGTATGGCCGAATGTCTCAAACTTGCCTTTGTATAACGCCTTGCGCGTGTATCCTCTCCCGTCTCGACAAGAACTCCGAAACCGATTCAGTGCTGCTACGGAGAAGGCTTTAGATTTGATGATCTCTTTAACACAATTAGACCCTTCCAAGAGATGCGATCTGACCCAGGCACTTTTGAGTGATTACTTCACAGAAGCGCCCTTGGCGACGCCGCCAGAGGAACTTCCTACTAAAAGTAGCGAAAATGATGACAAAAGACGAAAAATAGCATAAACAAATGTGCTTCATGATGAACAGCCGACATTTCTAGGGAATTTCATGACATTAAAAGTGGATGTTTGTTACTTAACTGTGATAGATGTCTCGTACATACTCAGCTATGGCGAATGAAGAAGTCAAACCCGGACTTTCAATCCCTATCATATTGACAAATCCTGGAAACCCGATTTCCTCCTTGATGTAGAAGTCACTAAAACGCTTCGCGCTCTCAGATTGCGTGTGTAACTTTGGTCTGAATCCGGAATATGATGGTTGGATCTCCAGCAACTTTATGCTGGGGAAGTAGCTCGCAATAGCTTTATGTGCCGCCTCTAGATTCTTTGCAGCGACGTCATAATTTAAGCTCAGTGCATCGGACTCATCAGACCATTCCAAATCCGGCCCAAATCGGATTTGGCCGCCCAAGTCAAATGTCATATGTGTACCCAATCCTGATGCGTTCGCCTGGGGGCACGGATATATCAAGCGGGTGGAGATATTGCTGGTAGCAATCGGGGTTTCGGGTACGTAAGAGAAATAATTACCTTTGGCAAAAATGCTTTGAAAGTGCCTGGAGGACGGCAAGATCATGTTGGCAATCTTAGGCGCATGGAGGCCAGCGCAATTGACTACATTCTCTGCCGAAATTGTGAACAGTTCATCCGAGCCCATCTCAGTACAATGTAATAAATACTCTTTATGCTGCTCGCGGTACTCTATGTCATCTACGCGAGTGTTGATGGCCGTGAGTCCTCCGGCATTTTCATATTGGGCCTGAAAATACACTGTAAGGTCGTGTGAGGAGATAATGCCCGTGGTGGGCGAGTCTAACGCTCCATATTCAGCTCTTATCAACGGATGTATATTTCCAGCCTTTGAAGGCGAAACAATTGTGGTGGGCACGGATAATTCCAAGGCGTTGCAGCGTAGATTTTCCAAATACTCGCCTTCGGCTTCATTTTGGGCCACTACCCATTTACCACATTGACGATGAGGCACGATGTGTGGGTCGAGCTCACGGTAAATTAATTCTTTGCCTCGAACACACAATCGAGCCTTAAGGGAGTTTGCTGGGTAGTACAATCCAGCATGTATAACCTCGGAGTTTCTGCTGGTGGTCTCCATACCGAGCATTGGGTGCTGCTCTAGGAGCGCTACGCTGTTTGAAGATACCAGCTGCAATTTGCTTGCGACAGCTGCGCCAACAACACCACCCCCAATCACGACATGTGAGAAGTTTGCTTTTCGGTACAAAACAGTCGTAAATGCACGTTTGATCAGGATCGCCTGTAACATAAATTTTGTCTCCTCTGCAGGTACCTCAACTGTGGGGCACGACTGTGGACATTCATCAAAAATAAATGTAACGATTCGCGACAAACGTATATGCACACCAGGGACATACCCCCTTTAACCTATTATATATTTTCGAACCACAGCGCGCTTTCGTTAATCCTCCTGGTTGTATAGTGTAGTGGTTATCACTTTCGGTTTTGATCCGAACAACCCCGGTTCGAATCCGGGTACGACCTTTTTTTATACATCTTTTGGGACCATTGAGGTATTAGCACATTCGCTATTCTCAAAAATCGGCTGCATCGCAATAAATCCACCCTTTTTCTTCGGCTCGTGAAATGGGTGGCCCTTCGGGCTTGCGGTCTTTTTTGACCTATGTAGTGGGATGCTTTTTATATTTTTTCCGCGGCAGAAGCGTTGGTTGGCGCTGCATCGGTTTGCTTCGCATATTATCATTACGGTGCAATATAAAGAGCGGGCACGTGGGATCGGATCTGTCGCGAGATAGACATCCACAATCTATTAGGCCCACGAGGCAGGAATCGCCCTATCAAATATTTCCCTACTACTCCCGTATCACCATCACGCTTATACGCACAAAACTTTAGCATCATAGGTTTGGTTCCTCTTTTCGTCACCAATAGCTCTTGATTATGAAATTCGGCGAGCACTTGAGAAAGGCGCTCATTAAGAACTACAGCTTCTACTACATAGCGTACGACGATTTGAAGCATCAGTTGAAAAAAAAGTTGAAGGACTCTGACTATGAATGGACAAATGAATTTGAGGAAGAATTCTTGGCTGCTTTAGAAACTGAGTTAGATAAAGTGTACTCCTTCACGAAAGTCAAGAATACCGAGGTCAATCGCCGTATCAAGGACGCCGAAAAATATGTCTACGAAGTTGTCGACGCCTTGAAAAATCCCAATTCGTCAACTAAGCCCCTGGAACTGGATTTTGATGAGTTGGAGGATGAATTGTCTGACATTATCGCAGATGTTCACGACTTGGCTAAGTTTACCAGATTGAATTACACTGGGTTTCAGAAGATCTTGAAGAAGCATGATAAGACGACGAAGTTTGCCTTGAAGCCAATTTTCCAAGTGAGACTTAACGCTAAGCCCTTCTACAAGGATAATTATGACAACTTGATCGTTAAGTTGTCCAAATTATATGACTTGGTGAGGACCCGAGGCAATCCTGTGAAAGGCGACTCTTCTGCGGGAGGGTCTCAGCAAAACTTTGTGAGGCAAACAACAAAGTATTGGGTGCATCCAGATAACATCACCGAGTTGAAACTTATCATCTTGAAACACTTACCTGTTTTGGTGTTCAATGCGGATAAGGAATTCGATCAAGAGGATTCTGCAATTACATCAATATACTTCGACAATCAGGATATGGATTTGTACTATGGCAGGTTAAGAAAAGACGAGGGAGCCGAGGCCATCAGATTGAGATGGTACGGTGGGATGAAATCTGATCAGATCTTCGTCGAAAGGAAGACTCACAGAGAGGACTGGACAGGCGAGAAGTCGGTTAAAGCCAGATTTGCTTTAAAAGAAAACAAGGTTAACTCTTTCTTGCGTGGTGACTACACTGCTGCGCAGGCTTTTGAGAAAGCCAGAAAAGACGGTAAGAAGTCAATGACTGAGATTGAGAATTTGGAAGCTTTGGCAAAAGAGGTACAGTATTCAGTGCTCAAGCACAAGTACAGGCCTGTGATGAGATCATTCTATAATAGAACTGCCTTCCAGTTGCCAGGCGATGCTAGAGTTAGAATTTCGTTGGACACCGAGTTGACTATGGTAAGAGAGGATGATTTCGATGGCAATGATAGAACACACGGGAATTGGAGGAGAATGGACATTGGTGTTGATTATCCATTTTCACAATTGCCCGAAAAGGATGTATGCCGGTTTCCTTACGCTGTTTTGGAGGTAAAGTTGCAAACACAGATGGGTCAAGAGCCCCCCGCTTGGGTCAGAGATTTGATTTCTTCGCACTTGGTGGAAGCTGTGCCAAAATACTCCAAATTTATCCATGGCGGCGCTACCTTGTTGACTGACAAAGTGACATTGTTACCCTTTTGGTACCCACAAATGGACGTCGATATTAGAAAGCCTAAAATTGAGCAAGACTACGGCATTCTCAGGCAGCAAAACAAGATCAAGTCATCTTCGTCTGGAGATGATATGGATGAGGAAGAATTGCTTGGTGACGACTACGGAAGACGGTATTCCACAGTTCATTTCTCCAATGATATCAATCCTTTGGAAGAGGATTTAGACGAAAATTCGCCCTTGTTGTTGCCATCGTCTTATGCTTCAAGAAAGACAGACTCACCTGTTGCTGATTTCTTTCTCAGACTCTATGGCAAGTTCCTTCATTTCTTCAACGATGACCGCACATTTACCATAAAACCAGGCACCAACTTTGACTTGAACACTACCTTCCGTTCAAAATTGCCAAAAGGAAAAGTCATATGTGTTCCTGTGAGAATCGAGCCGAAGGTTTATTTTGCAGCTGAGAGAACATTCTTGAGTTGGTTGTCCATTGGAATGATTCTCGGTGCAACTGCCACGACTCTTATCAATTATGGCCACAGAAGCTCTTTGGTGGCTTCAATCGGTTTCTTCATTTCCGCTTTGTTTACCATGGGATATGCCACGTACAAGTACATTCGCAGAACATTGGCTATTCGAGAGAAGAAGGTGACTGATTATTCCGACAAACTCGGACCAAACATCATTTGTGCTTTGATCGCGGCGTCAACATTCGCATCGTTCGCGTTCAAGCTCACAGAAAATTAAAGGAAGCCAACTCTTATATTCTATAAACACTAATTGAATGTCTCTGTGAGCCATTAGATTCCTTGCTTTTTCAGCTCTAGGTCGTTCATGCGTTCGCTGATGATTCGATCAACATCGACATTATCTTTGTTATTACGCATTCTTTTGCTCATGCGAGCGATCATACCTCCTGATTTAATTCTCATTTTTGCGCCACTCGGTAATACTTCGTAGTCACCCATTTGAGGAGTCTCATAGTCTCCTTTCAAGGCGAAGCCCTCAGCACTTGGAGGGAATTCGGAATCAAGCGTTTTGGTTCCAGCCCTTTTGCGATATATTGCAGATCCGAGATTTTCATCTTGCACGGCCTCTGAAAGCTTGTTGTCCTGTTGACGACCGAAGATCTTCATTAGAGACAAAAGCTTGCTTCGGGTCGTAGAGGGGTCCCTTGCGAAAAACCAACCCTGCAGCAATTCGCTCAATGCATTTTCTTCAAAAAATCTTCTCATTTTAATATCTTTTTCAAAGACTTGAAAGATTTCTGTGTCCGAAGGCGCGAAGATGAACTTAAAAATCTTGACCACTAGATCGAAAAGGAGAAGCACGGTGAATAGCATTGCGACGAGAGCCCACCATGTGAAGTCGCTCCCAAATTCAAGTAAGCCGTAGTTGACAAAGAAGATAGCTTGTTGCTTTCCACGATTCAAGAACATGATTAAGATGTTCCATAACCCATAGCCCAACACGGAAATAAAGAATGACGCGAAGGCGAGCCATTGAATATTGTGAGTTTCAAGGAATTGAATCTTGGCATTGATCACAATCACCAAAGCCCAGAAGACAGCTGTACCAAGTGGTAAAGTAGAATTATCTCTAAGCGCAGTAAACCCCCATGATTCACACGCCAAGAACGAGATTGCGACACTTTGAAGAGCAGCCAAAACCATCCAGCTCAAAAACACTTTCAAATTGAAAGCCCGATATAAACGCCCGGTAGAGTATAGCTCGGGTACAGCCAAGAGTGTAGCAGGATTCAAATCCTTTTCAAACATACCAATGCATATCACAGTCAAGGATGTGAATAGAGTGTTGAACATGGATAAAGACCAACTCTCATACAACGAAGATCCAGTGAATATAGTGTATCTCTGATAGACACATTGAGTGAGGTAGAACATCAACTCTTTGTAAAAAGTACTCAAGACGAACTTAGATGTGCGAATATAATTGTACCGTCCATTCACAAGAAGCAACTTTAGCAAGAACCTAAATTGTGCAATTGCATAGTCCGCAGATCTTGCGGCTTGTAGCCCTTCTTTCCCTGTGATTCCAACACCAATGTCGGCGCTCTGTATCATGGCAATATCGTTCGCTCCATCACCTATCGCGAGCGTGACATCTTTTGGTCTTAATTTTCGCACGGAGTCCACCATCTCTGCTTTTTGGGAAGGAGATGCCCTGCAGCAAATAGCAGAGTCAGTCTGGATGCATAACTCAATGTAAATTGAAAAAATTGTTGAGTCGTGTTGAATCTGGCTCAACGAGCCCCCATCAATGACCACCACACTATGTGCGATTCGACCCGCTTTGATTTCATCACAGGCTGTCTTGATTCTCTGAGTCATTCTTTCTAGTCCTTCATCAATGGTGAGAACAATGACTGTCGAGTAATCTTTGATGAGGCGGCATGAATAGCCAATATTGATTGCGGTTTCTCGCTTGTCTCCGGTCAACATCCACATCTTTATTCCTGCTCTTCTCAACTTCTCGATACAGTCGCTGACACCTTCTTGCAATTTATCCTCTATTGCCGTCGCGCCTAGGAGTTGCAAGTTGTTTTCAATCCTTGCGCCGGTCTCTTGAACTTTGGAGGCTCTGTCATGAAGAGCGGTCTTAGCCTCGTGATAGTCGTTTGCCCATATCTCGTATTCGTCGCTTGTAACCCACTTGAATGAGTAAAGAAGAGTTCTCAAGCCTTCCGTGGAGAAACTCTCGATATGTTCCAAAGTTTTTTCTATGACATACTCCTCGTTTACCAATAATTTGTCGTTGGGGATCAACAGTGGTTTCTCAGTATCTCTTTCACCTGCGAGGAGTTCGAGGCTATATCTCTTGGCCTGATGAGAGTGTAAAGTCTGTCGTGCCTTTGCCGCAATATTGTTTATATCTTGATGCTCTTTCAGCACAATACCGTCAATTGACCCAAGTCTATGTGTAAAGTCCATACTGCTCCTCAAGGAACCTATCGAGTTGCGCTGTTCTAACTCTGTTGAAAGTCTAGACTGTAGCACTACTTCTGCCTCTAAGGTTTTTCTGTCATTTGAAGAAAGGGCAATCTCTCGTGCTTTCAGTTTGGCTAGCTCAGGGTTCTTTAGGTTTTCTAAAATAACGTTGTCCGCTCCTTTGCAAAAGACCCCAATTCTGGAATCCGGAAACTTAACAACAACTGACATTCTCTTTCTCGATGAAGTGAACTCAATGATATCAAGAATTTCATATTCCTCGAAATTAGGTGCAGCGTTAAAACCGTTGGGATAGGTTTTTATTCGAAGACGATTGTGGTGTTTGTCATGCACAATGAAGCCCAACTCTCTGGCCGCATTTACCAAAGCCAACTCATCGGGGGATGCGGCCTGATACACAAGAGAGGCGTCAGCATCAGCTTCTTCGGGCTCGTCTTGGCCAAAGTCATCGAGTGTATATGTGGAGACATTTCTGCTGGAGCTGGCAGTCTCATCTTTTCTGGGCTGACAGGTGTGGCATAGTGCAATACTCAATAAAAAGAATGTAACTCTTTTTGAAAACAAAGTGTTGGGGTGAGACTGAACATGCTTGAGAAGGTACAAAGAATTGGCCGCATCCTGGGCTTTGAGCGGCTGGGCTGGTGACTTCCAAGTCGCATCGGCGTCGAGAGAAGAGAGCTCCATGCTCTCACGCACAATAGAGGTCGTGCTGTTTCTGGGAGAACTTGTCTGAGATTGTGCCGGTGACCTTTCCAACATCCTCGAGAGATAATCCTCCGTCCCTGGGCGATTCTTTTCCTCTGCTATTAAATCCACTTCATGCAACCAATTTGTCCCGCAAACACTGAATTTGCGAAAGAGCATCTTATTGTCGGTGAGAGTACCTGTTTTGTCACTGAAAATGTAGGATACCTGGCCCAACTCCTCCAAGATTGTTGCTGTCTTCGCGTCCGCTGGAGTGTTGGATTCCACGTGGTACATGTCGATGTCGAATTGAAGAAAAAGTAATTGCATGACTTTGATGATTTCCATGGTCACATATAGGGACAACGGGATCAAGGTGTTGTACATGATGACAAATCCCATGAAAGTAGCTGCGACGCCGACGTCTTCTTGATACGTGTACCACATTTTGTTTTTATACCTTTCATAGAAAAGTCGTTGTGCCATAAGAGAGAAAGCCGAAAGCGAAACCACCACAATAACCATGAATAAGACAATGTAGTTGATGTTGCCCTGTAGTTTAGGAGCCTTTGTGCGCGGGTTGCGGACATTGTTCATTCTTATCTTGGACTCTTCACCTGTGAACGCAACCATCCCTAAAATGGAATGTGTGTTTCGAAGGATGCTTCCCCGGTAAAGCACGTTGTCCGGTCCCAAAGCATATGTCAGGCCATCGAGAGAAAAATGACCTTCAAAGTTGTACAAATCAGGATTTGGATCCTCCACGGTAAGAAGACAGGACAAATTCCTCAATTGACTCACTCTCAGCGCGTTTTTCGAAAGCTCAGGGTGAGGCGACCTCGTCTTCAAGTTCGTCTCGCCATCGAGCGCCATTGTTTCCACGTACGCGTCTTGCCCTTCGCCCTCTACTGCCAAAAGCACAATGTCTGCGGGGATCCATTCATCCTCCTTGATAAGTAGGACATCGCCAACCTGCACATCCTGCCATTTAGTCTGGTACAGCTTTATGTTGTATCGGTTCATCAACGAGGTGTTCAGAAACCCGTCGCTACTCAAGTCCGCTATCGAAGACGCCAGAGATTCTTGCACGCCCAAATTTCGGACCGCGATGGTCTCGGTCATAATGGTAGCAATCAGCTGCGTGTCTAGCTGTGACAAGTCTGTGTCCTCCTTGATTACGTGCGTGAGCTTATTGTTCTCTTCCTTGTCCTGACCGTGCCGCTTCCAATCGTCGAATGCCTCGCGAGCCATTGAAATCGACATGAAAATCATCAAAGGCACAATAGTTGTGAATTTACCCGTGGTAGACCACGATGGAATCATCTGCATGATTGCGACCACCATGAAGTAGCAATTTGCTAACTTCGAAAACTGCGCCTTGAGCTGTTTCGGTAGAAAAGAGTATAATGTATAGCGTGACGAGGTGATCGTGTTGGGGCAGTATAACTCAGTAGTGCGCTCGTCAATGTATCCGCCCTGATGCGGATTGAAAAATTGGTCATGGAAAATAATATTGGCTTTCTCCTTGGCTAAACACAAAGGAACCACACGGCCAGCTTCAGTCTTTCCCAAGTCACGCTCGCCCAAGATCTTGCGCTTGACCTGCGAGATCAAGGCTGCGTATGTGGCCCTTGCACGCCGGCGCGCAAAGATCCGCCGGGAGCGCGGTGTGTCGGGCTCGTCAATACTGCTATCGGCAGAGCTGCCCGTGAGCCGCGTTGTGGACCGCAGAACATTTAGGTGAGACACGTTGTACGAGGGTCTTTTCAGGTCATTGCTCGCCAGCAGGGCCGTTGGCATGTAGGAGTCACTGGGCGTGTCTACTCGAATAATTGGCGGAGGCGTAGAGACCTCATCTTCTGCTTCCTCTAGTCTTGGCGAAAGAGTCACGAGCGGCACAGGCGGCTGTGTTGTCTTGGGCTCTGCAAACGGGTTCACCAGACTGGCTAGGGCCTTGTTTAGGAGCTGAGACCGCAAGGATAGACCTCTTTTTCGACGTGTCTGTGGCGTCAGCCCAGACTGTTCATTTTGCAGTGAGTTTTGACTCATGTGTGTATTCGTTGTGATGCTTTAGTCTGTTCACATGTACTAGCTAAATGCTGAGTTCAATCTGCCAAGGCGTCGCAATATTGATAGGCAATGATAAGCAATATAATGATGGGTTTCAGGTATGACAAAAAGTACCTTTATCGCTCGAAATCCCTCTTTGCCTGTAGCAGTGGAGCAAGTTTTATTTTTTTTGGTGCTTTTTCTCAAGAACTCACGCCTTGTCTTTTCGCTATGCCAAGATTGCACGGCCATGCATGGAGTGATTTTGATCTCGGCTCGCCGCACGGCAGCCTGCATAGACTGGCAGATACAACTCCAGCTGCGAATGGGGCGAGTGAGTGTCAGACAGCTGATTCGCTGTTGCTTAGATCCTTTGCTTGCCAATACTCCTTCATGTTTCAGAGGTGATACTCTCAACCCATATTTCTTTTAAATAGAATTAATTCTTGCGCAATGTGATATTGTGTTGCTCACAGGATCCGTATAGACTCTGGGCGTTTTGGCTAACGCGCCCACGTTGTGTGACGCGGCGTTTATGCCCCGCTAGTTGCCCCACTCTTTTTGAATGCCGACCTGACACATCAATGTGCCATCCTGAAAAATCTAGAAAGGCTCTATTTACATACTTGAGTGCAATCATATGGTCGCAAATGGTGACGTTAGACCAAATCATGATATTTTGCCTTCTGGCTGTAGCTAAGCCCCGAGAGTGGCGCGGATTTTGCCAATGCAGTAGTCTTTATACTCTTCCACATACAACTTATTGTTCAACTCCAAAACCCCATCGAGAGATGATACTAATTCATTATCTCCAGCAACAAGGACCATTCCTTTTGGCATTTGTGTGAGATCTGGCATGGGCTCCACGAGAACACCGTCGAAGATTAGAGAAATGATGTTATTGGCAACTTGTCTGCCCATGTAAAGAGCCCAGCCAGCAGATTTGATGATGGGCAATTCCACAAGATCGCCAATCGCAAATAAGTGAGGAAAGTGTTCCAGCGTCTCAGGATGCGTGAGCTGTAGAAACCCATTCACAAGCACATTGTTTTTCTCAGACACAAATGTGGCTAGTTCGGGCGAGAGAAGCTCAGTATTATTGTGAAAATTGTTACACCAATAATTGAAGTCTGTTTTGAGCTTTTCTCCGTTGGTAAACTCCAACTCGTGCTCTTTCAGCTCTGACTTCACTCTATAGCCAGTCATTACCTTCACACCACCCCTCTCAAGTGAATTCTTGGTGAGTTCCTTGAAGTTGTCGGGCAATGGCTCAGGCGGGAATTTTTCATGAGGATGAATCAAGTAGACCTCTTTTTCAGGGCATTTGTTTTTGATGTCGCCTGCGATCTCGATCCCAACGGCGCCGGCCCCTATTACACCTATTTTCTGACAAGAGTCGACTTTTTTTCGAAAGTCAACCATCTCATCCATATAGCTTTCGTAGTTGTGTGCAATAGGAGACGTAGGCCAGTGGCGATTTCTTCCCGCTGCAATGACTGCGTAGTTGAACTCTATGGTCCCTGTTGTTTTGGTGTCATTGTTTAGATGATAAGTCGCGGCTTTAGACTTGAGCTCGGTGATACTTCCTTGAACGTAGGTGATGTCGATATAGTCGTTGTTGTTGGGCTTCACGCACTTACCTAAAGTTTCAATCACGAAGTCATCGTTGGAAATTAAGCAATCAAAGTCAACATCTTCTAATTTCTCTAATGGCACAAATTGGGTTTTAGCAAACTCAGTGTCAACAATAGCTCGGGGTACACCCAAGATGTTCAAAAGACCTGCTTTAGGTTCGACAATCGTGACGGAGATCTTCTGCAATTTCGACCTTTCCCTGAGATGGTTCTTCATCGCCACCAACGCCAGAAGCCCAGCATACGCTCCTCCAACAATCAAAACGTTACTGTGGAAGGAGGGTGTGTTTCTTTGGATGGCATCTTGCGTCTTTCTGATAATTTTTGCCGTTGTCATCTCTAGAATTTTGGACATTAAAAAAAGCCAGTAATCTTTTCAAAAGTTTGCGGTAGTTTCAAAAAGCGCAATTATCTGGTAAGCGAAAGTTGAACTAGCTCAGGCTTGAAATGATTGTGTGAACAAGAGAAGCGTGCTAGGTTGATCGATCAGATATCCGGCATTGGAGCTGGCAAGATTTTATCTATTCCATCGCATGACGAGCGCGCGCAACCTAACCGAAGCCCAAACATGATTTTCAATGCAGGCTAGTGCCCCGAATCGCATAATGGGTGCGACGCATGTTACTGGCTAATAGTGCTTACGTTCTTGAGAAGTCCGCGAAGGAACGTAATTCATGGGCAACTCCCGCCTGTGTGCTAGTGTGCCTTGCATTACGAGAATAAATAAATGTGTCAAGCGCCTATAAAGTCGAGTGATTCATGAAAAAATCTGTGCTCATGGACGTTCCAAAAAAGGCGAGCTTCCTTCCTCGGATTCATACTGATCAGTGGGTGGAGTGGCCACCTTCTCCGCCTGGTGACAATCCGCATCTTGAGGTTCCACGTGTATTGTTTCTGTTTGGAATCCGTCATAATTGGTCGAGTCTTCAAATTCTTTTCCCGTTTCATCATCCAGGTTCATATTTAGTGCAGCATCATTGAACATGCCGAGGACCTCGTTTGTGGTCATTCGAGACATCATTGTTATTGTTGGCGATTTGGTTCTGTGTAATGTATCGTCGTCCCGCAAGGGAATAGTAAATGTCTGTTCTGTCTCCCGATACTCGTCTTCTTGTCGAGACAATTGTTTCAGCTGGGGCGTTCCATGCATATTTGTCAAGGCGAGGATCTCTTGAATGGAGAATTCTTCGTTGTCTTGGTGTGGATAAAGAAGATTCAAGTTCACGCAAAGCTTCTCACGAGGCTTCCCAGGCTGAAATACATTGCTGAACGTCTCGCCGTTTTCTTCTCGAAGTTCAAATTCTTTTGTTGAAGAGGCCATGTCATCACGAAACACTTGAAATTTGGCCGACTTTTTCTCTAAACTTTCTTCGTTTTGCTTTAGGACCTCACCAGTCCAAGGTTTGGGTGCGATTATATTCTCTTTCGTCGCCAACACAGTGGAGCTCAAACAAGCTGCATTATTTGGTGTAAAGACAGTCTCTTTAAGCGTCGCTGGACTATCATCGTTGTGTATTGCAAGCCTATGCTTCTTTGCAGGTGGCCCACTGTCACTCCAAACAGTAGACGCCGTTTGTCGTTGCGCCGTGTTTGAGCTGTGTATTCCTGACAGCGTAGAGGGTTCTAGAGCATTTAAACGAGTCTCAAAGTGAATCAACGAACGCTTTAGTCGATTAATAGGCCATGCATTCCTTTCAATCCCAATTTCATACACCTCACGCGCATCGGCCCTGAGGCCTCTTGCCTCCAAGAAGGAAGCAAACTGCTCATAATATAGAGCGAGCTCCTGACCGATGCCCTTTTTTGCCAAATATACGAATATATCGCGAGGCGCGTCCGAGTACTCTGCGTATTCTAGCCAGATTTTCAAATATCGAGGATCGTTTTTGTAGTGAGGCGTGTCTCTAAAGCATGAAGTACATCTCTCAAGTAATTGTAGTAGCCCACTTCCTGTGTTGGCCCCTTGCGGAAAGTGATTGTGCGTCCAGGCGATATAGTCGATGTAGACCTGTAGTGGGTCATCTAGTTCATCGCACTGTAGGTTTTTCTCGAACTTGTCTCGCTGTTTTGAGATTGCCGTTGGACCTCGAGTCTCGATCAAGGCATTACCCAATTTCTGGACAGACCTTCCAAAAACGAGCGGCTTGATATTTTCTTTCTCCTTTTCCAACACGCTAGCATCCATTTCACAACTCGGGTTTATTTGCTCCTTTCGTTTTGACGCCGCTTTACTTTCAGAATGATTAGAAATATGAGATGAGGAGGTAAGAGACTCGATACAATTTATTAAAATGTTTTAAGCGAGTGGAAAAGTATAGGCAACTCAGTGAATCTTTCTGTTCTATGCTCGGCGAGTGTTCGCTCTAATTCTTGCCTCGAGATGTTATTGTTTGTCTTCTGTGTGTATTCCGCGCGTCCTGAAAAACCGCCGCGAGAATTCGCTCACTCAAGTGGGTCGAAGATACCACCTTTTTTTTGCAATTTATTTAGCTCTAAGGACTTGTCTGGGTTTCTTGATCCGTTCACAGCAAAGAAAGCATCAGGAAGATAATCGTGTCAGAGCGCCATTAGCACAACATCAGATTGCAGAACTCCTACCGAAAGTGGCTAGGTAAGGCCATATATGGGCTTCTCAAACTGATATTTTTGTGTAAACCAAATTTTTCATTCGGCCCAGTAAACAAAGACTACCATAGCACGAAAAACGTAATAGAGTGATATTATAGTCCACATGCATGTACGATTTTGCACTCACAACTACTTTCCATAGCTTGGCCGCGTGGTGCGCGACACGTTGCCTAACCTAGGTGAACCCTTCATTTAAACATTTGCAACTACAAGTTTAAGAGCCAACACTAGCCCCGAACGATGCTTTTGCTGGCGTTTTTGGCATTTTTCACGCTAGTCGTGGCGAAAGACTACGCGGAGGTGCTCACAATTAAGCCTTTGCCACGCAACAAATTCTTGACCTCTTTTGAATTTGACTCGCAGCTGCCGCCATTTCCTTTGGTATACAATTCTCCGTCAGAAGAATTCTCCAGCCTCGATGTTCTGACACGCCACTACGGGGCGTTTCCCAAATCTGTGGAGCCCATCCTTCGTGTGACAAACACGCGGCAATTGAACTTGCGGTTCACTCAAGGCTGGTGGAACTCAGAGTCCTGGGGCCGATTGCCCCGTAATGGATCGCTGAGTGGCGGGACTGGCGTCGAGCTTTCGGCGGTGATAGAGGCAGCTAACTTGGCGGAAGCAAACCTGAACTGGCTCAAGCTCACTGAGTCTTTGTCCGGATTCTTCTGTGCCCTGTTAAACTTCGTGGATGAGTCTATCACCACCTATCCACGTCATGATGTGCAAGATCTTTCGCATGGCCATGCGGCAAATGAAAGCAACCGGTTATTTCTCTTGCGTGCTGCACTCCCGGGTGAGCCCGTGTGCACAGAAAACTTAACGCCTTTCCTCAAAATGCTCCCCACGCGTGGCAAGGCTGGGGTATCTTCTCTTTTAGATGGGCACAAGCTTTACGACTCCTTGTGGCATTCTATGAGCATTGATCTAGTCACCGAGTGCGAGGCAAGCTCCTGTCGTTTGAGGCTAAAGCAAAGTATTCACCACGTCATTGATGTTGTTCGACTGCTTCGCCGTGATCAGGAGGGTGGTATTCCAAAACCCATCCCGGCCGAAAACTTGAGATGCGACAAAGAAACGAAAAAGTACGACGCTTGGACTTGCTTTCCCTTGGCGGACTCGATCGAGTTGGAATGCGATCTTCAAAGCTTGTTTGGACGCGAAATTCGAGGTGCGGGTTTTGACGATTCTGAATCTGATAGCAAATTGATTTTCGAAATCGATCAAAATCATGGGGATGTACAAATCGAGGAAACAACAGATGATGGCCGTGTTTCTCAGCGCTCTGCGCAAGCCGTGGAACCTTTGTTAGGTACAGCCAGATATAATATCAAGTTTCACACCATGAACTCTGACGCTGCTGTCTCCTCGGGGGAGCCACCAGTTTTGGTTTCACGCTCTTTAACTGGGTATTCACAGAATAAAGGCGGTATCAGAGTAAACCTCAAGAATCCTTCCAAGACAGAAACCGTGAAAGCGGTCTATTTTGAGACTTTACCGTGGTTCATGAGAGTATACTTGCACACTCTCACGGTTGACGGAAATGGAAAAATAGGCTCGCAATTCTATATCCCAGCTCTTGACAGAAAAAGACCGGGGCATTTGGAGCTCTTGGTTGAGATTCCTCCAGAGGAAGACATCACCCTCACATACCAATTCGACAAATCGCTCTTGTTGTACGCAGAGTATCCACCAGATGCTAATCATGGTTTTGCCATTGCGCCGGCAGTCATCAAGGTGTTGGACGCGAACGGGAAAACAAGCTACCAAGTCCGCTCTACCAGTCTTCTCTTGACGCTTCCAACCCCGGATTTTTCCATGCCCTACAACGTCATCATCTTGACTTGTACGGTGATGGCGCTCGCATTCGGCACTATCTTTAATTTGTTGATCAAAAAGGTTGTGACTGAAGAGGAGTTTGAGGAAGCCGCGAAACACTCAAAAATTGCCAGAATAAAAGCTAAAATTCAGTCATTTAGAACTGGAAGCAAAATCTAATGATCGCGCTTTCATAAATTGTACCAATGATATCTGTTGCATATTTTAGTATCGTACTAAATATGATGTTCTCAGCCAAAAGCTCAACCAAATTCGGTTGCATACGAGATGTGGTTTTCGCAATCTTGGCAGTCCGTGCTTCAGAAGCAAGTTTGTACAAGAAAATTCACAGAGTGTTTGGGCGCTGTCATAATCCGCCTGACCTTTTCTTTGTTTGGGTTGTCCAAAGAAGCTTACTCTCTCTCCCATTATGCTTGAATCTGAGGCTTTACTGCCTACCCTCAATTGCTTTGCGATGTCGGTCGTTGCTGTCACATACACGTGGTTTTTTTTCTTTTTGCTTGATACATTTTTTTTTTTAGAGATATATCACATCATAGGACGCTCTCGTTAGAATATGACAGGCACACCCAAACAAGCGCAAAAACTATAAAACATATAGAAAAAACCT
>ERZ794936.256-NODE-256-length-29449-cov-34.555522_pt1 | contig 29449 bp, 14 predicted proteins | sample MGYA00511083_ERZ794936 | MGnify/ENA primary metagenome ERZ794936 (study PRJEB30137, sample SAMN04331409) | food metagenome | isolation source: Y2 must sample point D1 replicate A | place: Australia: South Australia | collected 2014 ... | reverse complement strand
CTAAGCCTCTTGCATTACAAAAACAGTACGTCCCAGTATTACAACCTTCTTCTCCATCCAAGAGCTCAGCAGGAACCGCGCCTCCTTCTCCAACAAGAAATTTGGCTTCTAGCAACAAATATTACAAAACAACCAATAATGATACTGGAGCAGCTACTGTTTCTTCAACCATTGATGCCAAAGGAGCAAAAAAGTATCCACCCAAACTTGAGCAAATGGAGGAAACTGCAGGTATAGCAAAAATTGCCGATACAGATGAAGATGCACACATTCCAGAAAAAGATTTGTCTATAGACTCTATCGATACATCAGGAATAAGATCATACAAAGAGCAACCGGTCTCAAACCTGAGTGCCAACGACGGATTTAGTTTTGTTGACCTGTCATTTGACGGAAAAGCTATGGACAGATCGGATGTCTTTAGGATGTGTGACTCATTTTCGGTGGATGAAAGCAGCTTTTTCATTACCCAAAAAAATATCTCTGCCATGGCAAACACGCACGGTAATACGGCTAGTAGAAGAGGTGTGAATAACAATGACCAAGTTTTGAAGAACTTTTTATCTCAAGAAATGTCTTCCTCCTTGCGCTAAACAGCACGCGTTTAGTATTTTGAACTTGAATAAGTTCACAACAACACTCTTGGAAAAAAACAGAAAAAAAATAAAAAAAAAAAAAAAAACAGTTCTATTATAATTAATGTATAGACGGACACACGTACATAAATGATAAATATACACATAGGAAACACCATATATGATACAATCACATATATTTTTTTGCAATAAAAAAGGAGCTTTAAAAAGGTCTTTGAAAAAGCGTTTTCATCTGGTGAGAAAACTAACCATATATGTACAGGCTTCTCCTTAAAATTGTGTTTCTAACTACCAGTCCGCAAGTGCCTTGCTTTTATTTTATTTTTCCCCATCTTCTCAGTAAGACTCACTGTTGTAAGCTGTTTCCTAATACTTGGTAACCAGGGTTGGACTTTCTTTCCTCTCTCAGGTCGGCTTTCGACTTGAAAACAGGAGAAACTTCTACTTCTACAAGTTCCTTCACCTGAGCTAAAGCCCCAGCCATACCAGGGGTCACTTGTCTGTATATAGTTCTTCCTCTCTTAGTCAGTCCAATTGCAGATACGATTTTTCTTTTATTTTGTGGTAAACCGATAACGGATCTTGCTAATGTGATCTTAAAGTATGCCATGTCTGATATGTTTTGTGTTGTGTTGTGTCGAGGTGCGGATGGCTATGTGTGTTTTGTTAAGATTCAAACTCGGCTTCTACACTTAACTTTGCTCAAATTACTTGTCACAGAATGACTACTTGAAGCTATTAAGCTCAATGAAATTTTTCAGTACATGTTTTTTGGTTTTTTTTTTTGGAAAATCTTGAAAGTGTCTAAAGTAGCTGGTGTGCGCCGGGCATGAAAATCAATTGGAAACCTGAAAAAAAAATAATAAAAAAAAAAATAGTACACGCCTCATAAGAACCCATCGGTGAGAGAATGAAGCTTACCACACGGTCCCATAAGGAAATCGACTTACCGATTTTACAGCATAAAAGTCCAACAACCAACCAAAAGCAGTTTATAGAAATACCATATATCCTCGACGTTTTGCAAAAAAAACATGGGCAAGAAAACAAACAAAGCGGAAAAAAAGCTGAAAAACGCAAAAGCAGCAGAGGAGCAAAAACAGATACAGCAACACCAACAAGACTTGATTGCTGATGCTCATGAATATCCTAAAAGACCCTTGTTGGAAATACCTAGAGACAGCTTTTGCTGCAATGGGAACGCCTCCTGTACTAACGGCAATCTGCCTGAGGGAGAAAGGAACGGTCAATATACGTACAAAGGTCTGCCCTTGAGTATTATGACTTTCAACATGTTGGCACAGTCATTGATTCAAAGAAAGCTGTTTCCGACGAGTGGTGAGATTTTGCGGTGGAACATCAGAAGAAACTACTTGACGACAGAACTATTTTACTACAACGCGGACATCTTATGTTTGCAAGAAGTGGATATTGCACAGTTTGACAAATTTTGGCGTCCAGTGTTCAAAGAACATGAATACGAGTGCGAGTTTGTGTATGCCAGCATGAAGCAACATGGGGTTGCTATTGCTTGGAAGACTGCAGTGTTTGACAGTGCTCCCCTTGCTAAACAACTTGTGAAATTTGACGAACAACTCACAGAAGGTGTTGAGAAGGTTACTTCAACTGGAAATATTGGCCTTATTTTGAAACTGCGTTTTACTGAAAACTATAAGAATGCACACGCCCCAACCTCCAAAACCAGCTCAGTTTGCATTGGTACTACTCATTTGTTTTGGCATCCATTTGGAACTTTTGAAAGAACGAGACAAACTTATATCATGCTAAAAGAAATGAGGGATTTTGCTCTTAAAACAAAAGATTCCCATCTGGACGGTGAAAAAATTCCACCAACATTTTTTTGCGGAGACTTCAATTCTCAACCTTTTGATACGCCATACTTGTCTATCACAAGCAAACCAGTCAAATACAACGACGACCATAGAATGCAAACGGTTCTCAACTGCTCTTTAACTTACAATTATAAAGAAGAGAAAAACAAAGAATATGACAATCCTAAAACTCCTGTTCCAGATCAAATAAGCCTGAATCCCGAGCATCAAGAGCTATGTTTAAAATTGCAAAACCTACACAATAATCTGGATTGCGCTGCTGTGTCACTTTACAGTTGCGGATATAAATATGTTCATCCAGAAAATAGTGGATTGGACAACGACAAGAATGAACCAGAACTCTCTAATTGGGCACACACATGGAGAGGCTTGCTTGACTACATATTGTTAGTAAAGCCATGGGATCTCAACAAGGACATCACGAAAACACAGACTTTGGAAGAGTTTGAGAACGAAAACAGTCTCAAAATCAAATCTTTCCTTAGAATGCCTCCGGCTTCCGAACTACCAGACCATTGTTTGCCCCATCCAAATGAATATGGAAGCGATCACTTGTCAATGATGTGCGAGATGTTTTTGCAGTGAGTGTACCTCTGTATTGACCTTTTTTTTTTTTTTTCATTTTAATGCCAACTCCACTATCATCACTTTTTCCTTTTTGTGTATCTTTTTTGAATTGTTGGAGCAGAAGGTGTCATACTTTCAATACCGTTTCTCTTATAAATCGATAACCACTCTTTGAGCTTTTCTTGGCATTCTTTATTTGCTTGCAAAACATTGAATGTGCTTTTTAAACCTTCAAGCGTGTCGTCAAGATCCGCGTTTCTAGTGATTACATCTGATTGACTATCAATATTTTCATCGTCTTCGGGAACTTCCACTTGCAAAAGAAAGTCTCTTAGAACTCGGTAAAATTTTTGTACCTGTGGATTGCGGTAGTCTTTTGGATTGTATGCATTTTTCATTGTCACCCTTTTCAAAAGAAATGAAGCAACATCGTACATTTTTTTATAGTCTTCTCTTTTATCAGTGTCTCCATTCTCTAGTGTTTCACACAGTTCCTCATTGATTGGTGGAAACAACCGAATTTCCTCTTTTGAAGGTACTCTGTACAAATAAAAGCCTGTTCCATCTGTTCCATTAATAGTCATCAAGTAGTTTTGTATTGTGTTTGCCTTCCGTATTTTTCCAATCAAAAGACAGCTTTTTTGTTGCTTGAACAAGGATTTGTATAACGCAGCAAACGCCTTTGTTGATCCTTTTAGTTCGGTTTCGTCAGGAATTATGAAATAAGGTTTTTCAACGTTTGTAAAATAAGAAAAGATGTCTTTATTTTTTGCAAACCCGATAATCTTCAAAAAGGGGTCCATTGAAGACGGATCATTTGTAACTTCAAATTTTTTTCCATCTGTTACTTTGGCATTTTTTTTATTCATCAATTCAAAGCATGGAGTAATCGATTTTGTGATATCTTCACCTGTACTTTCAGAGAGGTATTGCCTTTTTGAAAATGCATCTGTTTTTTCTATTGCATGATACATTTTTGATCTGGCAACCGGGTTTTCTTGTTGAAAAGTGAGAAACCCAAGCACTCCAATGCTGATGGATTCATTCAAAAATAAAGGGCAAAAAAATAATTTCCTTTCAATTTCTTTGGTTCGCAAGACTTTTTCTTTTAGCAAATTGGGCTTTATACTTTGAACATTCAATACCACTCCGTGACTCAATTTTTTGGCTATCTCATCATAAAACTTGCTTGTATCAAAAACGTTTTTTCCTGCACTAATCAAAAAGGGATTGAACTCAATGTCATTAGTTTTCAAATCATTCAAAACAATTCTGCATCTTGCAGTCTCAATATTTTTGGGATTGTCATTGTCTGTGAAAAAAAACACTTTACGCTTGTTGAACTCTCTGTTTTCAATCAAGTTTTCTTTCTTGAATTTAAACTGTATTTCTGACAGCACTTTGATCAATGAGGAAGAAGAAGTTTTACCATTATCAGCTTCGTTTCCATCACTTGTATCAGAGCTCTGATTTATAGGATCCCATTCTTTAATCAAGTCCAGCTTGCTTGACGATATATCTTCCATGTACTCATTCACTAGTTTCATGTCTTCAATGTTGATATCTCTCAAAGGGAAAATCATTTTCATTGCGCTATCTGGGTCATGGTTAGACGAGTTGAATATATAGAAACCTATACCGGTGTTTGGTAAAGTTATCGTAAGTTGCTCAATGGTAGCATTCAAAGAATCAAAGATGTCAAGTATTGGAGGGGTCCCGACTTCCCCTCTAGCCGTTTCATAGGGACTTAACAAGGAGTTTGTGACCTCGACTAGAAATATGATCCCCTCGTGGACTCTAAATTTTTTCTTGTCTTTGGGATCATAATCGTCATTGTAGTATTCATTGGATTCCGTCAAGTCCAAGTAGTAATCTGGATCATTTCTTTTTATACCTTTTATGTATTTGGAAAAATCAAACTCATCAGCCATTTTCCCCTCTTGCACTGTTTGAAAAAATATTTTGGTTTGCTTGTGTTTGTTTTATGCGACTGTTGAGGCAAAAGGAAAAAAAAAATTTGTTTTATTTAGATATCGTTGTTTGGTTATTGCAAGTGTTTGAAAGTCATTTACAAACTGTGTTTACAGGTGAATAGGAAATAGCAAACAATATCTGCATAATACGTGTCATGTGACTTTGGAATTGTTCAAATAATATTCGAATGGAGCAGTTTACAACGAAAGTGACTCTGATACGATAGTGTAACTAGCAAGGCAATTACTATTTTAGCGGCGTTGTATTATGTGACTATAACGGGAAATGTGTGACTTGGCTTGACTTGGCTTGCCGGAATAGGCATACACAGCGCTCTGAGTTTGGTACTTCCGGTATTGAAACGAGGAAAACGCACAAAACCATGGTAGTTGTGAAAGTTGATATAAAAAAAAATGACTATACACTCATTCAAGCTTGCTGAACATTTTTTGAAAACGTGAAAACCACCTTTTTAAAATGCAGTTTCAAGTAGCTAATACAAATTAGTTAATCTCATTCAAGAGTGCCTAAATAGGCTTATGTTCTTTTTAAGAAATTCAACGCAACGCTTGTTTTAAAAGCTAAAGCAGCTTTCAAAAGTAACATTCCGGAAAGAGTGCCGTTTTCCATTCAATCGCTTAAGAACTTTGATTAAAATCATGTGTTTTGACCTTCACTTCACTAAACGATAGCTAGGTTCCAAGACTCTTAGTAAACATCTGATATCTCCTGGTAGCCAAGTTGGTTTAAGGCGCAAGACTGTAATTTGATTAATATTCTATAGAGTATTGATATAAAGTAATCTTGAGATCGGGCGTTCGACTCGCCCCCAGGAGATTTTATGTTTTTTTTTTTTTGTTTTTTTTTTTTCTATAAATTTGCTGCTTATTTTTTTATTTTTTTTTAGTTTAATGCAATTCAACTGAATTTATTCTCACGGTGTCCGATGACCTGTGAAGTTTGAGTTTTTTTTTGGCACATGGTTGTTAGTTGTTCTTCTTATTGATCAGCAGTTGGTAGGTAATCTGCTAGAGTAGTTGTGGGAAGAGTGCAAACGCCTTTACACCCGAGTACCTCCATGGATCAGGATTGGAAAGAACTGTCCAAAACTTTTAGACTTGAAAACAAAAACATAAAGTCAAGACTGCTGTCTGTGCTGGAAGATTACCAGTACATCCAAGACATTATCGAGCCCACTTTCTGCGATTACAAAATTGTGCCGAATGAGAGATGTGGGGTTTGGTACTGTCCTCCTGAAAAATACAACAAAACGTGTTATTTCAAGAGCACTGACGGCCACACCGATATCTGGGAATTTAGTCATCGCAGACTAAATTTCCATATATTGGAGGACATATTCACTGATGGAGGAGTGGTCATTGTCGATAGCACGAGACGTGGGAAAAAAATCCCAGATTCGCTGAGTAAGACTATTCCAATTTGGTGCGCTGTGCTGAATTGTATAATCAATGCTGAGATAAATGGACATGGGTTATATGTGACCACGGAATTTGCTGAAAAGTATCTGTTTCTCCCGCCAAACACTGTTTCACCTACGGAAAGGCTGCAGATTTTGGCCAAAATACCAACTTTAGTGGAAAACTGTATCAAGTATGTGCCAAATGTGCGAACAATGCTTTTAGAAAAAATAAAGACTCATTTTAAAGGGCCAAACAAGTTGGAAAATGAAGAAATTGTTTTGAGACCCATTTGGATTCACCCTGGGTCAAAACATAACATTGATCCGTTCACCGGAGATGTTGTGCCATGGACAGGTTTTTCGCATGGCGCTTTTCAAACAGGAAAGGAACCCCTGGTGTTTACAGTGTGCTGTTGTTCTTGTAGTTACCAATGTCAGGACGGAACAAACAAAAAAAGCGGATATACTTATGTTCAAGGGGCTGCAGATGATCATGAATTGTGGAGCAATGGATTGGAAGCTGTTGATTTTTGGAAAAATGTGGAATACTTTTCCAATCTCGAAAACACCGATGCAGAAATCAGCTTTTATATTGCGGAAAACATCACAGGGAAGCGCAGCTTGCAAGAGCATGAACTAAAGTATGAGAAGATTACTGAGCAAGTTTACATTGGCATATCAGGGCCAGTCGATGCTTTGCCTCAAAATTTTAAGCTTTGGATCAGATGTGGTGCTGCAAGCGAAGAAGCAAAGGAAAATTCTGATCCTCAAGTGATACATTTTTATCCTGGTCTAAAGAGTAAAGAAAAGAAAAGTGGGAAAAACTTGCGTGTTGCACTGATTGAAATAGTCCCTTTGGTTGAAAAAATCCTGTTTGACAATTCTGGAGCACCAGAACTCAAAAACACGGTGCTGATAACATGTGATACGGGCACAGACATTTCTGCAGGTATCGCTTTAGCCATCATTGCTAAAAGTTTTTCTGCGGGACCCGTCAATAAAGTTACTATTAGACAACACTTGACGCAGATGATTAACAAATGCACGCAATTCCAGATCAATCCATCAAGGGCCACTTTGAATAGCGTCAACTCTTTTCTTATGTAATTTTTGTAATTTTTTTTTAAGTCAGGTTTTTGTTTTGCAATTTTCGAAATATCATAAAATTTTGTCTTTATCAACTGGGTACTTAAAGCTCATGTGCTCACTGGCGAATGTTGTGGCCAACCTGTTTACAGATCTTAACGGAGCACAGATTGACCGTACGGTATAAAAAAAAAAAAAATTTGATGAAAAGAAAAAAGCGAAAAAACTCTCATCCGGCACCAAAGCGAAAAGTAAAGTTTTTCAAAAGAAAAAAAAAGTTTCACCGTTTCAGTTATATCCAAAGATCATGAAAAGGATGTGCAAAGGCATAGTTCAAACAACAACCAATAAGCTCAATCATTTGAGAACGACTCTCAAGCACAAACTCTGAACAAACAAAGCTTGAAAAAGTGATGCTGAAAAGATCCTTTTACGTTTCACAAAGAGTATACTCCAGTGCTTTTTCACTGGAGGCCCGTGTAGCATCTGCTACATCCAGCTCAGGCGGCTCCTCTGCGGTGAATGCTTCATTCGAACTGAAAGAAGATCAAATTCCCACAGCTCAGTATATCCACTCCCAGCGCACAGACGCATCCGAAAACAACACACCAAAACCATTGAAACACTACATCGATCTGTTTAGATCTGGAGTCACTGACATTGACCTGAAAAGCACGTTTCAGACGGGGAAAAAAGCTGAAACTATTGCTCAAAGACAGCTCTTGAAACCGTTGTACCATATGACACACCGCTATTATGCACACAAGTTGGAAAAATTACGTGAGGCGGAATACGTTTGTCACTCCATGGACGAGTGTAACTTTTTGAACAGGGAGATTGTTCCGGGGGTTGGTTTGCATGAAATACCCAAACTTGTTGAGTACTGTGTGCAGAGTGATGCTAAAATTAAAAACGTTATGTTTTTCTGGAAATTGTTGGTCGGAGACAATGTAGCGAAATATGCGTATCCAAACAAGGAGTTTGTGTCTCCAAGCACGGATTTGTACTTGGAGGACATGTTGAAAATATGTGAAAAACTATTTCAAATGAAGGCCTTTGTTCAGAGTATGGAAGCTTTTAAATATATCTTTGAAAACTACCTCGGGGGCGAATATGTTGTGAATGCCCGTTTCTTAACAATGTATTTGAAAATCAGAACGGGGACTTATATTGAATATTCGTGGAAAGAATTGAACCCACTAGAACACAACTTTAAGAAGTACGCATTAAACCAAACTTTCCTTATGCAAGATGTCTCGCAGGTGATAGAGTACATTCAAGACCAAGTGCTGGATGAAAATGGGCCATGGAGTTTGGAAAGGAACAGCGAATTGGAAAGCAATATTATATACTTTATTGCCATGCATCAACCAGAGGCTTTGGGTTCCTATATTGACCATGTTTATATGAATGGCGCCGGTTCTCTTTCTTCTTTTACCGGACAGGTTGACACCAAAATATTGTTAAGTGTCGTGAATTCGTATTATCATTTACAAGATTTGGGCAAAGGATTACAAATAATGAACAAACTCATTGAACACAGTGGAGGATACGACAAGATGGATTTCAATGTGAAGTTTTGGAACCAGTTATTTTTGATTGGACAGAAAGCAGCAAAACACGAGTTGGACCCTGATATGGATATTTGCATAAACGTGTGGAAACTATTAAAGCAGAAAATAGACACAAATCCAGTGCATGAAACAAGCTGTTTGAGTTGCATTCCCTTTTATCAGTTATTAAAAGACCCTAAAACAAAGCACCCTTTGAGGTTCCAGCTTTTACTAGACATTTTCAAGACTTTTATCAATCCATGCCAATTGAAACTTAATATTGACACCAAATTAAGAGTTGATGAGCGCCACTTGATGAAAAGTATTTTGAAAACTTTGATCAATATGAAGTTGTACAAAAATTCTACAAAATGCCTTGAAATGATTGATGCATACAATCTGGGACATAAAGAGGAACTTTTGGAGTGTTTTTATAAAGCTAGAGCTCGGGATTCTGAAAAAAGAAAATCGCAAAGACAAAGAGAAGCAACACGTTCCAAACTTTTGAGAGAAGATGTTGATATGGAAGACAAAATGCTAGGTGGTGGATTGTGGTGAAATGTGTTTATCTATTATACAACTGTAAACGTCACTGAATATATTCGTAATTATTATAAAACACAAGAGAGCTCAAGACCCACCAAAAATATCTATACCAAACCATTTGCGATCTGTGTGTGATGCGCATTTTTTGTAAACTTGCTTTGTAATCGTACCAGGTGTTTACAAAAAGGAAATTTTTCTGTTCATTAGAAGCAGATGGGTGGACTGTGCTACTGTACCACGCTTTGAGCATGTGGTAAGGTAATAACATAAAAGACGAATATTTTTGTAACAAATTTGGTGTCTGCAGAACAAGCACATTTTCATAATATTTCTGCACCACTTTGCTGCAAGTGATATGGTTGATGTGACTTGATATCCCCAAATGGTCGAAAGTGATAAATAACGGGTTTCCATCAGTCATCACTGGCATCAAGTACTTGTTGTAAATTTCACCAAGGTCCCAGCTTTGATCCATCCCATCAATCATCCCGCCTATATGTATTTCCAATGTTTTTTGGTTTTTTTCAAAATCTCTTGGTGGTGGTGGTGGTGATTCATTTGAAGAATAACTTTCAAAATTGCTGATTTTGTGGAAAATAGCCTTGACCGACTCTTGCAACTCTAATTCTCGAATGTAGCCCAATCCGTCATTGTCCCCATTTGACAAACAAACCACTCTGATCTTCATATTTGTTTCCATGTTGGCCAAAACATTGAGTAAAGGACTGAAAAACATAATTTCGTCGTCAGGGTGGGCAATCACCAAATTGACACTAGTATAAAAAGCCGACTGCAAGTCTTTGCGTAACAACAGTTCTAAGCTCCGGTCATTGATTTTTTTGATAGTGCTTCTGGTATTGCTCGGTTGCAAAAGTAATAAACTGCTAAACAGTGCCGATAAAAGCAGGCCCATGAACCCAGCCGCATAAAGACCTCTTTTCATCAATTTTGATGTTTGTTATGTATTGGGGTGAGTCTTGAAGTGTCCTTGGCCTTTTGTTCTATACGAAAGGGTGCTTTTGAAGGATGTGTAAATTTAAGAAATAATTTATATCATGATTTGCAATTTGATGATCTGTTTAACAGGACAGTAAGGAACTTTCCATTGCTCAACGTGACTCCGCGTGCTATAATATTTATATTCTGCAAAGCTACCCAGCCACACTCTTAAAAAAACGTTAACTACCCGACGACTCAATTTGATTTCCAGTTGTGTGTTGTTGTTTTTTTTCTGCCGGTTTATGTTTGTCACCCCGCCCCGCCCCCCGCATTTTGAAAATAATAAAAAAAAAAAATAAAAAAAAAAAAATAACGGGATTCAGTATTTACTAACATGAAATTGGGGCCAAGCAAGGAGGTGAAAAGGAAAAATTCAACACTGATTTTTATAAACCTGGGGTAATTTTCGTGATCTTTGCTGATGTGAAACAGTTTTATATCTGATACAACTAGGATCTGAATGCAATACTTGGTTATCATAATTGAGCGTATTTACAAATTTTTAAACTGAACCCGGGTATAGTTTTTCTTTTGCTAAGACTTGTTAATTTTGCCGTAACGCAGTAATGTTTTTTTTTTATTTTATATAGATTGGCCTTCAAATGGTATTATTTTGAAGACAGCAAGTGGAAGGGACCATCTAAGAGAACATTCAAGTAACAACTCCTTGAAAAGAATTTCTACAAAAGGTTGACAAGAAACCAGCGATCAAGATTAGAATAAAAAGGGTAAATAATTACAATAAAGAAATAACACGGAAAAGACACCTAATCTCAGAGCATTAACGATGGAAAACAAAAAAACAAGTGCAACTGCCACACCGAAACCTGCAACTGGCACGTTCAAGCAACAGAGTTGCGATAGATGCAGGCTGAAAAAAATCAAGTGCTCATTCATTAGTAGCAAGAAATTGCAAAGAAAACTGACTAGTAACGGCTCGGACGCAAGTCTTTCAAACAATAGCCTTTTCACGAAAGACACACCGAATAGTTATCCCATTGTAGAAAGAATGGGAGATTCTGCTACGACCTTGGAAAAAAAATTTCACAGTTCAAACAGCGAAACACATGATGATGAAAACAATGGTAGTCACCCTCCACAGTGCGAGCAGTGTGCGGCTGTTGGGTTTGAATGTAAAGTTACTGACAAATTGTCCAGAAAATCATTTCCTAGAGGGTATACAGAAACTTTGGAACAAAGGGTTCGGGAATTGGAAACAGAAAATCTGAGACTATCCAGCTTATGCAAAGTGAATCAGCTACATAATAGCAATGATCATCATCCCCGTAATACTACTGCAATTTCTCAAAAGAACAGCAGTACAGGTGCACGCTTTAACAATACTGATGAGCAGGGAGGGCTCGCTGACAAACGTTTAAACAATTCTGGAAACACGACAAGTCAAAATGGCAAACTGTTTGATCACTCCCTTGACGCAAAAGAGGAGATGGAGAGCCACGAAAACTCGAAGTTGCACGAGGTGCCCGTGGGAGCGTCAAACTCCTCTTACGATCCCACAGCAATTTCTTTTGAACCGTTGGTAGCACCGGGTTTGCCCGCTGCAAAAACTTTGACCCACATTTCTCAACATGAAAAATCCGTGCAGTTGACGATTCTTGTGGCTTTGTCTGTCCCAAGATCCACAGAGGAAGTTTTGTTCACTCCACAGTTGCTTGCCAAAATTGGGAAGTGTTTTGGACTATCCTCAAAACATTGTTTATACACAGCTTCTCTATTGGCAAGTTTGAAAGAAAACTTTGAATTGCCCATTTCTCTTACTGGTATTCCAATAGCAAATGAAAACTTGTGGGATATCGACAACATTCACGATTTTTTTGTTCAAGTTTTGAAATTACAAATTGTGGATTCAAACCTCGAAAATGGAACTTCGAACAAAACACGATCATCATCTTCATCTTCATCTTCATCATCCTTGTATCCACCGTTGTTAAGCATACAAAAAATTAGAAAATATTGTCAATACTACTTTGATGAATGGGCATCGGTGGTTCCTATTATGAATAAACAAGATTTTTTCCAGCATTTGGATAAATTTGAAAAAGACATTTGCCTTTTTGACGCAAGTGACAAACGACAAGAATATCTAAACAATTTGCCAAGAGCAACAACTTTAAGCTACAAGATTTTTGCCAGTATTTTGGTGGTGGTGGTACAAATGGGGATTATGTCTGCAATCAAGCAAAAAAACAATGTGTCGAAAAACGGTTCCCAAAAGGCTACTTTCTCTGATAATTCTGCCAATTTGAAAAATCTGCTGAATTTGTCACAGCATTATAACATTGTACTAAAACAATTGGTGGAAAATCCGTATTTCAACGCAAGAACGACATCAATACCTTCGTTGCAATTTTTGACGATTGCATTGCAATACTTCACGAACATTGGAGACTCATTAATGGTGTACGACTTGAAGGGCAAAGTTTGTTTGATGTCACAACAATTAAGACTACATAGATGCCCAAGTGTTGTTCTTGGAGTTAACGGGTCAAAACTAAACAGCATTCAACAAAGTGACAGAAGGCTCTTGTTCTGGGCAAACTATGTTTTGGACTGTTTCTCTTCGTATCAATTGGGAATTCCAAGAATTTTCAAAGACCAAGACATAGAGTGTGCGTTACCTTTTTCCAGTGACTCATTATCTCACGGAGAAACATTTCAGTCCGATGACCCCTTGTCTTCGCAAGAAATACAAACTTCGATTTCTTCATTTTCTGTCAATATCATCAGATTTTCCAAAGTTTTGGGAAACGTTTTGGATACAATCTATAAAAGACACATGTCGGTGGATGCCAAAAAAACAACGATGGCCCATGAACAAGCTTTGGATTCGTGGAGACAAAAGTTGCCACAGCATTTAACTTTCGGAATTGACGTTAATGGTAACATTAATTTGGACGATATCGGTGGATCCAAAATTCCTTCTGGTGGTCAATCTAACTCGGGTACTGCTATTTCTAAAGAAAAACTGACTCTCATGATACTATACTGTTTGTGCAAATGTGTGATCCACTTGCCCGTGGTGGCCATCAAAAAGCTTGACCCTGCTGTACCACATTTCAAAGGGTCATCATCATCATCATCTTCTTCTTCTTCTTCTTCTTCTTCTTCCTCCTCATCTCTTTCATACATGATCCTTCAACAATCTTCGAGTACATTGTTGAATTTGTTGTGTCGTTTTGAAGCAACATATTTCACATTGCCATTGACATACTCAAGTTTGGTTGTGCATTTTTCGCTAATCAGCATTAGACAAGCATTGGAATTTCATAAGAGTGGCATTTTATTTCAAGAAATTAAAACAGTCATTATGGACCTAACTGCAGATTTGCTAAAGGACAGAAAAAATGGTGTACCAGGAAGTTTGTCGTGGTATAGCATGAAATTGCATGATATTTGTATGCAAATGTTGTTGTACCCTACAAAAGAAAGCAAAACCGATAATGAAAAGCTTGAAAAAATGCTGGAGAAAGTAACAGCAATGTACGATGGTTTGATGGGCAAACATGGCTCATTGTACGACACCAACAATAATAATCAAAAGTTGTCTACGAGCAAAAAAAGGAAAAGTGATCAGCTCACTTCACACGATGTGGATTCAAAACATGAACAAAGTTACAGTGTTTTGGTTAAACGTGAAAGCGAAAACGACAGCCCAACTTTTTTCCCAAAAGCCTCATCTCAAGCAAACCATCTAAAAAAATTGCGTAAAGAAGTAGATATAGAAGAAGAGGACGAAGATGACGACGGAATAATGATGAAACCAATACGAAAGAGTAGCGGCGGCTCCTTGAGCAGTTCTCGCACTCCCAATTTTGCTCAGCGGTCTTCAGCCCCTGTAGAACAAATAACATCCAGCGCCTTGCCTGAACCAAGAGCAGTGACAGTTGAAAATGCCAAGCTAAACAACAAATGGGTGACAAATGTGAATGCTATTAACGAAGCCTTTCAAGTTGACCCCGTTTTGAGCATGACAGATTTGTATGATTATTTCACTAATAAGCAGCAGCTTAATAATTTAGCAAACTCTCTCAATCCAAATGACCCAAATATTTCAAATAACGCTGTATTCCAAAGAAATAAGGAAAACCATGATTTAGGACCAACTACCACAATAAGATCAGGCTTTGTTTTACAAAACCCCAAAATACCTTTTGACTCTAACTCAAACAGATATCATAATAACGAAGCGCAACACTGGCAACCTCCTTCTTCTGCAGAAACTTCATCTTTGAAAAACAATTATTTGCTTTCCAAGAAAGATAAACTTTCTGATAAAAGAGTCGTGGAAGCTGGTAGAAATGCCAACAGTTTTGATTTGGATGCTAATTTGCCAACAAATGAAAGCTTTTTGAACTCACTGAAAGATGTTTTAAAACCTGGCGACCCACTCAACTCGCGAGCAGGAAGTACGATCAATGGGTTGTTCAATGTTCCAAGCAATGGTAATTTTTTGAAAGAATTTATGAGGCCAAGTTTAGCCAATTTAAACGAGATGCTCAATTTTGAACATCCAACTAAGGGCAAGTCAAGTGGAGTACCACCTGATCAAAAACCTTCAAGTCTTGCTAATCAAACAGGTTCTAGCAACAATGGAAACGTTGATTTGATAAATAAGAACAAATCTTTGATGAGCATAACCTCGTTCTTAAACCATCCTGAGGGTTCAGATGAAAAAATCTTGAAATACAACGAAAACAATCTTGGCACTCAGTCGAATCAAGATGTCGACAACAATACGCAAGGTATTGACAGCGGTATAAATAGTATTAAACACAGTGCACAAAACTTTTTGAACGAATTTTCGTTTCATGAAAACAGCAATGTTTTTGGTAATGCGTTCAGCAATGCAAGCATGAACAACCTTTTCACTGTTGATGCTTCTTTGGGACTAGCACCGTTGTTGGAGTTTTCAAATGATTTCATAACACCTCCACCTACAATTCCTGCTGCTTCAGAGTATGTGAGCCGTCCAAGAAACGCCGGAAATGTTTCTTCGACAACGTCTACAGGAGATAATACATATGTCCCACCCACTAACTCCAGTACGTTTTACAATCCTACCTTTGGGTCAAACTTGAAAACTGAGCTACTGAACTCTCAAGCCAAGCCTAAACGGAAAAGGCAGTCTAGAGTTAACAAAGAACCAAAAGGGAAAGGATTCGGAAAGTAAAAAGCTCAGTGGCCAAGAAACTGCAACTATCTTTTAGTGTGCAAGTCTTTGTTTTAGTGTTTGTTTGTTTTTTTTGGACGAGCAATGTTTGCCTACATCTCATTTGTTTTAACAAAACTTCAACTCTTCTTGCTGAAAGTCATAAAAGAATGTAATTTTTAACTATTGCCGATTTGACAAAATAAAAAGAAAATATAAGAGATTTTTGTATTTTTATTTAATATTTATTTCAACCCTGGTTCATTTTTTTGCATCGAGTGCTTTTTAGGAGTCCTGGTATATGCATCTTTTAACGACTCGACCATGCTCTCCTCGATTCAAATTGAGATTTTGACATGAAACACTCCCCTTTCAAGGAACATTTTTAGATCTTTATGTAGGACTCAGACCGAGGCGCACAAAGCAGGAGACAAAAGTCGGAAGAAAATCTCCTGAAATGAGGAGTTTTACAAAAAAACGTCGGATACGCTTTGTTGACGTTGTTTTTTTGAAACGGCAAACGTGTTAAGTTGTTCAAACCTATGAAAGGCACTCCTTGTTGTCAAGCCCATTGATCAATTGATTCAATCACGCTGGGCTTACAGTTTTTTAAACTTCCAGTAAAGAAACATATCCAAACCGTCATCGTATTGGAATTTTGAAATGTCGGGAACACTAGTTGACAGTCCAGAATTCGTGACTTCTACGAAACCATTGAAAGAAACAAACGATGAGAACTTGTCAATTAACCAAAGAAGAAGAAGAAAATCGGCTAAAAGTAAACCAAGAAGACCAAGTAGAAACAGCGTTGACAGCACGGACAGTTTGCCAAGGTACAATAATGGAAGTCCAACACCGTACCATCAAGGCCAATACCACCCTTTGACTCCATTGCAGCTAAACATGAATCAAAGTAATTTCCATGGTCAGCCTTACCATTTCCAGGAACCTCAACATCACTACCAACCACTTTTTCAATCCCCTAGGCAAAAATCGGGTCTGAGCATAAGTTTGGGCCATTCATCTCCATACCTTCATAACAACTTCAATGGTTCCGGTATTTTGCATCCTGCTGAACACCCTGGGAATGGAGGGGTTATGGCCAGTCCGTTTGATCCACATTACGGAACATTTTTAATCCCTTCAAATTTGATCACCCCGTATTCGGCAACGTCCAACAAACCAAATTTTTCTTATTTTGATTCTCCAGGTTCAGAGCCAGTTTCTGCTCATCCCTATTCGCAATTTAGACCCGAAGGTAGCCATTTGCAATCTGTGGAAACTGCACAAGATTTCGAACTCCAAAGAGCGGGCGAGTCAAACAATTACGATGATTTTGGTGGTGAAAAAGACCAAGAATTTGATGAGCGCGAAAATATCTTGGAGCAACGATCTTTGGAAACACATCCTGTACAGCTGCTAGATACATGTCATAATAACTACAACAAAACTCTGCGGAATAAATTCAAAAATCAAATTTCTGGAAGCGCAGAAAAATCCTCGCAATCCGGATGCTCAAGTGCAGGAACAATTATTGATTCTCCATCGTCTGTAAACACTTCAAAGCAAACCGACTCAATTGCTTTTTTTGAACCAAGCACAACAATTCAAGAAACTGTTGAAAGTTTAGGTATTGCAAGCACCCCTTATTCTTGTCCAACCATTGACTTTCACTATCGTTTGAACTCAGACGTGTATCCATCCTCAGAGCTGGCAAACAAACTTCCAAGTCTGCTAATACAAAATGTCAATAAAAATCTAAGTTTGTGTGCTTTTCTTCAAACTGAGAACTTGCTTTACTCAACTGATTTAACAGGTGCATTTCAAGAGTTACTCCCAGAAAATGCTTCTTTGACGAAAAACATTGTATTGATTTTTAAAAATGAGTTGGGCGCCTTGAAGTACCACAACAAATTGCTAAAAACTTTGAATTTTTTGAAAACCAAAACAAAATCAGCAGATTTATTTGTCGAAAACTGCATTGGGCAGCTTTTTGTAAACAACCTTCCGTCAAAGTCACTTAACAAACCAAGATTTGTAATGATTAAACTGTTAGGAGAAGCTAACACAAAGCAAGGCTTTGAAAAGTTTATGCAACATGCGAAAGAAAAGCTGTCACAAACTTCAACCATCCTTTTGAAAATTGATGTGTTTGATCTTTTTACAGACGCCGCCGATAACTTTATGCTATTAACCTTTGCTACTCCGTGCATGAAATACAGTTTCATCAAATTATTTGAGTCTGATCCAATCCGTCTTTTTGAGATTTCTTTCCGTTTTGACTCAGCTGATGAAGGTGCAAGTGTGGAACTATTTTCCCAAAACACTGAGCATGCTGAAAATGGCGTCTCATCCGTAAAATCTTTTCAAAATACAGAAAGTTCAAACTTACAAGACGGTTCTTATAAGTTTAGCATCCGCTCTGTCGATTATCCTGAGTCTCTTTTTGAATATCACGAAGACTTGAACTTTGAAAACTTCCGAACATTATCAGAACTTTATTCCGAAAACAGTAATATACTAAAAATATCTCAGCGGGAGCAACCTGCAACAAAGAATGAGATAAAAATAGTAAGCGAGATGTCCGGTGGAACTTTGAATGGAAAGGACTTGGATGCTATTGAATCCGAAGTAACGTCCCCTACTCAAACTTCAGCGTCTCTTGGATCTCAAGGTGGGCCAGACGGTTTTGCTGGTAGAACCTCATACGCAAATAGTAAAGACCAGGAATCAAATGCAATGATTTTTGGCACATCCGATTGGAAAGCGGAAACTTCAACTACACACATTTACCCAGATGACACATTTGAAAAAAGGGTACCTTTGCAACAAAAAAATAATAACGATATGTTTCCTGCTACCTCATCGATCAATGGAACACCTAGAACAAATTCTTATGTGTCAGAATTCGGTGGGAAATTTCAAAACACCTCTAGACACACTAGCTCAATAAACGACTTCCCCATGCCTCCCCCAATGCCCATGATCAATGGGCAAATATCTGCGCCTCATATGACACCACAATTCCGCACATCTATGTTTCATAATAGTCAACCTCCGGTCATGAATTATCCAACATACTCTTACACGGAAAACTATTATGAGATCTTAAGATCGAACTACAAAAATAGGGTTATATTTATCAGCAACATCCCGAAAAACTGTAAGATCGAAGACATTTGCAATGTGGTTAGAGGAGGGATTGTTCAGAAGATCAAGTATCTAAAGGAGAAGAACTACTGTTTCATTACCTTTGTTGACCCGTCTTCAGCCACCAGATTTTTCGAGTTTGTCAACTGCTTTGATCATAGAATTATTTTACACGGGAATGAACTAGACATAAAATTTGGTTCCAAAGGACTCAGATTGCCACCAATTTCAAACAAGCTTCTTTTATCATTATCCATGGGTGCTTGCAGAAATATCTACATCAGCTTGCCTGAGTTTTCATACAAGCAAAAGTATATCACCGATCCGCAATATGAGCAATTTCAGCACAAGTACTTTTTGCCTGATGAAAAAACGATAAGAAACGACATTTCACAAAAGTTTGGTGAACTTGAAAAGATCAACTACATAAACGACGGGCACTGTTGTTGGGTCAACTTTCTAGACATTGGAGCTGCCATTGCTTTTATGGAGTCTCTAGTGAAAACTCCAAGAGACTTTCACGCCGCATTCGATAACAGATACTTGGGACTGGTTATCAAATACGGGAAAGATAGATGTGCTAATAATTTCAAAGTAGTTTCTTAGTAATCAAATATACATATAGTTGCGCATTGAGCAATCATTCAAGTATATGATGTGAAAGGCATCAAATACTCTCGAGACAATGCGATGCTGTGTTGTCTTGTTTATACAAAGAATAATGCATGACGATAATTTAAATCCTTTACTGGAGTGAGTAAACAAAAAAAAAGAAAAAAACGAAGCACGAAATTATTGGAAATTAATTTCAGTTTCCATTATTTCTTTCGTCTCTGTCCCTGCTGGCCATTTCTTTCAAGTCGTCTTCACTTGGCTCATAAATGTGCCACAAAGTGTAATGGGGCAAACCACCAACCCTAAACCCCATTTTTCTTGCCATCTTACCAAAAGCCTCGGTTTCGGCATGGTTTTCAAAAGTGAATGCTGGGAAGTTGATCCCTTTTCTAAACAACTTGGCCTTCGCCAAAATAGAAACCCCACCGACACCGTCCAAGTTTATCAACTCGCGAGTGTTTCCGTTTGGATTTCTCAAGTTCGCCAAATGCACCCTCCATGTTGGATATTCGGCGTACCCTTCCACAATAACATCATCCTCGTCCAATGTTTTTGCTAGTTCCAAAGCTGGGGGACTTTCAATCCATGAGTTCAAATCGTATGGCTGTTCGCTTCCCAAAAATACAGGCAAGGGTCTCCAAACATTTGGAACAACAACGTCGTAATCAAAGCTCATCAAGTCTTGGATGACAGTTCCAGGACTTAACTCGATGTCGACATCTCTCCAATAAATCCAAGAATGGTATGGTTTCAACGCATTTGTGGCTAACCAATTTCTTGCTCTTCCCATAAGCTTTCTTCTAACCCCTTGAACTTTAACCGCGTGTCTATCACTAAAACCTTGTCCAATCACTTGTCCGAAATCTTTTTGGAAAACTTGAATAGATCTAAAAGGTTTGTTGTAACTTTTATGGAAGGGCGGTTCAAAAGCTGTTTTCACTCTATTCAAGTAATCCTGGTTCATGTATTTCAAATGCATTTCGTCAACAGGAGAGTGTGGTATTTTACTTAAAACTGATGATAAAGTACCATTTTGCAATTCCTTAGAGTAATCCAACAAAGTTTCCAAAGTTTTGTCATCTGGAGAGCAATCACTAACCAAAAAAGCCAAATCAATCAATTCGTGGGGATAAGTCAAGTTCATCAAATGTTTAAACATCAACGGAAGAACTGGCTCGGCATTTCTCAATGGAACACATAACAACACATGCTCTCTTTTTCCTGCTCCTTCTGGAGAACCATCATAATCCCTCAAATCGTACTTTTGAACACTTGTTGCAAGAAGCATTTCCAGTTCGGCTTCAAGTGTTTTTTTGTCTTGGTCTGTGATTATTTGAGCTTCGTGTGTAATCAGAAAATGTTTTGCACCTTTATCAAACTTGGAAACCGTGTCGACATCCAAGTTCCTGAAATCAAAATTGTAGTATTCCGGATCGTCCAAAGAAGCAAAACTATTGTACTGTGTCACAGCGTCTTCGTTGAAAAAATCTGTGAAAAATTCCGTAAAAGAACCAACTTCTGCCAATTGTTCCCAAATCAACTTTTGGAAAATAAACCCTCCTGTAACTAAAATAAATACTAATTTTATAAGAGCAATAATAAATCTTTTTCTTGACAGTGAGTTATTTTTCAAGTTTCTTAATTTCAAGTCTTTGAAATTGAACATAAATTCAGTGGCTTTCTTTTTCATGTTTTTCAATTTTGACTCGGACTTTTTGGAGTTCCAGTGCTTCTTGTATGAGGGTCCGTCCTGATCGTATGCTGAATCATTTCCATTCAAACTACTGCTACTTGAGTTGTAGGTGTGATACTTTGGCAAACTGTTTGAGTCCATTCTGCTATCGTTTGCAAAGTCTATGCTTGTGTTTTGATTTTTACTTGATTTGCCTTTTACTTTCCAGTAAAGCGCGACGATTCCCAATATTAGCAACAGCTTGTATACTTCAACCGATGAGCTTGTCTAATAGCAGTACAAAGCTTGTTCCTGTTTCACCTTTGTTTTTTTTCTTTCTAGCGAGTGCAAAGTCTGTTGGAAAAACGAAGAATATCCTGATTGATTGGGTTTCAGCGCTAAATGATATACCGGCCCTAGCTCAATGAAATAAATTCAACTTGCTTTTTATTGGAAGGTTAATGGCCAATAGATGTATAGTTATAATATAGGAAACATACCACACACTAATCGAATCAACAATTTTAAAAACGAAAAAATTCCCAATTCACCATTGTTCGAGAATCATGATTAACTTTGCAGTTTTTGTTGTCGTTGTTGTATGTTTTGTTTTTCTGTTTTCTCTCTCTTTTTTTTTTTTTTTTTCCATTTTTCACTTCAGTGTCGCGAAATTTGCGTAACTTAAAATCTCTCGATTAAGTCGGATAGTCGGGTACCTTTTTTTGAAATATAAATATGGTTACTGCATATGGACCTTTATTTAATTTTACGTTTCTGAAAGACAACATGCAGCCACGCAGTAGGAAGAAAAAGAAAAGAACGCTATAATGACATCTTCTATTCTATCTTGTATTCTATTTTAGTAGTACATAATGTAAGCTACACAAATTGTGGGAAAAGAAATTAGCTTGTGTGTGTGTGTGTGTGCGGTGTCTCAGCGCCATGATGATCCTCGAGAGTGTTCACATCAGACAGTGCACAGATCAGTTGCCTTTCTGATTTTTGCAATATCAGCGGGGGTTGTTCTGCAACACCCACCAATGATTCTGCAATTATTCTTAACAAACTGCGGAACATATTTGTCCCAACTGAAGCTTGCGATGTCTCCCTGGTCTCTTGTCAACCAAATTTTCTCCTCCGGATCGTACTCTTCCCCGCTGTTTGGATAAACAATCAATGGAACATCAAGTCCTTGCAGATTGTTGTGCAGGTTTGCAACCATACTAAGTGATTGCTTGGAAGACACACAGTTCACTCCTAGCATGGTAAAGTTGGGATTAAGTTTTTTATCCGAAATCAGCTGCTTCAGCAGTGTGCAGATATCTGCAAGATCGGTTCCATCTCTCAGCTTGCCATCATTTCCAACACTCAAGCTAATGTAAAAAGGCTTGTTAATTTTATCTGTTCCCCAAGATAAAATTGCTTTGATTTCATGCAAGTTAGGAACAGTCTCGAACCCTATCATATCAATAACATTGCACTTATTCAACTTTTCAGAAAAACAAAAAACGTCGAGTTGGGGCTTAAAGTACTCGTAGTAGTCAATTTTTTCAGGCTCACTGCCGTAATCCCCATTAAATTCACTGCAGATATGCGCCCCATAGCAGCCAATAGAGCCAATCAGGTATTTTTCCTCACCAATAACCTCCCTTGTGAACAAAACAATTTTTTCCATCAAATCTTGATATTCTTTCAACGTTTTAATATCAGTGTGCTGCTTTAAACTAGTAAAACTTGATTGATAAGTGATAGTCATGCAAACATCACACCCACCTTCGTCCATAAAATCATGGTACATTCCTTCAACAATTTGTCTGTCTTGAGTTTTCTCATTTTCACGTTGTGTGTGTTTAGAGCATCCATTTGGTAAACCATTGTGAGAATGCCAAAAACTTGAATCCAAAAAGGGAACAGTGGACCAGACTGGGTTGGACACGTTGATCCCTCTGTTTTCCAGCTCACTTCCCTGGCCTCCATCAAGGACAAACACTGTTTTGTCATTTGGATCTTTCAATTGATCAGCTAAACTTTTTCTCATTCTTGATGGTAATGTCTGTATGTTTTCTCTCTGTTTATCTTCTTTGTGCTTTTTTTTTTTTTATTTTTGAGCTTGGTTTGTCTGTTCTTTAGCATTGAAATCTCTTTTATTGATGTTTGAAATCGTCATTGTCATACTCAAATACTAAACGACACACAAAAAAAAAAAAAGCCCAAACAATGGTGACTCATTTGAACGAAACGCGTAATCTAATCGTTTCTCGTGAGGACCCAATTTTTGAACAATTAATGTAACAGGAGGAAAAATTACAGCACAAGAGATCAAGACAACGTGTTTTTGAAAAGTTTATTATACTGAGTACGTAAAGGAGCACTTGCACAACTATTATGTTTCGGTTTTTTCCAAGGATCTCCAACCGCCTTATTAAAGAAACACGTTCATTAATAGTCTACAAGAGCATCGATAGATATTGACAAAAACTATTTCCTGAAAGCGCAAAACTTAGACTTGTAAGACATTCTCGTATATTTTTTTCAAGTAGTGTATGTTTTTTTCAGTGTTTTTCATAAAAAAGATTTAATGGAAATATAAGGTATTTTTGCAGGAAAAATAAAACCACATCACTCTCTCGTGTGCAAGCCCGTTACATCGGGTCTGATCCAGACAGCTTTTATGGATTCCCACATGTAGTCTGCATATCTTTGGGCTTCCACTGCGTTTGATGTGTTCATGCATTCGATGTAGACTTTTAGTTTAGGTTCAGTTCCCGAGCCTCTCAACGTCACTTTGAGATGATTTTCTGAGCTTTTAGTGGAAAACCAAAAAGTGATCATTTCACTGTTTGGATCAACGGGTAAATCAGGTTCCTCTCTGCCTGTTTGCAAACCAAGGGTTAGATCTCTAAAACTCTTCATAACAAAGCAATCATCTTTAATTGGTGCTTGGTTTAAATCATATATCTGCAAATTCAAAGTCTCTTTCTTGCTCGTGTGTTCTCTAATATACGCAAAAACTTCGTTGTTGACTTTTGGATTAGGCAAGATGTAGTAATCATTGTGCTGCTTGTAAAACCCATATTTTTCGTAAATTTCATTCAAAGTCATATCCAAGGAACCTTGAAATCTCACATAAAGCTGCAGAAAAACTACAAGAGCACTAATGCCATCCTTGTCGTACGAAATTTTTGGAAACATATACCCAATAGCTTCTTCATAGGCGAACGGGACTACCAATCCAGGGTTATTTTTTTCCAACTCCAAAGCCTTATTCCCAATCCATTTGAATCCGGTCAAAGTTTCTTTGTATACAAAACCCTCTATTTGAGCCATGTACTTGATTAAGGATGATGAGACAGTAGAATTCAACATTCCCATTTGAAATTTTTTTCTACCATCCAGGCCCTTTGCTACTTTTACATGATTTTCACAAAAGGTAAAGTACGCAAACAAATAACCAATTTCATTACCATTTAGTTGAGAATAAGTCAAGCCATGATGCTCGTTTGAATGAAATAATTCAGCGTCTTTATTGAAAGTAGCCGAAGCAACAGAAAAACGGTCAGCATCAGGATCATTAGCCAAAACAAGTCTGATTTTGTGTTTTTTTGCTAGCTCCATGCTCAAATCCAACGCTCCTTTTTCTTCAGGATTTGGAAAGCTCACAGTTGGAAAAGCAGGGTCTGGAATTTTTTGTTCTTCAACAACTAAGTAATCCTCGTTTTCATAAAGTCCCAATTTATCCATCAAAGCCTTGAAGACTTCATATCCAACCCCATGCATTGGCGTGTAGACAAACCATGGTTTGTGGTTTAGTTTTTTCTGCTTGTTGTTAGATGTTGGTGTTTCAGAAGTTGTTTTTTTCTTGTGTAGTGGGATGTGAACCAGTTCCTTTGCAATTTTTTCAATGTATTTACTCAACAATTCATCTTTCACATCAAAGAATTTTTTTTTGTTCGAATCAACAACGTCTTCGAAACTATCCCAAATGTGTTCTTGTGGCTTCAGCTCTTGCAATATCTCTTCGCTGATAAGATTGTCGTGAGGCGGAATGATTTGACAGCCATTCTTGTAGTAAACTTTGAAACCGTTATCGTTTGCAGGATTATGAGAGGCAGTGACCATGACACCGCAACCTGCTTTCAAAGTGTTAATTGCAAAGGGCACTAGAGGTGTGTGACAAAAAACATCGGTGTCTGGCTTTGTTCCACAGTAGTTCAAGTAATAAACTTTAAAGCCTTGTAGCAGGAAACACTTGGCAGTTATTTCAGCAAATTCCTTGGAGTGGTATCTGTGGTCGTGGCCAATCACTATGCTGTGCTTCTCAGTGGGCTCTGTCTTTTTGATGTAAGAGCACAAGCCTTGAGACGCTTGCAAAACCGTCAAAGTGTTCATTCTAGACCATCCGGCTTCCATGCTAGACCGCAACCCAGCAGTACCAAACTGGATTCTTTTGTCCATTCTTTTGTGCAACTCCTCTTCATTTTCTGGATTTTTGCACAATTCAAGTATTTCGTTTCTTGTTTGCTCGTTTTGATCATATTCGAGCCATAAATCAATCTTTTCTTGTAGTTGTTTGGGAAATGGCATTTGTTGGTAGTCCTACTCAAGTGTGTTTTTTTTGCAGAATTTTGGGTATTATGCTTTTAGCAATTGTGTAGGTATATAAACTTAATTTGAGAGTAATATAGATTTAACAATCATGAATCAGGTGAATCAATTAAATTGCGGTGTAAACATACCGGATCTGCAATTGCAAGGTATTGCCCTAAAACACATATACTTATTATTATTATTATTATTATTCCAAGCTTCCGAGAGTTGTGCCGTAAAAAATTGACAATTTATATACTCACGTGCTAATTTTTTGTAGCTTTATTGGTGTTCTTTCGTATGGAAAGATCTGGCAAAAATGTGTCAAGTGAGTGTTGCTCGGTAAGAGCTATTATTGAAAGCCCTTGAGCAGCATATTGCCATTGCATCTATATCAAGGTTCTCTGACCCAAATTAGGAAATGCTTCTCTTTGCAAAGCACTACATAGAGTATATAAAACAAGGTTGACTCGATGCAGAAAAAAAAAACGGAAAAAGTATTATCCGCCAAGTTCCTGGAGTAATTCAGCTTCAAAATCTGACTCGTCTTCTGAATCGCCGTGATCGTCTTTCTCCTCTTCACTTTTCCTTTTCTTATAAGATAAAGTGGCTTCAAAACCGCCTTTAAATTCTACTTCTTCCTCTAGTGGCCGTTTTTTCCCATTTACTTGGTCCGAAGGCTCTTGGGTCTCGCGCTGTAAATCTGCGCTTTCCTCATTTTCACTTCCAGATTCCGACTCTTGGTTTTCTTCTTCACTGTCCAACAGATCGTCAAGTTCGTCTTCATTGTTGTCAAGCCAACTTTCGTCACCCCCTAGATATTGCAATTCCACAACGCCCGATTGCTCCCTTTCCATAGCTTGTTTTCTTTCAAGCTCTTTAGTTTCCCTCAATTCCAGAGTTTCCAAGAAAACCTCGTATTCTTCATCTGAAATAGCAGGTCCATGCACTTGTAAAACATATTTTTCACAAGAAACAAGTTTCCAATTTAAAAAACACTCAAACAACCAATCTGGATGGACGACTTTTATTTCAGAATTGAATTTTTGAGCTAAGCGTGCTTTAAATGTTCCTGGTGTTCTAGTAATCAAGTGTGTAGTGGTTCTTGTTAGATCAAAAGACACGTTCCCACCAAATGATCTTGTCCATTGGACAATATCTACCTTGTTGAAGTCCGTGTTTAATGGAATAATACCTGAAAAAACAAACTCTTTTGAAGCAAATACAGAATTTCTCATGGAGTTTATCAAATCGCGCACATCCACTCTTTCTTTGGTGTTTTCAAAATATTTTTCGTAAAACGAGTGATGGATATCCACCAATTTCGGTCCCAATTTTTTCAACTCAATGTCATTATCTGTCAAGATTTTTACTCCATTTGCAAAATGCTGAGAAACTTCTTTCAAAGGTCTACTTTCTAATTGAGTTTCTATCTGAACACTGTGTTTGTCATCTGTTTGAATTTCATCGACTTTCGAAAGTTCCTTTTCATGCACTTCATTGGACACATTTTGAACCTCTTTATTATGAAGTCCTTCGGGCAAAAGAGTTGTATCTTGTTTTGGTAAAAAAGTGGAGTTGATATCACCAATACCAACAAAAAAGTTGTACGGCACAACTTTGATCAAGTTATCGCACCACTTCCAAACGTCTCCTCTGTCATCAATAACCAACACCATGTTTTGATCGGTTGGAAACAATCTTTCCAAAGATTTATGTGTTAACGAGCCGTTTTCGTCCCTTGACAAAATATGGTCTCCAAAAAGCGATCCATCCGGATCAATAATCTTGGCAATTTCCAACGCATATGCTCTTGTGGCCATTGTATATATATGGAGTTCGAAATATTCACTAATTTTTTCGAAAAACTCTTTTAGTCCCGGTCTAGTTTTAACGTAATACCAATTTTTCGTTTTATGCAAAGGCGCGTGAAATTGTTGTTGAACGAAAAAAGGTTGAGACTTCAACCAAGAAGAGATATCTTCTTCCAAGGCAAAAGATTTTACTTCTTGCAACAAATCGTAGTTAGGGTTTTGTGGATCTTTGATCCATTCACCGATAGTTGGGTCCACCCCACAATGTATCACTGTTTGATCTAAATCCACCACCAAGATCAATTTTTTTTGTTTCAGTAAAGACTTCATATGGTTGTTGGCAATGTTTCTTGCTTCTCTGGCGGAAACTTTGATGTGTGTGTTTGTATGCGACATGACTATTTGATGATTGTCGTCCAGCACATTGTATGAACTCTGGTTATTTTCGAAAAATTGTTGCTGCTCTTTTGAGTGCAGTTGCTGTTGGCCGTTGCGCTGATTTTCCTTGTTATATAACTGATTAGAGAAATCATGTTGTGAATCTTGACTAGATGACCTATTTTGTTGCTGATTCTGCTTGCTTTGCATACTGTCTTCTTCGTTTTCTTCTTCTACTGACTGTCCACAAACCACACAAAGCCCTCCGTAGACCATTGGGTGTAGGCATTCTTGTTTAATCTTCATAATCACATCGGTGTTATTGATCAATTCGTCACCTACTTTCAAGTTGATGTTTTGTATTATTCCTGAATATGGACTTTCAAAAGATCCAACCTGATCGATCCTCTCTTTCTTAGTTTCAATTTGGTCTCCGTCTGCAGAAACAACCACATCCTGGAAGATCCAGAACTTGAACATCAATAGTTTGTCACCCTTTTTCACTTTATCATTTGGAGAAACTTCTATCGAAGCAATAGTTATGGGAAACGGTAATATGGACGAAAGTCTGATCGGAGTAAGCAAATCTTTCTCAGCCGTTGCGTCTTCTTCAAACATTGTTATATATGAAGGGGGTGCCTGTGTGTATTGGAGTTTCTCTTGTTTTTAGTTTCCAAATGGCCTAGATGATTTTAGATCGTACAAGGCACGTTCCGTATTATTTTCTTTTAAGGTCAATGTCTCTCTTTTCCCGTGAGCAGTCTACTTCTGTAACCTCTTTTTATTCCCAGACTCTATTTGGTCTTTCAAGAACGCGTTACAGTAGCTCTATAAACAACTAAACCGTTTTGAAAATGAGCCACAAGTTTATTTATTCAAGAGTTCATCTTTTTTTCGTATTTTTTTTTTTTTTTTTTTTTTTTTTTTTTTTTTTTTTTTTTTTTTTTTTAGTTTCTTTCACATTTTTTTTCTGTTCGTGTGTTACTTCGTGTTGTTTATTTATTTTTATTTATTTATTATGCAATTCATTTTCTTTTGTTTTGATATTTTGAAACAATTTTTTTGTTTTTTTTTCGCTTCTTCTTCGTTTTTGGGCTGTGCCTTGCAGATTTTTGGTGAAAAATTAGTTTCTAAGGATCCAAGAACTTAACCAATAAAACAAAAGACTTGTGAAATCTAGAGTTTATTTTGACGAGGTTCAAATGTTTCGATGTGGTGTTGATGCCGGACGGAGAACAACCAAGTGGAAGGTCCGTGAGACAATACTCCAAGATATAAACGGAAAAAGACTAAAAGAACAACCATCATCAAAAGATGAGTGCGCATGTTTTTTTGTTAAAGTGTACACAGTGATAATTACATCATGAGTTTCATTTGTTTCGTTGTGGGTTTGCAGTTTCAATCACTCCATTCTCGGCAGCACAGGGACCGCTGTGTCAGCTGAGACATGATTTTTTTCTTTCTCTTCT
>ERZ794936.255-NODE-255-length-29450-cov-7.269468_pt1 | contig 29450 bp, 11 predicted proteins | sample MGYA00511083_ERZ794936 | MGnify/ENA primary metagenome ERZ794936 (study PRJEB30137, sample SAMN04331409) | food metagenome | isolation source: Y2 must sample point D1 replicate A | place: Australia: South Australia | collected 2014 ... | reverse complement strand
ACAAGATCTAGATGAATTAGATCAGCAATAGGATTTTACAATCAGTAAAAAATCAACACCTCCTTTAATTAATATAAATATATATATACCTTTTAATCTCTTTAATTAAAACCTCATTTCTTCATATATTTGAATTGCTTTTTTTTTAAAACTCGTCTATTAAGGCATTTAATGTCGTTTTCCAAATTCGGACTTAAAATTCAAACCATATTTTTTCGGGTCTGAAAAAAGTAGAAAAAAAAAAGCATTTCTTTCAATTACTCAAGTGAAACTTATAATCATCTTCATAAAGTGCATCTAGGCTTTCAAGACAAGAGCATGATTGAGACCAGAGCATCGTTCTTTATTTGCTATTAAGATCAAACAAACCAACAAAAAAAAGAAAAAAAGAATTAGTTTGATTTGTTTGCTTTTATCAAGATAATCGCAGTAGAGAAAAAAAAGTCGACTTTGCTAGAAGTATGTTTTCTTCAAATATACTCAAACAGTATAAAAGTCATTCTTTGATTACGAATGTTATAAGACCACAATTATATAATAACAAAGCTGGATTTCTGAGAAGTTTTTCAAACAGATCAATTTTGTTCAACAAAGCCAATGATGGAGCTAATTATTCTCCAGATGAGATTGTTTCCGAGGATACTTTGAGCCATGAACAATTGAGTGAGAGTGAATTATTGAAAAAGTTCAATAGTTATTCTCAAAATGGATCAGTTTCTAAAGATTTATTAGAAACCCTTGATAACGACACTAAAAATATAATGTTAAACAATTCTTTGAATGAAACAATGAATGTAAGTGATAGTCGTACTTTAAATGTGTATAAAAGTTATCAAGAAGAATTAGCAGAATCTTTCAACAATGATGATCCTGAAGAGACCTTATCTTCAGCTCAAAAACAAGGTAAAGCAAAATCTAGTTACATCAAATTGTTGGTAAAACAAGGAAAGTTTTCTGAAGCATTTGATACTTTGACGTCATATTCCTATATTCCTTCATATTCTGAATATTTCTTAACTGACGACTACTTGATGTATATTAAAGAATTCTTAAAAACCAAAAACTTGAAAGCTTTCAATATAAAAAAGAACAATTACTATGGTGAGTTTGAAGAAAAGGATAAGCACTTTTTATCTGGTTTAGATATTTGGAATTTATTTAAGGAGCATAAAGAGACCATTTCTGGTTTACAAGTACCTAGCACCAGAATCAAAGCTATTTATTTAGAACAGTTAATTGTTTCAACTTTTGAAGGGGAAATTCCGGAAAACATTGAGAACCCACAAGGTGAATTCAGATTGAATGATATTTTAGATTCAGTTACCAACGATGGTGTTGTATCACTATACGACACTGATGTTTTTAAAGCTGAAAACGATTTGTCACCTGAAGTTTTCAAAATTTTGTATTATATTCCTGAGTTTAATAACTTCTTAGAAGATGAAATTAAAAAAGTTGTGAAGCTTGATTTGGATTCTATTCAAGATGACCAGTCTTTTTTGGCTGAAACTGGATTGCTACCATCTCTAAATTCAAATAACGAACAAAATGCGGATGCTTTTTCAAAGTTTGTTGACGACTTTATAAACAAGCATGCTCATTTAAAAAAGAAGTTAGTTCATCAAGAAGGAAATGAGAGCATTGCAGGTAATACTTTAGATTTTTTGAAGGATGATGTCAAGAGTTTAAAGTTAAGTCAGAATGATAAATTTGAAATTCTTAAATTTTTAACTATTAATAGAAAAGCCCTAAATGGTGATTCCTGGATTGAACATTTTGTATCTATTGATACTCATGGTGTGTTTGGCATATACAAAAGTATTCCTCATGAAAATGAAGAGCTAAAAAATAAATTTTCTAATCTTTTGGAGTCACTTAATCTAAGAAGACAATTAGAAATAGAAAATGCATGCTCCAAAAATGGTGTTAAGCTAGAAGTTTTCAAAAGAAATAGAAAATTCGGAACAAAGGTAATGAATTTCAAATCTTTAGACATGCTTACAAAATGGCAGCTAGAATTGGCTAGTGCTTTGGATAAAATGAAGGGAGAAACTAGTAGTACAAACGAAGTTGAGCTGAAAAAATTTGAAATACTTAATGAGTTGTCATCTGAGAGTATTGCGATCATAGCTATTTTTACTTTTATCAAAGAAATGACATTTTACAAACATAAAAATGATCTTGACGACTTGAATAGAGATTTCAGTTTAGGTGTGTCTCAAATTTCTAAAGTTATTGGGCAAGCCTTGACCTTTGAGTTCTCAAAATGTAGACTTGGAGAAGATTTCTTTGAAGATGGTGGTAAGAGAAAATCTGTGTTGAAACAGAGATTTTATGAATCTTATGTGAAAAAACACAAATCTGGTGTTATTCCTTCAGCAATCAAAGAACAAGTTGAAATCAATTTAGGTGTAACTGTATTGGATTTGATTTTGAGTAACTGTACAGTCAAAGCCAAAAATGTTAACACAAATGAAATTATGAAAACATCTGCTTTTAACAGAACATATGCCAATACTGAAGAGGGTGTCAAAGGTATTTTGACTTTGCATCCTATTGTTGTTAAAAAATTATCTGTAGGAGCACCTAAATTCGAGACCAACATGCATGCTTTACCAATGCTTCGTAGACCAAGAGATTGGACCGATGGTACTGATGGTGGGTATTTATCTTCTAGAACATTACTTCTACGTTTGCGTAACAATCGTGAACAAAGATTCCACTTAAAGAAAAGTTTTAATGAGAATCCTGACCTATCAGTTGATATCTTAGAAGGTGTTAACACATTATCTAGAACTGCTTGGACAATCAATCAAAAAGTTTATGAAGTTGTCACTAAGTTATGGAACACAGGTAAGGAGTTTGCTAGTATTCCACCGGCAAACTTTCACGAAATAACCGATCCTAAGAATCCAAAAAATGTCTTTTACAAAAAGTTAAACGATGATACAACATCTCCTGGTGAAAAACGTCTAATGACTGTAGAGCTGGGTAATATGAGACAGAAATACTTATCCATAAGATCAACAGAAGCTTATAAATTGGTCTTGGCCCAATCTTTCATGGGAGAAAGATTTTATTTCCCCCATACTCTAGATTTTAGAGGAAGAGCTTATCCTATAAATGTTTATTTAAATCAATTAGGTAATGATTTGAGTAGAAGTTTGCTAGTATTTTGGGAAGGAAAGAAATTAGGTCCTGATGGTCTTGACTGGTTGATGATTCATTTAGGTAATACTTGTGGTTTGAGTAAAAAATCTTTTGCTGACAGAATTCAATTTGTTAAAGATAATTTGGAAGAATTGAGAAAAGATGCCGAAGACCCTCACAGACCAAACGCCTTTTGGTCACAAGCTGAAGATCCTTTCCAATGTCTGAGTGCTCTTTATGAAATTGTTGCCGCATATGATTGCCCTGAGGGTATTGAAAACTATGTTTGTCATTTACCAGTTCATCAAGATGGTTCTTGTAATGGGTTACAACATTATGCAGCATTAGGTCGTGATAAACCAGGTGCTAAAGAAGTTAATTTATTACCATCTGATGTGCCTCAAGATGTTTATAGTTCTGTTGCTAAAATTGTTAACGAAAAAATTTATAAACAAGACGAAACTAGACAAGAATTGAAAGAGGTGCAAAAAGCAATCAGAGAACTATTACCAGTGATAACCAGAAAAATTGTTAAACAACCTGTCATGACTACCGTTTATGGTGTTACCAAGTATGGTGCCAAACATCAAGTTGCTAAACAACTTGCTAAGTTTGATGTTTATGAAAACGATAAATCAAAAATTATGAGACACAGTGTTTACATAACTGAAAAGATTTTTTCTTCCCTTAACGATATTTTCAACTCTGCATCAGTTATACAAGACTGGCTAGGTATTGCATCCAATTTGATTGCTAAATCTGTGTGCATTCCTGGAATTAAGCAATTGAGTGAAAAGGATTTGAAATTGAGTTCTGTTTCTACTTTGATGTGGACCACACCTTTAGGTTTACGTGTAGTTCATCCATACAGAAACGAGAGTATTGTTACTGTTAACACTTCTCTGCAATCGGTCAAATTCACCAAAGTTAGAGAAGATTCTCAAGTTAATGTTTCTAAACAAAGTAATGCGTTTCCTCCAAATTATATCCATTCATTAGACGCTTCTCATATGTTACTGACTGCTGTTGAATGTACCAAAAGAAAGATTCCATTTTCATCAGTTCATGATTCTTATTGGTCTTTACCTGGTGATGCTGATGATTTAAGTGTAATTTTAAGAGAAAAGTTTGTGCACTTGCACAGTAAAGATTTAATTGCATCATTGAAACAGGAACTGGAAGCAAGATATAGCCAAAATGTTTCTTTGTGCAGATTCTTTTCCAACAGTCCTATTGCCGATGAAATTAGAGAATATAGATACAACTTTAGAGTAAAATACAACCATCTTCCTTCTTTGAGAGACGAATTAACTTTGGAAAGTGTTAGAAATGCCTTGTTGAAAAGTCCTAATGCTGAAAGTAGAAAAAAAGGTGCTGAAATGGTTACTGTCTTATCCATCATTGAATCCTACACTGAAGAAGAAATAAAGAGTTATATTGTTCCTGAAAAATCTCAAGGTAAAACAGTAGCCTCAACGTCTACAGTTAGAGCATATTTACCATTGAAATTCCCTAACCCTCCACAAAAAGGTGTTTTCCAAATTGAAGAAGTTCTTGGATCTAAATACTTCTTCTCTTAGGCCAATAGTAATAACCGTTTCTATATAAAATGATAATCATGTAAATAAAATAACCAAAAAATAAAAAAATTGCTTTAATTTTTCAGTTGATAATGCAATCAAAAAGTAGGCTTTGCTAGTGAGAATATTAAAAACGAAAATTACAACAAATTTACTATATAACTATTTTGCAGAAGAAATGATTCTGCCTTGTGCTTCAAAAGCAGTTATTAATCTTCTTAAAGGCATGATTTCTCTTTCGTCTATGATTCTATATTCGTTAATAAAACTTATGAAATGAGCAAAAAAACTGTTCCAATGAGCTTCTAGGGCTAGATGAACTATTTTGTCAAAATGGTGATAATAAATGTGTGCTATAATTCTGAACATTTGAATCATTATTCTTTGTACATCTCTTGGAAAGTTTGCAGCAAACTGTATTCCATTAGATGTTGGAAATAAACTTCTATCCGTTATTTTGTTGTTGATCCAAGACAATGCCAAGTCTATGTATTGGTTAGCAGGAAGAATTATATTTTTGTTGTTAGCATCAAGCCATAAATAGTCGACACCAGGCCCAGCGTTCATGGTGGGGTATTGCTCTGGAGTAACATATTCTTGTATCACTGAATAAAATTGAGACAAATTAGTGTAAAATTCAAAAACATTCAATGCAACCCATTCTTTCAAATCAACGTACTTGGGTAGTTTTACTATAGTTTTAAAAGAACCCTTTACCAACGAAGTGGACACAAAAGGTTCACTTAGAAACATGGCTTCCAATGAAGGTTGCTGATTTTGATTTATGTTAATTTCAGGTTCTTGAATATTTGCTCGAACTGATGATTTTGAGGATTCATTATTCAAATACATGTTAGATCTCTTTTGCTTTAAAATTTGTTTTCTTTCATTTGCTTGCTGGATTGCTAGCTCTTGTTGTCTAATGTTGTGCTGTTTCTGTTGTTCTTGCAACAGACGCTCACGCTCCATTTGTAGCTGCATTTCTCTTTGATGCTTTTGCATCTCTCTTTCTCTTTGCTGCTTTTGAAGAAGAGAACTGGAGTTAGAAGAGCTTTGATTTTTATAAAAAGTGCCCAAAATTGGCAAATTGCTTGAAGAATTATTTGCAGAATTTGCATTACTGTTGGCTTCCTTCTGCTTCTTTGAAGGAAATCTTAACGATGAAAAAAATGACATTTGAACTTGTTTATCCTTTGTAGTTGTGTATCCAATCAATTAAAGAAGAATACTGATATTGTCTGGTTGTGTTTGCTGATGTTTTTCTACACTTTAAATAATAGTGTTTTTAAAAGAAAATTTAAAAAAAGCTTATATTTTTTTATTCGCCTGCGTGAAATACATTTCCCCTTGCAAGGCCTTTAAAACGTCATATTGGTAGCGATCCAATATAGTCCAACTATATATATAATTAATGTATATTTTGGCTTAGATATTTTTAAAAATAGGCTTTTAAAAAGAGTATATAAACATATGGGCATCATTCCGAAAGTGTTTAGTCAGTACACAACCTACGGTACTGATCTATTTGATGCATTTGTTGAGTAGAAAATGAATCTCATTTATTCTTATAGTAATTTTAAAAACAACATATAACATTGTGAGATGCTCAGAAGGTTTTAATAAAGTCCAAAAAGTTTTCAAAAATTCAGATTATTAATTCATTTAATGATATATAAAGTTATATTCTAAATTTTTGAAATACTGAATGAACAAAATGAAAAAAAATAAAACAAAAAGTAGCAACTTCAAATGATTATACTTCAATTACTTAAAAGGAAACAAAAAAAAATAAAGATCATTGAGCAAACAGCATATTGTGACAATATAAGCTGTTCATTTTTGTTTTTGAAAGAGAAAATAAAGAATCGTTTAAATCAAATAATTTATTCGACATCGATTTCTTCGATTTCTTCTTCAACGTCATCTTGTTCAGATTGGTAGAAAGATAACTTGTAAGAGTTAACCTTAGAAGCAGAAGAGAATCTGATCCATTCCTTTAAAGAGGCTCTCTTTAAGTACTTCTTGGTTAAGTACTTTAAGTATTTACCAGATAACTTAACGGTAGAGACAACAGTAACAACGTTGTTTTCTTCCTTAACGGAAACGGCCTTACCTAAGTTACCCTTTAAACCTTCAACCTTGATGTTTTCAACTAAGAACTTAACGTAATCAGCAGAGTCAATGATTTCGTTTTCAACTGGGGAAGAAACGTCAATGAAGAAAGTCTTGGTGATTTTTTGTTTTCTAGCGGACTATTAGTAAAATATTATGTTTATTAAAACATTTCCATAAAAGGTTAATTCAATTATACAGTTCGATAAACTTATCGAATAATATACATTTCAATATAATTTCATTACTTTTTACAAAAGCAAAAGATTATAAATCGAAATTATTAACCATGGAAGAACATATTTATTATAAAATAAATAATAACATATTTGTTAGTAAAGATTAATTTTTTTATTCATGACAATTTATGATATAGTTTGAACTTGTTGCCTTGCATCGCTGCTAGAAGAAACAACTACATATATCGATATAAAGTCCATAGAATATTAACGTACTTATTTCCTAGAAACATAAATAAAACGTAATTCTCATTTAATCAATCAAAGCAACAGATATTCTCATCTAAGAAAACAACTGTTGAGTCTTTGATTTTTTGAAAAAAATGAGGCTTACTGCTATTAACAATCACTAACTTAATGTGAATTTTTAAAATACAGATAGTTACAAGCCTTATTTCTATTTTAATAAAATAAAAAATAAATCTTTACCAAAAAAATTAGGAATCTATCCAGGTTATAATTGATTATAATCATTTGTATTAGTTAATAGTTATTTATTCTTCTACTTATAAGTGGTCGATAAACCTATAGAAAATAATATACAATAACATGTGGTGCCAAATAAATGGGTTCAAATGCTGACATTTTCATCAAATGCTACATACGATTGGAGCCATTTTTAATAGTTATGAATTAGTTCTAATTTGGTTTTTGTTAAGTGTTTCTTTTAATCTATTAAGAAGAAGTTTTCTATTATTTAATATATATATAATTCATTATAATACTGTATTCCTATATTTCACTTATAATGAAGTTTCAAAAAAAATAAGTAGAAGTTATTTCTTTCAGATGAAAAAAAAAGTGTTTCCAAATGCTCGTGTCCGTTTTGGGATATTCTCCATTTTTTAACATATATATTTTTTTGTATCAAATATTTCCTATTTGGGAAACCCCAATTTTTATACCCAATTTTTTTTTGCTACATTTTTTTTTTGAAAATATCAAGTATCCAAATCCGGATACAAAAATATTTCATCTCACGTGACATTGTGGTAATCTCTTTTGGGAAAGTATGGTAAGTTACCCGAATGTGGCCCAGTCCCTGCACGGATATTTTGGTTTCAGTAGTTATCCTTATATACCTAGTAAAAAAAGTATATTTTAAAATACAAACACGCTAAAAATACGCAGATCAACATATCCTATCTAGCACTAATATCCATATCAATATTAAGTAACCATACGGTCCAGAATCAATAATAATCATGACATCAACGGATAAAGACGATAATTCTGGCTTAAAAGACTTCAAGATCACTAAAAGATCACAGAAAACCGAAGCTACAAAGGAGATAACAGACAACACTGTTTCTCTAACATTCTCATCGCCATTTGCAAAAACCAATGTTTCCAGCAGAACAAGTAGTAGACAAGCCAGCAGACCTACAAGTAAAAGAAGCAGTAAGAGAATATCAGGCTTTGATTTACTAGAAAAGTCGCTAACCGGTATGTTTCAAGCATCCCCAACGAGGCGTGAAAACACATATGAAGAAAATGTTGAAAATAATCATGAAAAATCCTTACAAAGTCCTTTAAAACTGAAGTTTAAACATCCAAATGTGTCTTCAGACTCTAAGATTAATGAGTTAAATGATACCCCTATTGATCAAAGTGCTGGTGGTGACATAGATGGATCATCAGACGACAGCTTTGGCTGGCAAGATGTTGATGCAGTTGCTGATCGAAATGTTTACGATGAAAATGGTAAATTACAACTCTATTCCCTTGAAAATGCCAATGATTTGAATGCAAACAACAAAAATGAAAATTTTGGCATAAATTCTAACCAAAATGATAGGAAGCCATCCATTGATGATTTGAATGATAACGAGGATACTGAAGGAGATAAGGAATTTGGAGAAGATAGAGATTTGTTTAACAAAAAAAACTTTGCTTACACTAAGATTGATGATGAGGAACAAGCCAAAGCATCTAGAAAAACTAACATCAAAGTTGATCATTTGATAGCTTCAGCAACTATGTTCCAAAGATCAACCCCAAATTCTGAAGAACAAGTCGAAAATACTTTAGCTGATGAAGACATTTCTGATGAAGAAGATGATGGTGACATTACTCACGAAGATTTAACCAGAAACAACCAACTAAATGGAATGAAACATCTTCTTACAGATAACGAAAAGTTTGCATATGCAGGATGTGTATTTTTACTTTTGAATCAATTATGTGCTGATTTGGCCACTAGGAATTTGAATTCCAACATGATAAAAGATCCAAAACTAGCTAAAAGATTACACAATATTCAAAAAGATTATGGCTATTGGAAAGAAGAAATTATGAATAAAATATACTTCCACATGGAGTTTAATGAGGAGGAAATCAAAATGATAGAAAATCTAGGGTTATATCCTTTAGAAACTGAGGATTTAATGAAGGCTTTAAGAATACAAAGAAAAGTATTAAATCCATACAATTTAGAAACTCAAGATGAGGATAACGAAGATGCTGAAAAAAGCATAGCCAATATTGCTAAAGAAGAAGGAGACGATTTAAAAATATCTTCAACGAAAACCGTTACAGACAATGACATATCGGAACAAGCCCCTGAAAATGTAGTGTCTATTGAGTCTATCATCCATGAAAAAGAATTAGAGGTTGATGTACCCTGGTCTGTTATATGTGATTTGTTTTTACTTTTCTTGTCTAAAGGAAGCTACGATGCTAGATCTCGTGTTATCTTAAAGAAATTTGCAGAATATCTATCCATTACCATAGAAGAAGTAAATCAATTCGAAAGAAGAATAACAGAGACTTTAGAGTTGGAACAAACAGATGAACAAAATTTGACAAGGGATGATTTATTAAAAAAGAGACGTCAAAGAAGATCGAGAAAGAAGATGGCTTATGTTGGTTTGGCTACTGTGGGTGGATCTTTAGTTTTAGGATTAAGTGGTGGATTGCTGGCTCCTGTTATTGGTGCTGGTGTTGCTGCTGGGCTTTCAACTGTTGGTATTACTGGATTGTCTGGATTTTTAACAGGTGTAGGTGGTACAGCAACTGTTGCGGCTACTTCTACAGCCATTGGTGCCAATATTGGTGGATCTTCAATGTCTAGAAGAATGGGTTCTGTTAGAACTTTTGAATTCAAGCCATTACACAATAATAGAAGATTGAATGTAATCATTTCCATTTCTGGTTGGATGACTGGTGATGAGGATGATGTAAGATTACCTTTTTCTACTGTTGACCCTGTAGAAGGTGATTTATTTTCGCTACATTGGGAACCTGATATTTTAAAATCTACTGGTGATACCATGAGTATTTTAGCAAGTGAGGCCATAACTCAAACTATTCAACAAGTTTTAGGTGCAACTATTTTGACTGCATTTATGGGTGCTATTCAATTACCAATGGCGTTGTCAAAATTAGGTTACTTAATTGATAATCCATGGAATGTTTCTTTAGATAGAGCTTGGAACTCTGGTATTTTAATGGCCCAATATTTAATGGAAAAAAATTTGGGAAGTAGACCAGTTACTTTGGTTGGGTTTTCTTTAGGATCTAGAGTTATTTACTATTGCTTGAAAGAACTAGCAAAGAAAGGTTGCACTGGTATAATCGAAAATGTTGTTATTTTAGGAGCTCCAGTCGTTTACAACAAAGACGAATTAGTGATGTGCAGATCTGTTGTTGCTGGTAGATTTGTTAACGGTTATTCCGAGAAAGATTGGATCTTAGGGTACTTATTTAGAGCAACGGCCGGTGGTATTTCAGCTGTAGCAGGGTTATCACCTATCGAGAATGATGCTATTGAAAACTTTGATTGCTCTGATATTGTCAATGGCCATATGGGTTACAGAAAAAATATTCCAAAAATATTAAAGAAGTTGGGTTTTTCTATTTTGAGTGAAGAGTTTGTTGAGATTGACGACACTCCAAATCCTGATAGAGAAAAGAAACAAAAAGAATTGTTAGACACATTAAAGAAGTTAGGTGATGATGAAAAGAAGAAACCCTTGAAAAAATCTTCTTCATGGTTGCCTCAATGGATGAAGCCCAAGAAAGAAGAATGGCAAGAAATGGTCAAAAAGGATGTTGTAGATGGTGAGAATTCTGCACCAAAGACAGCAGAGTATACTCCAAAGTTGTCTGTTGAGACAGCTAACACTGAAACAAATTCTTTACCAAAAACAGTTGTTTCTGTTCCACATTTACAAAATGAAACTGAAACTCCAACATCTCCAGTTTCTCAAGATGGAGAAACTTTCAGTTTGAAATTGAATCAAACTAGACCACGTTTTGCATCTGGTAATATAGGATTTGTTTTAAAAAATGCAGGTAAGTCAAGAACAGCATCTGGTGTATCATCTATAAGTAAAGAAGAAGAGCCAGCTGAAAAGACTAAAGAAGATCAACCAACAGAAAAGATTTATGCCAATGATGAAGAACAAGATATAAACAACTCTGATGACAACAAGTCTGTTCTTTCTGTTGAAAAGAAGGATTTATCATTGAAAAACGATGCAAATGATTTAGCACAAGATGAACTTGATAATGAGAAAATAACTGACGAAAAAAAGCTAGAGAATGATACAATTGAGTACACCAAAGACACTAATATAAATAAGACTAATGATAACTTAGAAAATGAAGACAGTAAAGAAGAAGTTGTCAAGCCTACAGAAGAATCTCAAACTGAAAATGATGCAGATATTCTAGAAGACAGAGAAGCTGTGATTGAGAAAACAAATGACCACCAAAAGTTAAAAGATGATAGTGTAGTTTCTGCTGAAGTTCAAAATACGAATAGAGTTGATGCTCAGCCAGAAAATGCTGTTGCTGAAGACGACCTAGACCTCAAAGTTATACCACAAGCCGAAGTTGCTGCTTCTGATGACACCACAGAGCAAAATCCAGTAACTCCAGCTCTAGAACAAACACCGGATTTTAAGCCGATTGCACCAGCTGCATTTGGTTCAAGTTCTAGAATGTCTAGATTTTCCGCCGATTCTCCATTTTATACTGCTGACGATGGTAATGACTTAGAAGACAATGAAGATGAAAAAGATATAAATCTTGACAAAATTCATAATATTATTGAAGAAAACGAGGAAGATGAATTTCATTTTGATAAACCTGTCATGATGACTACTATATCAAGCATGGGCTCATCAAATGATGAAATTGACAGTGAAACTAACTCTGTAAAAACAACCTTATCAAATGTTGTTTCTGACCAAGACGACAAACCTAGACCAAGTATGGAGTCAACAGCCTCAAACAAAAGTAATCAAAGCAAGAAAACCAAAGGAAAAAAGAAAAAGAATAATAAGAAAAGAAAATAAACGTCTAAAGCATTATCTTTATTTATTGATTAAAGCTATTTTGTTAAAAACAACATTAGAAAATACATTATATACTTGATTCTAAGCATCGACTTATAAGAATAATTCAACGTTTAATTCAACATAAGATGCGGCATGAGGAATGGCAAAGTTATTCATGACTTCTGGATGTAAAGCACCAATTTCACCAACAACAACAGGTTCAGCACCTTCTTTGTTTCTAAACATGACTTTAGCACCTCTACCTGGGAAGTAAGTAGCATTTTCAGAATCAGCTTCAATCCAGAAACCTCTACCGGAGCTGGCTTTACCGAAATCAGCAATCCATTCAGTTCTGAAAGTTTGCATGATCTTACCTAGCAGACCTTGGACAATTTCAAAACTGGAAGTCTTACCAACATAAATAGCACCCCAATGTCTTTCGTTGTAGGCCTTTCTTTCCATTTCTAAGTTCTTGAAGACAACATCACCAGTTTCAAAGACTCTTATAGGTAAAGTATGTTTTCTGTTTTCCTTAACGGTTTTTAAGATACCTGGAAGTAAAGTGGTTCTAACAACTTGATATTCAGCGGTTTTTGGGTTGGCTAATTCAACAACCTTGGTACCGTCATCTTTTTGTCTTAAGAACTTGAAGTTTTCATCATGGGAACATAGAGTTAATGGAAGTACTTCAACCCAGCCAGATTGAGCAGAAGCTTCTCTGAAAATATCACTTATCTTATTGACTGGTAAAGGAGTGGCTATGAAAGAAGAGTTAGACAATTGACCATCTTTTGGAACTTTATTGAAACCATAACCAACACCGACATCTTCCATGATATCACATGGATGTAGAACATCTGGTCTGGTTATAGGTATTTGTACATCTAAAATATCTTCATCCTTGGTGGATTGAGTGGCTCTTAAAGACATCTTTCTTAATTCAGCAGACATTTCTTCAGTGCTCAACTTTAAGCCTAAAGCATCATTAACGTAAGCTTTAGAAACTTCCATAGTTCTTAAGGCAACATTTGGAGTCAATCTGGATTGACCATTATGTTCGCTGACAATTTCAACTGGTTCAATAGAGAAAGGTTCGGCACAGTATCTGGAGAACATGGCAACCAATTGGTTTAAAACAATTTCAGCCTTGGTCTTATCAATGGCAGTGATTTCTATAAAAACGTTCTTGGTGTCAATAGTAATCTTAGAGTGTTCAGAGTTGATCAAAGGTGGTAAAGAACAAACAGTGTTTTCAGAATCAAAGATAACAGGGTAGACTGGGGAGTCTTGGATGATATGAGTAAACTTACCTAAGTTACCTTTTTGTTCTGGAGTGTTGTAGAAATCAACGATTTCACCACCAGTCATTTCTTTGGTTTGATTCAATGGGATGAACTTGAAGTCATCTTTTGGTAATGCCTTGTAGTAGAATGGACCTTTGATAGAGTCTAGGTTGTGAGTACCCATGGCAACCAAGGATCTGTTTCTACAAATATTAGAGTGCAATTTATCTTGTAAAGCAATGAAGGATTCATAGGATTTTTGGGTGAACTTGATATCTCTTAAGATAGCAGCGGCAGCAATTGGTCTAATTTGCTCAGTGCTTGGTTCGACGTATAATTTGGTGGTTGGCTTTAGTAACTTGTAATCTGGTGCAGAAGAGTTACCCAAGTATTCGTTCAAAGATTGAGAAATACCTTCAATACATAATAAATCGTATCTGTTAGCACCGATTTCTAGCTTTAATTCTGGTTCGGTGTTTAACTTTAAGGCTTCTTCAGTGGTGTCTTCATCGACTTCAATACCGAAATCGAAACATAAAGCATCGAATTCTTCATCGGTATAATTTTCTCTATTCAAAGCTTTGAATAAATCTTTCTTGTAAACAGAAATAGTAGGCATACTGTAGGGATGTTACTTCTTGGATTGTTTTCTTGGTGTTGTTTCCCTTCTTTAAACCTTGCTAATAAACTATGAGTAATATGCTTATACCACGATTCCTATAGATTCATTTTAAAAAAGAAACGCAAATTTTTTTCGCCGTTCCCATTACAAAATGTGAAGCCAGGAAAAATTTTTCAATATGGGCATAGAAGTAGCTTTCGGAGTTAAAGGAGGTCACATGGGTAAAATGAGTTATTACCAATACAGAGTATATAATCACTTAACAAATATATGTAATTGGTTCATTTGTATATATAAAAAGAACGAAAAAGAAAAAAAAAAAGAAGAAAAAAACTAGAAGTCTAGTAAAATATCACTGTCCACATCACTTAGCAGAGTGTCTTCACGTTCTTGAGCTTTCCTCAAGGCATATTTGGACAAGATACTTCTCAGTTGGGATTCAGTAATTGGCTTTTCAACTACACCGTCAAATACATTAATTTTGAAAGCTTCTTCGTAATATGCTGTAAGTACTATGAAAGGAGTACTACAATTGGCACCGTTTGTGTTTCTGATAAGTTTGAAGATATCTATACAGTTAAGGTTGGATGAGAAAAAGGTACTGAAGATAATGTCAAACTTGACATCACTAACAGCTCTTCTTACTAATTCGTCACCAGTAGCAACAGTTACTACTCTACATCCGCATTTTTCCAAAGAATTTTTCATCAGATAAGTGTGTATAGGGATGGATTCACATAGTAAAATGTCTAAATCAAACTTCATGTCATTGTTGCTTAAGCTTGATGCCATAAAAATATTGTTTTTATCCATCACTTCACTGCTGTCGGAACTGGTATTTTTCAGCTGATTGCTTCTATGGAGATTGCTCAATGTAAAGCTTGAAGCTGTTCTCATGTCACCTCCATACAAACTAGATTCGTAAGTCCCGTTTCCGTTACTACTAGTAGAAGGTCTTCTGCTGGATCCACCTGTTGTATTAGCGCCAAGACTATGAGACAAGGTTGACATTTTTCTGAACTTTTTAATGTTTTGTAGTTTTGCTACAGCTTCTAGTCTCTTTTCTTCAAGTAAAACCAAATCCAAATCTTTAGGTATCTCATTTTCTTCAGTATCATTGTTGTCACTAGTTGGTACTGACATATCTCTAATAACATTCTTGGAGAGATTGTTCATATCATCTGAAACTGTCTTTCCTGGGGTGGAAGGAATACTATTGAACCTAGAAACATTGCATGCAGACTTCGTATCTTGTTCTTCAAGGTCACTTCCATGCAAAGAAACGATTCCTATGCTATTATCACTTTTGATAGATCCTAGGTTTTTCAAATTACCGCTGGAATCATTCAATACCATTCCCAAGGAGTTGCTTGATGATGGGGATGCCATTGTTCCAAATAAAGCGGTCAATGAAGCAGTTCTAGAATGCTTATTGCTAGAGTTAGTACCATTGGAAGCTGACGAGCTCTTTCTTTCAACTCCTGAATTCACACTTTGATGCTCATTCTTCAATCTGTTAATTACATCTTTATTAGCCTTATTCAATGCCCTTATGTTTCTAAACTTGAAAGTACCAAAATCAGCATTAGAATTCTTGCTTTTAGAACTTTGTGTGCTGACGGAGCTCGAAGATTTCTTCATCGAAGAATTTGTACTCTTCAAAAGAGCTTCTTCAGCTAAATTTTTGGATTCATTACCAATGAAGTCTTCGGCCATTTCCGTGTCAGATGGGTGCAAAAAAGAACCTATTGTAGCTGGTTTTTGATTATTGCTTTTTGTTCTTATGTCATCATCAGTTTCGCTGTTTTTCAAACTTGTATCTGAACTATTACCACTATCATCACTGTTGTTTTGGCCTGAGCTTCCAGTTGCTGAGTTAGAATCTTCATTTTGGAAATCTATGTTCATAGATAAACCTCTATTGTCAAAGTAGTCAGTATCCTCAGGATTAGACACATTTGGAACAAACTCGGCTTCTTCATTGTATACATTATCCCAATCTAAATCATCAAAGTATGGATGTTGTGTAATTTCTTCAACATTTTTATAACCAATTCTATCTTTAGGATTGATAACCAAAAGTCTTTTAATCAAATCTTTAGCTTCAGGTGTAATATAAAGAGATTCTTCATCTTCATCCTCAAACTCTGGCCAATTGATCTCACATTCCAAGATTTTCTCAAATACTTCACCTGGAGAATCAGCATGGAAAGGCGGATAAGCAAAGTGGAATTCAAATAATAAACAACCAACAGACCACCAATCACACATTGGTGTTTCGCTAAAGCCTTTAATAACCTCTGGTGCTATGTAATCTGGAGTACCCATAAATTTAAAATTTTTGTTTGTGGCATCAGGATCAAAAATAACATAATTTGTTATTTTATCAACAGAAGTTCTCATACTTTTGTTAGAACCCAATGGTGAGTTTGTGTATGAGTATGTAGATCCAGATTTTTCTAAATTTGCGTGGGGAATACTACTAGGAGGTGTTGAAGATCTAGTTGCATTATCAGCGTCGATTGAATTACCTGTGTCTTCTGAATAAAATAAATTTTGTGCATTGTTGCCAGTCATTGAAAATACACCTTTGTTTCCAGTGTTTCCATAATTTGAAACTTCATAAATTGCACTTGATCCAGAATCAGTATCCATCATATTATTCGAAAATGAAGAGGAATTATTGTTAATAAAATCAAACTTGCCGTCTTCACTTGTTGGAGTTTTATTTTCTTTTGATTGAGAAAAGGACCCATCATGATGTTTTTGCAGTTGTGGCAGACTTGATGAAGACCCAAAAGAGGAATCATAAAGACTTCTATGCAATGATCTAGAGTGAGATTTAGACATAGAACCTGAGTTTAGTCTACCATTATTTTCATTATTGGTTCTTTGTCTGTTTACTAAACCTAATCTACTCAATCCAAAATCAATGAATTTAACGTGTCCGTTTCTATCTAATAGCAAGTTATCTGGTTTTATATCATGATGAATAATTCCATCTTTATGCATATCACTAACACCAACAATAATTTCGGAAATGTATTGTTTAATCCATTTAGACGGCAATGGTCCAACCATTTCAATCAAAGTTCTCAAATCACCACCAACTAGGTATTCCATAACCAAAAACAAATGCTCTTTATTTTGAAAAGTGGCATACAATTGGGCAACATAACTTTTGGATATTTGTGTCATCATAACAGCTCTTTCGGTTTTGACATTTGTAACTTGATTTTTGGATATCATATCAGCCTTTTTCAAACACTTTATGGAAACATAATCACCTGTAGCTTTTCTCTTTGCTAAGTAAACGGATCCAAACGCACCTTTCGATATTGGCTTAACTATTTCGTAATGTTTAATACTTGGGTTAATATTAAAGGCTTTACTTGAAATGGAAGGAGTGCTAATAGATGAAAATGATTTTGAATGTTCCGTGGAATTGTCTGGTTTTGATCCTGTTCTTGAATTTGATCTAGATTTGTTTGCAGAACTTGGTACTAATACTGAACCTAAACTGGATTTATGCAACTCCAAAGCAGGATGATCAAATAAAGGATCAACAGAGTTTTTCTGAATTAAATCAGGCTTGACCATTTTAGGTAAGCTTAAAAGATTTGAGTCATTAGCATCTGTATTCAAACTGAATGGATTGTTCAAAGAAGAAACACCATGTGCCTTCAGTTCTGGTGAAAATGGAGACGCCAGTGGAGATCTAACAAATACACTTTTGGTGGTAGGATTCTTTTGAATTGATGATAGAGTTGGAACATTATTATTTGGCACCTTCACATAAGTTACTAAGGGCGAGCTTCTTTTTGGGCCAGCCGACGTATTCCCATGTCTTGAACTAGATACACTTGATTTTCTTTGCAAAATAGATGTTGCAACTGAAATGTTTGGAATGTTTATATTACTAGATTTTAAATTTGTAGGGTTTACATCAGGATTGGCAAAGTTTAAACCACCAGTAGAAGTAGGTGACATTGAATTGGATGTAATATAATTGGATTCAGATAGAAAACCTTTATTGTTGATGGAACCTGTTTTTGAATTAATCGATATATTATCATCACTTGTAATAACAGAAGAATCTCTAATATGATCAAAACTTTTAGAGTTTGGAGTAATATTTTCAGCTCTGTTTGACAAAGATAAATTTAAACCAGAAAAAGATTCAGTTAAGTTGTTTGATTGATAAAACTTTGCCCTATCATCACTTTCATTTGCAGAAACAAACACTTCATCAGGAGGAGAAATTTTAGAAACAGAATGTGGTTCTTCTGATCTTTGTAGACTAGGAACAGTGCTACTCCAGTTATCACTTCCTTTTTGAGAAAAAGGAGAATCAAGCACATTGATGTTGTTAATCGATGATAAATGGTTATTTTTCTGAGTATTATTTATTATTGAACTTTCAATTCTTTGTTTGATCACTTCGTTAGTTAGGATATAAATTTCAGTTTTCAATCTCATGTGATATTGTTGAGTATGCTTTAATCTCATCATTCTGGTGACTTTCAAGTCACCAAGTTTTATGGTATTAAGCAAGATATCCACAAAACAATCTTGTGAATAACTCTTTCCCGATTCTATTTGTAAAGCAACTGAAAGCAATCTTTCTTTCCAATTTTGAACGTTTTCTATACTCTTTTGAGATGTTGGTGAAAATTGAAATACAATGTTTTCTAATATCGGAAGACTGGTTAATCTTTTCAATTCACTATTGTTAACACTTAAGGAGTCATCACAGAAATTCAAAAATAAATTTATGGTAGAGAGAAGAGATGGACTTGAAATATCTTGAATATTGATATCATCATTTAATGGTGTTATGACAGGGGAAGCATCACTTTCGACCAATTTAGATTTGATTTCTAGAAAAGTCTTTTTGTAGCTTTTTAATTTATCTTGACAAATTACTATTTTATCATACAAGTTATGTTCATATAAACACAACCTACAATGGGTTTCTAGCCACCAGTCAGCAATTGGAGTTTCACAAATTCTACATATTTCAGTTTTATCTTCAGGAATATCATTGATATCAGTTATGTTTCCGATCCTGTGAAGCCTCTCATTGAACAAAGTTGCACCAAAACCTAACTTTTCAACAAGTTGATCAGGAAGCTCATCTAATTCGTCTATATCAAAAATTGGTTTGATAATCCACATGGTAAAACTTGGTTTATTTGTAAAAACATCGTTGATAAGAACACCTTGTGCCTCTAGAAAATAAAGCACCGATTCAGATTCACTGGTTTCTACTGTTCCATTATCTTGAAGTCTAGGTAACGTGAATTTAATCTTATAACTTTGATCATCTTTTAAGAGTAATTCAGTAGTTCTGTGGAAAACAGATTTATCCAAATCAGACCCACCCAAAAAGTTGGAAATGTCATTTCCTAGAATATGGTCTTTTTTATGCAAGATAAATAGGTGATCACTTAGATATTTAATCGTACCGTCTAAATTCAATTCCAACAATATCGTGGTATTTGAATTACTAGCTTGGTCCAATAAATCCTTATATTCTTGTTGTTGCTGGCCTTCTGATTTCATATTGAAAGCAATATCATTGCTGTGTGTTTTGTACAAGGTGACATTATAGCATATTGATTCTGCATACGTATCATGTCTTTTAAGCTGATTGCTATATTGATCATCGTTATCATAACCTGACTCTGTGTTGGTATAGTTATCTGTTGTAGTGCCAAATGGGTTATTATCTTCTGTATGTTTGTCACTAAAAGGTATATTTTGCAAAGGACTTGGTGTATACGTTGATCTTTGTGCAGTTATATCTTTATGCAGATCATCTTCGTTTTGAAAGGTAAACTGACTGAGATATGAAAAATTTCTATTTGGTTCATCCATAGTGAGAACACTGTTATTATCTTCCTCATCAGCATGGTCTGCGTTGTTGTCTATATCATTAAATGGCTTGTCATTGTCACTTGAATTGTTGTTATTCGAGATTTTATTTTTTATGTTTGTATTCAGCTTATTGAAAGTACCTTTGATATTCTTTGTTAGTTTCATTTTGTTGGGAAGATAGAAAGAATGTTATCTAACAAGAAAAGAAAAAAAGAAATAAATAATATACAAATGATATTATTCTTTTCAATGGTTGTTTTATGACTGTAATTCTTTTAAATTCGAAAACGGTCAATAATTAAGAATGAACAAAAAAAAAAAGTATACAAATGTTTGTTGTTTTGGTTGTATCAATCACAAGTATTTTTTTTTTGCTGTATCAGGAGAAATGTTGTTTCAAGTTTATTAAGACGTGTTGTTTCGAAGGATTACTGTTGGTTTTCGTTATTGGATCTTTGTTAAATTGCTTAAGAAAATACAAAAATTTAAAACTACAATTAGTAAAGATATCACGATGCTGTTCCACGACTAATTAACAGATTGTTAAGGTATGTATTAATGCCGAGAGTATGAGTATGTAGATTTTTTTTAGAATACAGTGAGTAGTAAGGTTTTTTTTGCTGGTAGTGTTTGGTAAGATAATATCAGTTTAAGTCCGAAGATAAAATATGCTAATTAAAATTTTAAAATAAACTAATTTTACAAGAATGTTTATCTTTACACTGATTTCTTAAATAGAGAAAGAGATTGGAATTAAATATTACTGTTTTTTTCCTTTTTGAAAAACCTATTAATGAAGCCAACCAATGAATGATGATATGTAAAAAGCAATTTTTTTGGTGTTTTACGAATGCTGAATTAATCGGGGAGCCTTATTGATTATTAACAATTTAAAATTTTTTTTTTTTTAAAATGTGAAATATTGGTGACAACAGAGAAACACACCAGGAGGTTTTTACTTTTTCTTTTGTATTTTGTTTACTTTCTGTCTAGTTGGAAAAAACAACAATTCAGCAGATAAAAAAAAAATGTCAATTTTAGAGGCATTTACTATGAATATTATTGACATGATTTCACTTTTTTACATGTGAATATATACATTTTTTTTCATTCATTCCCCTGTAGTAATAAGGATGACTTTTTTTTGGGGGGATATTAAGCCGTGGGTAAAAAACTTGGAAAAAAAAACGTGATCTATGAATTGATACCGGAAATAAGCTCTGTACATAGGTGTGTAAGGACATAAGAACATGCATTAATTTGAAAAAAGAACCAATCTAGACGATCAGGATGTTTCATAATTTTCAAGAACTGATCAATCTAATCATTTTTTTTTTTTTTAATTAAGATATTATTTTTAATAATAATTAAATGATCCAGTACCTGAAATCTATCAACACTTTGCTTATCTTTGCTAACACCAAATATGTTATCGGAGGCATTTTTTCCTAAAAGGGAAATCAGATATAGAAATATACACACATGTGGGGATAGAATTAAGCTGTTAACTCCTTTTTTTTAATACTTTGACAGTTTAAATCCCTTGGCACTTATTCTCAAGTAGGTGTAACATATAGCTCCAATCAACAAAATAGCGCCACTAAAAATCCAGAAATATTGGTAGCGTATACTGGATGTCTGGTCTCCTATGATTAAACCACCGATTTCAATAATGGGGAAGGTTGCACAAGCGGAAAATAAGTACATTGTGGAGAATCTTTTACCAAAATCATTTTTACCACACATTTGTTTTATTGCTGTAGGACATAAGGACAAAAATCCAGACATCGATGAACCGTAAAATACACAGTATAGATACATTCCATAACTGTGTTTGCCCAAAGCCAGCAGAAATACAAATGTGCTTACTGTTGCTATACTCATGCATATAATGATCATTTGGAAACTTCCTGTGTATCTATCCGCAAAGTATCCATAGGTTCTTCCAACAATACCAAAACAATTCATCACAGTGATGAAATCATACGACTCTTTTTGTGTGTATCCTTTTTTCAAACAGTATGATGTTAGGTAGGTGGCTATGATTGATGTTCCAACCTCTGCAGATGCTAGTCCAATGGATATGATCAAAAAGTTAAGGTCTAAGAAGTATTTCAAATTGATTGTTTCCTTCATGTATATCCGCAAAATGTCTTTATAGCTTTCATGTTCCCGCTTATGCTTTTCTTTATCGAAATTATCATCAATCAAAAGAGCACATGATATGGCTAAAAATGAAATGATTCCTGCATAGATCATCATACTCTTTTCGAAACCTAATTTTGAATATGTCTTTCTGATCATAATGGGAAACACTATCCCACCTATGGATCCACCAACTGAGATTACTGCAGAATAAGTGGCTATCAATCTTGAGTACCATTTGGAAACACTACTGTAACAACAAGTCATCAACAATCCTTGCGCAATACCAAATATCCCATACGTTACTATGAAATTAACAAGCTTAGCTTCTTTAATGTGGACAAACTTCCCATCTTTCAGTTTATAAGGAGACTCCTTTGTGGAGATTTCATAAGAACTACCACATTTAGCAAAACCAAAAAAACTTACTATAGCAATGCAACCTGCAACAAGGGTCAATTTTTTAGTTCCTGAACGATCTATTTTGCAACCAGCAAAAATTCCTGCTCCAAGTAAAAAGAATAAGTTTAATGAAAAAATCCATGAAATATCAACCGTAGAAACATCTCTTTGTTTGATCGATATGTTGTGACTGTTGTATATGTCACTTTGAAGCCTAGACAATGTCAATTCAGAATGAAGTAGTGGTTCCAATGCTCCTGAAGCATTCAATACTCCAAATACTAATGTAAGACCGAGAAAACAGGACAATGTGTTAAGCAACGGCTTTGCATGGTATGGATTAACATCACCTGGGTGCTCATTCTTTAAAAAGTCAGATTCTGTAGACAATGATTCTTCGTCGTATACTTCCTTTTCCATAATGATGTTGGGTTGAGTGATGAAACAACTATGTCTTGGTTACATGTCTCTTCCTAAACGATCATCATTCTTTCTTTTGTTTTTTTTTAGCGATGTTGCTCGTAGCATTGTAATTGTGCATCGGATATAATTCCAGATGGTCACGATTTTGTTTTTTTTTCCCTTTTTGAACAGCTGCACGGCTGATTATTCATCATATCAAACAGATCTCTGAATATCAAAGGTCATAAAAAATTAAAACAACATACATATCAATAAAATTCAGGCTGGTTTATATTTTTACTGGTAGAACCTGAATTGGGTGGAGTAAACACAAAACTTCCTGCACTGGTTTTCTCATTTTTTTGCACTTTATTTTCATACTGAACATATTGCTTCTCCTTTGGCTTATTGGCATCGTTAACAAATATATCGTCTTTGGATGAGACCAGCTTCTTATTTCTGTCATTGGACTCAGGTATATTCTTCACGCTATCATAAATGTTTTCCACACTGTAATACTCTGATCCGTGATTTTTATTTTCAAAGTTGAAAGTATTCAATGTTGGTAATGAATGGCGCGTTTCTAATGACGAAGAGTTTGATGATTTTGCCTTGTCAACAATTTCTTCAGCACCATTAAATGGTTTGGCTGCAGGAGTATCTATTGGGTCTAACATACTTCCTGAACTCAACAAAGTTGAGGATTTACTGTTTATTGGTAAAAAAGGAAATGTCTTGTTATTTGACATGTTTGGGTTTGTATTACTTCCACTTAGAAAATACATTCTTTGGTGATTGCTTGAGTTGAGATCGACTCTTGAGTCATTTTCAGGATATCCGACATTGGAACCTGCCGTAAGCGGAGGTACTTTGTATCCATTTCCATTTTGAGAAAATGAGTTGTTGAAGTAGTTTGATCCAGGTCTTGAGAAATTAACATATCCTCGATCAACAACATTTTGATTGTACAGATATGTTGAGTCCAAAGACAATATTCCAAATCCCTGAGCGCTTACTCCTTGATTCTTATTAGCACTTATGCTTGACGAATTTGCCAAATGCATTAAATTTCCAGCAGGTTGTTGGGATGAAGGAGATGCATTTCTAACATCCTTCAAACTTGGATTTTTTTGATTAATTTTTAGTGGTGGTAAAAATACTTTGTTGCGTGCTTCATCATAAATTGGATCATTTTCGATATGCGGCATTTTATTATTTGTGATATTATTTCCGTTGATTTTTCTAATTTGTGTTTTTGAAGTTCTTAAGTTTTGAAGCTTCACTTGTGTATCCTTCATAATTTTCTTACTTGCTTCTAGATGAAGTGCTGCCGCTGATTCTTTTTTGGTTAATTTGGGGGTTAAAGGGCTTTGAGTATCTGAAGCAAACACTCCTGTATCATTGTTTAATAATGTAGATCCCTCTTCAGAACCTGGAGTATCATTGATCAATGTTTTTATTGTTTCAACCCATTTATCACTGAGCTGTTCCTTTTCTTTGTATTGATTTTTTACATTTCTTCTTTCCCTTTTAGCTGCTGTCCCGCTATACTTACCGGTTTTTAAATATGCCTCTACTCTATCTTTATCCATGTATGTGATCAAAGTTGGTACTGAAACATTGAATTTCTTACAAGTTTTTGATAATGTTGTACTGTTTTGATTCAAAAGATAGTATTTTGCAGCTTCATATTTTTTACTTTCCATTTGATAAAACGCCATCCCCTTGACAGGCTTTGGTGGAAGTGTATATTCTTTTCTTAGCTTTCTCCCTTTTTTAGCTTCTTGCTCTTTATTGATTTTCACCAGATTGCTTTGATGATATTGATCTTCTAGCTCTCTGACAAATGCTAGCTTTTCCTCATTAAACTTCTCTTTGTCTATACCGGATATTGTGGTGTTGAGATGTTTTTTCAGCTTTTCTTGCATTTCTTCTTCTTGAGCTTTACTCAATTTGATCTCTGTTCTGCCGGTTCTTAAACTATTTAAGTCTATTAATGAAGTATTGCAGTTCGTAGCAGCTTGTTTTGAAGCAAACTTGTTAAAGGCTGGCTCAACAATATTAGTTAAAGGGTTAATGTTTGCTATCTTTTTATCAATGAGAACTTTAACGTTTTTGGCATTCTCGTTAAATACTTTGTTTGATGATTTGGTGGCATTGCTTTGATTGTCACTTAATATCAATTCTGCAACCATATTTTTGTATATCAATAGTGGTCCGTTTATATGTTGTTGTATCTAGTTCAGTAATCAGATGATCTTTCTGTTTTGACACTATCAAAATCTAGTGTTTATGTAAGGTTTAATTAATTGAACCGGTATATTTTCAAAATAAAAAGCACTCTGTTTGTATCCTGTATCAGCTTTGCCAGATGTATATGATGTCTAAATTATAACAACTTGAATGCTGTATATTCAAAGATCAAAACTTATGTTCTTGTACTAAAAAAAAGCAAAAAAAAAAAAATCGAATAACTCAACTGTTACAACCTTGTTCTATGTCAATACTACCTTTTAATGTATGTTTTATATCAGTTTCAAAGAAAAAAGTATAATTCAACTCAATGTTATGCTTTTTTAAATTTAAAAAAAGAAGTATATATCACCACTGTGAATGTTAAATTCAGTATCAAACTATGTTTCGAGCCTAATAATTCTCTATATTTAGTGCGTTTAACTAATAGATATGTACTTTTTTTCTGTATATATGTTTGGGTATATATTTTCAAATTTTTATTAGCTCTGAACAAATTATCCTTTTGACTATATCCTAAATTGAATCATACAGTAACGGAGTTGTAAAGGCAGTATATTTGAAAATAACTGCGCTAGAAAAAACCCACCTAGGGGGAGTGATTTTTAATTAATAAACAGGCTTTATTAATGCACCACAGCTAAATCACACACTACAGGCACCAGGCAAAAAAAAAAAATCAGCAGAAATCAAAATAAGAGAAAAAATTTTCATTCCTCAAAACAGGCAAGAATTTCCTTTTTGGGATATATGTTTTTGAAAACAATAGGTTTCCATTATATGGAAGCGGTTGCATTGAATCAGGGTTGTGCGATGTTTTCTGAGGGATTTTCTCTTTAAGGTAATTCGGTTTAATTAATAAGGCTAGAAAAAATGGATACAGATTTTTTTTTTGGTGCGTATAGGAAGAAGTTTAATCAATAGGGGGAAAAGATAAGTCAATAAGTGAAATGAAGACTGGGAGTATGATTAATGCTGTTTTGGATACTGTTTAAGGTGTTTGTTAATACTATATACATGGTTAAAAAGAAGGGTTTTTGAGTATAACAACTTTTTTGCACAGACGTTTCCCAACAGTAAAGAAAGTATAAGATGATATCTCAAAATGGCAGATCTTACTACAACAGATCTCAAAACAGTGTTACTAATGGTGTTGAAATGAACTCTTCAACTTTATTGACGGATGATACACTAAGTACATTGCCATTTTCAGAAAAATCGGTTGAATCAGAGCTACAGAAAATGTCAAATTCACTTACTCACAAATTTGACGAAATAAAAGATGTTCTTAGCTCATTCAGCAGCAACATTTCTTGTATTCAAAAAGAAGAGCAACTACATAAATCAAAAGAATCAAACAAAAATGTGATATCCCCTTTTAGCACAACGTTGAAAAAAAACAGTGAAGATTTTTCATATTACCGTAGCAATAATCAGGAGTTGTTTTATAAAGATTATTTCTTAGATTCTAGCACATTACCGTACGATTTTAAAGTAATTAACTTTTTTTTGCAGCTTTTGTCTGTTGAGAGTACTACTGTTATAGAGTTGTATAATTTTGAAGACTTCAAAAATTGTTTAATAGAAAAAAAAATTCATTTCAAAAAGAAATATGCTATAATTTATATGATTGATAGAAAAAAACAACAAGGCCACAAAGCTATGTTAACTCATTATTTATGCTTGGTTGATGTCAAGAAGCTAGAAATCCATGTGATAAATCCATTGAACGATTATTCAGTGAATTCAGATGTCATAAACCTCAAACTATTGATTGATCTGTCATATAACAGTGATAACACTTTGATTAAAATATGTCATACTCCTATAACAGCAAAGCTTTATAATTCTGGATGCCATACTTTTTTGAACATATATTCTTTAGTATCGGACATGAACCAATACCTTAATAATGTTAACAGCAAAGCAAATGATCAGTTTACGTTTTTTATCCCTGACAATCCTAATATCCGTAACCAATGCTACACTGTATTAACATATTTATTAGAGAATTGCTCTAACAAAAAAGGTATGGAACATTATCAGTACTACAAGGAGTATATCAAAAACATACTTAAATAAGGGTGTGTTGCATTTGATATTAACACGTGATGTTACGTTGCGCTACCAAATATCTAATTTATCAACAAATTTTCCGCTTACATTTTTTTTTTTTTACCTTCCCCCGAATCCAAACTAAATATATATAGGCTTAGCTGTCAAGATTACTCTATAGTAAGGAATGTTAAATTCTTGCTTGAAATAAAATTGATTAAAAGCACAACAAAACCAAACAAACATATACATAAAAAAAAATGAACTTTGACGAAGCTGTTTTAAAAGTAAAAGAAATTCCAAACGGTAAGGTAACTCAAGACGAATTATTGCAATTATACGCCTTATTCAAGCAACATACTGTTGGTGAAATTCCAGCAGACTCCAGCAGACCAGGTGTTTTTGCTTTGAAAGACAGATACAAATGGGACGCTTGGAAGAAGTTAGCTGGTATGTCCAAGGAACAAGCTGCTGAAGAATACGTCATCTTGGTCGAACAATTGTTAGCCAAATATTTATAAGTTAGATATATACTGGACTTTATTTAATGATCTCGTTTTATTGCTTTTTTTTTTATTATTTCTTTTAAAATGTTATTGATAAACGCTGATACATACAAAACACTGCTTATGTTTATCTTAAACACCTCTAAAGATTCGATCTTCTTTGATGACTATATACAACCTTAATTAGCTGTTTAAATTTTAATGATTTCTTGAAGTACGCTTTTCTGCTTACTTTTTTTTTTTCGCTCTTCCCTCATAACGCGTATCATAACTATATGATGTTTATTTGTAATAAGCAAACATAAATCTTAACAACCAATCAAACCTGGATACCATATAACTTGGATAAATATGCCTGCACCTACACTTCAGCACACAGCTCTTGTCACACAGCAAGTGATGTTACCATACATGAAACACATAGATGATTTCAAAGCAATAGTTAATACATTTTTATATGAATGCACACAAATCATGAGGGATCATGCTATAAACAGTATAAAAATAGATGAAGATGTAGTGAAAACGAGCATCAATACACTAGAAGTGAAAATGGAGGGCTTGGTGGATGAAATAATGAATAGCTATGAGAATTTTTGCATGACAAAAATTTTCAATTATCCAGAGAACTTAGACTCAAGAATGTTTAGATTATCAAGCCAATTGAAATTTAAAAATATTGATGAAAACAAGCACAAGGAATACCAACTATTAGCGGCAAATCTGAAGACAGAAATCCATGTGAATATTCAGAAAATTGAATCTTTAAAAGAACTTTTGAAGCACATATTTCTTGTAAGTAAACAACTAGATAAGGTATACACAGCAGTAGAGAAACTAATGGTTCTGCAAAAAATTGATAATTCAGATGATAGCCAACAAGATTTCAGCTGGCTAGTAACCACATTAAACAACGCCAATGCCATAACGATGCATTTGCAGAAGGGAATTGTAGATCTCATAACAAAAGCTACGGATCCATTTTTCCTTGAGCAAGTTCAAAAGGTATCTAATTGATATATTTCATGATTTAAATTTGCATTCACGTGACTTTACAATTTGTTCAGTATATCGTGTTTAAACTACTTTTAAAAAAGTAACGTTGTTTTTTTTTGTTCACTTCTATATACATTCTTGTTGTTTTTAAAGGGTGATATTTCAACAAATATAAAGGTTACAAATAAAAAGAGCTTAACCAAAAATGCTATTGAAATCATTTGTGTACTACATTGCTTTTTTGATAAGCATCTTCAGCTCGTCTTTTTCTCTAGATGTGTCTGAAGAAGCTGCTTCTTTAAAGGTATGGAACTCTTTTTTAAAGATGTATCCTCTTTTGAGTGTAATCAACAGTGACGAGTCTTTCTTACAGAGACAAGATATAGTAAACAGTATTATTGAAGAGTTGATGCTTCAAGAAGTTGAAGAAGATGCTAGTATACATTCAAATGTTTACAAATATTTATATAACAAGTCACCTATGTTGGCTAATGTGTATAAAAGTTATTATGATCTGAACATGCCGTTGATATTAAACAA
>ERZ794936.254-NODE-254-length-29513-cov-6.888519_pt1 | contig 29513 bp, 13 predicted proteins | sample MGYA00511083_ERZ794936 | MGnify/ENA primary metagenome ERZ794936 (study PRJEB30137, sample SAMN04331409) | food metagenome | isolation source: Y2 must sample point D1 replicate A | place: Australia: South Australia | collected 2014 ... | reverse complement strand
AAAAATGAGAGATCAACGGGTATAAAAAAACAGCACATTCATTTCAAGCATCACGTTAAATATCAGCATTAATCTACAGTTTTCGGATTTAACTGGAATACTGCTCAAAACACCAATAACAACTCACGCTATGGCTACAAGCACCAAAAACGCTAAGAAGGCTAACCCATTTAAATTACCTTTGATCCTATACAACACTATTGCTGGTGTTTTATGGTCTATTCACCTTTTCAACACTATTCAATTCATTTTGAAAAATGACCAAAGTGTTACTTCATTCTATAAAAATACAGAAGGGTTTTTGACAATAACCCAATCATTGGCTGTTATTGAAATCTTCAATTCCTTGTTCAAAATTGTTAGATCTCCTTTGGTTACAACTGCTGCTCAAGTTAGTTCAAGATTATTAATTGTTATAGGTTCCTTCCAACTATCTACAAAACCAATCAGTTCTACCATTGGATACGAATACATAACTTTATCATTGGCTTGGTCCATCACAGAAGTTGTTAGATATTTTTTCTATGCTTTCAACTTAATTGATATCCAACCTAAAATTTTGTTGTTTTTGAGATACAACATGTTCCCAATTTTATATCCAATGGGTGTTACTTCTGAATTGATTATTCTGTACAAAACCGTTCAAATCAATGACAGTCAATTATTGAAATTCATCTACATAGGTTCTATGCTTGCATACATTCCTGGGTTCCCTGTATTGTTTTCACACATGTGGGTCCAAAGAAAGAAGGCAATGAAAGAGATGTTTTCCACCAAGAAAGTTGATTAGTTAACTTCTCCCCACCATTATATATACAGATCAATTTCCTTATCTAGTAGTTTCTTAAGTGTTTCTCATTTCTGTTACTTTAGTCTTCGTCTTATTTATTACCCGGATTTAAACTGTATTTACTACTTTAGGAAAAAGACAGAAAAATACTTAAATAGGAAACTCATTTTGTTCAGGTCTTCAAAAAAAAAAAAGAACAAAAAAATACTCGAGCAGAATCAAGAAAACTTTTCAATTCTTCAATTGCAAATATCATCTAAAAGTTTCAGTCAAAATAGCAAACTGTTACAAACCAAACTAAAAGGAACACCCAGCAAAAATAAACATAAATGTTGTCTACTAAATATAACTGTGCTGTTAAATCTCTATTCAAAAATGTCAAAATACAACCTATAGTGAGATTCAACTCCATCAAAAATCATAACATAAAAAATACCCATATTGAATATGCTGCTCCAAAGCCTGTAGAAAACATCAAAGAATACAAGGATTTTTTACCACAACCAATAGCCACGATCAAAAGTGAAAAAAATATCAACATCAAGGAATACAACATCAAAGATGCCAACGACTCCAAGCTTCTCCCATTAAAGCTTGCCTCTCATTTATATGCCACTTTGAATATCTATACAAGACCATTTACTGTTCAAAAAGGAGATACCATTATTTTACCTTCTCAGTTGAAAAACTTAAATGTTGGTGATGAAATTGACTTCCACGATGTTACAGTCATTGGTTCTACCAACTATAAAATTGTTGATCACCCTATAAATCCAGATATCTTTGAAATTAAAGGTAGAATTGTCGAAAAAAGTAAAAGTGCTGAATTTTATGAAGATAGAACCACCAAGAGAAATAGAAGAGTAAAACATATTGTTAAAACTGTAAATATGACCATGATTGAAATAACTCATTTAAGATTGAAATAAGTTCGTTGTAAATAAAAATACTGTGTGTATCACCATAAAAAAAAAAACTTAAATTGTACATATCTTTTATATATTGGTCTGATGAAACAATTACAATTTTCATTTCATGCTTTGTTTTTACACACTGTTTGTTGATAGTATCCTTGATGTATCGCTGTTGTAACTTCGTTGATTCAACATTGCTTTACAATTTACATCACGTGCTTCATATAATGTCCGAATCTGGCCGTCCGTGCACCCATGCAAGAACAGCAATGAAAAAAAAAAGAGGCAGCTTATACGTGTACTATGATCTGGATACCTTTCATCATCGGTCGTAAGAGACTGAAATATTTAAATTATAAATAAAAAAAATATTGAAAATGGTAGAGAAACCAAAATTAGTTTCATAGTCAAAAGTGAATCAGTGGGTAAAGACATGGCTTTATTGAAGAAAAAACAGTCTAGGGATCAATATCATTCTAGAAAGTCTTCTTTAAATAGCTCTGTTAGCTCTGCTAGCAGTTCTCATAGCACCGTTCCCAAGTCGTTTGTCGAAGACAAAACTTCATATTCACCATCAAGTCCTTTACTGGCAAATACTCACAACACATCAATGGCAAGCTCTAAGTCCCAGCCTGTTACGCGAAATAGCAGCAGAATGTCTTCAGCACCTAATGCAACTAACAATGGAAGCAATTCTACAATCCCAAATACCCCTCTTTATTCAGCTTCTGGTAATCCCCCATCTGCAAATTCGGCAGTTAAGAGATTTTCCTTATCATTAAGATCTTTTTCTTCAAATAGTTCGCTGAATAATAACAACAATACACTATCCAAAGAAGATTTATCCAAACCAAATGATCTCTCTGCTTTGTCATCACCACTGAATGGGGCTTCCCTACCCGATTCTAAATTGATATTTGACTGGGATGTTACTGATCCAAAATCTTGGACTTGGCAAAGAGTTGTTTTATGGTTGCAAGTTAATGAATTTAGTCCCAAATGGATTTCATTTTTTAGAAGATCCCAAATATCTGGAAACGACTTTCTAAAGCTCATGGCATATGAAAATTTTGCTAAAATAGAGAAGTATCTACCTGCTACTTTAAACAGTAGTTACAAAAGATTTCAGCATGTTTTGAAAAGAACTATGGAGCACAATGTAATATACCAACACACATCGAACTCAAGATCTGTCAGTAGTTTGGACTCTATTTATTCTAGAAAATCTAACAAGCACTTAAGAAATGGGTCTGATCAACTATCACTAAACTCATCTACAAATTTACCTGTCAATAAATCAACGGAAAAACTTCTTGGTGTAATAGAAAACGACGAAGAGCATGAAAATTTTGAACAGAATAGTTTGAATACTCATAATGACATTTCACCTACAGTAGATGAATCGAACATATCATCAACCTCAACCATACAGATAACTACTACGGAAAACTCCAAAAAATTGGAAAACTCGATTAAGGTTCCTAAATTGAATATTCCTGTACCTCCAAATGACTCTAAATTAAGAAAAAAGAGTGACAATCAAAAACACGAAAGTTTAAGTGCCTTATACAGAAGAAGTTTCATTTCAATAATGGGTAATAGTAATAGTGGTAACACTGAATCAGTCACAAACAAGGAAGATGTCTCTGTATCTCCTCAGAACTCTAAAAACTTGTCTGTTTGTAATAAGCCAACTCCTACTGATTCCAAAAGAAATTCACCTGCATTGTCACCTGCAAGTTCTGGATATTCCTTTTTCAAAAAGATTCATAAACACAATCCCAGCGATTTGAGCTCAGCAACTACTCCTATTGCAATGAAGAATATTATTCCTGAACTTATTATTGATGAGAAGTTTTTACCAAAAGAAAAACCACTGACTTTGGACGAAACAGATCTTATTAAACCAGATGTTTATATTTACTGCACTAAAGACAGACAAGGATTTATTCCATTAAATGTGAAAAATGTTAAAGATTCAGCTACTTTGAAAGCTGCTATTGCTACACACAATAACATCAATCATAAGAACTACAGTATTTATCTGATAGATTATGAATTTGAAATTGCAGAACACGCATTAAATGACGAAATAATGAAGAAAATTATTGATGCTGGATTTCCAGAAAAATACAATAAATTTTATGTGAGAAATCATTTAAAAATTCAATTAAATAGAAATAGATCAAGTTCTTCTTTGTTATCTCAGCAATCTAGAAAGATGTCTTTGAAATCAACAGTATCAAAAACATCATTAGGTTCCGCCAGTGATATAGACGAAGTTGATAATGGCTTTAAATATCCAAAAACCCCCAGTCATATTTTGGAAAATGCACAAGATTATATTTCTGCTTCAAACACAATAAGACCAAACAGAAGCAGAAAATCAACTGTGAGCAAAAACACTTCATCTCATGTAAATGAACCATATTCAAATACACAGCAAACATCGAGTAATCACTCTTCATTCAAAGTCATTAGGCCAGATACTTCAAATAAGATAGACTTTAATAAAAAAAGAGAAACACCATTTGTTAAATTGAATCCAACGAGGGAAGCTCCACCACCACCATTATCTCCAGCTGTATCAACAAGGAGTGGTTCTGATAATGAATTGAAAAAAAGACGAAGACCACCACCTCCAAATATGGTATACAACTCAGATAATGATTCAGACATTAACAGTGTTAAAACCAAAATTTCTAATCAATCTTTATCATTTTTGACAGCTACTCCAAATGTGTACAATAATTTAGATGGTGATAGTTTAGTTCATCAACCGCCAAAGTTAACATTTTCCAGAAGATCTTCATTAGTTTCTTTGAGTAAAAGATCTTCTCAAACTGGGTTCAATAAACCGGATTCCCAACAATCAAATACCCAACACGGACACCATACTAGGCTATCGAGATCCAATTCATCAATACAATCTTCTATTTTTACTTCACCTCCAAAATTACTGAAAAGAGAAAGCAGTAGAAGAATAGTATCTTCGGCTTTAGCTGGTGGAGATACTTTTGATGAGAATGACATTGTTTTTAAAAACGTTCCTGAGTTCAGTGATAGTAGTAATGATGATGATACATTTATCAAAAAGGGTTATGAAAATAGTAGTGATGATGGAATAGCTAGAAGAATTGATGATGCGTTGATAGGCAAACGAAAAGATAAAGTGGAGAAAATTAATGAAGCTTCTGAAGACTCAGAACCACAAAAAGAAGTTGATTGTTTACTGAAGGAATTCGAATTGAGTTTGAAATCTGAAAAAACTAACCAAAATGAGATCACTTTTGATGGAAAAATAGGAGAAAGTACTACTGAAGACTCAGACGATAGTGGTATAGCTTGGGTTCATAGCAAAACTAAAAAGAAATCTTTATTGGAGGGTGAAATCAGCAGTGAAGGAGATCACATTGTTAAAAAAGCTGAAAAAGATGCTCTTTCTATGAGTAATACAAGTGATTCTGATGATGGTATTGTGTGGTCGCATCCAAACGGCACCGTTAAAAAGAAAAATAGAGTATCATCTACAAAAGCCAGGCCCAAGCTGAATATCAATACCGAAAATGTATTTACCGATTCGTTTAATGATTTAGACTTGCAAAATATCATTCATGAAGAAGATAATGACGAGTTCAAAACAGCAAATGAAGAACAAGATGTGAGAAAAGACAAAAAAAGATTATCGTTGTTGTCAAAAGATGATAAAGTTGGATTCAGTTTTGATTCTGAGTCAATGTTGGGAAGTTTGATCCATGAATCTCCTTCAACACAAGAACCTCTTCATCCTAGAAATACCTCTTTAATTGCAAGAAAAATGACATTAAGACCATCTGCTGATATTGTTTACAAGAATTTGGAAGTTTTCTTTCCAGGTAGAGACTTGGACAAACCTATTTTTGAAGGAGATACCTCTATAGTTTCACCTAAAAGTAGTACTTCTTCAAGATTTAACAGATCCGGTGATAGACACAATAGTATTATTGAAGCTTCAACCATCCAACATTCTTCTGAAAAGGATGATTATACTTTTTCTTCATCTGGTGGTTCTATAAACAAAAATATGTCAAACACTCCAAATACCTCAATAAACTCACATTCGTCTAACAAACCAATGAGAAAGAAAACTTTAAGAATTTTGGCGAATGAAGCATTGGCAATAACCAAGAAAAAAGAAAGTGAAAACAATAAACTTCCAAACACGAACATTGCTGCTTTAAATCAAAATTCTACGACAACCGAATCTGTTTTACCGCTATTAAAAAGACAAAACACAACAAAGTTATGGGGTAAAAAAGTGATTGAAATAACAGAGAAAGAAAAAGTTGTTGAAATCAATAAAAATAAAAACAGTAAAGGTCAATATCGAGAGTTTGCATGGATCCGTGGTGAAGTTATTGGAAGAGGATCTTTTGGTTGTGTTTATTTGGGTATGAACTTAACAACTGGTGAAATGATAGCTGTTAAGCAAGTCGAATCGTCTACTGAATCACAAATTGAAGCTTTGAGATCGGAAATGGATACTTTGAAGAACCTTGATCATTTAAACATTGTGCAATACTTGGGTTTTGAAGCTAAAAATAACGTCTATAGTTTGTTTTTGGAATATGTTGCCGGTGGTAGTGTAGGCTCTTTGATAAGAATGTTTGGTAAGTTTGATGATGAGTTGATTAGATTTTTAAATCAACAAGTTTTGCAAGGTTTGTCATATTTACACAATCAAGGTATCCTGCATAGAGATATGAAAGCTGACAATTTATTATTAGATTTGGATGGTGTTTGTAAGATCAGTGATTTTGGTATTTCTAAAAAATCTACTGACATATATTCTAACTCAGAAATGACAATGACTGGAACTATCTTCTGGATGGCTCCAGAAATGGTTGATACTAAACAAGGATATTCTGCAAAGGTTGATGTGTGGTCATTGGGTTGCATTGTTTTAGAAATGTTTGCTGGAAAAAGACCATGGTCAAACTTAGAAGTTGTTGCTGCTATGTTCAAAATTGGTAAGTACAAATCTGCTCCTCCTATACCTAAAGATACTTTACCTCTAATTTCTTCTGAAGGTATTGAATTTTTGAATCTATGTTTCCGTGTGGACCCTGAAAAAAGACCAACAGTTGATTACTTGTTGAACAACAAGATCTTTGCTTCGAATCCTAACTTTACTTTCATGGATCATGCTTTAGCTAAATTTACTAATGACAACCACAAGACTATGAGTTTGCCTGCTGAAAAAAATTAAAATAAGCCATAGACACATTATATAAGTTAGAATTGGTATTACTATTTAATTTTTATATATGGTTATTCTTCCCAAGATTGTTGACTATTATGCACATCATCTTCACTGTTTTCAGATTCTGAATCATATGGAGAATTTCCGTGTCTCCCCAACATATGTGGATCAATATAATTATCAATATGACCTTGCATTTTTTCATTTTTTTTAAATTGAACGTGTTCAGACATCAGATGAACCAATTGAAGGTACACAAACCTTGGTTCGTTAGTATCAAATCTGATCGGTGATTCGTGAGACAGCCAAAAGTGTTTTGTATGCAAAATTTTCTTATTGGCATAGAAAGAAAGTTTGAAATAATCAATCCATTCTTGAAAAGACAATTTGTAATGGGGAGAAATGTGAGATAAAAGCTCGTAGTTTTTAGACAATTTACTGCAAGCTTCCAGCCAATGGTACTCATATTTTTCTCGTTGTGTTTCTTCTTTTAAAGCATTAATATCAAAACTAACTTGCAATAAATCTTGTAATTCTTCCTTAAGCTGATTTGTTTTACTTGATGATAAATTAAATGGTAGTGGCCTTTTAGAAAAAACAACATCATTATCATCATCAGCTTTGGTTTTTCTAATTTTTTTACCTATAAGCTCATAAAAAACCCCAAGAATGTAGTATGAAATATCATATATGCTTTGGGCAGCAATCACTGCATATTTTACAAAAGACCAACCAAGACTTGAAAGTGAATCACCAATTGCATTAATTAAAGATGTCATCAAAGGAATAGCAGCCAATGCAAATAGAACAAAAAATGCTCGTGAACTTCCAGTAGTCAAAATGAAGTCACCATAACCTATAGTCAAAAGACAGTCCAAAAATGCAAAGTATATGGAATCAAAGTAAGTCCAACCTTCAGAAAATTTAAAAATCATGGAACCAAATAACCAAAATATTAAAAATAAAGACAAAGCTGTCAGAAACCCTGATACTTTGGCAAATTTTCTATACTTTATGTGAAGCTTTCTCATTTTAGTGAATTGTATAACATCCGTATAATTATTACCCTTCTTATATGCGTAAAAGGCAAAGCTTTCTTTACTGATCATATCACCAGAATCAAAAAATGAAACTGATTCATAGTTTCCTGTGCTTTTATCGTCTGGATCAAATTGTTCATTGTAGTCTTCAATTTTTTTTACTGCTTTAATTCTAGCACGTTCACATAAATGCAAGTGAATGATAGATTGGAAAGTATTTTTAATAATTTGAGAAGTTAATGAAATGATCAAACCAATGATTATTATTGATGACAAGAAGTATACCATAGAGATGATTCTTCCACTTGTTTTTGTTGAATAAATATCACCAAACCCAACTGTCAATGCACCACAAAGCAATGCGTACAAAGAAACCCCATAAGATACATCTGTGAACAAACACTTGGAATAAAGCCATGCACCCCACATAAGCCATAAAGAAAATCCAAAAGTATACAACATAACTGCTCTTTCGTCATGACTCAAGTTAAAAGTTGCTTTATACTTGCCTCTTCTATACCCAACAAGATGAATGCTTAACAATCCACCACATAAAAAATACAGAATACAAGTATAAACAGCAAACCAAAACCCAATTCCTTTTTCATGCAGTTTAGAATCAAATTCAATACACCTAAACAAAATAATATCAACCAATAATATCAATCCTGAAAAGGTCCAACCAGTGATATTTACCTTTTGTGCAATGGTATAGCGGATTTTACCTGAGAAATGAAGAAGTAAAACAACATTAGATACCCCACCTATAAACAAGGACACACAATTCAAAATTAACACCAGTGGGGTGTCTCTAATTTCCTCTTTAGATGATCTAGAAATCCGCCATTTGTTGACCAAACATGCAATAGAGAACATATGCGAAATAGGTCCAATAACAGCAGTTATAATAGGTATGTAGCACGACGCAATAAAATAGTATATAAAATGAGTGGATTTCCCAGGTTTAATGTGCAGGTTTTTAATTTTGTTATTGTTTAATGTAGGAATTGTCATTTGGTCTATTTCCCAATAATAAGATTCCTGAATGTGTATATCTCGATGAGGTTTTACCTTGTGATGTTTCCGCCTATGTGATGGGGTTTTGAATATTTGGTCTATAGTTACATGAAAGTCGTCATTAATAGAGGGATTACCCCTTTCTGATGATAAATTATGTTGATCTGATTTAAGCTTTGCTGCAGATACAAACATTGTTGTTTGGTTATGTAGTTAACGATCTATATGATGATTTTTAATTAAAATTGAAAGATTTAGAAATATATATGAAAAATACAGAATCAAAGAATTCGGATATAAGCATTTGGAACAGAAACTCAAAAACAAGCAATCTGTAAAATTACTTGATTAATCAAACATTGAAATTATATATTTTTATAAACCCAGAATCATCTCCGGTGATGAATTCTGAATCTCCTAAGTCCAAACAGTTTTTAATGGCTCCGCAATTACCATTGTTACCATTGATTATGTTGCTGTTCAAGTCTTCTGTATTGTTATCACTTTCATTGAAGTTTAAAAGTAGTTTTCCATTTTGTAAATCCCATACTTTGGTATGTTTATCTCTTGAGCAGGAAATGATTCTAAAGTTATCGCATTCAATGTCCCATACACCACCAACATGACCAAATTGAGTTCTGATACACTTACCGGTTTTCACATCCCAGATTTTGATTGTAGAGTCCAATGAGCATGAAACGACATGTGTTGGGTATTTGACGCCCTTCTTTAAGCCACTTTCAACGTTATTAGAATCTATTCTGTTGTTATTTTGATCAATACAGTTGTCATCAGTAATCAAGTTGACGTCGTCTTGTAAATGCAGTAAAACAATTTTTTGGACTTGTCCTAAATGACCTTTGAAGTTCTTAATCAACTTATTTTCATTTATGTCCCACATTTTTATTCCAAAATCGTCACTACAAGAAAAACATGTTCTACTTTCGTAGTCCAGTTTTACACAGTTAACCCAATCAGTATGGCCTTTAAGAGTATAGCAAGTTCTTGAATCAATATGCCAGATTCTAACTGTTTTATCAGCAGACCCAGACGCAATGTAAGACCCGCATGAATCAATGGACAGCACAGCATCAGTATGTCCTCTGTACGTGGAAATACATTGACCTGTTTGAAAATTCCATATTTTAATGGTTTTATCCAAAGATCCAGTTATCAAAGTAGTGGAATTAAATGTTATGGTCTTAATGGCATCTTGGTGCCCTGTTAATCTACGTAATAATTGAGGCTGCATAAGCTGCTTGTAATACTCATTTGTATTTTTCTTGTTGGAATTGTAGTAGTCAGTAGACAAGCTAGGTATTTTCCATATAGCCAATGTGTTGTCATAAGAGCCTGTGAACAACAACCCAAACTGTATTTTAACTGATAAAATGGAATCCAAATGAGCACGAAAATTAAAGCTTTTGAATATTCCACGTCTCCAATTTTTCTCAATGTTAAATCTTTCTTTATAAACAGTCTTCCAAGGACGCATTTGAACTGCTGAGTTCTTCAGATCTTTCAGTGGTGGAGGCAATCTATTATTGTTATTGCGATTATTGACACTTGAGTTGTCTTCATTATTTATACCGCTTTTCATATCATTGATGTTCTCTTCATTTTCATCATCTTGGTTTGTATTGCTTTGATTTTGAAAATCAGCTAGAATAGGTATTACGTTGATATCTCTTAGCAAATCTCTTCTGCTATTCATAGAGTTATTGCTATTTTGATTCGAAAAGTTGCTGTAATTGTTTTGTGAAATGTATCTCCGATTTTTCATTTGTAGTAAAGGCAACCCCCAACCACACTTTTCACATTTTTTGTCAATATGTTGTAAACACATGAAGTACCATACAGTATCATCGTCTGCTAATTTTTGCCATTGCTTTGATACTTGAGAAGCCATACATAATGATTGACAATCTAAATATTGTAAAATTTGTATGGAAATTTCCCTAGGTAATGATGTCAAAAAGTCTAATTTGATCAAATCTTGACAGGTCTCAGCAATGTGTGACAGTTGAGGAGAACAAAGACTATTCAGTACAATCGATAAAATCTGGTTTTTATCAAAAGAATCTATATTGTTATGGTTGATGTTTTCGTTGCTTTCATTGAAGTGTTTCGAATGTATTTCTGAATCTTTTGATTTGATGAATATTTTTACAAAGTCTTCAATCGTCTTCTTTTGATTGTCGTCTATATTGGAGCTCAATTCTTCGGTAATTTTATGATGAATAATATCAATTTCATTGCTTTTAGTTTTGATACAATCATGGTAAGCACTTTTGTTTTGGTGATGAATTGGGTTGTGTCTGTAGCAAAATTGAGATGAATTGTTAGACTGGGGGAGCACTAACTCCTTCATATCGATGTTGTTGTTGTACTTGATCTTTTTGGTATTGAAGTTTTCCATGCTGTCTGTTTTCCTCTTAGTATTGACACTTTTTGTATGGTCTATTTGCCTTGTGGTATCAACACTTTTTGTATTATCTATTCTGAGTTTGGCATTTGCGCCTTGTTTATCGTCTATTTGCCATTGGTTTGTATCAATATCTTTGATTTTATAGACTGAAGAAATGTCTTCGTTATGAGATGTCATTTTTTTTTTTTTTCAATATATACTGAATATATCTGCTATTGCTTGATGAATAAGGATATTTAAGGTGCTTGGTATGTGTATTTTCTTGGTTTTATTAATATTTTCAACATTAAAGTGTATATTCTATCTTCAATCTAAAGTTCATATCCAAAAACATCAAACATATGTTGTTATTCAATCTAAGGAATCAACTTTTGAATAGTCTATATTTCAAAATAGTACTATTATTTTTTTCTTATTTTTTACCTATACGCTTTATTCACTTAGTAGCCTGAAAAACTGTGGAAAAATCAAATTCAAATAATACAGCGGTGTTTAAAAAATATATACATATCAGTTAAATGGGAAACCCCAGTGGTGAAAAGTCGATATTCAAACAGTTGAGAGTCGGAAATAAATATGAAAAAATTAAACAGCAGCTTAAGATTTAGACAGAAAATAATATGTAATACAAAAAGTAGGAATGTATTGAGATGTAAATAAAGTGTGAGTGGCAGAAAACACCGTGTTACCAGTGATTCAGTTTGTGAGGATTGGACCCGCGCTGATTAAATACACAGTTTTTTTTTTTTAAATAGTGAATATATAGTAATTGGTCACATGACCAATTACTGGACTCTTTTTTTAAACTCTACAATTGCTGATTTCAAATACCATAATATCTGATGCACCCTTATTGACCAAGTCATCCATAATGTCACCTTTTCTTTTTCTTTCTATCATCGCAGAGACAGCTACCCAACCTTCATCATCAATCTTAGATATGGTTGGAGCTCTTCTACCAGGAGTTATCTTCAATAATTCGGGTAAATTGACCTGAGGAGCGTTATAATTACAGTAGACATACTTTTGGGCAGTTAATACACCTTGTATTCTGGATTTTATAACTTTAGTTAATTTTTGTAAATCTTCACTTAACTCCTTGATTTTTTCTTCGTTTTCAATCAAATGAGCTGAAGTGGACAACAATGTTTCAATTGCCTTCAACCCACAAGCTCTCATGGTTTCACCACTTTCAACTAAATCAACTATACCATCAGCAACACCTAAAGCACAAGATGCTTCAACAGATCCACCAACGTACAAGACCTTAGTTTTCAATTGTGTAACATCAGTACAGTTTTCTAGCTTCATGAAGTATTGTTTGGTCAAATTGACAAATGAGGTGACTATTGTCTTACCGACTAAGTCCTCAACTGTCTTTATGGATTCGCTGTTTTCTGGTATTTGAACTTGTAGCTTACAATTACCGAAGTTTAAATCCATGGCTAATGATATCTGGTCATTTTGTTCACATTCTTGAACTTCATCAACACCTGTGATACCCAAAATACACTTACCGTTGTTCACAAATGTTGGAATATCAGCTGCTCTCAAAAAGATAATAGCAATAGGTAAGTTGGTTCCCAAGGCAATATCCAATCTTGGATTTTTCTTGAAATATATGTCTGAGTCTTTCAAAATCTTAGAACATTTTTCGTAAAGTCTACCTTTCTTTGGAATAGCAATAAGCAATCTGTCGTTTAAGTGGTTAACCAATTCCATTCTTTAAATATTCAACAGAGGAAAAAAAAGACTTTTATGGTTTATATTATTGGTTTCTATTATTTCTAAGTAAATAAAGTTGAAACCACGAAGAAAGACGTAACTTGACCAATTTTAAATTACGTTGAAAAAAACGTTTCAATTTCAAAATTTTTTATTCAAAAATCTTAATGATGATTCATCAATCATGCTACGATTTTTCACTCAACATTTTTCGCTCGTCTCTCATAAAAAAAACAGTAAAATTTTTCACCCTTATTATGGAGCTTTTTTTTTCTACGCTAAACCCACATGTACGGTAATCTCCGCTAATTAGCTACCCATTTGGTATATATTAACAGAGCTTTTAATACTAAGCTTGAACCCAAAAAGTACTCATAGAATGGCCTTTTTTAACAGATTCAGCAGAAATTACAAAGATATCGATCAATCTACAAAGCATTCCTTGGACGATTTCATCAACCGAAGCGACAACAAGGGGAAATGCTGTGAATGTTTGTCTCCTTCGGTCACATTCGTTTCAATCACCTTCAAGTGTGTTTTGTGTTCAAGATGCGGGCATGCGCACATCGACAACATGCCAAATAGTGTTGTGAAATCGACTGTTTACAAGGAATCTTGGAATAAACAAGATTTAAAGACTTTGAAAAATTCAGGGGGTAACAGAGAAAACTACAAAATCTATAATGGCAAAAACCAACCTTTCCCTTACGATGCTGATATTGACAAAGTTGAAGTTGACAAGTATTTAAGGGATAAGTACATATTTGGGAACTACATGACGAAGGTTGATGAAAGATATTTGTATAACAATATATGCAGTGATGATGACGTTTTTGAAGATAATTCAACATCAAAAAGAGGCTCAGTACAGCATAGCTCTTTTAACAGCAAAATTGATAACAAGCCGGACTTGCCTTCAAAACCTAGACCAAATACCAAAAATTTTAATCCTTCTTCTGCTGTCTTTACAGGTGAAGATCAATTTACTTCTCAAAATAATTCCTCCTCTTATATGGCAGAACCTCAATTCACTTCTCAACCAAAGCCAGCTGTTTTTGACGGTTCTTTTGACTATCAACCTTACAACAACAATGCGTATGGATATATTCAACCTGACGTTTTTGAAAAAGTTCGCGAGCAACAAGTGTATCAACAACAAGTAATGACCCAACCAAGTAATCAACATCAGGAAATTATGAATATGTACAGTCAACCTGGGGTATACCAGAGCGGAGTTGAAATAGGGCCTAATAATCCACAATACCAAGATATTTTGAATCAGCAAAACCTTATCCAGCAGCAGCAATATCATCAGCAGCAATTACAACAGCAACAGCTACAACAGCAACAGTTACAACAACAACAGCAGATGATGTTACAGCAACAAATGTTCCAACAAAACCAAATGAACAACAATAACGGATTTTATTAAATATCTTTATATATTAACTTATTTAGAAAAGTCACCCTTATTATTTACAAATACTTCAATAGTAGCAATGGCAGCATATAATCTGTTTTCAGCCTCTTGGAAAACGATACTGTGCTTTTCATCATAAAATACAGAGTCAGTGACTTCTTCTGTGTGTCTTGGTAAACAGTGCATAAAAGTATAGTCAGGTTTGGCAACAGCAGCGATTTCATCATTGATTTGGAATCCTTCAAATTGTTTTAGCTTTGCTACTTTTTGCCATTCTTCCCCCATAGATATAAAAGTATCAGTGACTAAGATATCACTGCCAGTGGCACTATATTTAGCATCGTGGTTACATTCAAATACACATCCGTTTTTCTTTGCTAGTTCCGCAGCTTCTTTGACTAAACCTTCATGCATTTCAATTCCCTTAGGAGTAGCTATTTTAACAGATATACCAAATTTCAAACATGCAAACATCAAATCATTTATGACGTTGTTGGCATCACCAATCCAACACAAAGTTAAATTCTTTAGGTTATCAACGCCATACTTTTCAATTATAGTTAGCAAATCACAAATAGCTTGCAATGGATGGTATAAATCACATAAAGAGTTAATAACTGGAACAGATGAGTGCTTAACTAGCTCTTGGATTTCGGAGTGCTTGTTAACTCTGGCTAGAATACAGGAAGTCATTGAAGATATAACCTTTATGGAATCATAAAAAGTTTCATTGACCCCTAGTTGAATGTCATCTTTTCCTAAAAACATAGGTTGACATCCAAAGTAAGTTAAAGCACCTTCATTGGAAATTCTGGTTCTGGTTGATCTCTTGCTGAACACTAGAGCACCGGTTCTACCTAGCAATTTTTTGCTATTAGAAGCAAAATCTTCGCTGTTTCCTGCTTTAAAGGATTTCTTAAATTCTTGAGCTTTGAAAACTAAAGTTTGAAATTCTAGATCAGTTAGATCTTTGATGTTGACTAAGTGACGAATAGTAGACATTGTGTAGATTAATATAATTATAAATCGATGGTTTTTATTTATTGATTATAATTCTTAGATACTGAATAATTAATAATTTCTATAAATTTCCATTTCTACGATATCATCCGTTTATATATAATTAATATGCTGATTCCAATTGATGACTCTTACATTCGTAATGAACAAAAAATACAACAAAAAAGCCGATTATCAATATTTAAAGCATCTTATCTAAGTGAAATTTGAATATTTCACTCGCTTCGGCTTTTTCATCCGTTTTTTAAATAATTTTTACTTTTTTTTTACGTTTACATGTATTGGCGTTAAGCCGTTATATGAAGGGTTTCCCATCGGGAAAATGGTCCCGAATGTAGGACCGACAGGTTGTTCGGACTTAAACACGTGACTGAAATTTTTACATTTAGAAAACGTGACTAAAATTATAATTTTAAAGCACGTGACTTTGTGTCGGAGATAAAGGCATTTACAAACAGTAAACAAATCTTTTAAAACAACAGAGTTTCCATCTTATCTAAATCTTGAAACCACCGACTTTATAATACATATAAACCATTTGCAGAGGATAAAACTAATTTAGTTTTATATTCAAAAAGAAATGGAGCGTGATGACAACTTAGATGTTGAATTAACAGTAAAAACACCTGACAGAGGCCAGCAAGATAGTATTGATAATAACATAACACCACCGAATATATACAATGATAACAGCTTTATCACAGATAACGAAGTTAACGCTTCGTATAGGAAACTAAATAACAAATCTAACTTTAGTGCGGCTAGAAAGCCACAGCTTAATACCTTAAGACAATCTAATTTGATTTCATCAAGTAATATAGATTCATCTATCAAAAGATCGGATACCATGAATTCTGACTTTCATAGAAAAACAACATTTAATACACTCAATGGAGCTTTGAAATCACCAAGAGATCCAAGGTATGAAGCAACAAAAGACAAATTGGTTCATTCAAGTTCTATACCTATAAAAGAAGGCCACAGCAGAAAAAAATCTAGTGATAGTAATGATGACATGCAATCCATGTACAGTGTTTCATCATCAATAACAGCATCATTTTCAAAGAATTTCTTATCTGGTTTCTACAAAAACAAGATTAAAAGAAGAAGAAAAGGGCAGATTGTTTTATTGTCCGAGAAATACTGGATGAAAGATGAAAACTGTAAAGAATGCTTTTATTGTGCTAGAACATTCCATGCCTTTAGAAGAAAGCATCATTGTAGATTGTGTGGTCAGATTTTTTGTAGTTCTTGTGCATTTTTAGTTCCTGGTGAAAAATTTGGTTATGAACATAAATTGAGATTTTGTAAAATATGTGTTGAACATCTTGAAAACGATTTAGACTCTAGTGAAGATGATGATTACACTTCTTTTGCTAATGAAACTATCGAACATGATGAGGATGACTACGACAACACAGAAGTCAAAGATAATTTGGGTATTATCAACAACGCGAGTTCTTCAATGCTGGCAAATGACATGGAACAAGATTTTATTTCTAAGAATACAGCTGATATGGCCAGTATTTTTGGTGAAGATGACGCAAAGCTCTTAACTGAATCTTTTAACCCTCCTAAATTGACAATTGCTGCTAGAAAAACAGGTGAATCTTTGTCTATAGAAACAAGTCATATGAGACCACGATCTCAATCACGTCATTTCAAGACTCCTGTAAAAGATTTTAAAACAGGTTCACTTTCATATACTCAAAATACATTGGGAAGTAACAAAGATAAGCTGACAACTCCAACACATATGAGCAAATATAACAGTAGAGCTACTTACGGATCTAATATGGCCCATGTTGCACTAATGAATCAAGCCAAACACAATTCAATGGCTAACATATCATTTAACAATAGCAACGGAAATGACTATATTTTTCCTAATAATAATGATGGTAATAAACTTGGAGATAAAACCACAGGCTATGTAACACAATTGTTGTCGCCTTTGGGAAACTCTCAAATGAATAAATCTAGAAACTCTGAAATAAAAAATCACTCTTCAAAGCATTATCTTTCACAATCTCAAATATTCCCAGAAAATGAAGTTTATTGGCAAAATAAGAATGGCATTATGAATGCAGCACATAGTGCCAACATTTACAACAATAATTTTGTTTCAAATAATAAAAGTAATTTATCATTCCAAAGTTCAGACCAAAATATTCCTTTAAATAAAAGGCTAATAACTGTGAAATCCGAGGCTTCTTTAAGCAAAATGCCAACCTTGCTAACAGATAACAGTCAAGATGTTAAAAATCAACAACATACGAATCAATTGAAGAATACTTATAGCAATGTATACAACGATTATGACAACGGAAAGAACAACTATGTTAATGATATAGCTAACAAAAGACATTTTTCTCCACCAGTAAGCAGTGCACACTTACATAAAGATAATAAGATAACACAAGATTTAGGAACCACCCAAAGAATATACAAAACTTTATCCAAGACTTTTACACCAACCTCAAGTTTTATCAATAGAAGTATATCTTTTAACGGCACCGCTAATAACCTGGCCAAATATAAAAAATCCGAATTAGATTTAACTTACAAAGATCATAACATTTCTGACATTGAAAGCATCAATGGAGATGAGGAAGATGAAGCCTCGATGTCCATATTTGCAGCTTTAAACAGCAAGGTGGATGGATACACTCCTGAGCAACAATCCAATAAGATAAATTTTGACTTCACTAACTTAGAGGATAACATTATGAAGATAAATGAAAATAACATAGGTAAAAAACAATCTCAAAACTTTAGCTTTGATCAAAATGTAAATTCTGAAGGTTTGAATAATCCTGTTTTCAGAAACAGGCAGGACACGGATGCTTATAAAAGAGCTGAACAATCTTTGCAAAGAATGCGTAGTCGAAGAAGATCTAAGCCTAAATTTTCATTCTCTACTGTAAGTTCATCAACTGGAGGGTATTTGAGTTCAAATATTTTTCTTCAAAACAACAACACCAAACTTCAATCAACACCGCAATTGATGCCGAGCAATAATGTTGATATGAATAAAGCTACTACTGCAAGCCTTCAACCAACTAAAATTAATGCTTCAGGAACAACCTCACATTCATTAATTGAATCATCTTCAAAATCCGAAAGCTTAACTGCATCACCAACTCTTGAAGAATACATAAGCAATACTTCCGAGACTTTATTATTTCACTTGCGTTTAATAGTCCAGCAAACATTATTGGACCAGGGCATACAAGAAGAGTTGATAAAGAAATGGAGGTTTTTGATCGAAGATTTGGTCATTTGCTATGATAGAATTAAGATCCATACAAAGCTATCTGATAGCTTAGATTATAGGCAATATATTAAAATAAAAAGGATATGTGGTGGTAGAATTGAGGATTCCAAGTTTGTTAATGGTTTAATTTTTTCAAAGAATTTACCATTGAGAAACATGCCTAAAAACATTTTTAAGCCAAAAATTCTATTGTTGATGTTTCCAATAAGCTATGAAAAAGCACAAGACAAAATATTGAGTGTTGATGTTTTATTGACACAAGAATTACAATATTTGAAATCCTTAGTTTCTAGAATTTTAGCTCTTGAACCTGATTTAGTTTTTGTTAGTGATAATGTGTCTGGTCAAGCTTTGGGAATGTTAGAAGAAGCAGGAATTGCATGTATGTTTAACATGAAACCTCAAGTGATAGAAAAAATTTCCAAGTTTTGTGAAGCTGATGTTGTTAATTCAGTGGATAAACTAGTAGTCAATGTTAAATTGGGTATTTGCGAAGAATTTAGTGTAAAAACTTACAGATACGGAAATACCATCAAGACATATACTATGTTGACTGGTTGTAATTCAGCCAACGGAGGTACAGTACTATTAAGAGGTTTGGATGATGAGGGATTGAGAAAAATTAAAAATGCTGTTGAATTTGTTACATATGTCATTCTTTCCTTGAGATTTGAATCTTGCTTCCTAAAAGATAGTTTTATCAATATCAACATCAATGATTACAAAAATAGCTTTTCTGGTTCAGAAATTCAGCACATGGAAACTGCTGAATCACAATTTTTGGAAAACTTCAATAAAAGGTTAATGTCAACATCACCTTGTGTTACTTTCCCAATTCCCTTTTTATTGCAGAGAACTCAATATTTACAAGCAAAGATTCAAAGGATAAGTAATTTGAAGGAAGACATAAATTTTTATTCAGATGAAGAGTTTGAATCATATTTTAATAAAAAGCCTTTTTTACTTGACATTAAAAAAAAAGGAAACTTGTCAAACTTGGATTTAAGATACTATACACAATTGATTCTTGATAAGAAACTAGAATCATTGCAAGAAAAGTTCAACAACAAATTTAGACAGTGGTCTATTTTCAGCTCTTTGAGTGACAACTTGTTGAGTATTGGAGCTCATCAGTCAATTTCTTTGTTGCATTCCATGGTATCTTACAATACTGGAACTCCTTGTATTGGTCCAATTTTGATTAGTATAGAGTATTATTGGGACAATGATGTTACTATAGGGCAATTTGTAGAAAATGTTGTTAATACCGTTGACTATTCATGTACTTCCGGTTGTGGTGGGTTGTTTATTGATCATTACAGAACGTATGTTCATGGTTCAGCTAAAGTTGATGTCATAGTGGAAAGATTACCTTCTAAAGTTCCTTCTTTAAAAAACATTATTCTAATGTGGTCTTATTGTAAAAAATGTAAAATAAGTACTCCTGTTTTAAAAATGGATTCTGATACTTGGAACTTTTCTTTTGGTAAGTACATGGAATTGCTCTTTTGGGGTAATACCATGCATAAAGCAAATATTCAAGGCTGTAAACATGATGTTTTTAAAGATCAAATCAAATACTTTGGATACAATGATATTGTTATAAGATTGGAATGGTCATCTATTGAAGTTCATTCTTTGGTAACTCCAAAGCAACATATTAGTTGGCAACCACAAAAGGACATTTTACTTAAATTGGATTTATTGAATACGATTATTGAGCAAGTTCATTTACTGTATGGAAGTATTGTGACTAGATTAAAAAGAGTCAAATTAGATAGCAGTATAGAAAGTCTTAATATTGAAGGAAGAGCAAAGAGTATAGAATTACAGCAAAGCTCAATAAATGAAAAAGAAATATTTTTAAAATATGCTAATGAAGTTTATATGAACACACCAGGTACTGACCATTTGTCTTTAAATGCCGTAGTATCTAGATTGTATGGTAAATCATTGACATGGATGAAAACAGTGACTGATTTTGAAAAAAAATATCTACCTTCTGAAAGAGATATTGCAAGAATAACTTCAAATCAACTAAAAAAGCTATTTATGGATGATGCTGATACGCAAAATGATTCAAAAATGGATACTCTTAAAGAGGTTGAAGAAAATGGCAGTGATAATGCAGTGGAAATGACACCAGATCCACATACTTCTTTGGAGCCATTGTTTTCTGCGCAAAACAACTTGACTCCAGATAAATCGTATAGTCATTTGTATAAAGTAAAGTCCAATTTGAGTGAAACTGATAGTATTTCAAGATCTCACACCCCAGATAAGTTGAGTGTGCATGAATCTACTGATAACAATATTCTATCCAAACACTTAAGAACCATGTCTCAAAGCAACGGAAACAAGAATAAACAATTTTTCTTGAAGAACATAAATGATGGAAAGCAAGATATTTCTGATGTCCAAAAGAATGGGGATAATGCAAATTCAGAAAATAAGGAAGAATCAGCTGATGGGAAAGTAGGTAAATTAGCAAACTATTTTAACAACATGTACTTTGATAATTTATCAAGAGAGTTTGAACATCAAAGAGAGCAAGAAAAAGCAGATTTCCAAAAAAAATATCAATATAGTAACAAGCCTACAAAAATTCAAGATTCTAAACCTAAAGTTGAAGTGTTCCAAAATGTAGAGGATGCTGTAGCGGAAAATATTACGTACAGCAGTAACCTAAATGATAGGTTGGGCTCAACTTCAATGAATAGGGAAGATAGTGTAAAGACATCTAATAATGTATATTCAATAAACTCTGGTGATTCTAATGCCGATTTAGAAACTTCTTTAGAGGCTTGGGAAAATGGGGAAGAGGTAAGAGCAGAACAATTAGCCAGACACCTTGATGAGAATAACCCACGTATTTCAATTATTAAAGAAACGGATGATTCAGAGAATAATGATGAAGTTAATAATAAAAAACAACAAGAAAAAGGTTCACTTCTACAGCTTTTGAAGAATTTTTGGGCTGATAGATCTTCAGCTTTATGGGAACCTATACACTTACCGTTATTAGCTAATGAGCATATTTTTGACAACAACCTGGTTATCATTAGAGAAGATGAGCCTTCTTCAATCATATCTTTCTGCTTAAATTCCAAAGAATATTTCAAAAAAATGGAACAAACTTATTTGGATTACTCTACCAACATAGGCTTAGATACTTCCGATATTGAAAACGAAGTTATGAAATTTGAAAACAAAGAAGTTGTTACTGAAAAGGGAGAAGATGAAGATGAAAATAAAGATGAAAATGTTCAAAGCAATCCTGAATACATAAAAAAACTTATGGAAAATCCAGCTCTTATTGAAGCTATGATGAACAAACCTACACCTATTCATTTGAGATATCAAGTCGAAGATGAAAATGTGGTAATGGCATGTAAAATATTTTTTGCCGATCAATTTGATGCATTAAGAAGAGCTTATAATATAATCAATCCTTTGGAGTTTATACAGAGTTTGTCGAGATGTGTTAAGTGGGACAGTAGTGGTGGTAAGTCAGGTTCTGTATTTTTGAAAACTTCTGATGATAGATTTGTTTTAAAGGAGCTATCGCACAGTGAAATTGATGCTTTTGTTCAATTTGCACCAAATTACTTCAAGTATATGAGTGAGTCCATATATCAAAAGCTACCAACAGCTATAGCCAAGATTGTAGGATTTTTCCAAATTCAATTGAGAAATAATGATACAGGTAAAACGGTAAAGTTTGACTGCATCATCACTGAAAACTTGTTTTATGGTAAAAATAATGTGAGAATATTTGACTTGAAAGGATCAATGAGAAATAGACATGTACAACAAACTGGTAAAGAAAATGAAGTTTTGCTTGATGAGAACATGGTTGAGTATATCTATGAAAGTCCTATATTTGTTAGAGAATACGATAAGAAATTGTTAAGAGCTTCTGTTTGGAATGATACTTTGTTTTTATCTAAGATGAACGTCATGGATTATTCTTTAGTGATTGGTATAGATAACAATAACCATAAGTTAATTGTTGGTATCATTGATTGTATCAGAACGTTTACGTGGGATAAAAAATTGGAGAGTTGGGTTAAAGAAAAGGGTTTAGTAGGAGGTGGAACTAAAGAGCCAACTGTTGTGACACCAAAGCAATACAAAAATAGATTTAGAGAAGCTATGGAAAGATACATATTGATGGTGCCCGATCCATGGAGTAAGTCCGAACACTCAAAGTAGGTTATTATACGTTACATTTATATAGGCTGAAATCTAGCAGTTGAGTACTATCTGTAAACTCCGATAATGGCTAGTCACGTGTGCAACATTTCTTTTTTTTTTTTTTCGTATTTTTTTTTTTTTTTGATTTATTCATTCATGAATTCATGTTTTCTCCGAAGATCATATATTTCTTAAAAGTTATCAGTTTTAACTGACTATTCAAGAAGTTAATTATAAGCCCCAAAAAAAACCAATAAGAATAATGAATTTTTTAGGATCTCAAGAGATTTTATCAAACTTGTCTCAGCCAGCATCTTACTTGTATGAGAAGATGTCAGAGCAAGGACCAAATGCTTTGTATAATCAACAACAAATTGTATCACTCACAGGGCAAACCATGGAAAACAGTAGGTTATCCCTACAAGAATTGATAGACAAAAAACTATTGCAAGTATTGAAACAAAACAATGAAGTTGTTTTTAAAAAAGTTGATATTACAGAAGCCACAAAGAAGCTATCCATGAACAAAGATGAACAATTAGTATACTCACATATTGAACAAAGTGCTAGAGAAGGTATTTGGGTAAAAACAATCAAGGCAAAGACCAACTTGCACCAACACATAGTATTGAAATGCTTGAAAAATTTAGAATCACAAAGATACATCAAGTGTATAAAAAGTGTAAAGTTTCCTTCAAGAAAAATCTATATGTTATATAACCTGCAACCATCTATAGAAGTGACTGGTGGGCCTTGGTATACTGACGGTGAATTAGATGATGAGTTCATCTCTCATTTATTGACAATTGTATGGAGATTTGCTGCGGAAAAGACATTTCCAGAAGGGTTCAACAACTATGCAAAGGTTAATATGAAAACAGGAGAAAATGAAAAAGTATACACTAAAAACGTGGTAAATTACGTTACCAAACAAGAAATTCTTGAGTTTATCCAAAAAATCAACATTTCCAAAGTTGAATTGAGTATCCCAGACATCGAATCCTTGTGTGAGGTATTGTATTATGATAATAGATTGACTAAGGTCGGAGTTAACGCATATAAAGTGACCCTACAATCAGTATTGGATTTGATGAATGACAACTTAGTGCAAGACAAAAAAGAAGATAAAAACGAAGAACTGCAATTTTTGGAGTTGTTTGAAGATTCGTACAGCTTGTACAAATCCAAAAGCTTTGTAGAACCTACTTTGAACGATAGAGAAACTGTATACTTTGATGAATGGACTTTGTAATGTCGGTTTTCTTGATGAGAAAAGGTAGCGTAGCTGTATATATCGGATTTAAGTAGTTCAAATCAATCATAATTCTTCTAGAATCATATTTAGCCTTGTGGTTGTTGTTTTTCGGATTTAACGCTATTTTTTTCTAGGGGAAAGCAAAAAAAAAAATCTTACAATATACACATAATTATTGAATATATTATTTTTTACATAAGCGTCACATAATTGTTTTAAATAACTGTATTTAAGGTATCGGATATTATATAAACAACATATTTGAGAGAGAAAAAACAACCCAAAGCAACCTATATTACATTATTTGTAAAACCCCATAAACAAAAAAAAAGTTAAAAATGTCTTGGACCGGATTTAAAAAAGCAGTCAACAGAGCAGGTAATAGTGTTTTAGTCAAAGATGTAGACAAAACCGTTGATAAAGAATATGATGTTGAACTAAGAAGATACAAAGTATTGGAAAGAGCAGCAGGAAATCTAACTAAAGATTCCAAAGGGTTTTTAGACGCTTTGAGAGCAGTTACTGCTTCTCAAGTCACCATAGCTGAAATCATTTCTAATCTTTATGATGACTCCAAATCATACAATAGTGGATATAACGTAGGTAACTACTACTTACAATGTGTAAGAGACTTTGATAGCGAAACTGTTAAGCAATTAGATGGTCCTTTCAGAGAAACCGTGTTAGATCCGATTACCAAATTTAGCAATTACTTCCAAGAAATCGGGGAAGCCATAAAAAAAAGAGACCATAAGAAGCAAGACTACGATGCTGCAAAGTCTAAGGTGAGAAGATTGATAGACAAGCCTGCCAAGGATGCTGGGAAGCTACCAAAGGCCGAAAAAGACTTACAATATGCTAAGGATGTGTATGACCAGTTGAATGACCAATTAAAACAAGAGTTACCTCAATTGGTAAGTTTAAGGGTCCCATACTTTGATCCTTCGTTTGAATCCCTTGTAAAAATCCAATTGAGATTCTGTACCGAAGGCTACACAAGACTAGCTCAAATACAACAATACCTTGATGAACAAAGCAGAGACGATTATGCCAACGGTGTTTTGGACTCAAAAATGGAGCAGATCCTACAACAAATGTCCTCTCTAGACATATGTGCCTTAGGCTATAAATGATGAGTCCTCGATACACTATATACATACATATATATATAAGATTGACGTCACTCTTCATTAAAAATACGCGTATATTTTCAACCTTTTTTTTGCATATAATATGGTAAAATTTTGCCTGCATTTCCTCCATTTAATTACTGTTTTGAGCACTAGGGGAAGGGTGAAAAAAAAAAGGAAAAAGCTAGATATATGGCATTAAACAATTTTAAAATTTTTTTAAAAAAAGGCATTGCTTATGGCCTACCCAAGTCGCTCTAATAATCAACATAACAAGATAAAAATTAGCTATAGAGACATTATGAAAAACTTCATTTTACTTCTCACGAAGTTTTCGACATACTTCAAAATGATCATAGTATGTTTTATCAATAATCTTGTGGATAAGCATATTATTGATGTTTTGAACGAGAGTAGAACACTATCCAAAGTGAACATGTCAAGAAGCAACAACACATCACAGGCAGAATCTTTTCACAGCGAAAAAAGAGATTTTTCTTTCCCTTTAATTGACATGGACACCGAAGATTTAAGGTCTCGAAGTCTGCCACATATTCTAGGAGATCCTTTGGTTTCAGACATCAAAGTATTGCCAAGTGGACCAAAGTTTCCAGCAATCTTAGAAGAGCCTGAACTAGAAGAGAATGGTGTTGTTACAAACTACAAAAAGAAGAAATTCATCTTGAAAAGATTTGATTTCAAGACAATTATTATCGATAAAAAAAGGTTATCAGCTAAAATGAAGATTTTAGTGTATACAATATTAGCATTTTCCATAACTTTGCTATTGAGAGTGAGTTACATACAAACATCACTAAACAATTGTGAAGATAAATTCAATTCCCTTAAAAACAACAAATCACTCAGAAATTTGTCAAAAAGAGATATCATCGGTTATTTTCTTTTTGCAAAATCATCATCACTGAACAACTTTGAAGAAATGTGCTCAGTCGGACATATGCATAAGGATAGATTGAATGTTATTGTTGTTCCAGCTATTCTAACAATGATAGACTATACAATATGTTCTGACTATCCTACTTCAAGTAAGTTCTTGAAAAATCTAACGCTTCTGGAAGTGTATCATAACTTGAATTCTTTGGACAATAACTTGAAATTGAAAATGTTTATTTGGCTAATTGCAAACTTTGCATTTGTCATGAACTTGAAGTACAATCAATTTGTTCTCAGAACCATCAATGGTTTGGAATCATATGATATTTTCAGATTGTTCCAAGTCACATTAAACAACAACTTAGTTTATTTAAGACTGATCACATTTTATTCCATGTACAGAATTATTCCTATAGGAACGTTGTTGCCTTTGGCATTATTGATGAAAATGATGATGGCATTAACACAAATTATAAATTTAAGATTTGTTCAACAGAAAGACCCATACAATGTATTCAAGTTATCAATGACAGCACTGGTATGGCTGGTTAGTTGTGTGGCATTTGGTCAAGCCAAAAGCTACGAATCTTTGCTAAACCCCAAATCTAATCTGGTTTACATTTTCAAAAGACTGTGTGTGCTAATGGCTTGTAAATATTATGCAATTTTAGTTTTTGATTACAAACTAACTTTGATTCCATTAGACGCATATCTACACGAAAATAGATTGAATTTATTGAGAAAACCTTTGTTTTTATTTAAACCAGTATTGTTGTCTGTACTCAACGCTGAAGTGAACTTGAATTTTATAATAAACAAAACTCGTAATCTTTTGAAAAATGGATGTTTTATTTCTCATGATGAATATATCATTGCAAAATGCTTGTATATTGAAACTTTTCAAAACATCAGACAGCCTTCGAGAGATGAATTAAGACAAGATGAAGTCATTGATGATTTTGCCACAGTGGTTTATTTAACAAATAAAAGATTAGTGAAGTGGACTAATAATGGATATACTCAGATTAACAATGACAGTTTTCAGAAGTTATCATGGGATTTTTTTGTCAATAAGTTTTACGGAAGATCTTTGGAGATTGAAGAACTAATAGAATTTGGTAAAGAAGAAAATGTTGAAGAAGCTGGATTTATGAATGAATTGAACCCAAAGGACACTTTTTATGTTGAAAACAAATTCAAAGGTAAATTGATAGCATCTGGAGATAAGAACAAGTACTGTTTCATTCATCCAACAAGTAAGGATAATGATTCTGTAAATCTCTTCTTACTGGATGTTGCTAGCAAGAAGTTTAAAAATGTGTTACTTGAAGAGTATTTGATAGCTGATATAATTGATTGTTACTATTTCCAAGAAGGTCCATTAGGAATAGATTCTGCTAACAGCTTGTTGGTCGTGACAAGATCTGCCGAGATTATAGAGGTAGATTTGTATAGTTACAGAATTACAAAGAAAAAGCTTAATTTGCTGAACAAGATAGATAATTGGAAAAGATTAAAAACAGACAGAATGGCTGAAAGAAGTATCATTTACGATACAAATAGAAAATACATAGGTCAATATGTTAGATTTAGAGGATGGAAGGTTCTGCCATTTCCGGTTGAGCTTAATACCATGAATACTATGAATAATGTAATGATGAAAAAGGGCAGTTCTATGAACATCATAAACAACGCAGGTACCAGTGCCCCAATGATGAAGAAATTTAAAATGTTTCCAATGATTCAACAAACATCTGATCCCACATCTTCAATGAGCCAGCATGTAGCAGATGCAAATAGCAATGACATAATATTGAAGGTAAAGACATTAGAACATCTTGGATTGATTTATGAAATAATAGAAAATGAAATGAAGTATAAAAACAAATGGGTTATAAGAATATTAGATTGCATTACAGGAAAAAAAATAAAACAATTTGAAATACCCAACAAACATGTCGATATAAATTCTTTAAGAATTGCGCATGAAAAGGATCTGAAGTTTTGTGGGTTTTGTGGGTTCTTAAGCTGCAAGAAATTACATCTACATTACTTAGTCAGGAATCCTAATAACAAGGAAATCACTTTGAATATTATTGTCTTAATAAACGGAAGAGTCAAGAATATGAAAAAGCAAAGAATATGTTTCAGAACGGAAAGAGATTCAAGAGATGTGAGATGTCATGGTATAAATGAAATGGATGAAGTATACAAAAAGATCAAGATTCCTGAAAGAGAAGTAGAAATGATTTATAATAAGTATGAAGACGGTTATGTTTATTTCAGCAAAAAAAACAAAAACAAATTCTACAAAATTAACTTAGACTTGTTTAAAGTGAGTAGTATCCCATATTCATTTGAAAATCATGGATTTGAAAATGAAAGAATAGTTGGGTTTGATAACTTCAAGTATAATATTCCTAAAGCCATAACCGATGAAGAAATCAGAAAGAATGACTTGAGAGAATTAGAAAATGACAGAGAGGATTTGTTGTTTGAAGATGAAATGAAGAAAAAAAGAATGGTTAAAGATGAATTCAAAAGACTGAGGTACCTATATGATACCAAAGAAAATAGAATGTATTATTATTGAATTTATATCTAAACTATATACAGCGGTGAATATTTCTTTTTTTGCGTATTCAAAGAACTATTTATAAGTAGAACTTGTTGTATTTGAAGGCGTAGTAACCTAAACCAATGGAACCAATGGAAAATAGAACCAAAGGAACTGGTTTTTTGAAACCAGATTTGATAGATCTGCTTAAACCTAAGGCTGATAGAACAGCAGAAGTACCAACTAAACCAGTGACAGCGGTTTTGTAGTTATCATCAAAGGTATCGTTCTTGATGAATAACCCATTAGCAATGTATAAACCACCAATGGCTAAACCACCGATCAAAGAAGGTTTAGAGCCAGATTTGACGTATCCCATGGCACCACCAGCGGCAGTCAAGCCACCTAAAGTAAAAGCTAAATGTTCCATTATAAGTAATGTTATATGTTTTAAAAGTTGATTTGTAATGGTTTTTACTTAATTTGTCGTTGTTTTACGTAATCGAGCAGAAAGGGTGTCCTTTGAGCAAGCCCTAAGGGGGAAAAAATATATATGATGCAAAAAAGACCATTACACGTGTGTAAAAATTACTAATGAGGTTTTGTT
>ERZ794936.253-NODE-253-length-29681-cov-32.817390_pt1 | contig 29681 bp, 13 predicted proteins | sample MGYA00511083_ERZ794936 | MGnify/ENA primary metagenome ERZ794936 (study PRJEB30137, sample SAMN04331409) | food metagenome | isolation source: Y2 must sample point D1 replicate A | place: Australia: South Australia | collected 2014 ... | reverse complement strand
ATTTTTATACAGACATGTGAAAGATGTTCAGTCTGGAGCTATACATATATATATACCTAGATCTATCCTACTCATTAAGACGGCGATGCAACCTGAAAACCATTGACTCCAACATTCTGTTTCACTTTAAGGGTCCATTCTAGCACATATTGCCAGAACATCACTAATAAAACCGTAAACCCGACAAAGACCCATATATTATCATGTTGAGAAGATCAACCAAGGTATTTCCTTTAAAACACATTCGTTTGAACTCAACACTAGCCAGTGTCGACTCTGTCAACTATGCCAAAGTGCACTCTCCATCTAGCAACACGTTGAAAAACCTGGACACCTTCCAAAGACGTCATTTGGGGCCTAATGTTTCCAATGTTTCTGAGATGTTGAAAACCATGAAGTACGACGACTTGCAGAAATTTGTCGAGTCTGTGGTTCCTCCACAAATTTTGACCAGAAGACCGCTGAAACTGCACGATGTTCCTGCTCAAGGTTTCACCGAGTCAGAAATGTTGCAAAGCTTGAAAAAAATTGCATCTCAAAACAAGTATACCGTGAAAAATTTGATCGGGAAAGGGTATTACGGTACCCATCTACCACCAGTGATCCAAAGAAACTTGTTGGAGTCGCCGGAATGGTACACATCCTACACCCCATACCAGCCGGAAATCTCGCAAGGTAGATTGGAGTCGTTGTTGAATTTTCAAACGGTGATCAGCGACATGACGGGATTACCAGTTGCAAACGCGTCTCTTTTAGATGAAGGTACCGCTGCTGGTGAAGCTTTGCTTTTGTCCTTTTACCAACAAAAAAAAAAGAAAAGTACATACATTATCGATTCCAATTTGCATGAACAAACAAAATCTGTGTTGAAAACAAGAGCCGAACCATTTGGTATCAAGTTAACTGAAGTCGACTTTATTGGAAAATCCGCTGACGAATATTCTTCAATCTTAAAGGACAACGATGTTTTTGGATGTATTGTTCAATACCCAGGCACCAACGGTGACATTTTACCTCAGGATAAATTGTCTAAAATTGGTGAATTGGTTCATGCGAACAAAGGTTTGTTTTCCGTGGCGTCAGATTTGATGGCTTTGGCATTGTTGCCTCCTCCTTCAACGTTTGGGGCAGATATTTGTTTAGGTACCTCACAAAGATTTGGGTTCCCTACTGGATTTGGGGGTCCACACGCAGCTTTCTTTTCCGTTGTTGAGAAATTGAACCGTAAGATCCCGGGAAGAATCGTTGGTGTGTCCAAAGACAGATTGGGTGGGAAAGCGTACAGATTGGCTTTACAAACCAGAGAACAGCATATCAAAAGAGACAAAGCCACCTCCAACATTTGTACCGCTCAAGCTTTGAGTGCAAACGTTGCTGCCATGTACTGTGTTTACCATGGTCCAAAAGGCATCAAAAACATTGCCCAAAGAATTTATGGAATGACAACCCTTTTGGCTCAACAAATCCAGAATTTTTCCGGCCATAAATTGTTGAACAAAAACTGGTTTGACACATTAACTATCGAATTGCAAGCTGGTATTGACAGTGATAGCTTGTTACAACTAGCTTTGAGCAAATACAACACTAATCTTTTCAAAATTAATAACAAAACCGTTTCTTTATCTTTGGATGAAACCGTTGAAGAAAAAGACTTTATCAACATGATTGAACTTTTCACGGGTTTGAAAAAAACCAGTGTTGATGTTGCTCAAACAGGTTTGCCAGCTTTCCCAAATGCTAGAGTTGAAGGTTTTTTGCAAACACAAGTTTTCAACACACATCACACCGAAACCGCAATGTTGAGATACATGCATTTGTTGCAATCCAAAGATTTGTCCTTGGCAAACTCTATGATTCCATTGGGGTCTTGCACAATGAAATTGAACGCCACAGTGGAAATGATGCCATTGACTTGGCCTGAATTTACAAACATCCATCCGTTCCAGCCAATTGACCAAATTGAAGGTTATCGCCAATTAATCACTTCTCTTGAAAAAGATTTGGCCAACATCACTGGATTCCATTCTATTTCTTTGCAACCAACCTCCGGTGCATCTGGTGAATACACTGGGTTGAGAGTCATCATGGCTTATTTGAAAGCTCAAGGTCAATCTAACAGAAACATTTGTTTGATTCCTGTTTCTGCGCACGGTACCAATCCTGCTTCTGCTGCCATGTGTGGGATGAAAGTTGTTCCTGTGAAATGTTTAGAAAACGGATCCTTGGACCTTCAAGATTTGGAAGCAAAAGCTCAACAGCATGAGAAAAACCTGGCCAGTATCATGATCACATACCCATCCACATATGGGTTGTTTGAGCCTGGCGTCAAAGATGCCGTTGATATTGTTCATAAATACGGTGGTCAAGTTTATTTGGATGGTGCCAACATGAACGCCCAAGTTGGATTGACTTCTCCTGGAGATTTGGGTGCAGATGTTTGCCATTTGAATTTGCACAAAACTTTTGCAATTGCTCACGGTGGTGGTGGTGCCGGTAGTGGGCCAATTGGTGTTGCTAAACATTTAACCAATTTTTTGCCAAGACACGATGTTGAACCAATTTTTGATGATTTGGTGGACAGTGAAGAAGTTGTTCAGGCTAAAAGGGAAAACGCAATCCAAGCTGTTTCTTCTGTTGCATACGGGAACGCACCATTATTGACCATTTCATATGCTTACATCAAAATGATGGGATCTTTAGGATTACCATATGCATCCGTTATTGCTATGTTGAATGCCAACTACATGATGAATAGATTACAAGCCCATTACCCAATCATGTTTATTGGTTCGTCTAATGAGAAAATTTCCAATGGGAGTGACGATTCAAAAAATATTGCAAACACTATCAAACATTGTGCTCATGAATTTATTATTGATTTGAGAGATTTCAAAAAATACGGATTGGAAGCCATTGATGTTGCCAAAAGATTACAAGATTATGGTTTCCATGGCCCAACTTTAGCGTTTCCTGTTCCGGGAACATTGATGGTGGAACCAACTGAAAGTGAAAACAAGGAAGAATTGGACAGATTTGTGGAAGCAATGATTTCTATTAAACAAGAAATTCAATATTTGATTGATGGTGATTCAAGGGGTAATGTTTTGAAAAACGCACCACATTCTTTACAGGACTTGATTCTATCAAAAGATTGGGAAACCACAAGGGGTTACACAAGAGAATTGGCAGCATATCCATTGCCATACTTGAAAACCAACAAATGCTGGCCACAAGTCACCAGATTGGATGACACTTATGGTGATCTGAATTTGCTTTGTACTTGTCCTAGCGTAGAGGAAGTGGTGCAACATCAAAAATAGAGATAACGATTATTTCTATGAAAACGGTGGTGGTGGGAATCTGTATTTGGCGCGCTTATTTTGGTTTTCTTGTGCACCATCCTGTATATTATCAATTGTGTGTATTACTAATATTGCATTCAATTTACAATGTCTTACTTTTTTTTTTTTTGAGCCCTAATTAAATGCTTATCTTGGTTTATTATATAACGTGTTTGCTAAGAAATATGTGTCATATCACTTGGATCAACGATGTCTTATTTACCCCTTTATGTGATTCAGATAAGATGATGATTAGATAAGAACAATTTTCAAAAGTTTTGCATGGTTTTTTTGTTTTAATCAAAACAAAATTACATCGTGCCTTTGATGCATGTATGAGTTTTACTTCAATTACGTTGAAGCGCCAATTTCAGCAATAAAGCTTGGTTGAGTAAGATTACTTGATAATAATGCGTGATCATTACCTAAAGGATGTGCCAAACCAAAGAAATCACCATTCCATCGTATCAAACATTCAACCAAGTGCAATATCACGCGACCATGACGTTATAATTTTAAGAATCAAAACTAAAAAAAAAACACTCGTCATGTTTAGGTCTGATCTTGTAACATGTACTATAACAAAAATAAATAAATAAGAACTCTGGCAAAACCGTTGAGCAAGAAGGATGCAGTGCAATTGAGATCACATACGTCTTGGTATAGCAAAAATACGGTAAAGTTTGTACCTGATTGTTATTGAATAAAAGTAGGGACTAGACAGGTTTTTGTAGAACTTGAAATATTTTTTTTTTCTTGGAAGAAGGTTGAACAATTTTAATAGCTTTGCTTGCTAGTGATCAACGGACATAACCGCAAACACATATTGAAGACCTTAACGGTTTGTTTGGTTGATCATCATGTTCTTTCTTGTGTGGTATGGCCCCAACCATGATGGTTAGAATTAAAATGCCCTTTTTCCACCTATGTGAAGTTTTGTTTTAGAAAATGCGCTTAATCCCGGTTTGGCCCGGCTCAACCTGGCGTAACTTGACACTAAAATCCCACAACGCAAAGACCCTAAATGGCATTGACCAAATGCACCGTACAAAAGTATGATAACAAAAAGACAATACGAGAAAATAACTGTGGTAAAAATAAAAAAAAGCAAACTGTGTAACAACAAAAAAAAAAAAGAACCAACAACCAATCAAGCAATCATTTTATTTTTTCAATCAAAAATATCTGAGTCGAAAAATGAAAACTGTGTAGCTGAAACTGTGGTGGTGGGAAAAAAAAAAAAAGAAAGCAAGCAATAAAGAAAAAGAAGAATAAGAAGAAAAAGCAAAAAACAGTCTTTTCGCGAATCGACTAACAACCCATAATGAACAAAAGCATGTTCGAATGTGAAAGAAGAAAGTTTACACAGTTTGTGAATCAAGGTTTTAATTGAGTATATCCAACAAGGTCTTTTCACGTACATGTCATGATGTGTCACCGGTCTTGGAAAGTGTGTGGTAAATTGGAGAAAAGTGTGAAACCTTTTCTTTCTTTTTTTTTTTTTTATATTTTTTCTTTGTAATTTTTTTTTTCATGTTGCGCTTGATGTCATTGTTGTCTTGATGAGCTTTCTCGGCATCTTTAATGCACACCGATGACTAAGAGTTTGGATGGATAAAGGCGATGGGTCACACTCAGAATCGACACAAAAGTAGCTGAAGGACACAATTGAAAAGATTTACAAAATGCGCGTAATATTCAGTCACACACAGTCTTGTCCTTATCAGGTGTAATTCAGCGCAGTTTCTAAATAAAACCACACATCAGTAAAAAACCAATGTCACATATGATATCTGGAAAAGTTGTGTCCAAGACCCACGCAAAGGGGCATTGCAAAAACTTTTGGAGAAACACACGAAGGAATTAAGCAGGTTCGAAGTACAAATTAGATAGAGAGGTTCAACGGTTCTAATAAAAATATTAATTGTGGACGTTTTTTTCTTTTTTTTTTTTTGGTAAGCCATAAGCAAATAGTGCAAACTATATACATCATCCTTTTTGACTTTGGAGTGTAGGTTGCAGAAATTACTTTACTGTTAAATTTTTTTTTTTTTTTTGGGAACCTTTTTCTCAAAGTTGAATCAACAAAGAAGGTTCCAAAGAGTTTATATATAAATAGGTAACATTTCCAAGATGATCCATATTCGAAACCGGTTCCAAAATTAATTCTTATTTTTAATCAATTAACAAATCAAAATTAAATAGATAACAACACACAACCAACTAACTAACTAACTAGAAACAAACAATGGTTAAAGTGCTATACGGTGAATTGAAATGGGGGTTTATTCCTGTTAAAAGAATTGTCGAAGACTACCCAGAAAACAGTGTCAAAGCTGTTGAAACGGATGAATCTAGTGAATACTCTAATGCTGAAAAAAAAGATTTGGATCAACAGACATCATCAGCCACTTCTGCGGCAGTTGCTGAAAAATCCGGTGTGGAAAGCGCAAATGTTGCTGAAGATGCAAACGTGATCGAATACGAATATAGAGATGAAGCTGATAGAAAATGGTGGAAATTTTTTGATGAACAAGAATACACTATTCCAGCACACATCAAAAACAAAAAAAAACAATGGAATTGGTTTGAACCTAACACCAATGGTGCTGAAAAAAAATTGTTGGTCAAATTAGATATTTTATTAGCTTTTTACAGTTGTATGGCTTATTGGGTTAAATATTTGGATACGGTCAATTTGAACAATGCCTTTGTGTCTGGTATGCAAGAATCTTTAGGAATGACCAAAAGCGATTTGACCACCGTTCAAAACATGTTCAGTATTGGGAATACTATTTTCCAAATTCCATTTTTATTTGTTTTGTTCAAATGCCCATTGAACTACACATTGCCAGTTTTGGATATCGTTTGGTCGCTTTTCACGGTTGGTGCTTGTAAATCGCAAACTTTGGGTCAATTGAAAGCTTGTAGATTTTTTGTTGGTGCTGCTGAAGCTCCAGCATATTTTGCTTACCAATATTTGTTTGGTTCCTTTTACCAAAGTACCGAGTTGGTTAGACGTTCTACTTTCTATTATTTCGGTCAATATATCGGTGTTTTGTCTTCTGGTGCTTTGCAAGGATGTTTGTATAAATATGGAACTGCCACTTTTGAAGGTTGGAGAGTTGCCTTTTTGGTTGATGCCATGATTTCCCTTGGTGTTGGTTTCCTTGGTTTTTACATGCTTCCAGGTAACGATCCATACAACATTTACTCCATCTTCTTGTCTGATGATGAAATCAGATTATTGAGAAAAAGAACAAGAAGAAACGTTTTCAAAGCAAGCGACAATTTGTTGGATTGGAAAGTGTGGTTGAAATTATTTTCCCAACCTAAAATCTATGTTTTGTCTCTTTTCAACGCTTTCCTATGGTGTTGTTCCAATGCCTCTTCTGGATCGTATCTATTGTGGTTGCAATCTTTGAAAGAATACTCTGTTGTCAAATTAAACCAATTGTCCATGACGTCTGCTGGTATCGGTTTGGTTTTGTTGGCTGTGTTTGGGTTGTATGCAGATTTATTCAACTCCAAATACCAAGCTATTATTTTGTCTCAGTGTGTGAACTTTACTGGTAACATCATTTTGTCCTGTTACTCTAAAGCTTCAAAAGGTGCCAAATACTTTGCCTTCAACATCGCTTACTCTGCTTGGGCTGCTGCTCCAACCGGGTACATGTACATGGCCATTATGTCCAGAGACGCTGAAGAAAGATCAAAGATTTTGGTTGTTGCCAACATTTTTGCTCAAACTATGAGTATTATTAGTAACAAGTTTGCTTTCAACGCCCAAGACGCACCAACTTATAAACACGGGTTCCCATTTGCTGCTGCAATGGCTGTTTGTTTGTCGCTGTGTTCTTTGGTTGTTTTGTACATGTACAAAAGACAAGAAAGAACTTTGGCCAAATCCAACGGTATTGTTTTGTACAACTCCAAAACCGGTGAAAACTACCCCTTGGACAAAGAAGAAGCTTGATAAACCTGCATAATCTATATAAACAAATAATTTGTAATGAATAATTGAATAAACATTCCTTTTTTATTTTTTTTTTAATTTTTTTTTTCTTTTTTTTCAATTAGGTTTCCTTGATATTGAGCATTGAGTTGATGTGAAGCTAACGAAGTTGTTGTCCGATACATTGCAAGCAAAAGGCGATGCGATGACCTTTGGTTGACTTTTTTTGTTTGTGACGCGTCGCGTGTAAACATCCTACGTTTTTTTTTTTTTTTTTTTTTTTTTTGTTTACGTTTCGGTCATCCGCTAACAAAGGAGAAAGAAGAAAAGCGAAAAAAAGAAAATAAAAAAAAAAATCAAAAATAGGTCATTAGTCAAGTTTTGGTGTTACGTCTTGATATTACGCTGATTAACTAAAACAGCTTAGCCAGATAAGTACAAAACAAGTGAATCATCCGAAACTGAAAAGCACTTACCGTTGATACCTCTGTAGGAAGGCATTTGAATACGCATCATGTCAACCCATGATCCATTAGAAAAGCCTAAAAAAGCCTCACATCACGTACGGAAAGAACTCAACTGGTTGAAAAAAACACAAGCAGAAAAACCAAATCAAGAACTGCTTCTTAATATATTCAAGCTTTCAAAAAACGTAGAGCTTCGACAAGAACCGAATTTTTCTTCAAACCTCAGCACTCGAACTTCTAATGCCTCATCAACTTCCCTTAACGCGACGCCACCAGCAGTGATCCAATCCAAACCGGTGTCTTCGTCCTCATCACCTACAGTCTCGGTTGAACCTGTTCTGCCGCCAAATTCACGCGTTTTTGAGCGACCTACTTCTAATACCACTGTACGCACCATAAATTCCACCAACTCACTCATATCTAATTCCAAAAATTCATCCAGTAAAGGCAACTCCATCTCTTCAATAAACGAATCGAAACCAAAACCATTTGTCAACTTGACTAGACCACCAGCAAAAAATGTTGTTGATTTTTTCTCTCAAAATAAGAGTGTGCCACAAACTCCCAGGTTTAATGCGAATGGAAACATTGAGTTACCGCTTAGTCGTGGAACTCCAAAAGCTTCCAATAACATTTCCAACAATCTTTCAATGAGAGGAAAAACAAAAGAATTTAATAACATCAGCGCCCAAGTACTATTGCCAAATATGCAACAGCCGAAACTTTTGGAACAGTTGCAATCGCGTACTTCAAGTGCAGAAAGGTCAAAGCTTTTCAATGACAGAATCTCAAATTTCGTTTACGATGGAGAAACAAGTACAAGCTTGAGCGAGCATTATGATAAAAACACGGAAAATGGGAAAGGAGTGACTTCATTTGCCGATCGCAACACAGAAGCCAACAATGTGGTTACTATCATGACACCATTGGAGAAGCAAGCATTAGACAAATCAAATTCTTTACTAAATTCCATTAGCGGTTTCATTGACTTAACTGAAGATGTGCCCACCAAAAAGAGAAAGATTTCAGAAACACCAATCGCTACTCCAACCGGTGCTACTAATAACACAGAACAATCAACACTTGAAAAAGTCGCCATCAAAGATAAATTAATTGCAGCGTTAACTGAGCAAAACGAACTACTTTTGAAAAAATGCAGTATTTTACAATCCACCTCGTTATCCGAAGATCACAAGAGGAAGCAGATAAAATACAATGTGGACCCCTTAATTGAAACACAGAGCTTGGAAATTTCTACATTACAAAAACAAGTTGTTTCATCCGATATTCAAAAGGAAAACTTTATAGATTCAACAGTACAATCACCACCGTTACAAATACCAACTACCTCAAAAAGCGTTTATTCGTACCCAGAAGAGTTGCACGCTGCAACAAGCAACACGAACTTTAACAATCATATTGAAGATTCTTTTGCTGAATCTGAAAGTGATCTAGAGGAGCTTGTAAACCAGTGCAAATCAGCACAATATATGCCTCCAAACTCAACAGCGACTTTTGACTCTATCAGTCAAGGACCACTGTCGTCTGCACCGTTTGATCATCAACAGCCATTATTACAGAGCAGCGCAGCTGTGAGCAAGAAAAGTAATTTGAGCGATATCACTGATGAAGCAGAATATGAAGACTCAAACTACTTTAATAGCGGAATCGAAGAAGACACAAGATCCAGTGACAGAGGATTTATTGATGATAATGGAAACACAAATATTTCTATGGACGAGGACGCCTCTTATAAAGAAGAAGAAGAGGAAGAAGAAGTAAACTTAGATCGAATTCAGGATAACAACGATGAAAATCACAGCAGTTTGGTTGAAATTATAGATTCGTCTCCTTTAAAAAGAATTGTTGACTATCAACATCAATCAGACACCGAGATGTCTTTGTCTGAAAATGATTTTGAATTACTGATGCAAAAAAACAATCACACGGAAAATGGGTCTGATGAAGAAGACCCGTCTGATATTGACGACTTGATGGAACTGGAAAACGATGTATTTGACATTGAAAGGGAGCATTTCACACAAAACATCAAAGACGTGGATGACGATCTAAAGATCATTTCAGAAACCAAGCTGACAGAAGAGCAGCTGGATCATGCTGCTGAAGTTGCTATCAAAAGAGAGGCAGAAGCGCGCCAAAAACCACCGCAAACATCAAATAGCGACTTGGGCCTTGAGGAAGAAGACGATGACGAAGATATTTTGAATATGGCACAACCGAGTTATCCGTGGACAGATGAAGTGAACACACAATTGCATCAGGTTTTCAAGTTGTCCTCTTTCAGGGCAAACCAGCTCGATGCGATCAATGGGATTTTAGGTGGACGTGATGTTTTTGTTTTGATGCCGACCGGTGGTGGTAAATCGCTTTGCTACCAGCTTCCTGCTGTGGTGAAGAGAGGGCAGTTGCATTTGACAACCATTGTTATATCGCCTTTGATTTCTCTTATGCAGGACCAAGTTGAGCATCTAAGGAAGAAGAATATTCGTGCAGGGATGATCAGTTCCAAAAACACGACAGAGGATAGAAGACATATGTTTAATCTTTTCATTGATGGTTTGTTGGACTTGGTGTACTTGTCACCGGAAATGGTAAGCGCTTCGCAACAGTGCAAAAGAGCTATTGACAAATTGCATCGGGAGCAAAAACTTGCCAGAATTGTTGTTGATGAAGCTCATTGTGTCTCCAATTGGGGACATGATTTTAGACCCGACTATAAAGAGTTGAAATGGTTCAAAGAAATGTACCCTACAGTGCCTATTATGGCACTGACAGCCACAGCAAGCGAGCAAGTGCGAATGGATATTGTTCACAACTTAAAATTGAAAGACCCATTGTTGCTAAAGCAATCTTTCAATAGAAGCAACTTGATTTACAAAGTTGCGATGAAAAATAAAAACACTATTTTTGAAATGGCCAAAGAGATCAAAACTAAATTCAAAAACATGACAGGTATTATTTACTGTAATTCCAAAAACCAGTGTGAAAAGACTTCCCAGTTTTTGTCAACTCAAGGCGTAAGTTGTTCGTACTATCATGCGGGGATGGAAAATGACGATCGGTCTCGTGTTCAAAGACAATGGCAAAACGATGAGCTTAAAGTTGTTTGTGCAACAGTTGCCTTTGGAATGGGTATAGACAAGCCAAATGTAAGGTTTGTTTACCATTTCACGTTGCCAAGAAGTTTGGAAGGGTACTACCAAGAATGTGGGCGTGGGGGAAGAGACGGGAAAACGTCCTACTGTACACTGTATTTCAACTACGCTGATTTCAAATCGATTGAATCCTTAGTGAAACGGGACAAAGATCTGTCAAAAGACAATCGGGAAAAACACTTGTCAAAGCTGAATGATGTGTTGCAGTACTGCAACAACACTATTGAGTGCAGAAGAAAACTAGTTTTATCATACTTCAACGAGGCTTTTGATCCGAAAACGTGTCGTAAAACTTGTGATAACTGTAGAGCTAACAATCTAGTGACGCAAAAAGATATAACAAAGGAGGCAAAAGACATCATAGCTTTAGTTGGAGCTTTGGACGGCCAACAAGTCACTGCCTCTTATTGTATGGATGTTTTCCGAGGTTCCAAGAGCTCGAAAATTGTCACTGCTGGTCACGACAACCTACCCCAACATGGTTTAGGAAAAGCTTATCGCAAAGATGATTTGCAGCGGATATTTCAGAACCTGATATCTGCAAAGTACATTGGTGAGTATACAAAGTTCAACAAGTCCGGATTTGCTTCTACCTACATGAAACGTGGAACGCGCGCTTTGAAAGACAAAGTTTTAATGAACTTTGCTCTGAACAGACCTTCCTCTTCAGGCTCCAAATCGTCCACGCGGCTTTCGTCTGCTGCTGCTCCGTTAGACAAAGAAGAGCAAAAAGCTATGCAGCAGACGTACAAAAAAATTGCCTCGCAGTCTCAGGCTAATTCTTACGGAAATAAAAGAAAGAAGGGATACCGAGGGGCCAAATCATCTAAAAAATACTACAAAAAAAGATCAAGGACTGGTTAAACATGTTTTGAGTGTGCATTTTCCTTTTTAACTGTATGTGTAAATTCATTTGTAATTTTGAGTTGAGATAGTTTTATGTTTTTTTTTTTTTCGCATCAAAAGAGTGACGTTTCCGATGGCTCATTCTTGAAATTTGTTTTTACCAAATCTAATTTTCCACCCAAGCGGTTATTTTTTTTTTTTTGCTGGTGTCGTGTAATTTGTGCGTGAATTAATCGGAGAAAAAAACACAAGTCAACGTTTTTGTGTTTACTTCGAGGAAAAAAGAAACTTTGTTGATAGGAATAAGACGGATCATCTTGTGGAAGCAAAGCGGTTTCTTCCGGATGAATAAAACATGATGAGCATATGCTTAGAAATAGTAATTTCTTGGACAAACAAAAAAAAAAAAACACAAACACAGGGAATGAAACAAACCAAATTGAAACAGCAATTATAAATAGTCTGCTTCTCTCACGTTTTGAAAAAAAATCAAGAGCACATTTCATGAGTCACCATGACCAATTTTCAAGATGATGCAAAACGTAAAAGGAAAAACACGAAGCGGGCATGTACAAACTGTGCCAAAGCTCATGCTACTTGCGACTCTGAAAGGCCGTGTTCTCGGTGTGTCCAGAAAAACTTGTCTGATAGCTGTGTTGACAAAGCTAGAAAGAAATCGAAGTACTTGCAAGACGTTCCTGATGAGGAGCTTGCGAAATCTTTACGCTCTGCCGGCTCATCGTCCGCGTTGCAAAGCGATTTTCAGCAGCGACCTCAAGAAATCGAAAGTGCTGTCTCAGAGCAGGGTCTTGCACAAAGAGGTATGACCAATTCACTAGATATGCAGTGTGTACTGCAGGCGCAGTCTGCTTCCCTTCCTCAGGTGAACCATTCTTCTTCTCAGCCGAATATCAGACACACTAATTTCTTCGAGCAGCAGTTCATTGCGACCCCACAGCACATAATCCACAAACCACTGTTTCAGAGTAGTGCCATTGATTCCGAGTATTCTTCGTTGTCCAACATTCTTTCGAAAAATACGGATAACATGCTGAATAAGATTCCTGTAAACATTTTGTACAACAAGTCTTCGAGCGAATTGAGGGCCTCGTTGGAAATGAGCTCTCCCGGGTCTTCTGTTGGGTCTGGGATGGCACCAGGAAACGTGTATGGCGGGAATTTCAATGTGCCTCATGGTACCAATCAGCAGCCCAGTCAATATAATTATGCCAACAATGCCGGCAGTAGTAGTAGCAGTAGCCACAATAGTTACAACAACTTCCACCAGACCAATTCCATGAGCAGCACGCACAATCTTGCAAGTAGCACAATGCCTGGTGCGCAGCCGGATCTTAGTTTTTATAACAACATGAACACCCAGGGATCTATCTACTCGCCCTCTTATAAAAACATGACGGAAAATATGGTGCGTTACAACCTAGAAGAGGACAAGTATGTGGAGCGGGCAAATATTTGCAAATACTTGGGGCCACAAGGAGCGGAAGTGCTGTCGAATCCGGAGATCAATCTTTTGGAACAACATTTTCCCCTTGTGCCGTTGGACGTGTCTTCTGGTGAAGATTTTCAGAGAATGCGTTTTTTCACATCTCCAAGTGACACGCAAATTCTTGACGATGAGCATTTAACTCTTAAAGACAAGCGCAGTGATAGCAATGGTGCTAGAGATGGTGAGAAAAATACCAAAGGTTATCAAACAGATTTAGTGTTTTGTGGTTTGAAGAAAAGCAAGTTTGTTGTGTTTAATTTAGCGAAAAAAGGTGATCCGTTGCACACGTGTGCGTACAGTTTGCAAGTGTCTCCAGAGAACAAGATATATTCAAACACGCGATGGCCGCACTCTTTGCAGTATGATACTCCAAGAGATATTTACACAAAGATCCAAGAGCCCTTTTTTCAAACACAGTCTTTTGTTGCGCTTTTAGAGCACATCAAGTCGCGATTCAAAAAAGAAGACGTTTTGACAATGTGTCGGGACCTTTCTGCGATCCGACCTATTTTGATTGCCGGGTGCATTGATTTGAAAGAGGAAGACATGATTTTCATGGAGCATAGTTATCAAAGAACGCTTTTGCAGTATGTGTCTTTTATCAACCAAGTTGGGACGCCAACGATTATTTGGCGGCGGAGTGGGCTAATTTCTTATGTAAACGATGAATTTTGTGTGTTGACTGGGTGGTCGCGTGAGGTGTTGTTGGGCAAGATGACGTTTATTTTGGAGATTTTGAGTGACGAGTGTTGCTTAGAGTATTTCCATAATTTCAAATCTATTTGTTACAGCGACTACAAGGGCTCTAAAAGCGCATTGACGCTGACGGTGCAGTCACCGATACGAGGAAAGCTCATTGAATGTGTGACGTGGTGGACGTTGAAAAGGGATGTTTTTGGACTTCCTTTGATGATCATTGCCAATTTCTTACCAAAGTAAAAAAGCAAGCTGAGTGGTTATTGATCTATTACAAAACATCTTAGTGCCGCAAGACCTACATCCACACTGGTTTCCACTTTCCAAATGATTTCAAATACTCAAACATGTAATAATTAATACTTCAAGACATGACTTTTTTATAAGTGCGTTATCTGCATAAGGTTACGAGTATTATGAACGCTGCGATTGCATTTCAGACATTTAAGTACACTTATCATTACCACCAATTGCTAACGCTTTCACCTATGATATACTGTGCCGTCGCATCAGTACAGTTGTCATCCATATAAACATAGCTTTTTCACTTTATATTCCTGTAACAAGGGGTATTATATTGTTGTTTTACATAAGGGAGTTATTGCCTGCGATACTGGAGTAATAGTTTGGGTAAGTGTAAATCATTACCAATCACAAGCTCATTCATCTCTTCAAAATATCTTCAACAAATTTTTTATAATCAATCATTCCATCTTGATCACTCTCCACACCTTTCAAAACTTCATCCACTTCATCCTCATTCAATTTTTCTCCCAACCCAGTCAACATATATTTCAAATCTCCAACACTAATTTTCCCACTCCCATCTTTGTCAAATACTTGAAATGCCTTCATGAAATCCTGCACTGATGCTTGTGTTGTAGCTTCCAACACCTGTTTGTTTTCCAAAACCAATTGGTCAATCTCATTCAATGTGAAACTCGAACTTGTCCCAGCCAACTCGTGCACAAGGGCATTGGTGGGATTGTACCCAACAGCTCTTAGGAAATCACCTAGTTGACCTTGTGTTATTTTCCCCTCGTTTTTCTTGTCAAAAAGGGTAAAAATATCTTTGTAAGTTTTTGTTGTACTCATTGTGTGTGTGTGTGTGTGTGTGTGTGCTTGTATGATTTTCTTTGATTCATTTTATTAGTGTTTATGTAGATACTAGTTCATATAGATATCTTGTTCAACAGCGAGAAAGAGAAAAACACTTGATCCAAGAATAAACTCTTTGATACATTTTGAAACTATTTACATATCCTAAACAAGATACAATGTAAATAATAAATTTTGATGATATACCCAATTTAAAGAAAAAACATAGTCACGTGCCATTAGATATCCGGGCAGTTGGCTATATAGTACCCGCACAACAGTATAAGTTAGTATATTGGTCATGTGATGTTAATTTCTTTGGTTTCTTCTTTCTCTTATTTCAAATTTAAAGATGAGTCAATATTATATCTGGTTTTACGCTCAAAATGCCATTTCCAACAACTCCGATCAGTTCAACAGTTTTTGTTTGTGCAGAAACAATGGAACATGATCACATTATCAATGAGACTAAACACCGTTATACCAACTTTTAATAAATTACAACTACTTTTTCCAATCAATTCGATTCAAAAAAATGGTTCGATTTTATAAAAATTGTTTGTTTCAACATGCGTATAGTAGTATTAGTAGTACTTTTACATATACACCCAGTAGTAAGAACATCTCTATTTATCAATGAAAATCATTACTGTCACTAGGAATTTAAACGGTATTGTATATTATTAGTGGTAGTAGTAGTAGTAGCAGTAGCAGTAATCGGTTGTATTATTGTATAGAGAGTTCAAGTATCCGGGTGTCAGGTGTTAGTGATCGTAGTAGTAAGTAATAGTAATAGACGTAGTAATACAATGACAAAAAAAAAGAAAAAAAAGAAATGAGAGTGAGACAGAGAGAGAAAAAGTGTTGAGTATTGTAAGATGAAAAGTAGATTTTGATGACAATGTTCATCATTGAGTGTCTTTGAATAATGAACTGATTTTTATTAGTGATGGATGAATAATGTACTGATGTGATGTGATGTGATATGCTTGTTGAATAGGGCACTGATATGATATGGTTGTTGAATATCATACGATTTATGTATCTGTAAAGTTGTCACATTCACATAGAGACAACTTTCTATATATATATATATATATATATATAAACACAAACTTAACACCCAGTATTAGACACAAATACAAAATACCAAATTCGCAGAGGCAATAAAACAAACATAGAAGTTAGAGATAATATAATATCAAAACAAAAAGAAAGAAATAATTTATCACAATGTTGAGATTTGTACAAGGTCCATCAAACACGTTTTTGAAGCAAAGAGTGTCCAACAATATAGTGCATCAGGCAAGTAAAAACTATTTGCATCCGGGAAACACTTCTGCAACAGCAGCACAACAACCTACTTTTTTTCCACAACCTATTCTTTTGGATAGATCTTTGTCTCAAGAGAGACAATATACCACAGGGACTACTACTACCACGAGCGAAACGAGTGGATATACTTCTACTCCTCCCACCTCTTCTTCTACCACCACCACTACTACTACTATTAATAATAATAATAATAATAATAATAATAAAAACACTGGTAATACCAACACCACTCTTCAACACAATCCTGCAGTATTCAAAAACACAAATCATAACAACAATACCAATTCTTATAGTCAAAATTACAACTATAACAAGAACAAAAAATTTTCAAAGAATGAAAACAAAAAAAATCAATTGAAATCAACTCATATGCAAAAACATTTGAATTTTACCAAAATAGATACAGAATCACCATTGTATGAACAATTTCAACAATTTGACAAGTACATTACACAATCGTTGCAAATCTCTACACAACAATCTTCAAGTCTTGATCACAAGGGAAGAACAAAACAAAGTTTCCAATTTCAAAAAAACCCATTGTATTGGGATTCCGTTACCCAATCGATGAGATTATATAGAGAAATCAATTCTGTTAAAGAATTTGGTCCAGAAAGATTATCATCTTTGATCCATTTATTGCATAATGGATTGAGAATTAATAGATTCCAATTGGCAAGAATGTCGAAAAAACCAGATTACGATTCATCATCATTTCACAAACAAATCACTAATTTTATTTATGAGTCTTTGAAAGAGATTAGTGATGATATTTTGATTAAAGACATGAAAATCAATGAGTTTGGGTTGATGCATTTGATTACATGTTTCAAAGAATTGCTTTTGGAAGAAGAAGCAGTTGAAGTTTGGAATAAAGGTTTGCAAAAAATTAATGCACCAAATATTACTCCAGAACAAGTGCATCAAATCAAAAACATCTATTTGAACTCAAAAGTTGTTGGAACAGTTTTACCATTATTAAACAACCAAGGTTTACCATTTGAAGAAAGTTACAAGTTGTACAAAGAATCAATGAGTCTTTCATCACCAACACAATATTCCAATTTGATTTTAGGGATGTTATTGGTGTGTTTGAGAATGGGAGCAAACAAAAAAGCTTTGGATTTGTTTAGTGATTTGTTTTCAATTGCACAAAAAAACCATTTTGGTTATTTGATTGAAGCTCATTTGGCCTTTATTGGTGAATGTAAAGATTTGAATGTAGCAAATGATTTTTTCCAAAAAGCAATCATGGGTGATATGCCATACAAAGTGGATTTGCAAGTTTCATTTGTGAAAAAATTTATGAACAATACATGGATTTTAACAAAAGATTTTAAAAGAGTTTATGATATATGGTTGCAAGCTTCCAAATTTTACGGCTCATATGTACATCATGGGATCTCCTCTTCATTGAACGATGAATTTTTCAACATTTTCTTTGAAGCCTTTCCGGGAACACCAACAAATGACACGAACGATGCAAATGCAAATGTTTACACCAGTAGAGCCAACTCCCTTAATTCCACCACCTCAACCAGGGAACAACTTTTAGAACAAGGTTTCCAGCAACTACAAGACATTATTGTCACATACAACTCTATCAAGCAAATCGACGAGCCATTTTTCAACATTATTTTGTCCAAAGCCAGTGCTCAATGGAGAGACGCCAAAATTCTTGAGTTTATTGATCAGTCATACCAGATTTACAACACAAAGAAAACCATCATTGCGTACAGAATCTCTTTGAAATCTCTTGGATTTATCAACAATGTTTCCCAAGAAGCCATTTTGAAGAAATGGGACGAATTGCTTGCTAAAATTGACGAAACTGGCCAATCCTACATTGCCAACGCAGACTGGGCCGCTTTGAGAGACTCGACTTTGACATGGGCCAACGAAAACATTTTGAAATTGAATTCATTGAAACAAAGAAACTTGAATGACAAATTGATTACTCCGGGAACCATAAATCAAGCAGATGAACCAAATAAGGTGGCGTACTCCGATGCCTTAGCCACCGCATCGACTACGGGCACGACAAACACCACCTCCACAGCTTCCAGTGGCGCAACCACCCCAACCTACCCAGACGAGTACAACCCAGCTTTGCAAGCGTTGAAAGAATCGGGCGCTTTTGAAACGGAAACCTCGGACGACGAGTTGAACTCCAAAATGAACGAAAACGACTCGGCCGAGCACAGCTTTGATTCCACCTCGGAATCCACTACACCACTGCCCCAATTGGAACAAGAAATTGTTCAATTGGAAGCACACATCAGAATGAGAATCGACACGTACTGGGACGTGTTTGCTCAATACTCGAAATACTGCAGAGACTTGAACCAATTGAAGAAGTTGTCTAACGGGTACGTAAAGAAGTTTGGCGGTTTGGACCCATATTTGACTTCTTCAAAAAACGCATTTGAAACAAAACACAGAGAACAACCAGTGAACACGCTGTTTGTGAATATCAAACCGTTTAACGAGTAGTCTTCCTGTCGCACTCTTTATTGAGCGTTATATCCAGCACTGGCGAAACAAAATGTGAGTCGAGCTCACGCTAAATAATGACACTAAATATGAACTTTATCTAAATTATAAATATTCGACGTTTTCTTGTACATGAGGGTTCAAAAGTTCGGTACTGGTAATTTGTAAAGGATCAGTCATCTTTTTTCGAAAAAATTCAAGATTACATTGTTTACTCAGTCTTGCGGAAAAGCCTTAATAATGAAGCAATTGCAATCAAATCTTACACATATGAAAAACAATCTCAAATATACATTCATGTCGCTTTATATGAAAAAAAAAAACTTTTAAAAAAATGCAACCAAAATATGTGGAAAAAACCGTTCCAAAAAGAGCCTGAGTTATTTTTTGGTTTTTGCATTAAACCAAGGGTATTTTTCAATACTTGAATTGTTTACCCTTTTAATAAATGATCCATCTTTGAGGTGACTTTTGTTAAACCTTCAAAGATAGTTGAGACCGTTTGTTTCCTATTGACATTGGGACTACTACTGTGATTGTTTTAAATGTTTTTTCAATATAATGGTGATACGCACTCGTTTCTAGTATTTACTAAACATCCGGCCAGTCGTTTAAAAAGCTGAATGTAAAATTTCTTATCATTAGCGCATCAAGTGTCACGTTACGAAACTTTTACTTTTCCATATCCAAAAAAAATGTTTCCATCACGTGAAGTGTAATATCAAGTTGATGAGCACAAAGTGTACTTTTCCAGAAAGATTCAAGTGTAAATTGCAAATCAAAGCACTTAGAAGAAAGAGTGGTGTACTGAGCAAGAAAACGGCCAAACATAAAACATCAACTTTCATCAAAAAAATGTCTAGAGTGATATCCAAGATCAAAACAAAACTGGGGACTGAAAAAGACAAAGACACAAAAAAGTCTCAAACATCTACTACCTCTAGAACCAGTTCCAAATCAACTTTAAAAACCTCCAAAAATTCGAAATTGAGTTCCAAAACAGAACGTGTTGGGGGATCGAATGCTGAATCAAACTTAGATAACCTGAATCCAAGAGAAGCAGCAAGACGAGCAGCAGAAGAAAGATATAAAACCCAAAAATAGGGACTTGGTGTAGCAATTCTTTTTTGACCGCAACAAAATGCGCGCCATAAATCATCAATGTGATAAGTTTAGCTGGCTTATAAGAGCTGAAACTGCAGAATGCATCGATTTTACAATCAACTGCCGAAAAAAAATAAAAAAATATTAGGTACTAAAAAAAGCACACATTACAGGTTAATTAAATCACATACTACGCATTATATACTGAATTTTTTGGACTCACTGGACTCCAACAATTTATATCCGTGGGTGCAAGCTTTTTGAATAATATCTAATGCTGATTTTAAATCCTCTTTTGTCTTGTTTTCGAGCAACAAATACAATTTGGGCTCGTCGCTAGAACCAAAAGTATCTTGGCCCTTAGAGTAAAATTTACCCTTTGTCGTTGTACTGGTTCCGGTTTCCCTTTTCACTTCCATTAATGTGCTTTGTTTTGTCATTTCCCATCTAACAGTTTGAGGATAATCGTTGATTACAATTTGACACTTGTAGCTCACAGTTTTTTCTCCTTCGTGAACAGGCTCCACCTCATATTCCAAAGTCTTGGTGACATCGTCACTCAGGATGCCAGATTCAATGTCTGTTGGCTCTTCATCTTCAGTACCCATATCGGCAGCATATCTCGATTTTTCTTCCCTCATTGTGTTTGCTAAAGAAGTTGACATATTGTCCAAACCCTTTCCGCCCAAGCCTTGAATGATTTTGTATTTCCCTGTTTTCAAACCAGCGTCAAACTTCTTATACATCGCCGTCAATGCTCCCAAATCCGGTACTTTCATTTCATCCAACTCGTGCTGGCGCATTGACTTGAACAAAATGTAACTAGCCGCAAGGTCGCAATCATCATTCAAAAGTAGAGTGTGTGCCACACCGGTGGTCTTTGATGTTCTAGCCGTTCTCCCTGTTGAGTGAACGTATTGTGGAAAGGCTTTGATTGCGTCATAGATTATCACAAGCTCAATCTCAGGAACATTCAACCCACGACTCAAAATCTCTGTACCAATTAGCAAAGCTTTATTTTTTGTAGCTTTGAACTCTTGCAGTCCGTCCATTCTTTCGGCAGAAGTTTTCCCAGCATGGATTGCAAAGATTTTGTACTCTGAATCTAAGCCTTCGTTCAGCAAATTTTCAAACAAGGCATCGCAGTGCTCTTGGGATGATAAAAAAATAACGGTTTTCAAGCTTGTATTTTTTGATGTGTCTAAAATTTTGAGCAGCCCTTCAAATTTGGCCCTTTGGTCTGAATATACTGAGCATCTCTGATGAATATTTTCATTAACTACATCCTTCGAGTTGATCGTGATACGGACTGGATCATCAAGAAACATGGTTGCAAACTTCTGCACACTTTCCGGGAAAGTGGCGCTAAACAAAACACACTGTCTGTCTTTTCTGATCCCCCTCATGATATTCCGCACTTGTGGCCCAAATCCCATGTCAAACAAACGGTCAGATTCATCTAAAATAACCATGCTGATACGGTTTGTTTTGAGCAAGTTCCCAGAGTTTACAGTTACCAAATCAATAAATCGACCAGGAGTGGCAACAACAATGTGAACACCCTTTTTGATTGTCGATATTTGCTCCTTCAATTCTCCACCACCTGTACAAACCAAAGATGTAACTTCAGGTGGGGTGAACTTGAGCACTTCTTCGTAAATTTGAAAGGCCAACTCCCTTGTCGGGGACAAGATCAAACCAATCGGCCCAGTTTCATTTTTTTTCAATTTGGGCTGTTGTTTGATCTGTCGAAGTAAAGGTAACAGATATGTCACAGTTTTTCCCGATCCAGTTTTAGAAACTCCCAAAACATCTCTTCCTGACATGATACACGGTATAGCCTGTGCCTGGATTGGTGTTGGTGTCAAAAACTTCAAATCCAGAGTTATAACATTCATGATCTCGGAAGATAACCCCAAGTAAGACCATTTGGTAATTGGTTTTGGGATCACCCCGGTGCCCTCAACACAAGTGTTGTCAAGAGATAGCCTTAAATCAGCAACCTCCTCCTCAGTCATATTACTTAGTTCCTCAGGCTCATGATAAAACTTTTTTTCAAATGAAACAAGATCAGAACTCTTTATCCTTGACACAACTTTGCGTTTCTTTGTTTTTTTTCGTGATGACTGATTGAGCACGTTGTTTAATTCATCTTCATCGCTATAATCGTTAGAAGAAATGGACTCTGCATCGGAATTGACCATGGGCTGCTTAGGAGCATGAGGTTGCACATCAATAGGCGTTAGAGTGTTCATAAATGCATCAAGGGAATCCTCATTATTTGATAAAAGTAAAGAACCACTGTTTATGGTAGGTTCCAACTTTTCAGGAATAGTAGCCTTCAAAGTGGATTCTTGAGCATCATTAAAAGTGATTTTTCTTTTCTTCTTTCGTTTGCTTTTTTCAGTTGTCTTTCCCAATACAATACTTTTGGTAGGTTGTTGTGAGTGGTCACTATTCAAAAGCGGTTGCTGAGCAGATTCCTGTTGCTGTGCTTGCTTTTTCTCACGCTGCCTTTTCCAGGCAGCCAACTTTGCACGTCTTTCTTCCAGTAAAGCATTTTTCCTTTGTTCTTGCTCTGTACTCATTGGTTTCTACGTTGAGAGCGTAATTCGTTTTACATTTGTTCTGTCAAGTTTGACATTCCAACTGGCCTTGTCTTTTTAACTTGGACAGATTAAGCCCAAAAAAAAACAAAAAAAAAAAACAAAAAAAAAACAAAAAAAAACATTAATAAAAATATATCCACGTTGAGGTTTTTGAAGAGACTTAAATTCCATCGTTTCAAATTAGCCGCACTTTCAACTTGAAAGCACTTCCCTGAAAAAAGAACAACGACAAAACCTGACACTGATTCAACATGAATTCCGCACCACCCAAGGCTCCTTGGATGAGTGATGCTGAATATCAAAGACTTTATGGCCATTTGCTAAACACCAAAACTGAAGAAAAACTTGAGCTAACATCGAGTACATCAAACCCTGTGGAAGAAACAAACACTACTACCGAAAACAAAGACAAGGAGAAATATTCAGTTTCCAAAAAAAGAAGAGGACTTGATTCAAGTTCGTATCGAGATGAAGAGTACCTTGAAAGGCAGAAAAGAGAGAAACTGCTGGCGGAACAAATCAAAAAACAGGAAATTAATTTAACGGCAGGTGGTAAAGTGAATGTTGACCATATGGTTATCCAGCACTACAACGAGCGTACTATCATGACGAAAAATGAAAATAGAGATTTGTCCCCTATCATCAAACTTAAGAACTTCAACAACGCCATCAAGTATATGCTGATTCACAAGTTCACAAAGCCTGGTAATGTGGTACTAGAATTGGCTTGCGGGAAAGGAGGTGATATACGTAAATATGCCAGTTGCAACATCTCCCAGCTTATAGGTATTGACATTTCCGAGGAAAGTATAAGGGAAGCCAGCAGAAGATACCAGAAAATGAGAAACTCAATTTCCTACGAAGTGGTCTTTATCACAGGGGATTGTTTTGGTGAGTCTCTTGGTCCAACAGTGGAACCTTTCCCAACGTGCAGATTTCCCTGTGACGCTGTTTCTGTTCAATTTGCCTTACATTACGCGTTTGAAACTGAAGCAAAAGCAAGAACAATGATGATGAACGTCACAAAATCTTTAAAAATCGGAGGGTATTTTTTCGGCACTATTCCCGATTCTGAGTTCATCAGATACAAGCTTAACAAGTTTCCAAAAGATAGAGAAGAAATCAAATGGGGGAATTCTGTTTATCGCATCAAGTTTGCCGACAACGAATATTTGAAAAATGACTACGAATTTCCTTCCCCATTTGGCCAAATGTATACTTTTTTCTTAAAGGATGCTATTGATAACATTCCTGAATATGTGATCCCGTTTGAAACATTAAGAAGTTTGGCTGATGAGTTTGGTTTAGAGCTTAGACTAAAAAAGGGATTTAACGAATTTTTTGCGCAAGAGTTCCCTGCATGGTACAACCAGTTCTCACCAAGAATGAAAGAGGGCTTGAAAAGAAAAGATGGTAAATATGGTATAGAAGGGGACGAAAAGGAAGCTGCCGCATACTTTTACACAACTTTTGCATTTCAAAAAGTCAGATAAACGGGGGCCACTTTTCCTGAATTTTTCCAAACCCACATATGTAATCGCTAACGGAGTATAATTTATAGTGCCTAAAGCGCGGTTGTAACTGTCATTGACTGAGAATTGATCAATAGTGTGGGGGGAAGCTCGTCCAACCACAGATTCAAGTCGTTGATGTAATCTTCCGACGCTTCTTCATCCATATGAGTTCCCAACATTGGGATTGGCAACGTTGAAAGAATCAAGTTAGTGTTGCACGACTCTTTTGAGTTATTTCCTGAAAGCTGAGTCATCATATCATTCAAAATCAACAACTGTGCCTTTCTGGGAACTGAGTTGAAATCCAGTTCCTTTAAGTGTAAATTGTCCATCGACTGGCATGGCGATAGTTGTGGCTTGATGTGCTTTTTGATAGGAACGTACGCATTTTCTACAGGTATCAAAGATGGCTCCACGCCCGTAGCATCTTCAATGACTTTAGTCCGAGGAATAGCATCAGAAGAAAACACCGGAATAATGTTTGACTTGTCTTCTTTCTTCGTATTCTTTGGTTTTTTCTGAGTGGTGCTCACGGAAGGAGTGGATGACTCAAGATCAGTCTCATCAGCAGATTCGTCCAAAGCACCTGCATTTTCATTGAACAAAAACATGTCATTGGCAACAGGAATATTAGAAGACATTGTCAAAGACACTCCAAAGCGTTGCAACTCAGAAACGGTGCTTTTTGGCTTTAGTTTTTTATCAATTCTGTACTTGTTATTATAATCGCCATACGAAAATCTTCTTGAAGAAAAATTCGTATCTTTTCTAGCTTTTACAATGTCCGCCCACCACGCGTCATTTTTAAGTTGTTGGTTGACATATTTCAGCGCAATAGAGTCACCTTTGATGATGGTGTTGTACACTCTAAATTGTGAGAGCACTAGTACATGAACACGAGCTTCAATTCTAAGCACACTTAGTAGTTGCGTTATTCTCTTATACTCATCAATCTTTTCAAACTCGTTCTCCACAAAAACAATGCACCTCAAAATGTGGCTCTTGTGCCAAGCAGGAACGGTAGTAAGAATTGCACCCAACTGCAAAATCAAAGTGTAGGTATCAAAGTTGGTCGTTTTGGTGGAAACTTTACCATTTGTAAGATTGGCAGTCATTTGGATTGGATACAAATCAATGTATTTTTTCTGTTTCGGAGTGTGATTCTTCAATGGAAGCTCTAAATCATAGAACCCCTTTGCAATAGCTATGTTGCTTTTCATCAACGACAAGTCTTCGACTAGCTGCACCCACTGCTGTTTAGTGATTCTGCTTTCGTTTTTGCAGTTATCTGTTGGCAAGAAAGCTGGAATTTCACCATTTTTCAAATATTTTTCAGATTTTTTTTCCGATTCAATCAATCCTAGCACGGTAATGTTTGGTCTCATACCTCCAAGTCCTGAGCCCAAAAAGACATTTCTCACACCCCACTGCAAAGACTGGCCCAACCCAATATGCACAAAAGCTTTTATTTTCAAGTAATCGCGCACTTTCTCCCATGAAGTTTTTTGAAGTTGCAGCTCGTTGTAGTTTTTTTGAAACTCATGCGCTTTTTTAACTGTAATGACATGACCCAAAATGTATAACCCCCCTTTCTTCATGTGGTTGCAAAATTTTATCAAGTTCCAGCTAGATCTTGGACTGTCAACTAGCAACAAAATTTGCGGTCTCCAATACTTGATGTTATCTTGTTTTAAGCGCAACAAGTATTTTCTCACTTGATGGTAAATCAAGTTTTGCGAGACATCACCCCATTGTTTCGGGGGACATGTGTAATGAATTAGCAGGCATAGTGCAATCAAAGAAAACATCACTCCAAGAGCAGAGAACCCGTCCACAACAAACATGGCCACAATCGAAAGGAGTCCGCCCATTGAGGCTGTAAATCTATTAAAATACTTGAAACTCGGTCTGAAATTTGGTGCTGAAGATATTTCAAGAAGAAAACAAGCAACATTGGTGACTATGAATGTCATCAAAAAAGTCATTGTGATGAATGTTGCAATTTGGTTAACGTCGCTGAAAAGACATAACTGAGTCAAAAACCATGACAAAAACAAAGCCAAAGATGGGTGTTTGTGAAAGCAGTTCAAGCCAGGTAAAATTTCGTCTTTAGCAATAGCTTCCAACACGTATGCGGCACCAATGATCCCAACAATGACTGAAAATAAGGAAGTGGCCATTTCACCAATTAAGATAAGAGGCTGGCAACCACTAACAGTTTGAATGATGGAAACATCCTTGTGCATAGAGGATCTTGGAACCGTTGAGCCCAAAGAAACAATGACAAAGAAATAACAACTGAATGTAAGCAACAACCCCCATAGAGTTCCTTTAGGAATACTTCTTGATGGTTTCCTCAACTCGCTGGACATTCCAGCACCTGCGAAAATACCAGCAGTTGCTGGAAAAAAAATACCAAACAAATCATTTAATGTCTCTTTTTTTTTTAGTAAAGAGCCTGCAGCACCACTGGTGAAGTGAGGCAACATATTTTCTTTCAAAGTTTTGATGCTAAAGCCAGTATACTCTATTGGTGAAGAAAATGCTGGCATACATAAAGCGCTAATTGGAATTGAAACTGTGGCCATCAAAAGCAACCAAAAAAGCACATTACCGACTTTACTCACGGTTTGAGATCCAATCAGACACACGCCAAAGCATATCATTAATAAAATTGTGGAGTACATGAATTCATGCCAATGGCCAGTTGGCAATATAGGTGCGATCACTCCCGATTGTGCGTTGAAATTGAACATAATGGGCTCGATTATACCCACCACATTCATACCACTGTTCAAAATTTGGCCAATAAAAAAAATGATTCCAATTGAGCCTCCAAATTCTGGTCCCAAACACCTTGATATCAACGTATACGCACCACCACCTAGAACTGTTCCGTTGGTGGCAATAGCGCTCACAGACATGGTGGTTAGCAGATCAATCAAATAAGATACAACCAACAAGGCCAATGTGCCCAAGATCCCCATTTGACCAATAATAAATCCAAATCTTAAAAACATCAAAATGGAAAGAACGTTTAGTGTGGTTGGCACAAAGACTCCATCGTATGTTCCTAGTTTGTGTTTGTGTGGGTTTTCGGGATCAAACTTGCTCGAAATCTTTCGTTGCATCACATCGTTGCCCGCTGCATTTCCTGTAAAGTAGCTGAATGAGCCTTTATTTTGCATCTGCACTCCTTTTTTGGCTAAGAGTGGAGTGGAGCAGGTAGCCTCTGACGAGTTTGATGGTTTATGAGATCCAGGGAGTTGATAAAAAGTGGACTCCATTTTGTTTGTGCAGCGTTCAGTTGATTCACTTGAAATAGTGACTTTGACAAATTATTTGTTGCTACTTCAAAGTGTGGATCTGGAAGAGAGTTGGTTTAGTTTTCTTGATGCAAACTACTGTGGTCAAGCGCTTGCCTGTGTTTTTTTATGTTTCCTTAGTTCAAATATTCCAGCTTTGTATTTTCTCCTTTGACGTTGATTTGCTTAACTATACCATCAAGGTTGTCAACATAGACTTATCCTGGAATTCTATCTTGTTCCAATGGCATTATGTTTTTTTCACCCATTGTTATCAGTGCCTGGACGCACGCCAAAAAAAGCAATTTCTTGACAGTTTTTCTTGGATTCACGTGATAATGCTAAAGCAATTTTTTTTATTATATTTTTTTTTTCAATTTTCAAGACCTAATTTACTTCTCAAGCATTGCAAATATCAAAGGTGTCTTATACAATCCAAAGTTCGCTGGTGAAACCTTTTTTTGATTACAAACATTGATTGGTACATACTTTATAACTTAGCTTCAAGTAGCTCCCAAAATTTTGAGGCCATTGAAAGCAAAGAAAGTGACATCTCATCAGGAAACCCAATGTCAAAAGTGCTTGAAATCGATTCAAATCCAGAGGAGTCTCTTGTAAATCTTCCCATCGTAACCTTCCCGCCGTTCAAGCTCAGGGCCGCATTGGTTGAGAAGGACCCTGTTGTGTGGGTGCATCTGTTGGAAGCGTACAACATGTTTATGGCGCATCTGATACAACACAGAGAATTAATGAGACTAAACGAGAAAACCTGGGAACAACTATGCATTTTTATTAGAAGTTTTCTATCGGAAACCTCGTCGGAAATGGGACAATTACTGAGCTTGGGGTCTAATGTTGACGTTACCAGAAATCTGGAGCATTTGAAAAGGTGGGTTTTGAAACTAATTGAAGTTGGAGGCGGTGCCCATAAACTACAAATGAATGCCGGCACTTTGTGGGATTTTGTCAGGGTTTATGTGGAGACAGATGCAAACGCTGTTCGGAAAGTCATTGCAGAAGGTGGCAAAATTGATTGTACGTACATGTTACACAATCACTTGGAATTTTTAGTTGGAAGTGGTAAATTCGATAGGTATGACTTGAAGACATTTGAAAACTTGATTGATCGGAAATCCACAACGCGCTCCACAACTCAATCAGTTTTAACGAAAAACAATGCAGAAAAAACCCAAATCAATGGAAAAATATCACAACGAGCAAAAAAATACGATTCCAACAAATTCATAGATAAATTTGTGACTGTGAAATGGATAGAAGTGCTAGAAGGTTTGTATAACCATGGAGAAGGTGTACACTCAAACACATGCAAACAGTTGATGATTATTACGTTGTTGAATTGCTCCATTCAAAATGTTTCCTCTTTGGCCACTCAGCTTGGGGTATCGAATCTTCCTGCTTTGAAACTGTATCCACTGTTTGGTGGAGTGTTATGGGCAGGATTCACGGAAAAAATTTATTTCAAAGGTTTGGAAACTAGACTACCGTTTTTGAAAGCTTCTGCTATGAATGGGAATGCTCAAAGTAATGGCAAATCACACGCTCTCAGCTCTAACAGTAAACAGCTGCCGCATACTGTTGATATTGAGACTGTTCGTCAAGTTCAAGAGGTGTTTCCCGAACTTCCCGTTTCCAAAATACAACAACTGTGTCCAAGATTTGAATCTGCAGAGGCTTTTATAAATGCTTTGTTTGAAAACCCTTCATTTATTGAGGATCTTGAAGCACAAAATACAGATTTTTTGAAAGAAACCATTGGTTTGGATGAGTTCAAAAACAAGCTTAATATCACTAAAAAGAAAAATACCAACAAAATCTTTGATAGAGGTGTACCAGATGAAGTAAGAAACAAAACTATGACTGCAGCTTTGAGATTGCTATATGATCCCAATGAAGATGAAAGAGACGATACATACGATGATGCTGAAAGACAGCAACCTGGCAATGGTGCAGATGAAAGCAACAAAGAAACTGAAAAATATAACAAAACTGAGGAATACCTGTGGAATTTGTTAAAAAAAGATGCACAACTGTTTGCCAAATCATCAAGAAAATCCAATTCACGGAAAGATTTAAAAAATAAAACTAAATGGTCCGATGAACAAATTGAAGGATGGGCAAGAATGATTGAACGTAGTCCTGCAAGAGCTTTGATGTTGGAAGAAAAATATATGTTTCAAAATCCAAACCGAACACCAATCACCAACGAAAAAGATG
>ERZ794936.251-NODE-251-length-29712-cov-7.146070_pt1 | contig 29712 bp, 10 predicted proteins | sample MGYA00511083_ERZ794936 | MGnify/ENA primary metagenome ERZ794936 (study PRJEB30137, sample SAMN04331409) | food metagenome | isolation source: Y2 must sample point D1 replicate A | place: Australia: South Australia | collected 2014 ... | reverse complement strand
TTGTATTTGCATGACCGCGGCCGATAGTTACGCCAAGCCAGAAAGTACAACAAAAATGAATGTGTCAGAAAAGCCCTCTGTTCATAAATTGTCGCAAATAAGTTGGAGCAAAAGGCTCTCATACTTCCTGCTAGTTGCCTTCTTGGCGGTTTTAATTTTCAGCATAGGTGGATGGCGTCCTTCACTTGTCTCACCTGAATATCCCCTATCGCCACCCTCCGAAGGAAGTGATGATGACACAACCGCGAGGACTCATTCTGATATAAGCGACTTCGACCAAGAGTTCCAACTCAAACACATATTTCATCACGGCACAGGAGACGACCATCGCATACATCGCCGATTGGATATTACCCCACAGTTTATTGAAGAAAACGAGGCCTATCTTCTATCGACCGGCGTAAGTGGCCCCAGTGCCTTTGGAAAGACACAAGCAGACAACGCTGATAGCATCTTGTCTTCTCGAGACTGGCCTGAGTCGAAAAGCGGGCAAAACCCTTGGACCGTAAGACTACCAATCAAAGAAAGAGCAACGAAGGCCAAGGCCGTGCGACTCGCTGAGCGACATACTCCTAGTTTTCTTGACTCATACCTCAAGTACGCGTTGAAAGTAAAGGGCAGTCCGAAGATCCTCAATCGAATGAATTTGGAATGGGACCCGGAGGTGGATATCAGAGTGCCGGATGTGAAGGATAGGGACACGTTAGTGTCTCTTGCAACAATCTCCTCAAATGCTTACGTTAAAATACCTCAAAATGAGAATGAGAAGAATAAGCTGGACTGGATTGATGTCGGAGACCCATGGGAACCAGATGAGGACAATGCTGATATGAACTTCGGCTGGCTTGAGAGTGGATTACGAGGGCATGTCTTTGTCAGCAATGATTCCAAGACGGTGGTAATAGGGATCAAAGGAACTTCAGGGGCCTTTCTTCCAGGAGGTGGCAGCGAAGAGACTCAAGCAAACGACAAGATCAATGACAATTTGCTCTTTCTGTGTTGTTGCGCACGCGTGGGGTATATGTGGACTACTGTGTGTGACTGCTATGAGAAAACTTACACATGCAACCAGGACTGTTTGGAATCGGAGCTTTTACGTCAGGATCGATATTATCAAGCAACCTTAGACTTATACAGAAACGTCACGAAACTCTACCCACCTGAAAAAACTGATATTTGGATCACGGGACATTCATTAGGTGGAGCGTTGGCTTCCCTTTTGGGTAGAACATATGGGCTTCCAGTTGTGGCTTTTGAAGCACCAGGTGAGATGTTAGCCACGAGCAGACTACATCTTCCAAAACCACCCGGAATACCAAAGCACCTTGAGTATATTTGGCATTTCGGAAATACAGCTGACCCAATTTTTATGGGTGTCTGTAATGGTCCGTCATCATCCTGTTCTGTTGCAGGATATGCAATGGAGACGGCCTGTCACACAGGTCAGCTTTGTGTTTATGATGTCGTCACAGACAAAGGATGGCACGTTAACCTTCTCAACCACAGAATTCACACTGTCATAGATGAAGTTATTTTAGCATATAACGAAACTGCTCCATGTGAGGAACAGCCCCCGTGCAAAGACTGCTTCAATTGGAGATTCACAAGCAATGACGACAACGAGCCCGACGAGCCGAAATTTCCAAATCCTTTTAAGCCACGCCCCTCAACATCCAAATCTCAATCATCCCATGCCGCATCTTCCGCAACTAGTCATCCCTCCAAGCCAACGAGCCTGGCGACTAGTACGAACACTGGGACTCCCAAAAAATGTCTAGAGAGGACGTGGTACGGTTGGTGTACAAAGTGGGGAGATGACGATTCTCAAGAATAACCATCAGGCAATTTTAAGCTGTGTTTCATTTTTTCTTACTTGACATTAACGTAAATTGCTGATTTATTGCTTATGCTAGTGACACATCAGTTGATGCAAAATTGGATCATTATACATGAGATAAATACGAGCGCAGCCGTGTGGAACTTTTCTCATGCAGCTGGATGCCGGGCATGTTCTCAAGTATTGCGGTTAATTCCAGATCACACCTCCGCTCAATATCAAAAGACATTTTTTCTTCAACAGTGGACCTTTACTTATAACAGTCATAGTAATTCAGATCTATACTGCTCATGTGGGATTTATTTTCACATTTGCTCATCCTGGCTGGCCGACACTTGAGCATGCCTGACGCAAGCAATTAAGCAGTATGGCTCACACTGCAGGTCGCAGGAAAAAATTTCTTTTCCTCCGCGCCAATAAAATCTTTACCTACGTACACCCGTACATCCGCTGTTGTTTGCCTTCCTAGTTGGGCATGTCGGCGCACACGTTGAGACAGGCAAGACGAATAGGGATAAAATTCAAACACAGGGAGTGCACAATGACTAGCAAGCTTTTGAGCCCGATACCACAGTGAAGATTTTCACCAACGCGCTTAGCGATTTGAAACAAAGACAATTTATATAAATTATCGAAAAACAAGTCTGATATACAACATGAAAAGAATCTTATTCACGAGACTGCAATTACTAAAGGTCTGCCGCGGATATCGTTTGCTTAGCAACCATAAGCAAGCGTGAGAAAGAGAAGAGTGAGCATGCCCGCCTGTCTGCAGTACAGCATCAGGCAAGTCATTCCCAAATTAGCGAGGAAGCACCTTGACTGCCCTTAAAATTCGTACATAACACCCGGCCCATTTCCTTGCTTCTTCTTTTTCTTTCTTGATCAGTTACTCAAAACAAGTCAATTGACAAACCCTACGACTTTTATATAACATTGAGATTATCCTTCACTCGGCTAAGCTCATCTACGCAACTTGGCACTTTTCATCCCTCGTTGTTTGAGATTCCTTAATATTCGATTGGTGTAAATTCAACACCCCCTTTTTGGCAGGTCTAGCAAAGTTATTATAGCACGAGGATGAAGGTTATTGGCACATTCGTGAACCTTGTTCTTTTGGCAGGCTCTACACTCTTGTTGGTGTTCTTGGTCTTGTCTGGCTCCACCAACCACTTCCCATTCAACCGTTTCTACTGGGTCAGAGGTGATACCTCCGCCATTTCCAATGCCTACACGCAGTCCGCTTGGACTTTCTGGGGTGTCTGTGACTACAATGATTTTGGCTCTTGTCAAACCGGCCCGGCGTACCCCATTTCTCCTGTTGACAATTTCAACACCTCGAATGGTGTGCCCTCCGATTTTGTCGACAGTAGAGACACTTACTACTACTTGTCGAGATTTGCCTTTGCCTTCTTCTTGTTGGCGCTTGCCTTCTCTGGGTTTGCTTTGCTCATCTCCGTGTTGGGTTTCTGCTTTACCGTTATTGACAAGGTTCTTGTGTTTTTGGTTGTTGTTGCGCTTTTCTTCGTTTCTGGTGCTGCTGCATTCCAAACTGCCGTTGTTGTGTTGGCAAGAAATGCCTTCAAGTCTCAGGGCTTGCAGACTCATCTCGGTGTGAAGTTGTTGTCCATTACTTGGGCCGCTGTGGCTTGCTTGCTTTTGGTGTTCTTCATCACTTGCGCTGCCAACATTGCCAACTCTTACAAGAAGCACATTGAGAGAGTCAATGAGTCTAAGGGCTACAACAATGAGGGCTACGCCCCTGAGGCTAGAAACAGCCAGGTCTTGGCTGATGACTCTTCCTTCACAAGAGGCAATGTAGCTGAGAAGAATGACGCCGAGTCTGGTGGCATTCGTTTCTTCCGCATCAAGAGAAACCAAAAGCCTTCCGATGATGAGAGCGTGTAATTCATTGACTCGACAACTTCAACTTCGGGGGACACAAAAGGACGCTGTGATGTTCCAGTTCTGGCACGGCGCCTTTGCATTCTGACCATATATCACTAGCCAAAGATTTCACTTTGGTGCTTATTTGTGTACTAATTAGCTAATCTACAAAAATTAATAGTCTAAAGCTTTAGTAGAAGGGTAGAAAAGCTCGGCGTATTGTCCAGGCACCAGTGCAAGAATGTATTCATACAGACTGACGAAACTTAGAATCACATTGGACGACTTACCCGATATTCATCTGAGCTTTCAGACGTCCGGGAAACATTCCGATACAGGAAACAACTTTCTTTCATTTCGGTTCTGAGTTTCGTTACGCCAGATTTTTTTTTTTTTTGTGGGTGAGTCTGCCAGACAGAGTGTACTCCGCAAGAGTTGAGCGCAAAAGTTGTGTGATGTCGGTAAAACCGCACCGGAGTGGGGTGAGCTTTCGGAACACCAATGACAGAACTGAGCAAAGCGAACGCAGGTCGAACGAGACCTGAAATCTACACTTTAATTGCATGGAGTGCACAAGTCGTTTGGATTTGTTTTATGGACCACATTTTGTGGCCTTCGACGTGTGCATCGGTTTACGCCAACTTATCCGTAACCCGTAACTCACCCGTATCGCAAGCGCAATATGCTTCAGCGGAGTATTCCTGTACATTCCGTTGGGCATGGTGAGGAGCAACTTGGGCCTATCGAAAATCTTAATCATCCTACGTAGAAACGTGCACCAGTATTTACCACCAGTGCTGATTTTGTCTCGACAGAGTTACCACCCACAATATCTGGGCACAAACGAACTCAGGAATTTTGACATCAAACATCATTCAATTGTGCTCTTGCCCGTCTATTTTCCGTGGTGTCACTAAGTCACATTCAAAAAAAAAAGCTCGGTGAAGGCAGCTAAATTGCAGCGCTTCCAATAATATACCAATCATGGAACCCCATCGGCACCACCACTTCAAAAACCTCTTCAAAAAAGAGAGCAGTTCTGAGTCCGAGCTGCCTTCGCGCTCTCATATGAACTTGTCAAAATTGTTCCACAAAGACAAAGGTCATGTTGACGTTGATCAGTCAAATGGGCTCACAACTGACCATAAAGATGACCAACTGAAAACCCACGGCAATGGACATCTTATCGGGAAAAAGAGCCCTTTTTTGTCAAGAAGCTCGAGTCTGTCGTCAGTGAAGAAAGAGAACGCCACACGCACACCTCCACTTAAGTCGTCGCAGCCTTCGCCTGTCAATGCGTTCAAGCGAAACGACACTACACTGATTCTTCTGAGGGGCAACTCCTTACGTGGGGGCTCCGTGAGACGGGCAGAAACCTTAACACATTTCGATAGACCAACTGCGAGCCCGGCGCCCAACCGAAAACTATCAAACCATGAGAAGATTGTATACAATCCATTTGGGATGAACAAGCTGAACTCCAGTGTGCAACACCTGGCCCTGTTTTACCTCAAGGGCGGTCCGGACCAAGGTGGCCGCACAGTTGCGAACCCCGTTGCTAATCCCAACGATTATCTCCCCGAAGAATTGCAGGAAGATCACATCAACTTCTTGGAGGACTTCCAGTTTGAAAATATAGATCGCACTATTGGCGATGGAGGCTCGAGCGATGTTCGCAAGGTGACCTTGGCTTCCAATAAAAAGAAGCATTATGCGTTGAAGCGCCTAAGTCTATTCACAAAAGAAACCGATGAGGAGTTTTACAAGCGCGCGGCAAAGGAATACATCATCAGCCACAAACTTTCGAAACTGAGACACTGTGTCTCGACAATTGCATTATTGAGGCTACAATCCCAAGCCACAATCACCAGGGGTTGGGGTATGATCATGGAATACTGCGAGGGCGGGGACTTGTTTAACACCATAATCAAGCCGGGTTGGAAGCGAACATCACTCAACGAACGTTATTGCATCTTCAAACAGATTGCATATGGTCTTAAATTTCTTCATGAAAATGACATCGTGCATCGTGATTTGAAGCCGGAAAATATTCTACTAGATCGCCACGGTATGGCCAAACTTTGTGACTTCGGGGTCAGTGATTACGGCCACGAGGAACCAGGTGACTTTGATAGCCCAGTTAAACTCTCGACTGCTTACGTGGGATCGCCGCCATACTCACCACCAGAAGTCATGCATTTGAAAGAATGTTCTTCAAGCGAGCTCAAAAAGAACGCGTATGATCCGTTTAAGATGGACCACTGGGGTTTAGGAATGCTCCTCTTTTGTATTGTTTATTCTGGAGTTCCCTTTCAGCAATCGAGCACTAGTGACGTCCATTTTAGAGACTACAAGTTTAGCAGAGATCGTTATTCCTCGGACAATCCGGGGTTCAAGCTTAACACAGATTTGAACAAGGGGCCTGGGTCAGAATTCAAATGGGCGGCCCAGTTCCAGTCTGCTGGTGCTGCTAGAGTTGCATGGAAACTTTGTGACCCATCAACACAAACTCGTTATGACCTTGATTTATTGTTCGAAGACCCGTGGTTTCATGGTCTCGAAATGTGCGTATACGAACACCCTGACCAGGAAGTGAACCCTTTTGTCTTACCATCGGCTTCTACGTCGCACCAAAACTCACGGGCTCCGTCTAGGAAGAACACTGTGTCGAACTTCCACAAGGAGGATCCTGACAACTCACCCCAAACACCCGTGAGGAGCATGCTTGACTTGGCTGGCGTCCCGGAGAAAGAGCAAGAGAGTCTTGATCACGACGCTGAATCCATTCATTCGAGTGCTCTGTTGAGTGGGACACCTTTAAACGTCACGCATGACGACAAACCACCTCGCACAAATAGTGAGCTTTCAATGTATCTGACATCATCAAATGGATCCCTCCCAAAGCCAAAATCGATGCTCGACTTTGGAACAGGGGACAAGTCTCCTTCCGTTCGACACAAAGACTTGGAAACGAAAAACCTTCTATCTCTCGAGCCGGTAAAGGAAGTGATTACACAATGTGAGACTTCCGGGGAGCCAAGATCGATCGAACCGAACTCAGAAGAAGTGAAAACGGTCAATATTCTGGGAAAGCATGCTGAAAATGAACATCCAGATGTCAGGGTCGAGTGTGATAATGGCCAAGCGAATGGGCAGACTGGAAACGATAAGCTAGCTGAATTTTTGCATGAAGAACCTCTTCATGAAAGTGATGATTTACAGCTTGACTCGAGCGGCCTTTGCGAGCTTGGCTACAAGATCAAGAAACATCATCATCTCGATATTAGCAACACGTTCATGGGTGGAACACTTCCGAGAAGGTAAATAGATTTTAGAAATGGTCAGTGCAACTCAAATGAATTGAATCTTATGCTATGTGATCAGTTGCAGCACAAGTACTAGCGGATAGTGATGCGAGTTCGCGATCAAAAGACTCTTAATACACACTGGCGTGGTTCAAATGATTCATCCGCAAAGGGTATGTAATGACTTGCTACGGTTGAAGAGACAATGATTATATGTATTCGTGAGAGGATTTGTGTACACTTAAGCTTCCAAAGCAACTCTGCCCTTAGGGTTGGTAACCTTAACACCGAGAGACTTAGCCTTAGCAACAATGTCAACTCTGTTCTTAGAAGACACGTTGTGAGCAATCTCAGCAGCGTAGGTCTTGGTGTGCATCAACAAAACGTCCAAGTCGTTGACGTTTCTGACAAGGTGCACTCTGTGGCCGGATGGAATCATGTGCTTGGTCTTCTTGTTAGAACCGTAACCAATGTTGGGCTGAGGAATGGTACCTCTGAATCTTCTTCTGACACAAGAGTCAATACCCTTCTGCTTTCTCCAGCTCTCACCAACTCTGTGGTATCTGTCAGAGTGGTGTCTCTTGAACTTCTTGGTGTACTTCTTGACAATCTTTGGAGTAGCCACTGTATCGTTAGTAAATAGAACCTATCGCAAATGGAAGGCATCGGTGGCAAGTCGAGATCTGCCTATTCTTTTGTTATCTTTGAGTGATGGAGGCGGTTTTATAGTATAGCGTTTTTGCATGTTCATTCGAGACCTTATTTCAATGCTAATGAGGCAACTCGTATGTACGCATTTAGTTTGCGACTAGCATTAGCGTGTACACATCTTCGTTTGGAGTGTTTTCTTGCAACCGACACGGATTTTAGTTCAACATACTCTTGACAGTGATCGTTGATGAAAGTGAAAAAGCTTCGGTCTGGTTTGATTACCCTAAAAATTTTCGCAGAGGTGCTGTGGTGCGCTGGGTGTCTTAGTGTACAGGATAAAGTTTGTGTGCGCCCAGGGCGTTAGCCCTAAGTGGTATCACGTGATGCGCAACCTCAAGAGACTCTGACAGGCTAATTAATTTCAGTATTCATGAGTGGGCTGATTAATAATGTAGGTGTCACCTAGTGAGAGATGCTTTCTATTTGATGGTAACTAGGGATTCGTGTAAAAGTAATCGGTCATTAATTGTGCCTCCTCAATAAAACTCATAACGTGATTGGAGGTCAGACCGTAGCACAGACGTTGGCTTGTGGCAAACGAATCAAGCTTTAAAGTTTATTGTACAAATAAGTCGCTTCTCGAGGTCATACTTTTTGTACGGACATATCTGCTTTTTTGTTTTTGCGCTTTATGCATCTCATGAAGAACCAAGGAACTGGAACTGCTCACCTAGCTCTTCACAAAACTACATATGAATCTATACAAAACCCTAGCCAGATTTCAGCTCAAGGTTTCGAGCGAAGCCTGGTAGAGTTTTGTGTCAAAGTGTTTTCTCTCTCGAAAGACAATATAGTAGCAGTCCTTCCTTCTGTGTGTGTGTGTGCGTGTGAAACCTTACCAAAGCAATATCACCTAATTTTCTAGGTGCTTATAGACAGCCTCTCTCAAAAGCTTGATACACGAGAACATCTGCAAGCAAATTAGGCCATACATCTAAGATGAAACATTTCTGGGCATTTTCCTACCGTTGAAGCTGTCCATCGTTCATGTACACACTTACATTGAAGAGACTTGGACATTATATACAAGTTGCAAAGTACAGAAAGTCCGCATGTTTAAACCAGTTCCAGACTTTCATGCGCATGTGCAATTCTAGTATGGAGAAAACAAAATAACCTTAACTTTGGGACTGAACTTAAATTTGCACATTTCGCAACAGAGAACTGGTCACCAGCGCAAGTGTAAAAATCTTTAAAAGTTAGGATTTTTATATGTTTTTGAAAGTGGTAAAATTCATTGAACCAGAATGGCAGGGCTTCGATTGCCGCACCTATCGCGCGAAGCAACGTTAGGCAATCACCTCCAGCCTCATGTCACCGAGAAGACGTCAATGCTGGCTTCGCGTGCATGATACAGACACTCCAGCATCATATGAAAACAACCAAGGGCTTCCGTTTTCTTTTGTTGTTGATGAACCGAGCCTTATTTGAATGATGAAGAGTAGGTTTCTAGCTGACTTGTGGTATGTGCGATATACCAGCCGTACAGAATCCCCAAAATGGGGTGGCGCTTAGTTCTCGTAAATAAGTCAAACAGTAAACAAAGGCTGCTCGCAACCCAAGTGTATATGCAATCCACACTCAGCAGTGCAAGTCACACCGCCTAATTGATAATACTCCGTGATACCACACACAAAATAGACGCCAGTTTCCATCATAGCTAGATTTGTGATCAGCAGTACAAATTTGTTAAATGCATATGCTTATTGTGCGAGTGCTTGCTCTCCTCGCTTGTTGGAGAGTGGCCTGGCTTCTCATTTACCTACTAACTGGTTTCTATATTGGCTACATATCCATCAACAATGGCATCCTGTTCAACAAAATTCAATTTGACCGCGGGTTCAAGCTCACCGCATCTTCAGTTCGACTTCGGCTTTGGGGAAATACGAGAAAGCTTGTCATTTCCGATCTCCAAATCATATTGCCGCCATCTTCACTGGAGAGCACGCGGAAGAGGCTGCCAAGGAGTCTTGACTCCGAGCCCATATCGCTTTACCCGTCCTCATTCGTACTCAGATGTCTACTAAAGGCGATACTTCATCTTTCGACGAGAATTGATGTGGAGTTGAAGCGAACAAAGGTAGACCATGAATCAATTGCCGCAAATGCGAAATCAATTCTGTTCCTTTGGACATCGCACAATTCAGCCAACAACCTGGATGCTTATGAGATGGCTGTTCTGTTTTCTCTCTTACAAGCCGAGTGCGCTCTCAAGCATTCGTCAAAAAGCTCAGAATTCCTCAATGTTGGCACAACTTCTTTACTGCTAAAAACCTCTGTTGAAAAGCGCAGTGGGGTCTTGTCCAAAGTCGTTATCAAAGTCTACGTGGATGAAATCGAAGTGGACGTATTTCATACTTTCGAGCAAATTCTTGTGTCTCAGACAGGCGACGCTGGGCGAAGCCTCGATTCTCAAAAGGACTCGACCCAAACTGACGTTGCATCACTCGAAAGTCTTTACCGAAAACTATCGCCATGTTTCAAAGAATGCTCCATTAATATAGCATATTTTTGTGTTCGAGGTATTCCCCTAATCCCACCGACCTCAGATTCAACACTCTCTGACTATTTCTGTCATGGCCAAGCTAGCGAGACATTGTACATTTCCGTTGATGCCGTTTCATTGCACACGGAAAGATTGTTGCCTACATCCGCAGGGTACGATGTGCATTTCAACTCAACCAAAGATGTACCCCTTCACGTGACTTTTTCCTCTCTGCTCATTAAAGCAGGAGTAGCAACCGAATCTTCTGCCAGCTGCCAATCGCATTACTGCTCAGCTGGAAGTGAGTTGCTTTCGCTACCAAATCTCAGCTTTACGTTTAAAACCAATGCGGCCCGTAGATTAATAGACGGGCTCGGATTCAAGAACTGCTTGATAGAATTCTTTCTGTCAGCAAATAGTCCCATCTTGGACGTGGATCACTACCAATTTGCAGCGCTCGTTTATAACTATACGGTGTGGAAAAAATTGTTGGCATTGCGTCATTTTGAAAAGCTACATGAAGAGCCAAAGTTGGCAATGGCCGTGCCCACTTCTGACAGCGATGATGATACGGGCGACGATACAAAAATCGCACAGGAAGAGACACCTGACAGTTTCACAACCGGCTCATCAAACTCTCTGTTTCTTGACCAATTGATGAAGTTACTAAGACAATTTTACCCACAGATCGATGCAAAGTTAACTGTTGAGCAACCGAGGGTTTTGCTCAGGGTCGTGAAACCGAAAGAGGAAAAAGTTCAAATGTTGGTGTTCTCGTATTCTTTGATGGTAATCCACTTCATGACTACGGATACCCAAGACTATGATATGGAATGTCAACTTTTACATCCCAATCTTTCGTTCAACGAGAAATCCGATTCAAGCACATTTCATGAGATACAAAAAGAGGAGGTATGCGGTCTGGCAGATGCTAGGTTGACCTTAAAGATCTACAATGATCTTAAGCTCAAGACTCAGGTCCGATTCATTGGGGCCTTTCTCAATCTAACGAAGCCTGACGTTTTGAATGGAATTCAGGATATCATGAATGAAACGTCCCACAAAATAGCTTACTTTTTGAAAACGGGCATAATTAATCTACAATGTGATGGAAACATGTCGAAAACTTGCAACCAATACTCGAAACTAGCGAATAAGCTAAAACCGAGGATTGAGAATGAACGAAAAGGTCGTTTCTTCGAGCCTTTGCCTGCTTGGTTTGTCTCTTTTGTGTTGAAAATCGAAGACGTTCAAGTACGGCTAGGGTCAACTTCACCCTTACTCCCGCCAGATTATATATCTAAGCTTTCTGATGCAGACAATCAGCGTTTCGCTCACACGGAAAGCATCTTGAACTTACTGGCATCCACGGTTCTGATCACGTTGGGGGATGCAGATCTGGCTGGACAAAGCTACGCATCCTCTCATACCTCCTCATCGCAGACATCATCATCTGCGGAGACGCTCGCCGGAGACTTTCTCAGTGGAACGTGTTGGATAGTATCGTCACAAATTGAAAATTTTAAGCTAAGTTTCACGAGCCATGTCAAAGATTCAGTCATTGTGTCAGTTCCTGTGTTGAATCACAAGCTTACATCCATATCTGAAGCTTCCGTGAGCAAACTTGTTCATGAATGTGATGTGAAGCTATTGCAAGTCAGTCTTGACAGACATAAGTTGTTCACTGTCTTTGGTATGGCTTATTTAATTGATCTGACGGTGATATCCTCGTTACGAAAGTTTCGAATTAACACTAAACGACATTCTCACTCGCTCCAATCAACATCTGAAGCGTCTAAACCCCTGGGAATTTCCAGCCTTTGTCAATTCAATTGGGTTTTCGAGCGAGTTGAGATGACTGTTGCACTTTCGAATGAGTTCAAGGTGCGCTTGCAAGCTTATGGTTTGCAGAATCGAATTTTTGAGGGGTCTGTGACAACCAAAATCGATTTTTTGAGAGCTATGGTCATTTCTTCATCACTAGCTCACCATTGGGATAGGGTGTTATGTGTGGACTCTCTTTCCTCGAAAATACGTGATCCTTCCGAGGCTCAGCTGGTCACCATAGTCACTCACGCAATCAGATTTATACAGCCACACGGATTCGTTGTTCACAAATTGTTTGACAGCTTGTCTGAATTCGTCAAGATTGCCAAGCACCTAGCAAAATGCTTTCATAGTCGGGAGAAGGAAACAACGATAATCCCAAAAGAATCAAGCCCTCTTGTGTCACCTGGAATTCAGCTTACCACGGCCAAATTATTTTTCATAATCGAGGATGATCCTTTCGACAGCGAGCTAAACATGATTTACCAATTGGGACTTGTGGAACAGCGTAAGCGCCTTGAATATCTTAGTGTTTTCGAGGAACAAGCTAAAAGTGAACATCTACTGAACACCGACTGTCAGTCCAAACTTGATTCGCTTCACAAGCTTTTTGAGGCTCAGTGGATCAGAAAGATACAAGCTTACAGACAAGAACTAGGAGAGGAGATATCCGATAACAAGGAATTTTTATACGGAATCGAGGGTCAGCTCCCAGTCAACGAATATGAACGCATCAAGCCATATCCCCTTCACGCGCCTCTTTTGAGTGTGATGTTGACGGGGGTTCTGTTGTGTGTTTTGCAACCTCAGTTTACCCTTCGAGAGTTGCCGCGCTTTATCAATCAACATGGACAAGGTGTTCCTGAGGATATGAAGTATAGTCTCATGATACCTGCTTTCATAGATTTGAAGGTGGAGGAACTAAGAATGCACTTGAGGGACTACCCTCTCCCGCTATTTCACTTGCCATATGCGAAAGATATGAATGACATGGGAAGAGCTCTCATGATGTCCGGTCACTTGGTTATTTGCGAGTCGCTTGTTCTTGATCGACGCCACTTGAGAGAATTGAAAGTTCAGCTCACGGATGCGACCAGAAATCCCTCGCTACAACCGAACGCATTCGATAAGCTCAAAGTTCAGAAATCATTGTCGACTGTCAAAGTTTTTACCGATATGAATGTTAGTTTCGACTCAGAATCCCCTTCCCGATTTGTGTGGGGTCATTCGTATCAATTTGGAATTCAGCAAATATTATTGACTGTTGATCAGTTCTCAAAGCCTCCCGTGGACCCATCGGTCAAACTTGGGTTTTGGGACAAGTTGAGGTTCATCATTCATGGAAAAATATGTGTTCAAACAGGTGTGAACGCGAGTATCGAGGTCGCTTTCAAAGGAGGTAAAGACCCTTACGATCTTTTCGGGGAGTCAAATGGCTTCGTTTTGGGTTTCAAAGACTCGGTCGTCTGGAAAATCAATGACCACGATGACTCATTGAGCTTTTTCGATATTCTGGCGGAGAAGCTCTCTTGGTACATACCAAATTACCTTGCAAATCCACTCATGTGTTGGACAAGAGAGGGTTCAAAGTCGGTTTACCTTCCGAATTATCAAGACTCGGTTACCTCATGCTACGCTTATTATCTTTTCCAGCACAGTCAAGCGGAATCCACTCCGGAACTCGTCTGGTGCGAAAAAAAAGTTGTAGAGTTGAGTGGAGGCATTCACTTTTCAGTTGGCTTTCTTCTTCAACGCCTCTCGCAAGACAAAGAAGAGTGGACAAGTGATGGTACACCCCATTATGAGGTTGAACTTTGCAACCCCCGGTTTACTAAAGAAGGACATGACTCTTATAGTGGGTTCAGAAGTGACAGAATTCACATGGCCATTTCTCTCAAGGCCCATACCAAGCACAGTTATAACTCTATTCACTTGAGCCCTGGAGTATTTAAGCATTTCTTTGCTTGGTGGACCATGTTTCAAGGTAACATGTTGCTTCCTGTCCGTAAGGGAAGACTTTTTCAGGAAATCAAGAGTTCTCAGAAGTTTTCAAAGCATCTCCACACAAACAAATTTCTCTTCGATATCGGCCATCTATTTATCAGTCACATCTTTCATCAAAAAGACACGGAGGACGAGGACGACTTTCACTATTGTGTTGGTCTACGGGCAAAAGTGAAAGAGTTTCTGGTTGATTTGCATCAACGAAAGGAAGAGGTTTTGGACGTTCATGAAGATCTATCGCGACACCAGAAAATTCTTAAGATGCGATTCAACTTGGGTCAGATCCTATTGAGTAAGATTGATTTGCGGGCCATCGGTGCTGAGTTTGAGCGCAATCTCTACAATCCAGATTTGCTGACGTCTGCTCGTGTGCCTAAACACTTTTTCAATACTTTTGATAGTGATCAGGAGTGGTTTGATCTTAGAGACTTCGAAGAATGTTTTGAGCCTGGTGCTGGCAAAGTGAAGAGTGCGCGAGCTTTACCCCTACTTTACTCCGAGACGTTTGCTTACGTGAGAGATACGAGCTATAATAGAGAGAACAGAGATTCTTTAGATGAGACTATGCATCGATGCATTTTGCATGCAACTGACTACAAGGCCTCAGAGATTGAGCTTTATAAAAGAAGAGCGGAAGAATTAGAAACTCTCGGGCGGTCAGGAAACTGTACAAATATTCCCGTGTCCGCGAGAATCAAAGCTTTGCGAGGGTTGATTGATGCTTGTGAAGCTTCAAAAGATGACAATATTGACGAAGAACATATCGCGCCCTCCGATTCAAGTCACGAAAGCTACAAAAACAAAATTTTACTCGTCTCGATGTTTTTGAAGTGGAATGGGCCCGTGCGAAATTTGCTATTGAAGTACATTCACTTCGTGAATTTGAGCAGTATCCATCGGAAGTACCTTTCGCACAAATTCATGAGTATGCTAGAAGAGATAATCGGAAAAGAGGGATTGGTGAAAGAAGAGTCTTCCCTTGATACCTGGATTTCCAGATTAACGAGTCGAAAGGATGGTCCCGCCGAACACATCAATGAAAGGCAAGATTCCCAGGAAAGATTTCTTAATTTTGATAAAATCATTCGTTCCGTTGGCGGGCGTGACAAGATATTGGAGGATTACAAGATAGAGGTGATATCACCCCAAATTCAGTTGCACACGGAGGAGCTCGAAGATTCTGTCGTCGTAATAACTGCGCCTTCTTTGGTATCAAAAATCATTTCCGTTATTCCGGAAAAGGAAGCACAATATCAAGATGAAAAAAACATTCTCGAGAAGCGTTACGGAGTCATATTGCGTGATGCCAGTGTCATGGTGATCGACAAGGAGGATGTCAAGTTGAAAAATTCTTCATTTGAACTAGCTCCATATGGGACTCAGACCAAATGGCCTCCGTTTTTGGGAATTGAGACGTGCAAAATGCAGACTTTAGCATCGCGGGATAATGTACTTGTCAACAAGATGTCTTCAATGTTCACGTTCACTCGAATGCTTGCTCTGAACTTAAAGGAAAGAGACGACCAAATTGATGACACATCGCTGGACAATGGGGCGGACAAGCTTAGAATTGATGTGCCCAGCATTGAAATCAATTGCACGTCCAAGCAATACTTCACACTCTATGCCACCATCTTGAGCCTATTGCTTTACGTTGAGCCCATGGCCGCAAAATTGAGGGAAAAAATCCTGAAGCTCAACTTCTCTAATGACTTTCAAGACTTTCCGGCGCTACATGAAAGACTTACAAATTTGCATGGTTATGTCGGCATCATAAGACAGTTGTTGAAAAATTACAGCTTTCGTCAAAATGGACATCTTGATAACGAAGACCTTAATGATTATTTATATCTAGCTCGGAAGAGAAGGACACTTGAAACTGAGATTGTCATGATGCAAGAAACAATCTTTTCGGGAGACTTGGTCACGAGCACATTGTCGCACGTTATGCAAAACTGGTACATCGCTGCTGATGAGGTCGTTCTCCATATGTTGAACGATGACAGAAGTCATATCATAGATTTGAGCATCGATCACGGCGTTTACAAACGAACTGTCAGGGATGATGGCTCTAATGATAACACGATAGAAATCGCAAGTGTGGAAGGACATACCAGGGTACCCGGCTCTTTCTTTGACAAGTTCCTAGAGCCTATCAGGGCTCTGCGAGAGGGGCCATTGATAACTGTTGACTGGTCCATGAATCGTTCCATTGGCGGTATCAAGATTATCGATAATTTTGATATCTGCTCCCTGCCTTTGAGTGTCAAAATAGACGAGGAGACCGGCAAGCTGTTGATGAGTTTCATTTTTCGTCAAAGCGGGGACGTCGACTTGGAAAGAAGCCCAGTCATGAAATTGGCTGACCGAGCGCCAATGGACAACGCAGTATATGAAGGGAACTCCGACCACCATGAAAGTGAGACAGACACAAAGCAAAACAGAGATAGGGCAGACTCTGATACAAAATCAAGCACTTTGGAATCCTCGGGTAAAAAGGCAAAAAGCAAGGGGTCATCACTTAACACCAGTTCCAAAATGGATCTTGACCAAGACGTTGAGTCTATGATACAGAGATCCAAAAAGTATTTGAGCGTTGCAAGGTTAACATCTCAGCTGTTTGAGGTAATGATCTCGTTACGTATGCAAACGGGCGCTAAGAAGTGGCTCAACGTGACAAATTTTCTTTTGATTCTACCCAGGTGGGAAATCAAGAGGAGGATTCTCTCTCTTCTTGATATTGTCAACCATTTCAAGTCAGTGATCATCAAAGCCTTGATGAGCCATGCAGGAAGCCTCTTGAAGAATAAAGTCACAAGCAGACTGAGAAATCTCCAACGATACAAAAGGAAGTTTGGAGCGAGCAACCTACATTTGGCATCGCCATCAAAAGCCTTGACATAAAAAAAAAAGCGAGGGATCTTCTCGCGTCGTGAAACGCCCAGAATGAGACTGAGCCTAAATGAACAGGCATTTGTAAAGTCATAAATTGCATTGATACTTTAGATCATTACAGATGTAGACGCTTGAAGTCACCCCCAGATATTTGTTTTTTCTTTCGCTTTCTCTTCGCTTCATCTGATTCGCCGTTTTCGTCGCCTCTGACAAAATTTGTCTGATCGCTCAATGCCAAATCCGCGGGTGAAAAGCCCGGAATACCATTAATTGGAGTCTTGTCGAATTTCAAAGCTGCGCTCAACAACTCGGGATTGAACTCAGCGATGACATCGGGTTGCTTGGCAAGATCCGGGTCCAATAATTGACCGTTTAGAGGCATCGCGGGTGGGATTTGATGTTTACCTTTGAGATCCTGAATGTGATTTTTGTAAGACTTTCGAAGCTTGACCCCCTTCGTGCCGTCAGGCTTAGTCCTTTCCAACGAGGCGGCTATCAGTTCCAAGTCATACATGAGAAGTAAGTTTTCTAGCGGGGAAGGATTTGGTGGGTTGTATTGGGCTATTAGTTAGTAGTTGATCAAACGCTGGATATCGATGCGCCCGTGAAGGCGCAGTCTGTAACGTACCATCTTTGTCAATAAGATAAAAACCGTCCAATGGCAGCGTGATGTTATCCACGTTTTCCATCCTGTAAACTTAGCCTAAGCTGGTGGTCGCTCAAACTGTTACTGTGCCGAAGTTCCGGAGCGCGCACTTCAGCGAGTATGAAGAGTGAGTGAGCGTTGAGGCTTCATTGAATTGGGACACCAGGCCTGATTCTGATCGTGAGTTTTTTATTTGGATCGGTTTCGTCTCAAATTATCTAAGAGATTCTCAGGTAGATTAGCTTAATCGAATCAAGTTCATCAGAACGAATCGACCACTAAACATACTGGCCCGTTAATGGCCCTGGGCGAGCCCGATCCTAGCAAACGGCTTCAAGGATTTGTTCCACATATAAATCTACTCGCGTTACATATCAGTCATATACGTTACCAAGGGTAATGGACTTCACGACCGTATAGTCGTCCATTCCGTACAAAGACCCCTCACGGCCAAACCCTGACTCTTTTATTCCCCCGAAAGGCATGCTTGCATCTGTGAATAGACCTGTATTCACACTGACCATTCCAGTTTCCAAAGCTTCAGATACCGTGTATACGGTATTGAGACTTTCGGAAAAGACGTAAGCGGCCAATCCGTATGGAGTGTCGTTGCAGTGCTTGATCACCTCCTCCTTTGTGTCAAACTTGACAATTGCGGCTAAAGGCCCAAATGTCTCTTCATGCACCACCTTCATGTCGTTAGTGATGTTACTCAACACATAAGGGGCATAAAAATGCTTTCCTAAATGGTTGAGGGCTCCGCCTTTTACGACTACCTCAGCACCTTTAGAAACGGCATCTTTCACGTGCTCTTCGACTTTGTCGATAGCCTTCGTATTAATCAAGCAACCGTGAGTGACGCCATCATCAAATCCGTTTCCAATCTTGAATTGATGGACTTTATCGGCAAACGCCTTCACGAAGTTATCATAGACTGAAGACTGAACATAGAGTCTGTTCGCGCATACACAGGTTTGTCCCAAAGAGCGGAACTTGGATGCAATGGCCTGGTCCACAGCCAAGTCTAGCCTGGCATCATCGAAGACCACAACAGGGGCGTTTCCTCCCAACTCCATGGACATCTTCTTTAAAGTTGATGCTGATTGCTTGTATAATAACTTACCAACTGGGGTCGATCCGGTAAAGGATATCTTTTTGATGATGGGCGACTCGCAGAATTTCAAGCCACATGCCGGTGTAGACTCAACACTCACTAACACGACATTGAAGACACCCTTGGGAAAACCAGCCTGGTCTGCCAAGTAGGCTAGCGCTAACGATGACAACGGTGTTTGGCCGTCTGGCTTCAAGATGCAAGTGCACCCTACAGCAAATGCGGGTGCAGCTTTTCTAGCGCCCATAGCGGAAGGGAAGTTGAAGGGACAGAGCAAGCCGACAGGGCCCACTGGTTGCTTGTAGGTGATCACCTTGTTGTTGTAATTAGCGGGCTGGATTGTGTGACCGTAATTTCTTTTAGCTTCTTCCGCAAACCACTCGAAGTACGATGCTGCGTATTTTACCTCGCCGATAGCGTCCGTTAAGCACTTGCCATTCTCCCAAGTGATGATTGCCGCCAAATCGTCCAAATTCTCGATCATCAAATTGTACAAGTTGCGCAACCATTTAGAGCGGTCTGCAGGATTCGTCTTCTTATAAGAAGCAAATGCCTTATTGGTGATGTCAATTGCCTCGTCGATCTCTTCAGGGGTTTGGTCCGGAAGCTCGATAATGAGCTCCTCAGTTGCTGGGTCGTAAACCTTGAAAGTTTTCTCCGACTTTGAATCGTACCATCGGCCATTGATGAAGGGCTTAGCTTCAAAGAGATTTTTGTTCTTCAAGATTGGCGCCATGCTAAGTGTTGTTCGGTGCTTTAAATTGGAAAAAACGCTTGAAAAAAAAAAGCCCAGTTTCCCCGGACTTTATGTAGCCCGGCAGCTCGCGGGTGTTTTGCTAGCGGCTTCACACCGCTAAAGAGATTAGCGGATCCACTATCTTCCGCGATCGCGCGAGTACAACTCCGGCCCGTTGATGATTTCCACGATTGAGCTACAAAGACCATCAGTGGGTACGGCTGTTGTTGTTTGCGGAGTAAACTTTGGGATGTCGGGCTCTGCAATTGCAGATAGCTGAAGAATTGACTCCCCTAACGCACTTCAGGAGATCTGAATTGATGATCATGTAGTAGTTGCATCCCCATGACAGTCATCAACTTCCACTACAGAGTGAAAGGCATTAACCCTAACTTGCACGATAGACATACATACGCGATATACTAGGTACTTTATAACGAGTAATAGAAGGCTCAGGGCTGTCACTCGAGCCACAATCAAAACAAGAGTGCACGCAGGCCACTGTACATTATGACTGGGAGGGCCAGCAAGTAAGCCGAGGTGCACGGGCACTGCATCCTCGCTGAGTCTCCTTTAGCTACAACAGTGTGATCTGTAAGAAAGCGTCAGATTCCTGGTTCTGGCATTTTCGAAGTTCAACTGGACGGGTTGACGAGACAGGCAAGACACAGTCACCGCATGAGGGGGAAGAAGAAGTACGTGCATGCCAGCTGAGAACAAAACTGATATGATTAGGATTCGGGATTCGGGGTGTCCAGACGCGTGCCTGCATATGTCTGACACTACCACACAACTAGTAGTCAAATGTTAATGAAGAAAGCGCTCCTGATCTGATGGAGAGGCAAAAACCCCATTGGATCTACGTTAAAAGTTCGTCTACGACCTTTTCCCAGATCCATGCATACGATATATCCACCATGACTACCGCGGCTTTGACTCGATGTGGGGCGAGCAGTAAATCCAAACCGGAACACTCGTACATCTGCTGGTCGCTGATCAAAACAAGTTGCGCGACTCTCTGGTATTCGCACGCCTAAGTGCACCGCAAACCCAAACATTGCCCCCAAGCTGGTCAATTCAACGCGAGATATTATAATTATAGTCACAATGTTTCAAATTGCACGTTTCAATACCGCGAAGTACGCAGCTTTCCAGATCAGGGCTCTCAGTGCTGGCCCAATGTTGGCAGCAAAGGCCGTGGCTGCCAAATCCAAGAAGGTTGTTTCCCCTGAAGCAAAGGCCTTGGAGAAGGAACTCAAGAAGGAGAAGTTGACGTTGGCTAAATTGGCCGCGAAGGTCAAAAAGGTTGAAGAAAGCGAGAAGGAGAAGAAGACTCAGGCTTCAATTGAAAGACGCGAAAAGAAAGCACTCAAGCCATACAAGAAGCTTTCGCCCTTAAATGTGTTTATCAAGGAAAACTACAAGAGTCTCGGGTCTTTGAAAGACGCGAGCCACAAATGGACTGAATTGACTGAGAGCGAGAAAGAACCCTTCGTGCAAAAAGCCGAGAAGTTGAACGCTGAGAATTTGAAACTTTACACTCCAAAGCCAGTTTCGCCAGCGCCTGCATATGCCAGATTTACCAAGGCCAATTGGGTATCGAATGAAGACTTCAGTGTAGCTTCTAAAGCTGCAGCAGAGAAGTGGAGACAATTGACCAAGGAGGAAAAGGACGCATACAGTCCCAAACCAGAGGAGTGGGAAGCCTACAGAAAGGCATTCGCGTCGTGGAGAGAGGAAAGAATCAAGTTGTACGCTAGCAAGTTATAATTGCGATTGACTTCTGACAACACTACCAGCTAGTCTCGTTTCGGTCATACTCGCAGTATGTGTGAAAAGGGACCAAACAACCTCATGAAATACAGGCGCAATACGAAAGTTTGTCAAGAGCTTCGACTTCCTTCATCATTAACTTCGCGTGAATTATTGTATGTTGTGTAATAAACCTATGCTTTCAAATTGCTTTGCTCTATGTTCGAAACCACTTTTTGCAAAGCCAGTTTGAGTTTTTCTGGCAAAATTGGCTTCGTGACGAAATCAATCATTCCACATTGCAAGCAATTGTTGCGCTCCTCTCCCGCGACATTTGCAGTCAATGCTATAACCTGAGGTAAAAACTCCGTGTGACCCCTGTCTGTGAAGGACTTCCTCAAGTCAATTGTCGCCTGTATTCCATCCTTCCTTGGCATTTGAATGTCCATGAAGATCACATCATATTTCTTTCCCTCGTCCAACTTAGCTTCACACTTTTCAAGAACTTCAACTCCGTCTTTTGCGTGATCAGCAATGTAGCCTAGTTTCTTGAGATGCTGCAGAGCGACTCGAAGATTGACAGGATTATCCTCTGCAATCAAAATAGATAGGTTGATGACATTGTTATTTTCAGCCTTTATAGGCATTGTCTTCGGCACATTCAGTCCATCCGGACTCATTGTTCTCAGAATAGTTCTGATGACCTTTTCCGGTATTGATCGCCAGTCAAAATTGTCCTCTAAAAGTTTTCGTACTGACTTTCTCTTGATGGGTGAGAAAATCAAGCTATCGGCTTCGATTTCTTTTAGCCTTTGGTCGGAGAGCATCAGGCCAAATCGGGTCAAAACATATATCAGCGATTTCTTCCAATTCAAAGACGATCGTAATCTCATGTTCTCGGTCAACTTCTTTTTATCAACTATCAAGATTTCAAACTCGCGCAGATCTTTGATTAGGTCATTCATGTCATCGAACAAAGTGACGGTGGCGCCGTAGTACTCTAAAACTTCCTTGAGTGCAACCCTTTTCCATTGCGTATCCGAGAGAATACAAACATCACGATGATCGACCCTTGGGTCGACTTGGTTCAAGGTCACCTCGAATGGACATGTAAAGCAAAACACCGATCCGACACCTTCCTGGCTAGTGAAAGTTATTTTTCCGTTCATGATTTCAGCAAGCTTGTTAGAAATTGCGAGACCCAATCCTGAGCCACCGTATACACGCCTTGACGAACCGTCCACTTGAGCAAAAGCGCCAAAAACTTTCGATCTTGCATCTTCTGGGATGCCGATTCCAGAATCTTCTACGATGATCTTCAACTCGTACCTGGTGGCGGTTATTGGCTTTGCATCTAGGATCACCTTCACGTATCCTTTCGAAGTAAACTTAAGAGCATTACCGACCAAATTGATGATGATTTGCCGAATTCTCGTGGCATCTCCCTGGATCGTATCAATTTCTGGACACCTGTTGAAAAAAGCAAACTCCAAATCACTTGTATCTGTTTGTTCACTTGAAAACATGATTGCACCCTCGATAGTATCGTTTATAGAGAAAGCTTCGGACTCAAGAACAAAAGACCCATGTTCGATTTTGGTGAAAGCCAAAATTCCATCAATGATGTTGAGCGTGACCAAAGCCGAATCTTTAATCGTCTCCACATACTCCCGCTGTATGCTGCTCAAGGGCGTGTCCAACAAGAATATAGAGCAAGCAAATAGAGAATTGAAAGGGGTTCTGATTTCATGTGACATATTGGCTAAAAAGCTTGCTTTCTCATCAGTGGCCTCCTCCGCTGCTTTTTTGGCCAATTCCATCTGGGTATACACTGCTGATTTTGAGAACGAGACGGCTGCTTGCGAACAAAGTAGGTAGAGAAGATCTATCTTGGTCGAATTGATCAAAGGAAACTGCAATCTAGGAGTGCCACTGTGCATGTGACTCTCAAGATAAATGACACCAATGACCGTTGAAGTCTTGATGGGTATGCACAATCCGGAGTGAGACGGATTGTTACTGTAGTAGATGTCCTCATTTACATCATCCCGCAGTGTTCCTCTGTCTTTGCAAGTGATTTCGCCAGTAAGCAAAGACTGTATGACCAACTTATATGGCACCAAGTCTGTTCGAGTCACCAAATGCTCATCATCTAACAAAAAGATACTGTTGTTTGTACCTATAGCTTTGATGACGGGGACGTCCGACTGGAAGTTTAGAATCACGGCACCATAATCAACTCCTGAAAACATGAGTGTACTCTCGAGGAGAGTTTGGACAATTAGGTCAAGACTTGACGACTCGGAAATTGAGAGACATAGTCTGATGGCTTCGGTCCATTCACTGTTAGTCGGCTCACCGCAGGACGACTTTTCGACAGACTTGAGTCCCTCCAGTTTAGGGATACTATTTGTCTCACTAAGCATCAGTTCGGACCCATCAGCAGTTAATTCCTTACTGATCTCCAAATTCTGTCGATGAAACATAGAGGGGCTCTCGAAAAAGTTAGAGTTCTCAATGACGGGTTTTTCGGGGCTGATCATCTTTCGAACCCCAGCCCAGTTAAAACTCTCTGAAATTGCCGGAAACTCTTTTTTCATAGCTTGAGCTTGACTGTGAGTGTTCATTGTCGAGTACAACGCAAAGGCTCTATGTGCGAATTCGTTTGCCCGTTTCTGACTCTTTGAGGTCCGTTGAAGCCACTTTGCACACAAACGGTTTGCCATCGCTACCCCCAACCAATTTTGTTGCTGTTGGGCATCATCAATCGCGTCTTCAAATAAGTCCAAAATTGTCAACTCAGACTCTCCCACTCCGCTTGACTTGATGCACGCCTCAATTAGTTTCAGCTCAGACCCAAAGTTGACGTAGCAGGTGGTGGACCAGATTTTGAAGGATGACTCAATCTCTTGTGCGAGAGACATCCTGGCATCCTTTGTCTCTGCCGTTGTGCAATTGAGGAGACATATCGCTGCCATGAAATAAAACCAGATATGTGGGATCGACACTGGAGTCTTCTTCAGCAAAGCAAAGGCTTTATTCATAATGAGCTCGCAAGCCAATTGTAATTGCTGCTCAGCGGATGCTTTGATCACCGCGTTAGCTATGGCGATAAACTCAATATCAGGGCCCAATTTATCTGCTGCAGTGTGAAGTTGTAGCAAGTACGCATCGAGCAGGACTTCCTGGCGCCAAAGCCCTGTCATCATCCTGTATACTTCAGCCTCTGTTTCGTTAGCGAAAGAAACACTTTTCTTCGAACTAAACCCCGAGCTAGTATAGCCTCTCATGGATCCCATGAACATCAGGTTAGCCATCATCCAATTATTGACGAAGTAATTTCCGGACCTAGAGTCATGCTCTTGGTCTATCAGTGATGCAGATTTCAATATTCTCGGGGTCGGGCTTTTGAATTGTGCCATCAACATCAAGTAAGACTCGTTGATACTTAAAGCAAGAGCCGTGCTAGTTCCCTTTTTGTGATTGACTGCATCTAGCGCCACTTCCGATAACTCGAGAGCTTTCACCGTGCTCATGTTTTCACCAGGCTGAAGAAAAGCATTGGCCAAATGAAGTAACGGTATTGCACAAGAAGAATTCTGACCATGACGATGCATGAGTTGGACTAGCTGTGAAAGAATCGCAATACGAAGATCTGCAAGGTCAAGAATGTAGGTTGGATTTATCATATCCATGATGAGAGACGAGATGAGAATGAATTGCTTATTTGTCGCCGCTTTAAGCGTTTTCAATGCTCGTATCTCAGTCACCGAAAGGGGGAGCTGAGAAAAGTACTTTGTTGCGATTGCTTTCATGGTGGCTGGATCGCTTGATACCTCAACCTTGAGCCTTTGCAAACTTTGAATAGCCAACTGCATTCCTTCCTCGTAATTTTTCAAGTTGAACAATGAACATACTTTAAGATGAGCCAACCCAAGATTTTCCTTACCGATGTTGAGCTCGGCTTGCAGTATGAGACGAATACTTTCCTCAAAGTTTTTGAGTAGATAATTGCACTGAACTTGGGTGAGAATGATCTTGAGTTTCCGCCTTTTGTCGTCCACATGAACAAATTTCATGGTGCTCGTAAAGTAGCGTAATGCGAGCGCCAAATTTGATGTAGATATCGCGTATCTTCCGCCAGTAATCAAAGCCTCATTGTAATGTCTATGATCTTCGGGCCTGGCTATATCACAAGAGCGATACATGTGTGATGCCATCATGAGGTAAGACGTCACGTTAATCGATACCTCCTTTGAAAGCTTCCTTTTCATTCTCAATCCGCACTCTCGATGAATCTCCATTAATTCACTACCTTTCTGCATCTCCTTGAGCAAATGTATCCGGATAAACTCATGATCGAATCTGAATCTTGCTCGGGTCGTGAAATCCCAAACAACGCTATCTTCTATCTCGAAAACAAAGTCATCGTTCGCTATGAGATGGAAAGGAATCTTGTAACATATCCCAGTAGGCACAATGACACGCGCCTCCAAGCACAAGTTCAAAAGCTCATTAATCTCCTTTAATGTGAAACCTGTTACTATCATCAACTCGGACATGCTAAAAAACCCATTGACAGCTATTGCTGCTGCAAACTTCAACACTCTCAAGCTTTCCAGTGTTAGAGCGGCCATCAAATAATTAGAAATGATCAGATTTATAGTGGACGGCGCAGTGTGGGCTTTTAGCATTTCATCCAACGTACCCCAGAATGATTGTATCTCACCACATGTCAATCTTGAAAGCCTCGTCAAGTAATTGAAAGACAAAAGATTGCCATCGATATGATCATGAATCCTCTTGGTCAATTCACGCTTCTCTGGTTTATTGGTGAACTTCTCCACGTATGTGATGAATTGCCCTGGGTCAAGCTTCTCGACCCCGAAAACATGAAATGGTAGGCCGAGAGTTTCTGCAGTTGACTGAAATTGTGAGTAGATAGCCACCTGAGTGTCTTTTTGATGAGTGTTCGCATCTTCAATGAAAGAAGCCACAAAGTCGAGTTTTGCTTCCGCCAGCTGCATGCAAAATTGGAGAAACTCGTGTACCATATCATATTCATCTTGTGGGCAATAGTTGAGATTCTCAAGGAATACGGTGAGACCTTTTTTGGCAACAAGCGTGAAAAACTTTTTAAAGATGAACAGGTATTTGAGCTCTATGTTGAGCTCCTGCTCATCAAACCCTGCCTCACGAGTATCCTCCGCAGATCCGTGCCCGCTTGGGATCCCATCCGCAAACAAAATATCAAGGCCACCTGGCGTGCGTGGCCCAGAACTGGTGGCATACTTCAGTGAATCATTCTTACTTTTCTTCAAGCTGTCATAGTGAGGACCTAGTAAGAGTTTCAAGTTCGGAATTGCATTGAACAAAAGACTCAAGTCAGCGTCAATTTCAGTCGTGAAAATATTCCTCCATTCATTGATGTCTTCCTCAGACGACGAAAGAATCTGCTTTGTGACGTTATGAACCGCGAACATCGAGGACGCGTGTTTCGAAACGTTATTGTCGGCATAATGATATTTCCAGTGAACAATGAATCTCTTCTTGTTTCTTGCTAAGCCTGAGATTTGCTCCATGAGAGTGGCCTTGCCTACCCCAGAATCGCCCTTGAGCACGATGACCTTCGAGGCTTCAGAGTTGTTGAAGCAGTCGAAAAGGTCTTTTCTCACTTTCAGGTTATTGGAATTGGTAAGTGACGAGTGAAACAAAGGAATCTCCTCGGGTGTCGCAACAATAAGGTCTTTAAACCCTGTCCTCCCATTCTCTTTCTTGACCGGCTCGCGGTAACCTTTTACTACGAGCTTCAAGTCTTCAATTAGCCGTTCAGCACTTGCATATCGATCACCCGGATTCTTCTGGAGGCATTTCAAAATCACGTAATTGAGATCGTTGCTGATCCATTTCGGTCCCAAAATTTTGGGCTGGATCGGCTTCTGCTCCAGAATCATTGTCTGAAGATCAGCTAAATTATCTGAGCGAAAGGGAAGACATCCCACGATCAACTCGTACATCACCACACCAATGGAATAGATATCGGACCGGTAGTCCACAGAATTTACCCCACCATTACTGCTTTCAGGAGACATATAGTGAAGCATGTTTTGGATTGTATTGAATGACTTGTTCCTAAACAGTCCAGAAGCGTCTTCAACGGCAACTGAAAAGTTAAAGTCCCAGCAAGTGACAAATACACTCAGCCCATGTTTGAATCCCTTCAGTTTGAGCGTGGGAACCAATAAACTATGGCTTGTTATACCGTTATGGCAAATACCGCGGTTGTGGGCAGACGCTAGGACTTTGAGCGTATCGATTACATCTTTGAGGATTTCCACGACTAAAGACGAAGGCTTAGAGAGTTGTTTTACCCGGTTAGCCAATTCGACGTAATCAGAGTTTTCAGAGCCCAATCTCAATGAGGATCTTTCCAGAGAGTCTGTCCCACTGGCTTCTGATGAAAAAATGCTTCCTGACCACAAGGAGGTTTTCTCGGGAAGCAACTCTTTGATTCTTTCCGTATAGTAGTCATATATGGACCTGAATTGCATATCAGGGTAGACTAAAGCCATGGATTTCCTTACAACTCCAAGAACCTCTTCTTCCACATTGAAAACTTTGATGGGGTACAAAACACCTGCCAAGTCTTTGGGCAAGGTGACAGGAGAGGTTGAAGCAGACTTATGTTTTTGATCACTCGGCAGAGCTTGCAGCTTTGTATTCCCAACCGTCCAAAGCCTGTCTTCAGACGCCGGGTTGAGCCCCGATGTGATATACCAGTCATTGAGAAAGCGAGCCACATGCTCGATGTGTGCGAACTCAGGTGAGAGCTTTATGATGACCGCCTCACCCGTGACCTCATGCAACCCTCTAAAGATATAGGATGTCGCATTGACGGGAGACAACTGCTCCAAAATTTTGTATCCGCCGATAACAGTTGGCGCAATGAAAGTATCTTCGGGCAGCGATTGCTTAAAGTCCTGCGCACCTGCCTCTCGCAAGAACTTCTTCTGGTCCCTGATATAATCTATATCATCCGCATACAGCGAATGGGCAAAGAGCTTCTCTTTCGTAATAGTACCCCGGCGGTTATCGGAATGTTTTAGTGAACTTGCCCTGCTAAGTGGCGTTACTGGCGACGCGTTTGATGTGGGAGACATTGGGTCGCTAAGGTGAGACATCAGGAGGGTATGGGAGGATCTCGACAGCTCGGACCCTGAGCTCGAAAGTGTCTTGAGCGCATGGTCCACGCCATGCCATGGGTTGGATGCTTCCAGCCTCAGAGTCTTTCTGTCTCTCTCTGACATGGCCTGTTGGAAGAATTACTGACTAGACGTTGTGGCGTAATACTTTATTTTCTTTGCTGCTATGGTTCGCCCGGTGTATAGCTTCGGCCCAAGCCCGCATTAGGATGCGGAGTGCAGATAGTCTGAGTTGCTTAACGTGGGCGGGATCTCATCTTGGCGGATCGGGCGTCCTTCTACTCGTGCCGAGGTGGGTACTGGGCCCCGCGAGATGCAAAGCCGACGTTTTCGTGCCAATGTTAAGTCCTGTGCATGGCTAGGCCCGCCTTTCTCAAAGCACGTTTCTACTTGAAATTATACAAGGTGCCGCCGCACAAAATTCTCCGGAATTGCCGCGCATGAAGGTGTTGAGCAGGGACTCGTATTCATCACGATGTATCTAGTCCCTCACCCACAGTATAGCTTGATCCAAATGCTCACGTCCCACTAAAATGACATAGGTCTGGTCGAATGCAGATCGATGAGTCTTTGGTCAAATTCATAGTAAGCTCCCAGATCTTGGGGCAAGTCGACTTCTGGTCTTGGTTACGAGCAAAAGTCGCAGCGAGGTGCATATGCCGAAGGAATTCCGAGAATCTCGCGCCGCGAAGTTCGGGGAGAGGCATGAGACTGGGATTCGCCTACCCACATGAACAAATGCCACATGCTGAAACGATTCGTAGGCCGGGCTAATGTGCAATGATTAGGTCTTTATCAGTCCTTGGAACGAAGTGTGCGATACTTATCTTTGAGACATCCCTAGCCTTTTAGATTGTGGCATGTCCATTTACGATGTCTTCACATCTAAGATTAGATAAATAAATTGTGATGTTATGCCTGAATCCATCGGGGACAGAGTAGCAGATTTAACTCGATATGGAATGTGATGAGTGTTCTTCGTGTCCCTTCTCGATTTTACAGGGCATGCGGAGCGAGATTTGTAGGGCACGACTGCTGTTAACTGAGAGAAGCATATTGCAATACATCATTAATAGTGATCCCATCATTCTTGCAAAATCTCGAACAAACTAGCTAAAGGTACTTCATGGGCCCTAATCTGAGGACGGACACTCTCTCAGGGTAGTTATACAAGTGTTTGCAGCTCTCAATCTCGAGCCGGTCTCTTCATCCAGACTTCTATCTTTCTTCGTCTTTGCTAAGTTTTATTAATACACAAGAAACAATCAGACCGCACTAAAATACTGCTTTATCAGCCTTCTCTAGAAAGGA
>ERZ794936.250-NODE-250-length-29786-cov-37.272510_pt1 | contig 29786 bp, 32 predicted proteins | sample MGYA00511083_ERZ794936 | MGnify/ENA primary metagenome ERZ794936 (study PRJEB30137, sample SAMN04331409) | food metagenome | isolation source: Y2 must sample point D1 replicate A | place: Australia: South Australia | collected 2014 ... | reverse complement strand
AAAAACAGGCGGCTTAAATTAACCGGGGGTGACAACTACCTTGACACTTACCGGAATTCAGGAACGGGAAAACGCATGCAAAACCATGCACCTTATGGATGCATGGCTTAATTCTGGAAAAATGACGGGATTTACGGGGATTTTTTGCCGGGCTACTGAGCAGCCAGCCCGGCGCGTCGATGCGTATAAATCATGTTCTGAGCAGGGGTGAATTTTTCACGATTATCATCCCGCGAAGCCGCATCAGGCCTGTATCCGATGGCCGTTAGAATGTCGTTATCCTGTGCAGAATATTTAATTTCATTTCCTGCGGCCAGCCAGACGGAAAGTGCTTCTCTCAGGTAAGAGACTGAACGGTCAAGTGCACGGTTTTTTATCATTGCAGGTTGATTCTTAATCCCCATCAGCTCAGGTGTCAGCGAGGCAGCCAGCTCTGCGCCGTTCTGCTGCATAAACTCGTGCAGCCGGTTACGGATGCTGATGCGCTGCACTTCCTCATGCGAAAAAATGTAACGACCGGCGGCCTGATTAACTTCCCATTTTTTGATGTCCATAATTTCGCGCAATTCCTGTAATCGTACCGGGATACGTTCATCTCCGGCCAGCATCTGCTCGCGGTATTCCTGCTCTGCGGCAGTCAGTTCGGCTTTACGGTTCAGCCACGCCGTTTTATTCATCTGACAGGCCTGAAACGCATGCTGTAAAGTCAGGGTGGTCATGGTTTATCTCTCCTGATTAATGGCGGAACGAGGAGCTGTAACAGCCTTTCACCCGACGCGGAGCGGCAGGCACTGTTGGCAGCGGCTCGGGTTTTGTATCGACGACCGGAGAACGGATCACCTCAAAGATTGACTCATGCGTTTTAAAGGTGGCTGAGCATTCCAGATTCTGGCACTGGTGATAACGCTCTTTGACATTTTCCGACATATAGCGGCTGGTTCGAACATGCGCCGCTTTGTGGCAAAAAGGGCAACACATCATGACAGTAACCCCCGTGTTTTCAGCCCGGCCTCATGTACCCGCATTTTTTCCTGCCAGACTTTTCGCTGACCGGGTGTGGCCGCAACGTTATGCTCCATATGAGGCAATGTGCGGGCCGACAGCCCTGTTTTGAACAGCACTGGTTCATCAGTCAGACGGATTTTGCAGCTCTTTACCGACTGCTCAAGTCACGCTTTCACCTGCTGCATCACCGCCTGATCCGGTTCAACATAGCCCTGATGGCCAATGATATTGGCAAGCGGATTTTCTTTAACCAGTATGCTGAGTTTCATTGCTCTGATGAGAGCGCTGCAGCTCTCACGCAGGGCAGCGTCAAGTTCATGCCCGGCATACTGACTGAGTGCACTGTGATGTGCCTGACAGTATGCTCTGGCTGTGTTGTCACAGGCTCCTTCAAGACTTTCCAGTTCGAAAGACAGTACCTCAGCCATGTTGTCACATTCCAGGGCCAGCTCCCGCCGTGTCACACTTGCAATATGGCGTTGCTTCAGCTCGTCGGTTATGACAGCACCACCGGCACGGAAGGCGTTGCGCCATGCACCGGAGTCATTACCGTTTTCCTGCTCCAGTTCATTTTTTTGCGCTTTTACCTGGCTGAGGGCCGTCAAGGTTTCATCCATACGACTTGCATTAGCAAGATGTGCCGACCGGGCATTCTCAAGGCGTTCCATTGCGGGTTTAAGGTAGTCGGGTATAACAGTGGTCTGAGTCATGTCGGGTCTCCTCTTCGTTTCAATCTGAGGAGATTCTGCCGTGCCAGACACAACAACACGATTCATTACCGTTGTGGCAAAAATGACACAAACAGACCTGAAAGCCCGGCTGGCCAGAGAAAGGTCTCAGATAACCTTACTCACTGTTTGTTTTTTTACTTATAACTGTTCACCAACTGTTCACTACTGTTCACCTTTTGGATTTTGACCGGCCTGCTTACTTAGACTTTATTTCGATTAAAAAATGAAAATATATATATAAAAGTAATCAGGGATCGGCCACCGGTTTGCCAACATTTACCAAAAAACGTCCAACGTTTGCCGCTGTATAAAAATCGCTCTGTTGTGTGGTGAAGCACTACAAAATGACTTGTTGCTCTGAGGGAAAATATCCACAAAATAGAGAGCTACCCGAAGCCGGACGGACACGACCGGCACTCTATGGAATTTGTGAGGTAGCCCGATGAACATTGCTTTTTCTTCCCCGTCTTCTGCCCCTGCAGCGCCCCTGATGCCGGTCTCTGATGTCGTTCATGAGCGCTTTATCCGCCTGCCCGAAGTGATGCACTTATGCGGCCTGTCCCGGTCAACCATTTATGACCTCATCCGCCGGGAGGTATTCCCGAAACAAATCTCTCTGGGTGGAAAAAATGTAGCGTGGGCTCACTCTGAAATCACCGCATGGATGGCGGAGCGTATTGCCGAGCGGAACCGGGGGTTATGACGCATGATGATGACCGTTCAAGATTATCCCTCTTTTTCTGGCTTGCTTCTTTTCGCCATTTCCGGATATAGTTTTGCCGCTGTCGCAAAATCGGCAGCCGGAATTGGCGTTCCGTTTACAACATTGGCGACACCGGACGCGCCTTGCGTCTTTTTTTGTGTCTATGCCTCAGCGCATCCATTTTTGATCCAGGGTTTTATCTGCCTATGGATCCTTTGTGTAATGGTGGCTCAGGCGGGGGCTTCTCACGAAGCGCCGGTTTCCAATGTTGCCGGTTACGCCAACCCCGTCTGGGCTACCACCAGTGAAATTGGCGTTTCCAGTGGTAGCAGTCACATGCAAACATTGGAGGCTGCCATCATGGCTACTACCCTCACCCCGTCATACCCGCAGTTTGTCTTTGTATTTGCCGCCGTTCTTCTTGCAGACCGCAAGCACCGCATTTGTATGCTCCGTAACGTTGCCGGTGGTGAACATGCCGCACGCCTTTCCCTGTCCCGCGATTACGTCCTCTCGTTCGCTGGCCGTCTGCCGGTTGCGGAGGTGCGCGTATGAGACACACTACCATTACCGCCAGTGACCTCGAATGCCTTGAGCATATGCGTAATGTCGGCCAGCTCGTCACCGATCTGATGCAGGTACAGGATTGCGCGACGGTTCGTCGTGACCCGGCACAGCAGTTACAGCTCACCTCCGTGATTTACCTCATGACCTCCCGGCTCGACGATGTGGTAAAGCGCTGTAATCAGCACTGGCTGACCGGGGAGGGTAACGTATGAAACAGATATTTCCGCCCGTATTACGCACCGCACTTTACCGCCGCGCCGTCGCCTGTGCATGGCTGACTCTGTGCGAGCGTCAGCACCTCTACCCGCACCTCACTCTCGACACACTGGAAAGTGCAATTGCGTCCGAACTGGAGGGCTTCTATCTGCGTCAGCACGGCGAGGATAAAGGCCGTCAGATTGCCTGTGCGCTGCTGGAAGATTTAATAGAAGCCGGACCACTCAAGGCCACCCCGTCGCTGTCCTTTCTCGGGTTCGCCGTACTGGACGAACTCTGCGCCCGTCACATCACCGCACCGGTACTGCACTGAGGGAAAAATAACGATGAAGATGAACGTAACGGACACGGTAAAACAGGCGTGCGGCCACTGGCCTCGTATCCTCCCGGCGCTGGGTGTGACAGTGATTAAAAACCGCCATCAGTCCTGCCCGGTGTGTGGCGGCTCTGACCGCTTCCGCTTTGATGACAAAGAGGGGCGCGGTACGTGGTTTTGCAATCAGTGCGGTGCGGGTGACGGACTTAAACTGGTTGAAAAGGTGTTCAGCGTAAATTCGTCTGAGGCCGCCCGGAAGGTGAGCGCCGTAACCGGTAACCTGCCACCGGTTTCCCCGGAGGTGATTGCGGTCGCAGAAGCTGAAACGGAGGCTGACCGCAAAGCGGCCGCCGCATTTGCTGTAAAACTGATGGAGAAAACGCGGCCGGCCACCGGTAACACCTACCTGACCCGTAAGGGCTTCCCTGCTCTGGAATGTCTGACGCTCACCGTCATGCATAAAACCGGCGGTGTAACCTTTCGCGCCGGTGATTTGGTTGTCCCGCTGTATGACGACACCGGCGCACTGGTTAACCTTCAGCTTATTAATTCTGACGGTCTCAAACGCACCCTGAAAGCCGGTCAGGTAAAAGGGGCATGTCATATCATCGAAGGGAAAAAACAAGCCGGAAAACGCCTGTGGATTGCGGAGGGTTATGCTACCGCGCTCACCGTGCATCATCTGACCGGGGAAACCGTCATGGTGGCGTTATCCTCCGTGAACCTCCTTTCTCTGGCGAGCCTTGCCTGTCAGAAATACCCGGCCTGTCAGATTATCCTCGCCGCCGACCGCGACCTGAACGGCGACGGCCAGACAAAAGCCGTAGTGGCCGCAGAAGCCTGTGAGGGCATTGTCGCCCTGCCACCGGTGTTCGGTGACTGGAATGATGCGTTTATTCAGAAAGGCGAGGAGACAACGCGGAAAGTGATTTATGACGCCATCCGGCCACCAGCTGACAGTCCTTTCACAACCATGAGCGAGGCAGAATTTACCGCCATGAGCACCAGTGAGAAAGCGATGCGGGTACATGAGCATTACGGCGAAGCGCTGGCCGTGGATGCGAACGGCCAGCTCCTGTCCCGCTATGAGGCCGGTATATGGAAAATCATTCCGCCGTCGGACTTTGCCCGCGACGTGGCCGGATTGTTCCAGCGTCTGCGCGCGCCGTTTTCGTCGGGAAAAATTGCCTCGGTGGTGGAGACCCTGAAACTGATTATTCCCCAGCAGGACACTCCGGCACGGCGTCTGATTGGCTTTCGTAATGGGGTACTCGATACCGTCACAGGCACATTCAGCCCGCACCATAAAGCACACTGGCTGCGCACGCTCTGTGATGTTGATTTTACCCCGCCGGTGGAGGGAGAAACGCTGAAAACCCATGCACCTGATTTCTGGCGCTGGCTCGATCGCGCCGCCGGTGGTAGACCGGAAAAACGCGACGTGATTCTTGCCGCGCTGTTTATGGTTCTGGCGAACCGCTACGACTGGCAGCTCTTTCTTGAGGTGACAGGCCCGGGAGGCAGCGGGAAAAGTATTCTGGCCGAAATTGCGACTATGCTTGCCGGGGAAGATAACGCCACGTCGGCCAACATCGACACACTGGAAGACCCCCGCAAACGTGCATCTCTGACAGGCTTCTCGCTGATACGCCTGCCCGACCAGGAGAAATGGAGCGGTGACGGAGCAGGGCTCAAGGCTATCACCGGCGGGGATGCGGTCTCGGTTGACCCGAAATACAAGGATGCTTACTCCACCCATATTCCGGCGGTGATTCTGGCCGTGAACAATAATCCGATGCGTTTTACCGACCGCAGCGGCGGAGTTTCCCGTCGCCGGGTCATTCTGCATTTCCCGGAACAGATTGCCCCGGAAGAGCGCGACCCGCAGCTCAGGAACAAAATCGCCCGTGAGCTGGCCGTGATTGTGCGCCAGCTTATGCAGAGGTTCACCGACCCGATGACCGCCCGGGCCCTGCTCCAGTCACAGCAGAACTCCGACGAAGCACTCAGCATCAAGCGCGATGCCGACCCGGCATTTGATTTTTGTGGCTACCTTGAAGCACTGCCGGAGCCTGACGGCATGTATATTGGCAATGCCAACATCATTCCCCGTCAGCCGCGCCTGTATCTGTATCATGCTTATCTGGCGTATATGGAGGCCCACGGCTACAGGAATACTCTCAGCCTCACTATGTTCGGTAAGGGTCTGCCGGCTATGCTGAAAGAATACGGACTGAGCTATGAGAAGCGGCGCAAAAATCTGGGCATACAAACCAATCTCTCGCTCAGAGAAGAAAGCAATGCGGACTGGCTGCCAAAATGTGATGACCCCTCAGCGAAATAACCTACTCTGACCGGTAACTGCCGGTCTTTTTTTTCCTGCATAAAGGCAAAAGTGAACAGTAAAGTGTTCACTGTTCACCGACTATTCATCATTTACCGCATTGAAATTTAAAATAAAAATTAGTAAGTGAACAGTGTGAACAGTTTTAAGTAAAAAAAGTTTTTTTCTTCAAATGGTCTATTCAAAAACTGGTTTAACTAACAATAAAAGCACTGTGACAAGCCACCATTGGTACACACTTGAAAATTGAATTCAATAATGTTAATTAAATTCATACACTTATAATACATATTCAGACTCAGCCAGGTAAACGAACCGACTCAGGCCGGTTTTTTACTTTGAACCTGAGTGATCACTTCATGTGTACACCCGTGTACATGCAGACCTTAACACTTCACCATCTAACCATATGGTTTAAAATGATTAAAAGTGAAAGTGAACAGTATAAACGCTTTTTACTAAAATCATTTCTGGCTCTATAGGTACAAAATGCAAAACTTCCACTTTCTTGACCAACTGATTTTCGGTTATTTCAACCAGGACGCCGACATCATCAATGATGGCGAGGATACGATTGAAGGCATAGTACGGCTGTTCAAAAAGTCAGCACCAGACTGGATACTCAAAGATCTCGTCGAAGAAATTGATGATTTTATCTCCGCCTATGGTGACGGTCTCGAAGAGGAATTCGGGAAACGATACGGGTTTGATTTTTCGCCTGAACTTTGGGAAACCACTGCTCATGAATTCCTGATGACAGTACGTCAGATCTCGTCAGAGAAATGAGGTTTCCGGGAGTACATTTCCTGATAAGAAAAATAATTGGTACACGTTTAGGTACACGGAAGAAAACTGAATTAAATAAAAACATATTAAAACAATAAGTTGAAGTATTTATTCAGATTCCGCCAGCCCAAATTCTCCATCGGTGATACCAGAAGTCATCCGATGAAGTCCTAAGAGCCCGCAAGGCGTAAGCCCTGCGGGCTTTTTTGTGTCTGTCGTTCAGGAATGTAAGTATCCCTGCAAAAAGAACTATTCACTTTCAAAGATATCCATCCCCCAGGCCCGACGTCAGGAAAACAACACCCCTGTAATTTTGTGCGAAAGCCCGCAAATATTGCCCGGCCCCTCTGTATCAGGTTCCCTTTTTGCTAGTGAGTCGCGTATTCTGTACGTAAAGTGAGCATAACGGATACTGACACAAGGAGTGTGTATCAATGGCTGCACTACAGTTCCCCTGCACCTTGTTCAAAACTCAAAACCGGATGGACGACTATAGCGCTCAGGATATGCGCTGTGGCGACTTGACCGAAGAACAGTTAAAGTCCCTATATCGGCTGGATTACATTTCTGATCGGGTTGATCCCTGGACGCTTACGCGGCGTTCCTCGATGGATCGTCCCCGCTCCATGTTCTGCTGTAAGCTGCGCGGCCAGGGTGAAAAGGTTACCCGCCAGCAGTGTGCCGCAATGTTGTTTGATGAATTCCGCTCGTTATCCCGCAAGTTTTCCCTTTACGGGCCTTACAGTCACCTGATCGAAAAGATGATCACTCACATGCAGAACGGCAACGGAACCCCCTTCAGTGATGTATCTCTGGACAGGGCTTTAAAGGAGCATATTATCAGGGATAACTCGCAGGAAAATAGTACACGTGTGTTATTGCAGAAAGCACTTGAAGACAATATAGAATGGGACAGTAACATTTATCCATTTATTGAAAAGGTAAAGCTGTATGAAGCCATATCGGGTGGTAAGTTACCTAAATACGACAGATTCCAGGATAATTTTAATGGCATGGGGATTACTATTCATGATACCTGGGCAACGCAGATCACTATAAAATCATTGCATATCGGCAATAATCGTTATCGGGCAGTGGTGCATTATAAGGTACAGGATCACTTTGGTCTCGACAGGGACGATATAACGAAAACAAAATTTAGCCAGTTCCATTTCTTCCGTATCTGGTTTGTTCTCCAGCGGTACAATCAGTTTAGCTTTAAGCCGTTCATGACCAATATGGAAGCTACCGTCGAAATTTCAGGAATTCGCAAATGAGAGTGAAAAACAAGAAAACTATTGTTCCGCTCTTTCTGGCTGTCTGCGTGCTACTTAGCTACGGACTTTGGTTGTCTCTACGTCCCGTGGAGATCATAGCCATTCATCACAGAAGTAGTGGTTTCAGTGATGTTCTGGTCACTAGTTTTCCGCCGACTGATAAAGCAAAAATTAACTGGTGGTTAAAAAACAAGGATATGTTAAACGATCAATATGATATTCCAAAACCTGATAGGAATGGTCATTTCTATCTGACTTTCTGGTTATTTGGAGAGGGTTATAAAGAGTCAGGGAAATATGACAGACTTTGCTTTGACGATATGAAAACACCTATAAACTGTATTGAAAAGGATAGGGTATTTTCAATCAGTTTCAGCAAGAACAGAGGCACTATATTTACAGTAAATGATGGCGAATATCGTCTAAGAACAGATGGGAAAATAATAAAACTTAAAGACGAATAAAACCGCTCTTCCTCGCATGGAGACCGCAATAAAATCATCCGCCCTCCTGTCAGTCTTCCTGCAAAAAGAACCATTCACTTTCAGAGATATCCCTCCCCCAAGGCACGATGTCAGGAAAGTAACACCCCTATAATTTTGTGCGAGAACCCACAAATATTACTAAGACTCCCTGTATCAGGTTCCCTTTTTGCTATTACGTCGCGTATTCTGTACGTAAAGTGAGCATAACGGATACTGACACAAGGAGTGTGTATCAATGGCTGCACTACAGTTCCCCTGCACCTTGTTCAAAACTCAAAACCGGATGGACGACTATAGCGCTCAGGATATGCGCTGTGGCGACTTGACCGAAGAACAGTTAAAGTCCCTATATCGGCTGGATTACATTTCTGATCGGGTTGATCCGTGGACGCTTAAGCGGCGTTCCTCAATGGATCGTCCCCGGTCCATGTTCTGCTGTAACCTGCGTGGCCAGGGGGAAAAGATCAGCAGCCAGCAATGTGCCAATATTTTGTTTGATGAATTCCGTGATTTATCACGCCTGTTTTCAGTGTATGGCCCCTACAAGCATCTGATCGAAAAAATGATCACCCAGATGCAGAACGGCACCGGCCCCCCCTTTCGTGATATAGCGTTGGACAGGGCGTTGAGAGAACATATTCTCAGGGATAATACAAAAAATAGTACTCGCTGGAGACTGGGGGAGACTTTAAATGACAAAATTGACTGGGAAGAAAAATGTTATCCATTAAAAGAAACGCACTGGCTAAAAGAAACAATTCATGAAGGTAAACTCCCTAAGTTTGACCGTTTCCAGGATAATTTCAACGGCATGGGGATCACCGTCCATGATACCTGGGCAACGCATATTACGATTAAATCACTCCAGATTGATAATGATCGTTACCGGGCTGTGGTGCATTACAAAGTCCAGGATCACTTTGGCCTTGATGTTGATGATATTTCAAAGTTTAAGTTTAACCAATTCAGATTTTTCCGTATCTGGTTTGTACTCCAGCGTTATAATCAGTTTGGTTTCAGGCCATTTATGACCAATATGGAAGCCACCATAGAAATCATCGGAACCCGCAAATGAGAATGAAAAAAAAGAAAGCCATTGCGCTGTTCTTTCTGGCTGGCTGTGTGCTTCCGGGATACTGGATTTGGCTGTCTCTGCGTCCTGTAGAGATTATTGCCGTTCATCATAGAGGGAATAATTTTAGTGCTATTTTGATTCAAAATCCTCCAATTACAGATAAGGGTAAAATAAATTGGTGGATGGAAAACAAAGCTACTTTTAAAGAAAAGTATAACGTTCCTAACCCAGCGAAGGATGGCTCTTTTTCGGTTACAGTCTGGTTGTTTGGGGATGGTTATAAAGAGGAGGGGAAATATGACAGATTTTGTTTCAATGATATGAAAACCAAAAAAAACTGTATTGAAAAAGATGCTGTATTCACTGTGACTAATAGTAAAAATAGAGGTACTGTTTTTACTGTATATGATGGTGATAATTATCGCTTAGGCCAGAATGGTGACATTATAAAAGTCGCCTCCGATTAGTCGGTGCGTGTCAAGGTAGTTTTGCAGCCCTCGCGTAGTGACAGCAATAAAATCATCCACCCTATCCGGCTTGCACCAGCCGTGTGGAAGTAGCGAAATGCTCAGGAGGCTATCTCGACGGAGAGAAAAGCGGCAACCCCTTACCGCCTGCCCCAACTCCTTTTAACGATGCCATTCCCCTACAAACTCTTCGATGTTGTCTGCTCCCCTCCCGGGCGTACCCGCATGTTGTGCTGTAAGCATCTGTAAGTATCCCTGCAAAAAGAACCATTCACTTTCAGAGATATCCCTCCCCAAGGCACGATGTCAGGAAAGTAACCCCCCTATAATTTTGTGCGAGAACCCACAAATATTACTAAGACTCCCTGTATCAGGTTCCCTTTTTGCTATTACGTCGCGTATTCTGTACATAAAGTGAGCATAACGGATACTGACACAAGGAGTGTGTATCAATGACTGCACTACAGTTCCCCTTTACCCTGTTCAGAACTCAAAACCGGATGGACGACTATAGCGCCAAAGATATGCGCTGCGGTGATCTTACCGAAGAACAGTTGAAATCCCTGTATCGGCTGGATTACATTTCTGACCGGGTTGATCCGTGGACGCTTAAGCGGCGTTCCTCAATGGATCGTCCCCGGTCCATGTTCTGCTGTAACCTGCGTGGCCAGGGGGAAAAGATCAGCAGCCAGCAATGTGCCAATATTTTGTTTGATGAATTCCGTGATTTATCACGCCTGTTTTCAGTGTATGGCCCCTACAAGCATCTGATCGAAAAAATGATCACCCATATGCAGAACGGTAACGGAACACCCTTCCGTGATCCGTCGCTGGACAGAGCATTAAAGGAGCATATTCTTAGTGACAAGACGAGAAACCGTTCCCGCCTTTGGTTAAAAGATGTATTTAAAAACCGCATTGAATGGGAAAATAACTACTTCCCGGCAGATAAAAAATATGAGCTGAAAACAGCGATCATGAAAGGGAAACTCCCAAAATTTGACCGTTTCCAGGATAACTTTAATGGCATGGGAATAACCGTTCATGATACCTGGGCAACGCATATCACTTTAATATCTCTAAATATTTACAATGATCGTTACCAGGCAGTGGTGCATTATAAGGTACAGGACCATTTTGGTCTGGATCATCATGATATCCTTAACAAAAAATTTAGCCAGTTCAATTTTTTCCGTATCTGGTTTGTTCTCCAGAGATGTAATCGGTTTGGATTTAAGCCTTTCATGACCAATATGGAAGCCACTATCCGGATCACAGGTGGGCGCAATGAAACATAAAAAAGAACTATTTGGATTATTATTATTTTCTGGCTGCGCACTAATCAGTTACCGGATTTTGCTATCAAAGCATCCGGTAGAGATTGTTGCCGTTCATCAGGAAAGTCATTATAGTGATGTTTTGGTTAATAACTTCCCTTATACCGATAAAGGAAAAATAGACTGGTGGCTGAAAAACAAGGGTATGCTTAAAGCAAAATACGACATTCCTGATCCAGACTCAGAAGGTAATTATACGATCAGCTTTTGGGATTTTGGCGATGGATACGTAGAAACTGATGGTTATGACAGGCTCTGTTTTAATGATATGAAACCACCACTAAATTGTATTAATAAAAATTCCCTGATGTTTGTGATGAATGGGAAAAATACAGGACTATCTTTTTGGGTAGACGGAGGAATATATCGGGTAAATGAAAACGGTAAGAGAATGAGAACCAATTATGATTAGAACCACCCCTCCAATAAAGAGACAGAATAATATCACCCACTCTCTACGGTTTGCACCAGTCATAAAACAATAGGAAACAGAAGAAAAAATAGTAAGAAATGTTCTGCAGGAAACCAGACCACAAAACTTCGATAGATAACAGGATTAAATTAGAAGGATGATTATTACTCCTTACAGCATCCGGGAAATAAAAAACCATTATAGGTTGGCAATAACTATTTCTGCACAGTGTTGCACTACAAAGTCGAGGACCACTTGAGACTTAATGTCGACGATATTCAGAAATTCAGACTCAATCTGTTCTTTTTTTCGTAGCTGGTTTGTACTCATGAGATACAATCAGTCTGATTTAAAATCATTTATGATCAATATCGAAACTACCCGATGAAGCACTGAAGAACAAAATTGATTGAAAAATCAAACGTCCTACTTTACTCACCTTGACTACCTGTATATTTTCTTGTTTTTGGCTTTGGCTTTCCCTGCGCCTTGTGGAAATGATTACAGTTCATAATAATGGTAGTCATAGCTATATTTTAGTAAAAAATTTTCCATTTACAGATAAAGGTAAAATAAATTGGTGGCTGGAAAATAAAGATAGACTGAAAAAATCAATATCCCTAAACCGTTCACCTCTGATCTTACTGTGCTCTTCCTGGCTATTCGTTGAGAGTTACAAAAACGATGACTGTAAAAAATCAGCCCATGGATATCGCTAAAGATTTTTATCATGACAAATATTTATTCCTTGAAGAGGATCACCTTCAGAACAAAAGACCATTGTTTCAACCGTGGTACAGAGCATAATTGATATGTTCCGATTTATTTTTATTGCATCAGGGAGCAGCAAAGAATGCCGATAACGTTCAGGGAGATAGGAGAGTAAGCAATGAAAATTCATTTTCTGGGAACGGCAGCCTCTGAAGGGATCCCCAATCCGTTCTGCCGCTGTGCACACTGCCAGCAAGCCCGCATCCTTAAAGGTAAAGATTTACGTACACATTCATCCGTCATCATTGACGACGAACTGCTGATCGATATCGCGCCCGAATTCAGCCAACAACTGCTGAGGGACAACTTAGATGCAACGACAATATCCACTCTGCTCTTCACCCATACACATCCCGACCACTTCAATGTTGGAGAACTCTTCAGCCGCATGGAAGGATACGGGTTTGAGATAGATCATCCGTTGCATATCTTTGGTAACGATCGTGCCATTAACGGCGCGGCTGAAGTATTACCCGGTTATAGCCATGAGCGATTCGGGTTTCACTGTCTCGTCCCTTTTGTCACTGTAGAGACCTGTGGCTACCGGATCACTCCGCTACTGGCAAACCATGCAAAATGGGAGCTTTGCTATACCTGGTTCATTGAAAAAGAAGGGAAAGCGATCTTCTATGGTCATGATTCAGGGTGGTTTCCTGAACTCACCTGGCAATGGCTGGCAGGGAAAAAAATCGATCTGGCGGTACTGGAATGTACATACGGATATAACGGCGAAAGCCGAACCGATAACCATATGAGCCTGGAGACTGTCTTTGCTGCCAGGGAAAAACTGCGTGCGATAGCCTGTTTGCATGCCGGCAGCAAGATTTTGGTATCACATATCTCTCACTCCGGAAAACTGCTGCATGAAGAGCTTGTAGCGGCTTGCGCCGATAAAAATATTACCGTGGCCTATGACGGCCTGACCATTAATATTTAGCAGGGTTAATCAAATGGATTTGAATAAAACACCTCGTCTTCTGGTGATGATGTTTGTGCAGTACTTTATGCAGGGCGCGTGGAATATGACGATGGGGCTGGTGCTTAGTAGCTATGGTATGGCGACGATTATCGGTACTGCTTATGCTTTACTGGGTCTCGCTACTATTCTTTCCCCGCTGTTTATCGGTATGGTTGCCGATCGCTTCTTCGCCTCGCAAAAGGTAATGGCGACCCTGCACCTGATTAACGCAGGAGTGATCCTCTGTGTGCCACAGTTTATTGAAGCGCATAACACCCCCATGACGCTGATGATGATCTTCTTTGTTGGCTTACTGTTTTACCCTACGACGGCCCTGGCCAACAGCATTAGTTTCAGCCATATTAATGGCGTGAAGTATTTTCCGGTTATTCGTGTCTTCGGTACATTCGGTTTTATGGTGATTGGTTTTATCATCGGCCAGATGGGCTACTCGGGCGATACCACAACATGGTATATCGCTTCCGCCTCCGCCGTGGCTCTGGGATTATACTGTTTTACCCTACCGGATACCCCGCCAAAGGCGAAAGGACGAACCTTCGTCCTGCGTGATTTATTATGCCTGGATGCATTATCACTGTTCAGAGATCGCAATTTCTCGATTCTGATGCTGACTATCTTTGTGTTGATGATCCCTAAAACTGCTTATTCCGCTTATATCCCGGTCTTCCTGAAAGCGCTCGGTGTTGATAACGCGGCATCAATGATGCAGGCAGGAGTCGCCTGCGAAGTTATCTTTATGTTCCTGCTGTCATTCGTCCTGCTGAAAGCCGGTTTCAAAGTGACGCTGCTGTTGGGCGCCGTCTGCTGGATAATCCGCTCGTTGTTATTTTCTCAGGCCGCGTTGGACGCCAATATGATGTTCGTCCTGATTGGCCTGATGCTGCAAGGTTTTTGCTGGGACTTCTTTTTCACCGTCGGCGATATCTATGTGGATCGTAAAGCGCAGCCCGAAATTAAAGCTCAGGCGCAGAGCCTGCGTTTCATCGTCTCCAACGGTATAGGCTTGTTATTCGCCTCTACCCTCTGTGGGCAGATATTCAACAGTACGGTGACAGAGCAAGGGCCGGAAGCATTACCGCAATGGGAAAACTTCTGGCTATTCTCAGCGATGATCGCTGGCATCGTTGTCGTGTTCTTCCTGATTTTCTTTAAAGATGATCTTTCCGGAAAGAAAGTTCCGACGGCCTGACACAAACCTCCCGGAACACACAAAAATGGCTGCAGCAACAGAAAAATATAAACCGCATATTCCCTCTGCCGTGAGGTGCAGAGTGGTTACATCCGGACACACTGTCGCCAGGAGAGTTGTAGCGTTTGTTTCGGGAGGGAGCATTGAAGGGATCAAACCAGCGCTTCCCCGGGTTAAGATAAATTATTTGGCTTCAGTGTCTCTATGTCTGACAGAGACACCGCATCTGATATTACCGGAGCAGAACACCCGGTTTGATAATTAAGAGTTCAGATTAAACCAGCGGGGTAATGCGCTGCTGCCACTTTCGGTAACCCGGACTTCACGATAGCCGACGGTACGGTGGATCCACCCTTTCGTTTCGAACAGCGACAATAAACCTGAACCGGCGCTGCCCCCCAGATGAAAGCGTCTTTCACTCCAGTCAAGACATGCGCAGCAGGGCTTGCGCCGGGAACGGGGATCCATTACCACGCCCATTTCAGTAAAGTGCGCCTTTCCTGCTGCAGTCAGTGAGCTACCGTCAGCAACTATCCATTTCTCCCGCAGCAGTGCATCATAGATGTTTACGGCAAGTTCGCCTGCAAGATGATCGTAACAGGTACGGGCATATCGCAACGGTACGGGTGCCCGGGTCACGGCTGTATGGCGGATTTGCACAGAAACGCCCATCAGATTTTCCAGCAACCCGGCAATGTGCGTCCCGGCGAGACTGTAATAACGATGACGCCCCTGCATCAGGCAGACAACCAGTCCATTATTCAACAGACGGGTCAGATGGCCGCTGGCAGTCGAGGGAGCGACATCGGCAACCATGCTTAGCTCTGTTGCCGTCCAGGCTCTGCCATCCATCAGTGCACATAAAATACTGGCTCTGGAGGGATCGGCGATAGCCGCGGCAAAGACTGACATGGCTTGCTCCAGCGAGTCATCCGCCTCAATTTTTAGTCCATGTTTCCCGTGTGCCATTTAAATACCGGTTTCCCATCGTCTTGTCGCTTCAGCGGCCCGCTTGTCATTATCGGTCAGCAGTATCAGCCTGTTATGGTGGTCACTGTATTGTACCAGAATGTTCACACCACACTGCGCCAGTGTATTGGCAATTTCACCCAGTTCTCCCGGCGTTTCCTGTGATAATTTTCTGATCAGTGGCCGGCATACGCTTCTGACATCAAACCCTGCCTCTGTCAGCACTTCGCGCGCACTTTCCCCCTTTTCAACCAGAAAATGCGCATGCCCTTCTTCGCCCACCGTAAATACTCCGCCCCCTTCAAGCCCAATCTGGTTCTGCCCCAGTAACCGGCCCATCGTCGCCAGTTCTCCCGGAGTATTGCGTAAGATGATATGAAGGTTATACATGCGGAAGTGACCTCCTCTCCGAAGAATAATCACGACAGACACTGGCAACACGTATCCTGTATGAGGAGAATACAGACCGCTTACCTTCTTCCTGAGCTTGCAGATGCAGTGCATGACTTTTCCACCTCAGCACAGCGCCCTCATCCTCCCACCAGGAAAGGGACAGTATTTTCTCAGGGTCATTCAGACTGCGGAACCGTTCAATCGCAATAAATCCAGGGATTTCCGCCAGCATCGGTTTCAGTGCAGAGGCAAGTTCAAGATATCTTTCCTGTGACTGAGCCTGGATGTCTGCTTCAAAAAGTACGGCTATCATATTATATCTCCTTCGGGAAGTTGCACTCATGTTATTACCGGAAGGAAAGTGATGCTTCGTTCTGCACCGAAATATGTCTTCCGGCCATCAGCGGCGTGTGCTGCAGTTATCTGTTCGATTGCCGCATCAGGTAGTGAAGGAAGTGAATAAATCCACTGATGTTGCTCCGTTCCCGAAAAAGAAAAAGCCATGCTTTCGGATGCCGCTATGGAATAGTTCTCACTATGATAAAACTCTGCGGAGGCACGAATAAAAGCTTCAAAATAAAACATTTCACTCTACCGAAAGAACTATTAAATAGCATATTCCGGACCTCTGCTTTCCTGTGAAAAATATATCTCCCTGCATGACGCAACCTGTCACAAAACTGCCTTTACGCTGAAATATAAGAGCAACAGTTAATCCGTAACTTTCAGCTGCTCAATATACCTCCGGGAAAAACAACCATGCTTAAAAAAAATACAGTTGCATGTATCACACTGACCAGCTTGCTGTTTATGACACATTCTGCTCTGGCACTGGAATTAGATTACAAACATAAATATGAAGACCTCACCAAAGAACATACAGATGTACTGACGCTCTCTCATACCTTCCGGTCAGGTATCGGGATCGGGGCAAAAATGAAGTTTCACCCTGAAGAAAAGGATAATGGTGATTCAGGTAACTTCACCGATCGGCGTAAACTGGCAGAGAAAGAAGTCAAACTCAATTACACCTATAAACTGACAGAAAATACCGGTATCGAACCCGCCATGGTTTATGAAATTAAAGACCATGAGAAAAAATATAAACCTTCTCTGAAATTAAAATATCATCTCTCTGATAATACCCGCCTCTCTTTCCGCTACCGTAAAGAAATTGCTGATGAAGAGAACAAGCCGATAAAACGTGTTGACCGGATTGACAGTGAGATTTCACAGAAAATTGATGATTTCAAATTAAGTTATACCTTTACCTGGTATCACGGTAATGAAAATTTATATAATAATAAAAAACAGGATACTGAGCAGGAAGTGAAGGCGGGTTATCAGCTCACCCATCATTGGTTACCCTATATCGGCGTGAAGAACGTCTCCTTATCGAAAAGCTCTTCTCAACGACAAACCGAATTTATTACCGGTATTTCGTATGAATTTTAATGATCCCCGGGGATAGTGATGAAAAAAATACTCACGATTAACCTGCTGCTTGCCAGCCTTTGCTCCGGTCTGGCCCCCTGCTCTCAGGCCGCGCCCGCAGATAATGATCGTTATCAGTTAGAGAAAGTTGTTATGCTGATACGGCACGGTGTCAGACCACAAACTAATACCGCCAGCCTGGATAAAGCCACCGGTCTGCTATGGCCGGAATGGAGTGTCCCGGACGGATTTCTAACCGGCCATGGTTACGCCGGTATGCTGGCTCAGGGGGCCTGGCTGCTGAAAACATGGCGGACCGCCGGATTACCGTTAAATGAAACTGCGGGCTGTCCGGCCGCCGGGAATGTCTGGGTATGGACAGCACCCTCTCAGCGAACCAAAGCCACCGGCACCGCATTACTGGATGGGATGTTTCCGGGCTGCGGAATACCGATACATTTCACTGCACATAAAGCTGATCCATTATTTGATACCGTTGCTATGGGTATAGCCGCACCGGATAAAGATAAAGTCTATCAGCAGATTGAAGAAAGACTGGGTTCTGCTGCCCGGGCAGAAAAAACCTACCGGAAAGCAGTGGCTGATTTACGACAGGCCGTCTGTGCAGAAACGATAAACAGTTGCCGGTTTCTTGATAATCCCTGGAAAATCAATATCAGCGAACATGGCAAAGTAAAATCAGGCGGACCGCTTTCCGAAGGGGCTAATATCGGAGAAACTATTCGGCTGCAATATAGCGAAAACCTGCCACTGTCAGAGGTTGCCTTTGGTCATGCCAGAAATGCCCGTCAGGTCAGTGACCTGATGGCGTTACATGCGGCCAAATATGATCTTATCAGTGACACCCTGGAAAATGCCAGCCATGGCGGTTCGCTATTAATGCGCCAGATAATCCGTGCGTTTACCCCACGTCAGGGAAGCAATACATCGCTGAGATCAGACAATGACCCTTTGCAGAGTCCTCTGGTTATCTTTGCTGCTCATGATACGAATATTGCGCAAATCCAGACGATGCTCGGTTTTAACTGGCAGCTGCCGCTTTACCCCCGGAACGATATTCCGCCTGGCGGGGCGCTGATCATCGGGCGATATCTGGATACACAGACCGGACAACGGTTTATACGTCTGACCTTCACCGCCAGAACATTAGACCAATGGCGTCAGCTTTCGCCGTTGAATGCGCAGGACCCTTTGCCGGTCGCAGAATTCAGACACTCCGGATGCCGGGAAACCGCCGTCGGGGAATTATGTCCGCTGAATGTATTTACGCAACTGGCGAAAGCGCATCTGGTTAATGACGGTAAAGATCTGCCGGTTTTTCAGTAAATGGTGCCTTCACCCTGCCAGCCAGCGGTGAACCGCGACTCATTCGCTGTTAACAGTAAAACCGCTTATCCCTGTACCGGAATAAGGGAGAAGCACGCCCGCCCGGATTGACTCAAGGTACGCCCGCTGAAAGGCTATGAGGGTAACAAATCGCTCCGGACGACGGCGGAGGGTTACCCCGGTTCACATCACCAACGATTATGCTATGTACGGCTCTGCGGCACGTCGTCCGGCAGCGTCCTGTTCTCTCTGAAACCTCACCATGACGGATGCCCGGGGTCCTGTCCCGGGGCTACCGCCGGCCCGGGCGGAGGGTCCGGGCCAACGCGCTGCAGGGTAATAATTTGTTTTGAATCAACAATCGTTATTACTTATGAGTTTAACGGAGAGATCCAAAAGACACTTTTATCCGGTATAATCAGAAAAACTTCATCCATACACTGCCCGTTTTTACAGTATCTGCTTCTGTGTTATTGCTAAGAATAACGGCTTGAATAAGGTATAACGCCGCATGAAAATTCCCCACAGAATTCAGCCACTCATTGATGACGGAATGATCGATGCAGTACTTCAGCGCCTGAAAAGCGGTAAAGAGGCCGATGTATATACCGTGCTTTGTGGTGAAGAAATCCGTTGTGCCAAAGTCTATAAAGAAACCACTCAACGTAGCTTCAAACAGGCCGTACATTACCGTGAAGGACGTAACGTCCGTAACTCACGAAGTGCCCGCGCAATGCAAAAAAACTCTAAGTTCGGCCGCAAACAGCAGGAAGAAACCTGGCAGACGGCGGAAGTTGATGCACTTTTCAGACTGGATAATGCCGGAGTCCGGGTACCTCAGCCTTATATGTGCATTGATGGTGTGCTGCTGATGGAGCTGGTGACTGATGTACAGGGGGCTGTGGCTCCTCGTCTCAGTGATGTTGCCCTGAGCGAAAAAGAGGCAATGGCCGGTTTCCACACCATGATCCGTAATATTGTCCGCATGCTGTGTGCCGGGATCGTGCACGGGGATTTATCAGAATTCAATGTGTTACAGGCCGCTGAAGGTCCGGTGATCATTGACCTGCCCCAGGCGGTGGATGCAGCTGCGAACAATCATGCTGAGTCGATGTTTGCCCGCGATGTCGGGAATATTATCGCTTACTATGGCCGGTTTGCACCGCAACTATTGAATACCCGGTATGCGAAAGAGATCTGGCTGCTTTATGAAAACGGTAAATTAACACCTGAAACCCCGCTGACCGGGCTGTTTACAGAAGATACTCACACGGTGGATATGGACTCCCTGTTAGATGAAATTATTACCGCAGAAGATGAGCATTATGAACGACTGCGGGCCAGCAAAGCCCGTGACGAGGAAGACTAGCCTCTTTTTCACTTCCTGACGGCAAGCCCCGGATAACGGCGTTGCAGACAGAAAGCCTGTAATGCTGTCTGATAGATTCCTGCTCTTAACTATCTGAACGTGCCGGTTTATGTTTTATCCCCTCTCCCTTGTGCTCGCTTCCGCGCTTACCGACACGTCCCTGCTCTGAAGCAGGCGGCAGGATGTGTCGTTGATGACTTCTGTTCATACATCGGGAACCTGCGCCTCAGGTAATGTCTGCAAAAAAAATAGTTAACGTTAACATTTACGTTTATCATCCGGAGTGCTGATTAGACATTGTCTGAACAAAAAAGTTAACGTTAACAATCACTCGTTCCGGAAATAAAGATGAGCCTCTCTCCGCTGTATGCCGCCCAGATTGCACTGACCAAACAGATGATCCATCGCGGAAATGCTTTTTACCCGCGCTATCACCTTGCTCCGCCGGCCGGCCGGATGGGCGTCCCCCATAGTCTTCTCTGGTTTGGCGACAGATATCATTTTTTCTATCAGCATAATCCCCTAAGCGCAAACCCCGGCCGGATGTACTGGGGGCACGCCACCAGTACAGATCTGCTCCGCTGGTTCCATGAACCACTTGCCCTGGCTCCGGACACAGAAGCCGATATTGGTGGCTGCTCCTCCGGTTGCGCCATCAATGATAATGGTCACTTATCACTGATCTATACCGGCCAGAAAACATCCCCCTGCCAGTCTATGGCAGGACAGTCGTTATGCCTTGCCACCAGCGAAGACGGCGCCCGTTTTGAAAAACAAGGTGTGATCCTCTCCCCGCCCACAGGGATCGCAGAGTTCCGGGATCCGGAAGTCTGCTTTCGAGCCGGGCAATGGTGGATGGTGGTTAATGGCCGCAGTGATCAAAATACAGAACACTGTCTGATTTACCGGGGAAATTCATTAACAGACTGGACTCTGGTCGGAAGTACCCTATCGGTAAGAAGCCCGGTCCGGGGATATGCGGATCGCTTTATTGAAGATCAATTGCTATTACTGACGGCATCGGGCCCGGGGGATGATCCTGACGGGCTGGATCCCCGGCAGATATCACCGATCGGATCAGAAGAAACTCATCATTATATTAAGACTGTGCCGCCAGTAAGCAGGGGACAGGATTTTTCAGCACCGCTAAGTTGCCTGACGCCTGACGGAAGAAGAATACTTATCGCCAGCATGCAAACCCCGGGAGCAGCCATCCCGACGTTGCCGCAAGGCTGGGCCGGTTATATGAGCCTTCCCCGCGAGCTCACAGGATCCGGTGGAAAATGGCTCCAGCAACCCGCCCGGGAAGTCAGAAATTTACGCCGGCAGACTCACTCACTTCAGGCAGGCAGGATCTCCGCCCACTGCGTTATCCATGATAATGCCCTGGCGATTGAAGCGGAGCTGTGCTGGGATACGGAACACTCCGACGCAAAGACGTACGGATTACAGCTGGGCTCAGGGACAACCTTGATGATTGATCAACAAGCCGGATGGTTAACTTTGTACCGCAGCCCCCCTGATGAACATCCGAATGATCCGCAGCGTATCCCGCTGCCGACAGGATCCTGCATAACACTACGGGTATTCATCGATATTTCATCGCTTGAAGTTTTTATTAATGATGGCGGACAGGTGTTGTCCGCACGGATTTATCCCGGGGAAAATGATCGCAAGCTTTCACTGTATGCTGCAGAAGGAGAAGCATTGCTGATCCGGGGGGAGCTATCGGAACTCAGTTAATACTTTCACGCCGACTCCCGAATCAGTAACGGACAAGGGATCCGTTGCTGGCCACTGATCTGACGCCCTTCAATAATGTGTAAGGCAGCTTCCCTGCCGATAATGTCATGGGGAAGCTGGACTGTCGTCAGCGGCGGCAGGAAAAGGTGCCCTACCCCGACAAGATTATCAAAGCCCAGCACCGCAACATCCTGCGGGATCCTGAGCCCGCGGGCTAGCAGGATCTGATAGGCGACAAAAGCAGCACGATCATTACCACAGATCAGAACATCGAATGATGGCGTGCCTTCCCGCAGCCAGGGCTCGAGGATAGCAACCAGATCCGTGCCATACTGATCTCCCCTGGCCATATAATATTGCGCGACAGGTTCGAGCTCCCGGCCCGCAGCTTTCCAGGCATCTTCGAACCCCTGGCGTCTGGGGCCGGTAGCCGGAGCCCCTTCAGGCAACCAGACACAGAGCGGACGCCGGTAACCGGCACGGATCAGATATTCGGTTGCCTCATACTGAGCGTGGTAATCATCAGGGATATAGGCAGGCAGTTCAGGATCCGTGCTGAGGCAGTTTGCCAGTACAATGTTTCTGTCGCGCAGCGATGAAGGCAGGGTTACCTGCCGTAAGCCCATGGTGGTATAGATGATACCGTCCGGCCGGTGTGACAACAGCTGACGGGTCGCTCGTGCTGCATCCTTATCTGAAAAGATATTAATCAGAAAACAATTCCAGCCAGCCTCAATCGCGGTCTGTTCAATCGCCAGTAGTATATCGACAGAAAAAGGTGTTGTAGCCGTGTCCTGAGCCAGTACTGCGAGGGTCGAGGATTGGCGTCCCTTTCCTCGCATTTTACGGGCGGAGAGATCCGGCACATAATTCAGGGCTTCAATGGCCCGGGAGACTTTTTCCCGCGTATCCGGCCGTACCGAATCACTATTATGAATGACCCGTGACACTGTCATCATTGAGACACCGGCAAGGCGCGCAACATCTTTTAATGAAACCATAAATCATCCGTTCTTTGTCTGATGCAGGCACTTTAGCAAAACTCACTGACACTGTCTTGAATTGCCCCTGCCTCTGTCCTTACTTAGTGCTACCCACTGTCACTTCTTCATCATTCCGGTATATCCGGGAGGTGAAATGAAATGCCCTGAAGTGATATTTTGCAGAATCATTAATAGTAAACTACGCTTTATTTGGTTCCATGAAAATTCATTAATATAAATTAAGGGTGAATTATGATTAACAATGCCACAAAAGGATTATTAGTACTGGTTGCACTGGCTGCGCTGGCGGGATGTCAGTATCACAGCGATGCGGTAGATCATGGCAGACCCGTAGCACCGAGCGGACAATCCGTACCAGGCGGCCCTCTGGGTCACGGTCCTGCCGGCGGACCTCAGGGCTGATTTATCCGGAGCCTTTACCGGCTCCGGTCATTCCCCCCGGCACCTGCGTTTGCTTACATTCCCCGGTAATAATTACCAGACTTCGGCTGGCATACCTGTTTTTAAACACTGCTGAAAACGTTATAATTCGGACATCTGTTCACAAAACACAAAAAATAAAATTAACTCTTTCTTCATTTAATAACCGTGAGATGTCATACAATAATCAACTCACCTGTGATAACCCCGCTAACTATGCATTCTCCCGTCAGAGAGTATCGTCTTCTTCATCCCCGGTGTTATTAAGATATTACTGTGTTGTCCATCGACCGTTATTTTTCATCCGTTCAGTGAGTATTTAAATCATTCTCAAAATATCAAACACTATCCCCGACGTGCGCACCCGGCAGGTAATTTTTATGCCCTTCTCCATCCGGAGTCATCGGTGCGAGGATACAGTGCTATAGATGAATTTTCTCAATACTTCATCTCTGTATGATAAAAAAATGAAAAAGCTGACCTTACGTTGCCGATGGCGTCAGCGGGAGAACGAGTCAGCATTTATTGCAGAAGGAGATTTCCTCAGTCGTCACTTTCAGCGCCCCAAACTGCCCTAACAGATCTGCGGCCAGAGGGAACGTGACCACACCATCGCTCCTCTGAAAATGTCCGTGTTCAGGCAATCCGTAAAAACGGGCCGCTAATTGCTGACTCAGTCGTAAAGAATATTCGGCGGGTACAATATCGTCATTCAGCGATGCGATCACTGCACGTTGCTTTACCCGGCGGATCACTGAAGCGCCATTGACCGGGGGGCGGGTAAAGGCACTCAGTTCTTCCAGCCCGGGCACCGGTTCGCTAAACCCGGCAACCAGCAGCAGCCCTCCGGCGAAAGCTTCCGGATGGCGTTGAGTCAGATAATTCAGCAAAGTAATACATCCCAGGCTGTGTCCGATAAGCCAGGTATCTTCATCCGGCCTGCCGATATCTTCTTCCAGTGCAGAAAGCCAGGCGTCAGGATCCGGCGTATGTGAAGCCGGTAATTGGGGGACGGTAACAGAGATACCTGCCTGCTCAGCCTGCTGTTTCAGCCAGTTAAACCAGTGATGATCGGGTGCAGCCATATATCCGTGCACAATAAATAGTCGTGATGCCATCGCTCATTCTCCTCAGGATCCCTGAATAACGCCTGCGGGGACAGAATAGTTTGCAGCAGTCTGTCTCCCGCGACGGACTTTCGCAACTTGAAAAATATGCAAAGCATACAACCAAAAGAGAATATGGCAGGCAGTCGCCGCACCGGGCAACAACACAAAGCCTGCCATTATTTCATTCGTTCACGTTTTGCTGTTTGCATAAAACACAGCAAAGGTACCGGCAGCGTGACCAAAAGCAGGATCCATACCAGGGTATATACAGCATCCACACCATCATTCTGTAAATTAGTATAGAGTTTGACCGGCATTCCCTGCGGGAAATAAGCAAAAATCATCACAATACCAAACTCGCCTACCGCCCGAACCCAGGCCAGCGCAACCGCTGAGGCCAGTCCTGAAGCCGATAAAGGCAGCACCAGAAGCCGGAAGCGTTGAAGTGGCCCGGCTCCCAGCGTTCTGCCGGCTTCCAGGATCGCGGCCGGTACGGCCGAAAAAGCAGAACGAGCGGTGACGATAAAATAAGGTAAGCCGCCATAAATCTGCGCCAGTACAAAGGCCAGCGGGTTATTCACCAGCGTCACACCCACCGCGGCCAGCCATTTTCCTGGCAGACTGTAAGGCCCCAGCGCAGAAATCAATAATATCCCCATCGCCAGAGGCGGGGTCATCAGCGGCAGTAACACCAGTATCTCAGCGATACGTCTGACACCTCCTTTACCACCCGATGTCGCCAGCCACCAGGCAAGCGGTAACCCGATAATAACGATCAGTAATAATGCCAGTAAGCCGTAACCTATGGAGACCATCACGGCATTACTGTCACCATAGGCGAGACTAAAGTGTCTCCAGGGGGTGATCCCCAGCAACGTAGCAAACGGCAGTGCCAGCAAAACCAGTGCCGGCAGAGCCAGCACGGGTAACAGTGACCACCGCGATCTCAGTAATTTCATGGATCAGTAAAGGGCATTGCCTTTCGGACTGGCATATCCGCTGGCTTGCAGTAATTTTTGTCCCTGCTCAGATAACATGAAATCGACAAATTTCTGTCCCTGTGCCATACCGTCCGGCGCGTTTTTCAGCACGGCCGCATAATAGACCAGGGGCTGGGTGTGCAGTTCTTTATCCTGTCCTTTACTGTCTTTAATGGTAAAGCTGACATTGTCATACCATTGCTTCGCCATTTGCGGATTACTCAGGTTAATTTCGTCCGGGAGTTTGACATAAGGCAGTTTGGCAGAGATCACTTCACTCTCATATCCGGCCGCCGCATCCACCTGCCCGCTTTCCAGACGGCTCAGTAAACCGCCTTCAAGGTGCACCTGGCGTGGATTCTGTACCGATCCCATCACCTGCTCCGCGATGCCTGGCTTCTGATAATATTTTTCAGCCAGCAACAGGGTAAAGACGATGTTCTGACCTTTGGGATCCAGATAAGGATCGGTACGGCCAAACTGCAGTCCTGGCTTCGCCAGTACGTTTAACCAGCTTCCGTCCTGTTTTTTATCAGCGGCGGCAAACTCAGTGGCATATTTACCTTTAGGACTATAAGCAATGACCATACTGGTACTGGCGACCGGGACGGCATTATCAATCAGGCCGGCATCCTTCAGGATCTGCATCGGACCTGGCGTAATTGATACAAAAACATCGGCGGTAATTTTATGGCTGGCCAGTAACCGGGCCATCCCGTAAGCGCCCTGTCCCTGTCCCTGATACTCTCCTTTCTGCTGCTGTGCAAAGGCCGGACCCAGTACCTGGTCCATCACTTTCCCCATTGAACCGGCATAGGTGACACGAATATTTTCTGAGGCCAGCGCAGGAAGACTAACCGACATAATAACGGCTAACGAACAGATTAACTTACACTTAGACATCCCTTTTATCCTTCCGCTATATAATGAATTACATAGCGATTATCGGAAGATCCTGTCAGAAATACAATCTGTTTATGCTTAATAATCGAACAGTGCGACGGGAGATTGTTTCAGATCAATGTGTACTGCTGATATGTTTCCCTCCCGGCAACTGAGCCTCTGACACAGGCTGTTCCAGTTCTTTAAGAATACCGCAATCCCGGGTGGGTAAATTATCATGGCAAAACGTCTGTAACTCACTTAACTGCTTTTCAAGCTCCACCAGCTCGGCAATTCTGGCCTGCACATGTGAGCGGTGTTCATCGATTAACTGATTAATCACTTCACAACCGGCTTCAGGCTGACTGCGAGCCTGTAACAGGCGCTTTATTTCATCCTGTGCCATATCCAGCGCACGGCAGCGCCGGATAAACATCAGCGTTTCCAGATGCCGGGGGGTATAGTCGCGGTAATTGTTTGTCTGATCCCTGAGGGCCTCAGGCAGCAACCCTTCCCGCTCATAATAACGAATGGTTGCAACACTGCATAACGACTGCCTGGCAAGCTCACCTATCCTCATTTTTTCCTCCGCCTCTTGACCCTATACTGGCTTCAGGGTTTTTACTGTAACTACCAGGTTACACCCGATGGGATGAAAAATGAACAATACAAATAAAAATAACAGGAATTCCTCAGCCTGTAACACCTCACAGCCCTCTAAAAAAATACCGGCGATACAGCGTATCGTCCCTGAACCGGAGCACCGGCACGCCGGCGGTCATTGCTGTACGACGGCTGAGCCTGTGTTATCACCGATCCCGGCGAGCGTAACGCTTGCAGAAGGTAATGTTACGGCTATCCGGATTATGCAGATGGACTGCCCGGTAGAAGAGAACCTGATCACCGGTAAGCTGTCTGGTATGGCAGGCGTGACAGACCTGAAGTTTGATCTGATAGAGCGGGTTCTCACGGTCACGCATCGTCCTGATGCCCTGGAGCCGGTACTGCAGGCTATCCGTTCTCTGGGCTTTGAACCTGAACTCCCGGATAACACGGCAACACATGCTCCGCGTCCTGCGGCTCAGGTAAATTACTGGCCGCTGGTCATTGCCGCTGTGCTGGCATTCAGTGCAGAAGTTCTGCACTGGTTCCGGTTTCCGGAAGGGTTACAGGCAGCTTTCGCCATCATTGCCGTATTACTTTCCGGCCTGAAAACCTATAAAAAAGGCTGGATTGCCGTTAAAAACCTGAACCTCAATATTAATGCGTTGATGAGTGTTGCAGTGACCGGGGCCATTTTACTCCGTCAGTGGCCGGAAGCCGCGATGGTTATGGTGCTGTTCAATGTTGCCGAGTTAATCGAAGCTAAAGCACTCGATAAAGCCAGAAATGCGATTGATACCTTACTCCGGCTGGCGCCTGAATGGATGAATGTACAGCAACCTGACGGCAGCTGGCAGCAAATGCAGCCGGGAGAGGTACCGTTATCGGCTATTGTACGGGTTAAGCCAGGTGAGAAAATCGGCCTCGACGGAGTCATTATCAGCGGCCATTCCACCATCAATCAGTCAGCCATTACCGGAGAAAGTCTGCCGGCAGAAAAGAAAGCCGATGACGCCGTCTTTGCCGGCACATTCAATGAGTCCGGTAGTTTTGACTACAAAGTCACATCGACGGTCAAAGAAACCACTCTCGCACGGATCATTCGTTCAGTGGAGTCTGCCCGTGCCAGCAAAGCCCCTACCCAGCGTTTTGTCGATCAGTTCGCCCGGATCTATACCCCGGTAATTTTCCTGCTGGCCATCGTCTTTGCCGTCATACCGCCGCTGCTCTTTGCGCAATCCTGGTCTGTGTGGATCTACAATGCGCTGGTGATGCTGGTGATTGCCTGTCCCTGCGCTCTGGTGATCTCGACGCCCGTCACACTGGTCAGTAGCCTCACGGCAGCCGCACGTCAGGGGATATTGATCAAAGGTGGTATGTATATCGAGCAGGGACGTAAGCTGAAATGGCTGGCACTGGATAAAACCGGTACGCTGACACACGGTCAGCCTGAAGTCACGGATGTATTGAGTGGCGATACTCCGGACGCGGCCCGGGTCATGATGCTGGCCGGGAGTCTTTCCGGATTATCTGACCACCCGATGTCAGAAGCCCTGGTGCGTTACAGTAATAACGAGTCCCGGTTGCCGGTTGAGGCCTTCTCGGCAATCACCGGTCAGGGGATCACCGGTGTGATAGACGGAAAACAATACTGGCTGGGGAATCGCCGGCTGCTGAGTCACCAGGGAATTGATGTTACTGATAATGAAGAGCGCTACGAAGCGCTGGAACGTCAGGGAAAAACGCTGGTCTTTTTAGGCAGTCAGGCCGGACTATTAGCTGTGTTTGCGCTGGCAGATACGGTGAAAGAGAGCAGCCGCCAGGCGATTGCTGAACTGCATCAGCTGGGTATCAAAACCCTGTTGCTGTCCGGTGATAATGCCTTTGCTGTGGAAGAAATTGCCCGCCAGGTCGGCATTGATCATGCCCGTTCTGAACAGCTGCCAGAGGATAAATTACAGGCCATTGAAGAGTATTGCCGGAAAGGTGTGACCGGTATGGCCGGTGACGGCATCAATGACACTCCGGCACTGGCACGGGCAGATATCGGCTTTGCGATGGGGATGGCGGGCACCGATACAGCTATCGAAACGGCTGATGTGGCATTAATGGATGATGATTTGCGAAAAATCCCTGCGTTTGTTCGTTTGTCCCGGCGGACTGGCCGGATCCTGACCCAAAACATTTCGCTGGCGCTGATGATCAAACTGGTCTTTCTGATCATGACCCTGTGTGGATCCGGAACCTTATGGATGGCCGTATTTGCTGATGTCGGTGCCAGTCTGTTGGTGGTCGCTAACGGATTGCGCATACTTCGCGGAACAGAAGCAAAAAAAGCATGAAATCAGTGAGGACCGACGGCGGCGTTATGGGGGGCTTACAGAGACTGCACAAACCAGCGCCGCTTAACGGCCATTTGCCCCCGCGCACACGGCACGCGATGAAGGCAGGGAGCGGCAGGGACGACGCGCCTTTTCCCCCGTACACGCTACAGCCCCTGTGAACATCACCGCGCACAGCAGCCAGCACATGGCCTTCCTTAACCGTGTCATTCCGCTTTCCCTGCGTTATCCGTCCGCGCAGTTTAACAGCACTTTTCCCGCTGTCATTACCGGTTTTACATCGCGGCGGGAGCCCGGTCACAGCTCGCTGTTGCGAAGTTACTTTCGGTTTTGCTGGAAGGATTACCGGCAGAAGAAGCAGAGAACGCACCGTCCAGGCGAGGCCACGCTTCATGGCTGGAACAGCAGATTGCAGTTATCAGCCATCTGCCGAAGGCGCCCAGAAGATGGTATCAGAGATGCTGGACGCCGTGATTATGACCTTCCCCCTTTATTCAGTACCGTTGTAAAGTAGAGTTTTCGGCCTTTCTT
>ERZ794936.249-NODE-249-length-29799-cov-7.344137_pt1 | contig 29799 bp, 15 predicted proteins | sample MGYA00511083_ERZ794936 | MGnify/ENA primary metagenome ERZ794936 (study PRJEB30137, sample SAMN04331409) | food metagenome | isolation source: Y2 must sample point D1 replicate A | place: Australia: South Australia | collected 2014 ... | reverse complement strand
TTTAAATATTGGTTACGGCAACGGCCTTATAAGCATGCTGAAATCATTGGTTACGGGAACGGCCTTATAAGCATGCTGAAATCATTGGGTACAGCAACGGCATTAAGCACCGCCATAATCTCTTATCTCTATCCACAAACCCCATAATCCTTGTTTATCCTTTTTATCATCCGCGGAACATCCGAATTCTTAAATTCTTATTTTGTATTCTTTCCCTTATCTCGCTTATTTTTTTTGGTGTGTCTTTTCCCCTACATCCAGAGTTGAGTCAATTAAAAAAATAAACGTGTGCATGGGTTCATTATTTACCCTTATAAAAAACACACAAATTAATACACTCAAAATATATCTTATCTCTATATAAGATTAACACAGTAGAGATTACACCAAAATAGGAAATATACAAACCACAAAAAAAAAAAAAATTACTATCATTATGGAAAACAAGTCTTTAAAGTCTATCAATATCTCTGATTATAAGGAGCAGTCACCTGATCAGCATCTTATCGATATCATCAACCACATACACTCCACAAAATCATTTGATAACCTTTTATTGCAAGCCAATGATTGGAAGCTTAAACAACACCAATTGGATGATTTAGACCATGTTGAATATAATGGTTTAACTACTTACCAAAGATTAATCAACTTAGTTCTTTTACCTAATGATCAACAATCCAAGATTTTGTACTGTGATATCATTAAAAACCAACTTTTAAGAAATCAACAACATTTAGAGTCTATTTTGAATACTTCACCAGGTACAACAATCAATCCAAAGATTTTAACAACCAACAATACCCCATGTTCTAAGGTGTTTTTATTTGACATTGATAACTGTTTGTATTCTAAAAAACTAAACATTCATATGTTGATGCAGATTTTCATACGCAAGTACTTCCAATATATTTTGAATTTGGATTCTTATGATGTTGCAAAGAAATTGAATGAAAAATACTATAAACAATATGGTTTAGCCATCAAAGGATTGATAAATGATAATCAAGATTTGAAAATTGATCCTGTTGAATACAACAACTTTGTTGATGACGCATTACCCTTGCATGATATTATTACTCCAGATTTGGAATTGAGAGCTACTTTAATAAAAATTAAAGAAAGCAAAAAGTTTGAAAAGATGTGGTTATACACAAATGCTTACAAGACTCACGCTATAAGATGCATTACTCTTTTAGGTATTGCTGATTTATTTGATGGATTGACTTTTTGTGATTATAAGATGGTCCAAGACATGTCTTGTAAACCTGATGTTAGTTCATACTGGAAGATGTCTGAAGACGTTGGTTTGATAGGTGAAACTCTTGATGAAAGATTAAAAAACTGTGTTTTTATAGATGACTCATTGAGAAACTTGGAAACTGGTATTCAATTAAACATGAAACAATGTATTTTGATTGATCAAGACGTCACTGAACCTTATGAAATTGATGCTGTTGCAAAAGGAAAGAAAATCAAAGTTGTGGGTAGCTTCTCTGATTTAGAAACTGTCTTACCTGAAATATTTGAATAAACATATTTATTAATTTTTTTTATAAAGGATACATAATTAATATAACAAAATTTGGTGTTGTTTTTTTTTTATCAATGAACGTAGTTTCTATACTTTTGAATGCTGTTCTTTCAATCAGTTATGTATACTATGTTGCTGAAAGCAATTATCCATGTATATATGTCTGCATTTGAGTTTAATAACATTTTCCTTTTTTGGATAAGGTTATATTCGGGCAAATACTTTTTATCGATTTAATAAACAAACAAAAAATCGGGGTTAACTGATTGTGGTCAAGATTTCTTCTATATATATATTTTTTCAAAAATAAACAGAGATAATAAAGTAACACACCAAGAAATACACTGTTTTATACATAATAACATGAGCTCTGATAACTCTGAAGGTGCCTCCTATAAAGAGCAACTTCTTTCTATACCAAATTTAGACAACTTATCTTTATTTCAAACAATTGAACAAGAAATAAACGATGCTGATAAATTCTCAACATTGATAAATACTTCAACAAACGTTCAAGGATTACCTTTTTTGTACCTGCTATGTTATAAAGCTGCTTGGGATACTTTGAATTATATACTTGACTCTACAACAATACAACTAAATGATGAGGTTTTGACCAGTGACAACAATAAAGATTCGTGTATCCATGGACTAATGAGATATTGTATAGAAGAAGAAGATGTTTCCTTTACGAAGTATATTTTGGAAAATTTGATAGAATGTGGGGTCAACGTGACAATCAAGAATGCCAACAATTTGACACCTTTAGATTACTATTTAAGCCAAACAGGTAACAAACCAGATGAAATCGTAGACGTTTTGATGTCCACAGAGTTTAATAATGATATTGATGAAGGTATAGAAATAGATGAGTATGATGAATAATATATATTTACTATAAAAGCACATTGATCAAATCGTTTTGTTGATCTTTAGGTAATTCATTGAAATTTGATTTGAATTCATTTGTATTGGTAATCGTCTTTAAAAAGGTAATGATAACTTGTAGACTGGATTTGTTAGGGATGTTAATACCATCTATAACATCATCTACTTCAGCAGCTGCTTCATCGTCATCTTCATCTTCATCTTGAACAGAATATTTCAAAAGATCGTTCAATTGGGTATAATCCATGTTTGTATTGATATCTTCCCATTCATCGTCGTCCTCTTCATTTTCACCTACTTCATATTCATAGCTGTCTTTCTTATTAGCTATTTGCATCAAGCATTCATTAATCAAAATAATTAATATTTTTTCGTTTACCGATATTTGATCATATTCAATAACCATTTTTTTACTCATAGACCTGGTAATTACTCTATCGCCATTTATGGCATTATTTTTGATGTTTCCCTTCACCATCAACATATTTAATCCATAATTATTGAAAATGTTGATAAAGGAGATAATATTGCATTTGATAGAGAAGTTTCCTCTTATAGATTCAAATATTTCAAACCATTTATCAAAAAATACTTTAAGCTCTTTTTCTTGAACCTTAGTTGTTAATAAGTTAATGGCGTAATCGTTATCATTAATGAAGATGTAGCAAATGAAGTTATTTAAATCTTCAAGAATCTTGAAATTGTTAGCATTCTTTTCATTTATAAACAAATTTACTATCTTCAATATTATGTCATCTAGTACTATGCTAATAACATCTTTAGGCAACTTGGATAAAATTGTAATAGTTAGTGTACCCAACTTGTTGCAAATACAGCCACCAAGACTCAAGACATTTGACAATATATCAAGAATGTTTTCGGAATTTTTTATGTCTTTGTCATCAGTGTTTTTGATTATATTGTTCAGCAAAGTGATCATATCATCGATTAAAGAATCATCGGTATTAATTAGTGTATGATTAATTAATTTGACTAAAGGTTCCAAAATGTAGTTGATGACCATTATAGGCAAAGCTACATTCTCACTAATATGCCAATTCTTTATTAAACTATTCAGAATCATCAAAGTAAACTTTCTGGTAAAATAAGAATTCTTTGGATCTAGTAAAGGAATCAAATCAACCATATATTTGTTGCAAAACTCCATTTGATAGGAATTACTGGATTCTGTGGTTTTGAAAATGTTTGATAAAATCATTTCCAAATCATCATACATCGCCAAAGAATTCAAATCTTGATTATCTTCGGTAGAGCATATTTTCAAAATCAATTCAAAAATTACAAAATTAATAGATTTTACTTCTTCTAGTTGCCAGTTATTAAAATCTCGTTCACTTAATTGAAGAATGATTTCTATAATTGTATGATATTTCTCTGTCTCAACTTCATCAATTATATCATAAACACCCTTTAGTACTGAAATTTCAACATTGTAGTCAATTGCACTATCAATGTGATAAAGGTTTTTGCTGATAAACCAATAAATACTAAAGTCTATAAATGTACTTCTATTTAATAGCTTAGTAACTTGTTGGTATACCTTGATTATTAAATTTGAATCTTCTTTGATCATTGTAGTCAAATAAATCAATCTAAAAATGTTCAGATCATCCATTTGCTCAATTTTTTCAATAATGCTAGCAAGAATATCTTGTTTCAACACTTTTATATTTGATGATTCTTCATCAATGCAGTAAGTCAATAGTGTCAATAAATTTTCATAGTCCTGGTAATATGAAGTTAACTTTTGAAACAGTAAATTTTGTAAAGTTGTGTTGTTATAAAAGAATTCTTCAATTTGATCTCTTATACCAAATTTGTTTAAGTTCATATCCTTATCTAAACAATCTTCTATGATCTCATTAATATCCATTAAACTTTCTTTCTTTGAGACAGAAAACTTATTTAATTCGATTAAGGTATCTATAATGGTTGAATAATGCTCAACCAATAGTGAATTATATTTCTTATAATTCATTATAATTTTAAAGTAAGAAATAACATTAATTACCAAATTATTAAACATTTGATCATCTTCATATTTCTCCATGTTGTTTTGATAAAGTTCACTGAACCACTTCAAATTGGTTATTCCTTGAGAGATTATAATTGTTATTTGTTCAGAATTTAATGACTGTTTAAATTCTAAAATTAAAAACTGTAAGAAATCAAAGTATGTTTTCAAACAAGAGAAGTAACTTTCATCAACAAAAAACTTGCCATTGAAATTGTTTATGATTTTTTGATTTAAAATGATCAAAAACTCATTTATTGTTTGATTGTAGTTGTTGTTGATTTCACTTATTAACTTGTAAAAATTAATAGAATTCGAATACAACTTTATGACTTCATTCAGCAATTTGTAGTCAGTTGATGCAAAACCATTCATGAATTCAAAAATTCTTTTATAAATTGCATATTTTTCATCAAAGAAAATATCAAAGGTAATGGTTTCTTCACACAATTCATTTAACAGCAATAATCCATTATATACACCATCTTCATTATTCATGAAACTGAAAATCTCATCAATTAATCCATCCCATTCTTCAGGAAATTCGTAGACGCAGACTTGAACAATGATATATCTACAACAGTTATTAACGCTCTTGTTGTCATTATTCATCATGGCTATCTCCAGCACAGTTTTTTTGATGTTAAATTTTAATTCACGAGATAGATCATCTGCCCAGTGTATACTTATAAACTTTCTCATAGTTAACAGACCAAACAGTCTCAAAGAGTTGTCGTTGGTACTTATGACCACTTCTAGTAATGTGCCCAAAATTCTGCTTGGATCAGAGCTTGTCTGAGCGACCAAAAAGGCTTCAGCGTTTTCTCTTGTAGATTTGTCAGAAGATTGGCAATTATTCAAAAGACTAATGAATTCGTTGTTCATTTGTATAGTTTGGTTCGTGCTATTGAAATTTCAATTATTCGTGAAAAAAGTTTAAGTATCAAGATTTTAAAACTGTATTCCCATTTACGCGTAGTGAAATTTTTCGCCTAGAAAAAATATAGTGCTATAATGGCAGTACATACCAAGAGCACTACAACATGGCGTGTGATTTAATGGGTGTAAAATTAGTGCTAAAAGAAGCGTGATGGGGATTTGAATGCTATTGGAAAGTTGCTTTATGAACCTTGACTAGGTGCTGAAGTCACGTGTGTGTTTTTTGTTAGTTTTATCTATGACTGTGGCCATGGCTTTTGCCTAAACTTTTTCTGTATGGTGAAGGCAAGAATGCAGAGTGTGGCATTGACGAAGCAAACGGTCTTTCTTGTTTACTATTATATGGGGGTTTTCTTTTCGTAGATTTCAATGTTATAGCAATCGCGATATTGTGAAATTTGATGTTTATGTTGGGAAATAAGCTCATGTGAATAATGTTTAACATCTATGATTTTATTTGTTTTTTTTTTTTAAATAATATTATCGATAAGACTGTTTTGTTGTCAGAGTTAGATTCTGTATGTATGTTCAAACAAACAGCTTATATGTTTTTTTTTAGAGTTCCATAAGATTATGCTAAATTCAAATAACCTTGATGGTATGCTCGTTAAACAAAATGAAGTATCTCAGGATTCTTACTTGTGTTTTCTAAACGTGTTTGAAAAGACATTAAAGCAGTATTTATTTTTTAATTTTCTACTCTTTTTTGTTCAAATAAAAACTGAGTAAGCTTTGAATGTAGACAGAATTCACAACTGATTGATAATAATTTCGTAAAACTTGCTGAAACCGTAGCTGCCAACATTTTTACCGAAGATCTTAACAAAAACAGGTGATTATGATATGAATTTTTTTGAGAAAAGAGTATCTTGTTTCTTATTTTTAATTGACTTAACCTACCTAACTGTAGAGTTGAACCAAAAACACCTTGCTACATTACCAATTCAAACTAAGTGTCCTATAAAGAAATCATTCATTTTTTCCTTATCTGCCATTATGTTGGAAAAGTCGCCTAATTACTTTTTATCAATACTATACTTACCCAAACTGTATAAGATACAGTTGTATTGCTCATACAGCTTTGATCTTGCCACAAAGTAGAGGTAGACGCTAGTAAAATTAGCACTGTAGATTTGATTCCAAAAGTACTGCCTTTTTGGCCTTATTTTCCAAGCAACCAGCTTTGTTTGTTTTTATTGCGTTTGCCTATATAATAACTAGTACCTCATACAGTTTCCAACACTATCTTACCACCAATAGCACTTCTAACACTCATAGTAATTTGAACAACTACTCAATGGTTTAATGAATTTCGGACTTAAGAACTCAATAATCACCATTTTAATGGTTTTCATGTTTTTCACTATACTAAATTAGGCTTGTTTTTTTTTTAATTTAATGAATATAAAATACTTAGTAAGTATAAACCACGACTCCCTCAATACACCCTGTATAGCAAGAGAAATGAACAACCTAATATTCACAAAACCAGGTACTTCTGAATCAGATGATGTTAATTCTACTGTGGATAAAGAAGCCTCAACAATCAAAACCAAAACATCGATGCAATACGTGAATCCTAAGCAATTTGAACGTATACTTCTACGAAGAGCCGCCAGAAAAAAAATCACATCTATACTGACAAATTTTAAACAGTTTCAACAAAAGTTCAACAGAGAACTGAATAATAAGTCTTATTTGCATGAGTCCAGGCATAATCATGCTATGAAAAGAGCTAGAGGACCAGGAGGTAGGTTCTTAACTGCTAGTGAAATAAAACAGCAACAGGAAGTCAAAGTAAAAGAAGAAGCTACATAACTGTAATTTAAACATTAATAAGTTGGATAAATGAAATATATATACATTTTTTTTATAAGTAGTTGGAAGTATATAACTACATGACTATATTCAAGGCATTCAACAATGTCAGCTTAGGTTGTAGTAGCTCTTGTTGAACAAACTGACCTAAATTATTACTATTTTGATCCATACTAACATAAGGTATAGGATCATTTATTGGATTCTTAGAAATACTTATTAATTTACTGTATGAGGAACCAAAAGTTGATATTTCTTCAACCATATCCATGTCTATGAAAGTACCTGCAGCACCGCTGGTATTTAATCCTTGAGTTTGTTTTTTGATCAAGTCCACACTGTTTTGTATTAATGATCTGGCTATTTCTGGATACCTTTCTAATAATAAATTAGAATTCAATCCAAATGTTAATAAACCTATGTATACCACCTTCTTTTCAAGCAAATTGTTGAATTGCTCTATGTTTGATAAAACAATGTTATTGAAAACCCCTGGAAAGACTGTACTTTGTTGCAACATATCAAACCAATTAACGACAAAATCAGGCTCATTACTCTTACCCAATATTAATTGAGCTACAAACAATATAAATCTTTTGATAAAAGAAATGTCTTTTCTTTGCAATCTTGCCAATATCATGGATAAAATACTGGTTAAGTAAGAACTCATCAAATTGGTATCGCAATTTATTATCAACGCTTCTAAAATCTCAAAGGCATGGCCAAATAGTTTTTTGCTGTTTAATAATTTTTGGGTCAATCCAAGTATTTGTTCTATATTGCTGAACAACTGAGGTTGTTTGTTTAGTATGGCTACTAAAAATCTTGTGGTAGCTGGAATGTTACCTGCCATTTCCCAAACAGTTGGAGTTAATAATGGTTGGGATAATTGAGATATTTGTTCTGACAATGTCATTTCCTTGGTGAAACTTTCCGTTAAGTATGCTAATAATTGGAAAGAGTATTGCAAGAATTCAGTAACATCATCAGCTAGGTAATTCAAAATAGATGGCATCACAACTTCAATCACTTTATCAATATTGGCTTTGTTAATTAATACTTGTGTCTTTATATTAACAGCAACGGATTCAAAGGTATAATGTGTAAATCTAGGGTTTGAAGGATTGGCTTTAATTAAGTCTAAAATAGCAAGACTTTGTTTTATAATTTCTAAACTGAAATCACCTAAAGTATCCTGTGCTATAGAACAAATTTTGTAAATTGATTTCATCAAAAACTCATTTTCAGCTAATTTTTCAGGTTTTGAGGCATCCTTCATAATCAATTTAAATAAATTAGTTATCAAAGCTTCAGATGCGCCAACTAAATCAGCTTTTTGGAAAACAAATTTACTTGAGCTTCTACTTTCTCTCATAGATAGTACTCTTTCCAAAGTAACGGCAGAATATGTGTAAACAACGTAATTATCATTGGTCAAGAAAGTTGCCAAATAAGGCAAAATACTCTTTATGTTTTCTTTACCTATTTGGTTTCTGAAAACATAAATGTATTTTATAGCATCAACCAAAATAATAGGATTAACACTAATATCATTGTTGGATAAATCACTGGCAATGTTTTCTTGGAAAAACTCAATCACATTTACATGAGGGTTTGTCTCCATACATCCAAATGTAGTTATTTGACCTTCAACAGCAACTGCCACGTAAAAGTAAATAGCTAAATCTTTATACTTCCAGTTAGCTTTTGGATTTTGCTTATAAAGATTTAAGAAATTAGCAATCAATTGAGTACTAATGTTGGTTAGTTCAACTAGATTTTTTTTCTTCAAGACTTTCAAAAAATCTATACAAGATCTTCTTCTTGTATCTATGTCTGAACCTTCCAAATCTCTTCTAACAAATTCAATTGGATCATCTTCAAACATTTCAATATCTGAGCTGTGTAACATCAAATTTGGTAGGATGATCTTTTCCAATAGCAAATTCAAATGCCCATTTTCATTATTGAAAATTGATGAGTATTCGTTGATTTTGGCTACAGAAGACAAAAACTCCATACTATTGCAGACTAAAAGGTCATTTTTAGAAAGAGGTTTCACATTGGTTAATAGTTCCCAAGTGGTTTCAACAAATGTACCAATAAGTGGACCAAAGACATCACCGTACTTAGAAGCATATAACTTTAATAATTCTTGTATACTACACTTTGTTTTTATCAACACAGTAATTTCAGAATCATCCTCATCCTCTTCCAGTTGTTCTTCAGGTTCTAATAAATTGTTTTTGTATGTCAAATATTTCAATATAACACCAAAACCTTGGTTAATGTTTTCTTCAAAGAACTCAGGAATGTCTTGGCAATTCAAATCATAGTAGATTTCCAGCAATAAGTTGAAATTTTCAAATAAGATATTCAATAACACAGTATTGTTTGGGTTGTTTTGGATTTGCTGATCAACTTCCAAAAACAACTTCATGAAAACTTCTTGAAATTCGCTTAATACCTTTAGAATTTCCAAAAATAACTCATCTGATCTAGGCAAACTTCTCCATCTTTTGAAAACTTCATGAGCAACAGTTAGTACCCCAACATTTTTTTCAAAATCAGTTAACGATAACTTGGTTACCAATTCAGGAATCAAATCTGGCCAAAACTCTGGAAAGTCACTTTCTGCTATAATACTAATGGCTTCTCCGATTTGAGACTTCAAAATGTTTGGTAGTTGAATCATACAATCAATGATATTTGATCTAATGTCTTGAACATCTTGAAGTAAATGTCTTCCCTCGATGTCAATCCATTTCTTTTTGACCAAATTTTTAAAATTGATAGCTGCTGCTAGTTTTATATCGTTTGTAATGTTTCCATTTTGTAACAAAGTCAACAAAATAATCCCATAATTAGGAGTTACTAATTCAATCTCATCTAGTTTCGATTGAATAGACTTAGCAAATTGTGGGTTCAAAGATTGATTCAAAAGCTCAACAATAACTGCTTGTGTATCAGACATGTTCCTAAATAAGCTTTCTTCTAGCTTCTTGGTTCTTTTTGGGGGTCTTTACATAGACTATTTCAAACGCATAATATTCCTATAGAAGAGTTATGCTAGTTTAAAATCATTATTTCAATATAAAGAAGCAAAAAAAACATCACTATTTTAAAAAAAGCTTTTCACAGGGGGAAACGTATATTGGGTGAAAAAAAAGAAAAAAAGAAAATTGGTAGCGGAAGATATTTGAGGGTCTTAAATCCGATGGTTATATAACTCATATGAGGAATGCACTGCCTAGCATCAAGTCTTCGGACTTAGAGGTTCTTTCTGTATTCTGGTCTATGGAGGCATCAGGGCTTTTGTTTTTGATCTTGCTCATTATATCATACCAATCCCGTTTTGGTTGGTTTGCTTGAGGTGAAGCTTGTTGCTTTCCGTTTTGGGCATCTATAGCTTCATTGGTTTCCAAGTCCTGGTATAGTCTAATGCTCTCAAGCTTTGAATCTTTGCCTCTATGTTTGTTGGAGAATATGAATATTTTGAGGAATTTGACTTCAATTGGTGGATTGTATACATATCCATTTTTCAATAAACCATGGATATTCTTGAATTTCTGATTATCTTCTGTAATTACTTTATTTTTGATATTACTGCTGAAGAAAAAGAAGTTGATAAAGCCTTCTACACGTTTAATACCAAAATCCTTCAATAAAACCAAGTCCAATTCATTTGTGCCACCATATATTTTGATATGAAATGGTGCATATGAGCTGTTTTGAGAGTTTGAAAAAAACATCATAATATTATTCAATCTTGTAATTTTACCAAATTTCACATCTATGATGTGGGGAAGAAACCCATTGGATTGCCATGAGGAATTAATGTCTTTATTTAGCAATGATCCAATATCAAATCCGTGTCTATGTGATGAAGATTCCCACTCTGCATCCATGGTGATGTCCTTGATTTTTAAAAGTTGATGTTGAAAATCTTCTATTTGCAATTTCTTGTCATATCCTAGTAGTAAAGGAAGCCCGTACATTCCCATATCGTAGATATGTTTTAATGTGTCTTTAACATGAAATGGAAGTGCCTTTTGTGGATCGTTCTCTTCAATGGATTGGAAAAAAGCCTTTTCATCCATATGGCATTCCAAATGTTGATATTTTAAATGATCCATGCTATTCTTGAATCCAAAAGGTTGTTCATAGCTATAATCAGCAGGTATTTTGTCTCTGGCAAGTTTCAATAGTCTAAAATACTTGCTGTCTTCGTTTTCATCAATACGGTTATTTTTTTCAAATCCAAGCAATAGTAGCGACTGTAAACTCTTGTAATCATCCAAGGTGTACAATAAATAACCTAAATGCAGTTGTGTTTGGTAACTGTTCTGCTCAAAATAGTCTTTTACATATCTGCTGTCAGAATAAACATTATGTTCAAAATTGTAAACGAACTTCTTATGGTCGATGATATTTTTATCAAGGTTGTTTGTGAAACTGTAGAATTTCTTGTCATAAGATGTCAAATATAGGATATCCTTCTTTAAATCCTTAGAAAGAGATGGTAATGTGTGATCTTTCTCATTTAAAATCTGATCGTATACTGATTTGATATTAGGAAAATCTAATTCTGCTATATTAGCATCCATACTTGTTGGTTTTGGTCTTCTGGTTTTAGTTATAAAATTTGATTATAACACAAAGCACACGCAGGGATGATAGCTAGTGTTATATCCGATGGCAACAGAAAGCCCATGTAGCGTTATATCCGATAGAAACTCAAAACACGGGTAGCGATTATAAATAGGCTTATATCCGATGGAAACAGAAAACCCATGTAGCGGTCGTAAGCAGTCTTATCTCCGACATTCCCAAAACGGCAAAAATGCGTATTGATCCACGCCCCCGCAAAAATCTCAAAGTGAAGAAAAAATTTAACACCTACAAATATGCGTTTAAAAATATAAACAACACACCTTAAATTTTTCATATATTTATTTTTAAAAAAAAAAAGCGTAATATAAGGTATGTTTACTAAGGAAATTAACAGATTCGGACACCAAAACAACACTAGAAAACATTCGATTAGACGTTCAAAGCATAAGTCAACAAGATATTATTGATATAAATATACATAATGGCGGAACTACCTATCGAATTTACACAATTAGCCAATCTTCCTAGTCTTGGAATCGATCCTAAGTTTTTAGAAGTGAGATCAACTACTTTTGAAAGTGATAAGTATGTTTTAGTTAAGGAAACCACCCCTGAAGGAGGAAATGCAGTTTCTATAATAGATCTTAAGAACAACGCAGCCATCGATAGAAAAAACATGGGCGGAGATAATGCTATTATGCATCCTTCCAAGAATGTTATTTCTGTTAGAGCTAATGGTACCATAGGACAAATTTTCGATTTGGATACAAAAGAGAAGTTAAAAGCATTCACCATGAACGATGCCATTGTCTTTTGGAAATGGCTATCTGATGAAGTTTTAGGTTTAGTAACTATCAATTCTATTTACATATTAAACGTCTTTGATGGTCAAGTCAACGGTAGACCAGTTAAATTGACTGATAGACATGCTTCTTTACAACAATGTCAAATTATTGATTTCACTGCTAATGAAAACCTAGACTGGCTAGCCGTTGTAGGTATCTATCAAACCGAACAAAGTACCATTGGTGGTAAAATTCAATTATTCAATAAGACCAGAAATGTTTCCCAACCTATTGATGGTCATGCTTGTCAATTCTCTAAGATATTATTAGACGGTAACACTGAAAAAAATCAAGTCTTTGTTATTGCCAACAACGATGACTTAAAGATTATTGAAATCGAGCATAACCCAAACCTAACCCCAGTTGCCTTTACTAAAAAACAATCATCAATTTTCTTTCCTGATGATGCTGCTACTGATTTCCCATTAAGTTGTAAAATCAGTGAAAAATATGGTATCGTTTACATTCTTACCAAATTTGGTTACATTCATTTATATGAATTAGAAACATGTACTGACTTGTTTGTCAACAGAATTAGTGCTCAACCTGTCTTCACCACTACTTATTATAATAACAAAAACGGTATTGCCACTATCAACAGAGAAGGTCAAGTTCTTGCTGTTGAAATCGAAAAGGATGCTATTGTTCCATATGTTTTAAACAAGTTGAACGATGTTTCTTTAGCTCTAAAAATTGCCTCTAGAGGTAACTTACCAGGTGCTGAATCTCTATTTTCCAAGCAATTTGATCAATTGATTGCCAAAGGCGATTACAACGAAGCTGCCAAATGTGCTGCTAATAGTGGTGTTTTAAGAAACGTTGATACTATTAACAGATTGAAGAGCTTACCATCAAACAGTGGTACTCCTCCTTTGTTGATCTATTTCTCTACACTATTAGAAAAAGGAAAATTAAACCAATTTGAGACCATTGAATTGGCCAAGCCTATACTTCAACAAGACAGAAAACAACTACTTGAAAAATGGATAAAAGAAGAAAAATTAGAATGTACTGAAGAACTTGGTGATATTGTTAAGCCTTATGATACCACTTTGGCTTTAGCTTGTTACTTAAGAGCTAATGTTCATTTGAAGGTATTGACTTCTCTTGTTGAATTACAACAATTTGATAAAATTTTGCCTTACTGTCAAAAAGTATCATTCAAGCCAAATTTTTCATCTCTTATTTCTCAGTTGATTTTAACTTCTGCTGATAAAGCTTCAGAATTTGCAGTCAGCTTACTGAACTCTAATGTTGACTTAGATTTAGAATCAATTGCTGACTTATTCTTCAAGAATGGTAAAATTCAACAAGGTACTTCCTTCTTATTGGATGCTTTGAAGCAAGATTTACCAGAGCATGGTCATTTACAAACCAGATTATTAGAAATCAATTTATTACAAGCTCCACAAGTTGCTGATGCTATCTTTGCTTCTAATATGTGTCATCACTATGATAAGCAAACCATTGCCCCATTATGTGAAAAGGCTGGTTTATATCAAAGAGCTTTAGAAAATTACTCTGATCTTAAAGACTACAAGAGATGTATCACTCATGTTTCTTCCTTACCAATGGACTGGATTTTACAATTCTTTGCTAATTTAAGTGAAAAAGATATTTTATCCTTGTTAAGAACTTTAATGGATTCTATTGACAATCAAAACAAGCAAACCGTCTTGCCTATTGTTGTTCAAGTTGCAACTAGATTCTCAGATATTGTTGGCTCTACTACTCTAATCAAATTTTTTGAAGAGTACAAATCAGATGAAGGTTTGTACTACTTCTTATCTTCCCTTGTCAATATTAGTGAAGATCCTGAAGTTGTATTCAAATACATACAAGCTGCCGCTAATTCTGGTAATGTGAAAGAAGTTGAAAGAATTGTCAGAGAAAACAACATCTATGATGGTGAAAAAGTCAAGAATTTCTTAAAAGATGCTAATTTAGATGATCAATTACCTTTGGCTATTGTTTGTGACAAACATCATTTCACTCATGAGTTAATTTTGTACTTGTATCACAAAGAAAACTTCAAATTCATTGAAATATATGTTCAACAAGTTAATCCTTCAAGAACTCCACAAGTTGTAGCCGCTTTATTAGACGTTGGCTGTGAAGAAAAAATCATTCAAACCTTAATAGGTACAGTTGCTTCTAGCAATTTGATTCCAATAGGTGAATTATGTAATGAAGTTGAAAAGAGATCCAAATTAAAACTATTACTACCATTTTTGGAAAATTTGATTAATTCAGGAGCTAGCAATGAACAAGTGATTTACAATACTTTAGCCAAAATCTACATTGATTCTAATAACAATCCTGAAGAGTTTTTGAAAGAAAATGATTTATACGATTGTGCTGAAGTTGGTAGATACTGTGAAAAGAGAGATCCGCAATTAGCTTGTGTTGCTTATGAAAAGGGTAATAACTCCACTGATTTAATTAGAGTCACCAATGACAATTCTATGTTTAAAGAACAAGCCAGATACTTATTAAAGAAATCCGACTCTTCATTATGGGCTGAAGTTTTAATTGAAAGCAATGAAAACAAAAAACAATTAACAGATGCTGTTATTTCATATGGAGTTTCCGAATTTACCGATCCGGAACCAATTTTCATTGCTGTTAAGGCCTTCATGTCTAGTGGTTTGAAGTCTGAATTGATTAAATTGTTAGAAAAGATTGTTTTGGAAGAATCCCCATTCAGCTCTAATTCTAATTTGCAAAATCTATTGATGGTGTCTGCCATCAAATATGACACTTCTAGAGTATCTAATTACATTGAAAAGTTAGATAAATATGACCCAGAAGAAATCGGTACCATGTGTGCTGAAGGTGGTTTGAATGAAGAAGCCTATGAGATCTATAACTCTCATGAATTATTCAGCAAGGCCATGAAGGTTATTTTGGACAACATGATGTCTTTAGACAGGGGTTTGGAATATGCTTCTAAAATTGACAAAAAAGAGTTATGGAGTCAATTAGGTGAAGCCCAATTGAACGGTTTAAGGGTATCTGAAGCCATTGAGTCTTACACCAAGGCTGAAGATCCATCAAACTTTGAAAATGTTATTGATATTGCTGAACACTCTGAAAAGTACGATGAGTTACTATCATACTTATACATGGCTAGAAAGACTCTTAAGGAACCAAAAATAGATAATACTATAATTTTAGTTTTAGCTCATTTAGGTAAATTGAATGAAGTTGAAAAATTTTTGAAGGGCTCAAATGCTGCTAACTTAGATTCCGTTGGTGACAAGTTGATTCAAAAGGGTGATTACAAAGCCTCTAAGATGTGTTTCACCTCAGTTTCCAACTACAGTAAATTAGCTACTACATTTGTTCATTTAGGTGAATACCAAGAAGCTGTTGATGCTGCCAGAAAAGCTTCTAATGTCAAGGTTTGGAAACAAGTTTCTGATATTTGCATTGAAAACAAAGAATTCAAGTTAGCTCAAGTTTGTGGTTTGAATATTGTTATTCATGCAGAAGAGTTATCTGAATTAGTAAACAAATATGAGTCTTTAGGTTACTTTGAAGAACTAATTGCATTATTTGAAGCTGGTTTAGGTTTGGAAAGAGCTCATAAAGCTATGTTTACTGAATTAGCAGTACTATACACCAAATATAACCCTGGTAAGACCTACGAATACTTGAAGTTATTCTGGTCAAGAATCAATGTTCCAATGGTTATTAGAGCTGTTCAAACTGCCCACTTGTGGCCAGAATTAATTTTCTTGTACGCTCACTCTGATGAATGGGATAATGCTGCTTTGACTGTTATTGAGAATTCTACTGATAACTTTGATCACTTATACTTTAAGGAAATTATTGTACAAGTTGCTAATTTGGAAATCTACTATAAGGCAATCAACTTTTATGTTGAAAACCATCCTTCTGTTTTAGTTGACTTATTGTCTGCTCTAACTCCAAGATTAGACATTTCAAGAACAATCAAGCTATTCAGAAATTCTGACAATTTACCTTTGATAAAGGCCTTTTTGATTAATGTTTTACCACAAAATCTTGCCGTTATTAATGAAGCTTATCACGAATTACTAATTGAAGAGCATGATTATGTTTCGTTGAAGGCTGTTGTGGAATCTTATGATAAGTTTGATCAACTCGCTCTAGCTAAACAATTAGAAGATCACCCAATTGTTTTCTTTAACCAAATTGCTGCACAATTATTCTGTAGAAACAAGAAATGGGAAAGATCTTTGTCTATTTTGAAAGAGCAAAGACTTTGGAAAGATGCTATTAATGTAGCTACCTTGTCTCAAAATCAAGAAGTTGCTGAAGACTTGTTATCATACTTTATTACCACTGGTAATAGAGAAGCTGTTATAGCTTTACTGTATTCTGCATACAACTTGATTGGTTACGACTTTATTTTGGAAGAAGCTTGGGTCAATGATTTAGAATCTTTGATCAAACCATATGAAATCTCTGTTAAAAAAGAACAATTTGATCTTGTACAAAAGATTTCCAAAAAGCTGGATGAATCTTCTTTGGAAGATGCTGAAGACACCAAGTTAATGCTAACCAATGGACCATCATTTTAAAACAAAAAACGAATGGAGATCCTCATAACATAAACAACAACTATATATGAACTATTTGCAATTCTATCGTTAATTGCATTGATATTATTAAAGATTAAAAAAAAAGAAAAGCCACTCTTATTGCTTTTTATTTCTTTATCGTATTCAAAATTAATTTAATTATATAGATTAATCCTTGTATTCGGATGCTCTATCGGACTTGGCAGCCTTCTTTTCTAAAGCATCCCAATCTTCACCTTCAGATTCAGATTCACCAGGACTGAAGTCACTTTCCTCTGCTTCGAATTCAGAGTTTTCAGAATATTCACTTCCAGCATCGTCATCTTCTTCTTCAAATGCATCATCACTTTCCGGTTCAAATTCAGATACTTCTTCTTCAGACATGTCAGAATTTTCAGCTTCAACATCAGAACCAACAGGTAAGAAAGCCCAACCACCATCAGAAAAGAAGTCATGAGGATCGGTTTTCAAAATATTGGTCCAATTCAAGTTAATTGTAGAAACTGTGTAGGCAATGTCAACATTAGTCAACCAATTCTTGATGGTTTCTATGTCTTCCATTGGAATAGTATTGATATGTGATACTGGTCTATTAAAGTCCTTGTAAATAAACACCAAATCAAAGTTCTTCAAACCAAACTGCACTCTTTCTAAGCAACAGATTTCAACATCTTCTAAGTTGATGACCATAAACGGAGGTTCCATCAATTGGACTAAACAATCACCAGTTGGCATACATTGAACTGCAGATCTTCCAGGTACACCTTGGAACCCTAATTCTCTTATTGGTTCTTCTAAATCAACTAAACCATCAGATGCTTCAGAAATCAAAGCAGCAAAGTTTTTAAATTCTTTATCCAATAAGGCTCTTCTTCTCTTTTCTTCTCTTTCTTCTTCAATTTCATCATCGTCTCCATATCTTCTGAATTTAGATCCGGCACCTCTTCTACTAGAGCTGGTTTCATCAACTACCATATCAGTAGCTTCTCTATAGAATTGAAGATCTTGAACTTTCTTTTTACCCATTAAAATAGGGTTCTTTAAGTGAACATGAATAATAACAACCAATTCACCCTTAGAAGATTGGAAGAATAAGTTCTTAATATTGCTGTAAACAATATCAACCTTGGAATCAGACTTAGAAAAAGAATTGTATCTCAAACCATTTTCATGAATAGTCAAAGTACCTGGAACTCTCTTGATTTCAGGAGATGGTCTGATGTATATGTGGTCCAATTTTTTTAATTTACCTGTCTTAAATTCAATCAACTTGGCTTGTTTGATAACACCTTCCATAGCCTTCTTTTCTTGTTCTCTTTTGGTGGATAGTTTTTTCAATTCCAAAATTTCTTTATGAACATCATCCATTCTATCTTTATCTTTAGATCTAACAGTTAAAGATCTCATGAAATGATTTTCTGGAGAGTCTTCATATGGCAATTCATTAGTCTTTTTGGCACTACCAGGAGCATTTGGAGAATGGAAGTTTAGTCTCAAATAAGTGTAATCACCTTCTTCGTCTTTGGAACAACTCTTGTAAGTGTTGATATGGAAAGGTACTGGTCTACCGTAAATAGGAATTATTATAGTTTGGTGATTGAAATCAACGTGTATCTTCAAGTCTCTGACAGAAACAGGAATTTGTTCTTCTCTTACGTAAGATTCGTATTTTTTGAATACTGGACCAGATGATCCTGCACCATCACCATCGCCCTTGTCAGAATACTTCAATAAACCATCTCTTTGTAACTTTTTATGTAACTTTACTTGATTCTCTCTTCTAATGATTCTTTGTTTGTTAGATTCTTCGGAATCCTTGGATTGATTTCTTAATCTAGATCTGGTTAATTTTCCAGTAGTTTGATTGACCAACTCTAACTGTTTTAATTGTTCAGCTTTGATTTTAGCCTTTCTAGCTTCTTCCTCTTCGTCATCATTGAACAAAAAGGTTACTTTACCTTTAGCCTTTGGAGATTGAGTTAAAAATTGTATTTCACCATTTTCCAAAACAGCAACGGTATCAGATAATTGCAAAGCATAATTAATTTCCTTTGACTCCAAATTGTTCAAACCAATACTAATATTAAAAACGTCATTAGCTTGAACAGTTCTGAAATCATTTTTGGCACTTAAAATGAATTGAGAATCTCTAAAGTCTAAACCAATCAAACTACCACAGTTTTTGGAGAAAGATGGAATCAAGTCTGATTTGCCTTGCTCTTCGATGAACTTAATGCAGCCTTCATAAATGTCCTTACCATATGATCCGATTTTCAACAGCTTTTCAATGATATGTTGTTGTAAACTCAATAAAAATTCATAATTTTCAGACATTTCTGTAGTTGGATCAATCAAAAAAGTTCTAGAAGAGTTAGAACAGTAACCTTTGTAGTTTAAACCACAAGAAGCTAAAATAGCACCTTTACCTTTCAATTGCTTATTGGTAGAAGAGGCAGATAGTTTTAAATCATAGTCAGCTTCCGATTGAATAATAGGAGAATATGTAAATTCAACATCGTTGACATCAGGCTTAAATCCTGGTGTCTTGTAGTCAAGACTCTTTAAAGCTGTATTTAATTCTTTCATGAACAAAGAATCATCAATTTTGGATTCGATCCTATCAGAAAGTTTGGCATTGGTGATCTTTGTTTCATTGTCAATGCACTTAATCAATTCTTTGGTCAAGGTCTTCATAAAAGTATCAGAAGATTTACCAGAAGCATTTAACAGATCTAATTCATATTCATCTTTGTTTTCCAAGACTTTGGATAATCCTAAAGAAGCATCTAAAACATTCAAACCTTTTTTACCTTCTTCCCAAACAGGGTTCCATTCTTTGATGAACGGACCATCATACTTATCCTTCAATAGCATACCTACGTTTTTATTCTCCAAACAAATATCATCGTTTATCAAATCGACTAACTTTTTGAATAAAGAGACATTGAACTCGGTGTTCTTGTTAATTCTCTTCCAAAATTCAATTGGTGTGTTGCCATTCAACTGGACATCCTCCAAAAACTTCAAGTGAGTAGCTTTGACAGAAGAAGTGATAATAATCACTTTAGATTTGTGTAGGAAGACTAAAGTAGCTGGAAATTCGTATCCAAACAACCACTTATGCAATAAGGTAGTCTTTTGAAATGGTAAATCTGGATTTGATGAACCTAATGGAAACAATAAACATTCAGGTGATTCTTGAAAATTTGACAAGTTTGCATGTAGCTTTTCTAATCTAGCAATACACTTTTTTTCATCAATTTCAACGGACATTTTTGGTAATGGGGTCTTTTGATTTGAAATAAAGCACTGTTTTATATCAGAAAATCTTTGGTTTGTATTTTAACTAGTGTTTAATGACGTTATTGTAGTGCTTATATAGGCCAATATTGAAAATGAATTATGCTCTTATTTTTAAAAAAAAAACACACCCAATAAGGAATTCGAAAGAGTGAAAAAAAAAACACGAGAATTTGATACTCACGTGACAGTTTCCTATTTCGGAAACTGTCCTCCAGGTTAACCCCGATTTTAAACTTTATATATATATATTATAGAGGAGCATACAATACTTGAGTTACATATTTCTTCTTGTATCTAACAGTTGAGGCCACGCATAAAGTATTGTGTTTGATACTACTAGTAATCAAGTGATTTAAAACAACATGGTTTGGAATAGGTAAAGCACCAGTGGTGTTTTCTTTTTCTTTTTCCTTCATCATGTCTTCATGGGATTCTATGTGATTGTCATGATTGTGCTTTGTGTGTGTGTTTAAAATAACCTTTTCTAAGTGTGGTGGTAACTGTGGTGGAGTTAACCAAGCCATGTATTGCTGATTGTTTCTTTGCTGGTCCAATGTAACGTAATATTGCTCCATAACTTGGGGATCTGTGAATACTGCAGGAATCTCATGGGTGTATTCTAATTTTTTGCTAACTTTTTGTGCACCAGGACTTGATTCCTCGCTTGTTGGTATACCCAGTTCAGACTTGATTTGTAATATAGGCCCTTTATTGGCTGCCGGTACACGCTCGTAACCATTACCCATGTTGATAGGTTCAGCATCGTTGTCACGTGCTATTTGAAGAGCAATTCTGGATGATTTGGACATGTGACTTTGATCTTCTTCCATTCTTCTACGTTCTTCTTCTTCTTGCTCCACACTGACCATGCTAGGAACAAATTTGTTTCTCATGCTGGTTGTGTTTTGTTTTTTTGGTTCTGGATGAAAGTTCTCAGCAGGTGAGCTTACTTGAGGACTATTATGGTGCAATACTTCTTGGGATGATTGATTAAAAACTTCCAAGAAATTAACAAAATTACCCATTTGGTCAGTAGCTTGAGGTAAAGAATCACTAATTCTTAGTTCCCCATCAACTATAAATCTGAATCTGTGGTTGCCAACAGGAAGTTTTAAAGAGATTGCAAATTTTCCATGTCCGTCTATTGGATTCAAAGCAATCATTTTTCTCCACTCAGTAAATGAACCTGTAACAAAAACAGAGTTACCTCCTTGATCCCATGTTATATTCACTGGCACCAAATGGTTCATAATGTCGTTGATTTGATTTTGTTGTTCTTGTGGGGATTTATAGTTGTACGCATTTTCAACAAACTGCTCGTCCCCATCGTCTGAAAAATTGCTGTCGTTTCTGTTTGGAGTTACAACTTCTTTGAATTGTGGTGAGTCCACAGAATGTGACTCCAAAGAGTTTCTAGATAGTTCTCTTAAACTGCTGTTCACTTTGAAATTATCAACTGAATCTTGCGTTTGTTTCGTGAATGACAGGTTGTTTCTGTTATTTTCATTGTCATCTATGCTCATCAATGACATAGATTGGTGAAGTTGATTGATTTGATCGGACATAAATACGGTTTGTGGTCTTTAAATTGGTTATAAGTTGAGTTGTTTTTCATTCGATTATTTCAATTTCGCTACTCTCGTTTTTTTAAAGGGGCCTAAAGGGGAGTTTAACCCCATGATTGAAAACAGGCGAAAAAAAATGTTCAGTATAAAAGCATGAGTCGGATATAAGGGTGATATTCATAATCGAATTCTATCAAAACCATACGTCTATACCATGTTTAAATACACCATAAATGCACTTGAAAGATCTAAAGACAAGTCGTTGAAACCATTTAAGTTTAAACGAGTTTTGAAGAATCTCAATAAACCTAACGAAAAACTGAGAGATGATATTTTGTTTCATTCGTTTTTCAACAAGTATGCTAACCATCCCATCCCCATAAAGTCGTTGACAAATACCAATACAAATCAAACTGATAAGTTTTCAATACTGGAGGAACTGGATGAAGAAGATAGTGATCTTATTCGAAAAAACGGGTTTCTTTTATCTATGATCCAAAATGAGCTTCCTTTGTCGAAATTATTCGACAATAACACATCTAAACCCATTTACAGCCTGGACAATAGTTTATTCCAAATTTTAAACAAAGCAAAAGCCAATAAAGATGAGAACATTGTGGCCCATGCTAAGATGAAACCATTTACTCGAGATTTTAAGTTTGACAAAGCTAGGTATTTTTCTGAGTACAAGAAGTTTCTTGAAATAAAAAAGGCTAATCAAAACATACATAACAATATTTACTCTTTTCATCCAGATAATATAGAGCCTATCAAAGGAACGAAACTTGAGACTAATGTTATTGAGAAATCAAAAGAGAACAACACTCTGGATGAAAATGAAACTGAAGAGGATGGATTTAACATCACTGTTGACAAACTCGTGTATAAGAATCTGGGCAAATCAAAGAGAGCAGGCATTGCTTTAAGAAGATTCTCAAAAAAACACAACTTGAATTTGAGTGATAAAGATATTTTCGACAACTTAAGACCTCTATCGAAGTTCAATTTCCAGAATAATTATTTTAAAATCAAAGATAAAGACATACTTGTTCCTAAACTCAAAACTAAGAAATATGGAACGGTATACTGTTGGGAAGTGACAGATTAATGTATATACAATAAATAATTAAAAACACTACTTTAAATTTAATTTTATAGACTCTTGTAATGACAGTTTAGTGTTTTTTGCTAATAGCTTCTTTATTATAAAATTTATCATATCCAAGTTTTCAAAATATGAAACATGAGAACTTAATGCATTAATCACGTCCAAATCTAATAGTTTTGACTTAATTACATAATCCAATCTTCCAAAGGAATTATGTTCATGCAAACTTTTTATGTGACTTTCATTCAACTTTCCATCCAGCGTCAAGTTGGGTATGCTCGATTTGTTTTTAAGCAGGTCCGATCCCAAAATGTAGTCATTTATCAGATTGATGTTTTTAACTTTATCAATGATTATGTCTGGAGACGATAATGTAGCTATAACAACAGGTTTAACATTTGCAACTGATCTATTAACCAGTGGCTCAATTCTATAACCTATAGGGTCACATTCATGAAAAATATTGTAATAATTTTCACAAGCTAGTTTTTTGAAGTTGTATCTTTGAATTAATTTGAAAATACTCACAGGAGAACCTACCCCAAAAAAGTTATTGACTTTGAAGTTTAATTTGTGACAATATTCTTGAGTACTTAGAATATCAAATAAAATTAAAGAACCTAATGAATGGCCTATGAGCGATATTTCGATTTCAATATTTGGATGATGTTTTTTGTAAATTTCATACTTTTCATTGAGTTCAGTAATTACCGCATCAATAATTTGCCTTTGGTAATAAACATCATCGTATAACAAAATGTCCAAACCTATATCGCCTATCAAAGATCTTATAGTTGTTGCTCCAGAAGGACATATTTCAGAAAATGAAGGAAGCGTATTGTCATTGGTTGGGTGATCAAAATTCAACTTGTCTCTCCAAGTGATAGGTAAAACTTGCAACTTTACATCATCATGCATGTCTTTATCTTTTTTCAAATCGGCAATGATATTGTGGATGGATGATCTAAAAGTGTTGATGGTTTTTGGAAAATTCACATATTCATACTTGCTTCCTAATGTTTGGCCAATACCGTGAACGCAAAAAGATAAGTGGATCTTTTTAAACTTTTCTTCCTTCTTCTTTTCGTCTTGAAGTTGCTTAATCAACTCGGTTTTTATAGGCTCTTGTTTTACAAATTTTTTCAATCCAGCTTTAAACACATTTTCTTTTACTAGTTTCAAAGTCAAAGAATTATCGTATATCATTAAATGCTCTCTTGGTATAAAAAACATGGTATTTTCATCTGGCATAAAGACTTTTCCTATAATTTTATTTGAGTTGTTGGATAAATCAGGTATAGAAATCAACTTTTCCTTTGTCAAATAAGATTGGTCGTTTTTTATGATATTTTCAATGTGTTCAGAAATAAAAGATGGCATAGGGTTTTGCTTAAGAAGGTTCACTTTGATTTTTCTGTCTTTGTTTCTATCCTCCTCTACCTTTATTACTTTATCGTGCGATGTAGTTGTTGCTTCGATCCACTTACCTCTTCTGATTTCATATATCTCTTCAAGGGTAGATTTGTTTTTGTTACTACCCCAATAAATAGGAAACATCATCATTTTGCTTATATCGCATCGAAACAAATCTAATGTTTTCAAATATACAGTATTCAACGAATCATTTGAAATGTACTTTACATCTTTCTTCATGAAATGATGTTTCAGTAAACTTCTTTCGTTAATCAAATCTTTTCTTTGCTTATATTGCGCCTCTAGTAGTAAACAGTCGCTCAAACTAAACGCCGTAAAAGGCAACTTGTTTTGATCTTCTATTTGAGAATTAGATTTAATTTGCCCATTTGTTTTATCGATGCTTGAACTTTGAATTAGTCTATAATACCATTGATAAGTGTTATTTAGATGTTTTGTGCTGTACAATCTAGCACTGTTTAACAATTTCCTTTGCAAAAACATCTATATTTGTGCTCAAATAAACTGGTTGTGTGTATTCTGCTCTGCTAATAACTTTATTCAAAAACAACTATATTTCCTATGTTTTTTACGTATCATAATACAAACAATGAACCCCCTGAAAAAAAAAAAAAAGTGAAAAATTGGATAAGTAACGAAATACGATATTTGAGCAAGAAATGGCTTTGCGATGGTGGTCGTGGCACGTTATTGGACGTCAGGTTCTTAGAACAGCTTATTGCGGTGTTTCTATGGCTATTTGTGAGTAACTAGTTGTGAAATGAATCGAAAACGAGGGTTTAACTCCGATCGGTAATTCAAGGATTTTGTTCACGTTTTAGACGAATTGTTTGCACACGGCAGAATTTAAAAAAACGAAAAAAAAACAACGTTAGGACCGAAGAAAACAGTGGTTAAAGGTTGAAGAAACAGCTACGATTAACACCAAAACAACCGTCAGAGTTCAAGGAAACAGCTGTGATTTACACCAAAAGAAGTTTAATATACGAAAATGGCCGCTGTAAACTCATCTTTTACGATTCAGGAAGAAGATGATATTTTCAAATTCAAAAATTTCGGGTCCTATGTTTCCAATTATGACATTTCCAACAGCTCTTTAGGAAAGGCTACTTTTCTGCTACATAGATTTCACTCTAATACTATTTACAATGAAATCAATCTAGAAAACTTGAAGGTTATCCATCAGGAATGCCAAAAATTACTGTCTTCGAACGAAAATGGTGAGTTGGACAGGTATATTCTGAACAACATTTATAATGGTATAAATGTGTTAACATCATCAAATGAACAACCAATTAAACAAAACCCAAATATAAAGCAAGTAATTGATTGCACTAATGTGGCCAAGTTGGAATTTGTAGACTCTTTGATACTTGAAAATATTTATTATGGAAAATTAACAGACCAGTTGATAGATAATTATGACTTCAAGATTCCAAGTTTGGATAACAGTATTTCTACCTATTATTTGATAAAAATCATTAAAGAACATGATTTGAATCAGAAGAACATCAAGTCAGACTTGTTAAAGTTTTTTACTGACATAATCAACAATAACATCACTGATGACGAATTACTCTTGGTATTGCAAAATATTGTTGAACACTTGAAATTTCCTAATGCTGATGATATTAACAAAAACGAGTATCAGTTAAAGATTGCGAATCATTTGAAAATTGTAATGGACCACTATACCAATTTTCAAAAAGAAAACTTTGCAAAATGGGAGAAAATCATTGTTGAGATTGTTAGCAAAACCTTTCAAAGTAGTAATGCTGCAGGCTTAGCATCGAAATTCTTTAGTATCAAGGGCGATACATTACAAGCTGAACTATATTTTAAGAACTTCATAGTTTTTGTTGAAAAGAACAAAGAGTTAAACAATGTATACGATGATCTACTGTCTATCTTAAATGTTTGTAATTTTAACAAAAATAAGAAGCAGGTCAGTCATTTCATTGAGTTGATTTACAATTCTTATGATTTGACTGTTATCAATAGAAAGGAAACCATGAATATTTTAGAAAATAACAAGTTTGAATTGGTGAAATTACCTGATGTTACAAACAAAATTTTGTTGTCTTCTTGGATGTTCTTACACTCTACAATAGATGTTAATGTAAATATAGAAGATTACTACTATTACTTAACAAATATATTCCAATTGAAAGTTAAAGATGAAACTGCTTTGTTGAATTATGAGCATCAATACGCTTACAATTTGGCTTTAATAAAGCAAAATGAAAAGAGTTCTCAATGGCTGAAGCAAAGAATATTGAAAAAACAGCCCACTGACAATTTGCCTGGTTGGTTACTATTAGCTATTTTAGAATCCAGTAAAGAAGATAAGTTGAATTCCTTAACCATTGTAAACTCAATCTTAACTCCTTTAAACATTGATGAAGATGAAGAAATTGACGAAGAAGATATTATAGATATTGAAAACTTAACTTTTGAAAATAGATATTTGTACATTATCTTTAAGTTCCTTCAAATAGATATTATTGCTGAAATCCATGATGTCTCAGACTCCATTGAATTGTTACCTTCATTGTTCCAATTGTATGAAAAACTTTTTATAGAAAGTAATAACTACATAGAAAACAAAGCAAAACCTAGATACACTAAAGAATATGTATTGCAATTGGTATGGTTACAAGCAGCTAAGTTATATCAAAAGAATAATCAAAAAGAAGAAGCTTTGAAATGTTTAAAGGAAATTGCAGATGTTGATGTTGATTTCAAGAACTTGAATGCTATAAGTATGAAGGGCTTTGTGTCATCAGATATTTCTCAATTTGAAAATGTTTTGGGTTATGATGCTACTAACTTAATAGCGTTGATAGGATATGCTGAATTAATCTTGAAAGATGAAAAGAACTCTTCTCTTGAGTACAAGAACAAACTAAGTGCTATAGGTCTGAAAATATCAACTGCTATAAACACGAGTATTCAATGCAGATATAGTGGCCAGTTACAGTTGCTTTTATTTAAAATTTACAAGGTTTTAGGCCATGGAAAAGATCTTCAACAAGATATATTGTTATCTGCTATAGAATGTCTTGAAAATGAAACAATATTAGACCCATGGATAATAAAATTGTAATTATTAAGTATATATATTTGTTATTAATTACTTGTTCATATTTTTACGACAATCCGGGCAATACCACAAGCCTTTTGGAGGTTCATTTAATCCTACACAATTGTAATGGAACCATTGATATTTACAATTGTTATTATCACATGCAATCATTTCACCAAACGATACTGTTTGACAGAAGCAATATAATTGATCATCTTCATCTTCGCCCATTTCCGTTGATAGCTTTGCATTAGATCTTGTGTGTACAGGGTGATCAAAACTATTTACATAGCTATCACCAATAGAAGATTCTTTTTTCTTCAAATCGGCTTTCTTGGTTGTTTTCTTTCTTCTCTCACTTTCAAACTCATCATCCATATCACTTTCAGATATGTTGTCATCTCCAGATATTATTTCTCCGTCTTGAACGTATTTATTATTTAAGATGTTTTTGTATTTCTCAGTGAAAAAGTTCTTTAAAATTTCATCTCGATTCTCAGCCAGCACAAAGTCTAATGGCGATAGTTGGCCTTGGGCTGCTAGACTATTCATTGAGCCTTCTAAATCATTATGTTTAATAGTTATGGTGTAATGGAGAGAAGTGCTTAACTCTAATTTCTTTTCATTCAATGATTTGATTTTTGCCAAAAATTGTTCTATCTTGTCTTCCAATTCTGCTTCCTTTGGATGTGGTTTAATCACCTCTTTGTTCTCATTATATTGCTTGTAGTAGTGTTTTTGCAGCGTACTGTCTGCATCCTCCATTTTTGCCTGAAGCTGAAGAATTTCTGTGTCTAAAGCTCTTATGTCTGACATTATTATAAAGACTTCATTTTGAAGGTTTTGTATGCTGGCAAAGGCAGCGTCTAGTAACGAAGACGGATCGCCCGTGTTTAAATCAATATTAAAAGTTGAAGATCCTGTTGATTTAGGAATGCTCGTTAAGTAATCGTTAGACTGCATTGTATCGGTTTTATACTATCTGCCTTCTTAATATACCATTTGGTTATCCAGAAAGACAGTGGGTAAAAAACACAGCCCATATTTGTTAGGTGAAATGAAAACAAGGAGCTTTTTCGGAGATAACCCCCATATTGGAACCAAGCTAAGTACATATATTAAGCTTTACCTTGGGCACTAAATGGCTTGCCAACCTTATAATAAGCTTTAAGCAGTGGTATATGGTGAAGACATTTACATATTTGATATATACAGTAAGATACTGAGTCCAAAAACAACATACACGTGATTATTATTTTAAAAGACATCCGGAAGTTTTTCTATAACATACTTTTTACCACCAACACTCATCAAAGGAACACCAGGGATTTTTCTTATTCTGACCTTCAAAGCAGCATCATTAGTTGCTACAATGAAACATTTATGTTGCAAAACTCTGTTTACTAAGCAGTCATCTGCATATGTACCTTTGTGAGTACATTTTAACTTTTTTAATCTTGGATCTTTGGCTAATTTCAAAGCAATTCTATATTTCGAGCCCAATTTCTCAAGTTCTGCTAAAACACAATCAGTGACTATAGGTATACACTTTGCATATAAGCAATCCATCATACCCTTAACAATGTCGATTTTTTTTTGAATAGAAAAGTTGAAAAAATTGGTATCAACCAAAACTTGATATGGAGGTTTGATAGCAGAGTTATATTGAAAGAATAAAGCTGAAGAAACTTGTGGAATATTTTTAGTTAATTCAGGATCGTTAGACTTATCGTTTGGGTTTTTCTTTTTCAGTTCTTGTTCTTTCAAAGCCTTTTTATGATCGACTGTCTTTTTCATGACACTGAATTTTCTAGTTTTTCTTTGTTTACCCATTTTGATAGTTATGTTAATGTTATATATATATGGGTTTTATTACTGTTTAATTGGGTTTATTTTGGTATGTCTTATAGTAGAAGTATCATCGTGAAATGAATGAAATATATAGTTCCTTTCTGGGAAGAAAAACTGAGGAAGAATTATGAGAAAAAAAAAAAGAAACAAAACGGCTTGGTAGCGTGTATAACAATTATTGTGTGGCTATTGACAAAACCGCCTGGTAGCGT
>ERZ794936.248-NODE-248-length-29821-cov-33.475039_pt1 | contig 29821 bp, 17 predicted proteins | sample MGYA00511083_ERZ794936 | MGnify/ENA primary metagenome ERZ794936 (study PRJEB30137, sample SAMN04331409) | food metagenome | isolation source: Y2 must sample point D1 replicate A | place: Australia: South Australia | collected 2014 ... | reverse complement strand
CCAAAAGTCTTTTTTTTTGCTTTTTTTTTTTTTTTTTTTTTTTTTTTTTTTTTTTTTAAGCAGGAGTACGATTCATTCCCAGAGTTTTCGATGAGAGCTAAAAAAAAAGTTCAAAGAGCACAAGATACATAAAAGCAACCACCACCACTCAAACAAATGGAAGACCAGGAGAAGATTCAAGCTTTGATAAACGAGAACCCTCATTACCCAGTGGTCTTGACGTCCATCAATACAAGCAACTTACCGTTTAATGCAACTATTTTAAGGGATTATGTTCAGCACACTATCCAAAATGCCACAACAATGGCTGAGTACATTCAACATCAGCAAATTTTCAATGAAAAGTTGATTTCAAATGGGTTAGTGGAGAATGTTGATCAAAATTTGACAGTTCAGCTTTTGAACAAACAAACACCAAAGCCGTTGTCTTCATCCATGGTGGCTCAAAGTGTGCCACCACTTGGACTCTCCCCATACTACCAGTTCACTCCAGTAAAAAAATTCAGTGCTAAAACAGGGTCTAAAATTGGCAATGGAGAGGGTGATGGTTATTTGGAGTTTCAGCTAAGAAACTATTTTGGTACGGGGGAAAAGTTTATCATGGACGTACAAAAGGGTACCAAAACAAAATCCTCTGTGCTGCTTCAATACCAACAGCCGTTTAAAGTTTGGTACAACACTTCTTTGTCGTTTTTTCAAAACAATAGGAAAGTCAGCGGCTGTACTTATGAGTTATCAGGTTTGAAGTTCGACTTCTTAACCAGTTATCACCGTTTTTCTGGAAAACATGTTTGGAACCACGCAATCTCTTTTGAATCATGTGCAAGAACAATGAAGAACAACTCAAGAATGAAATCTCTATCTGTGCTTTTTCAATGCCAAGAAGATTGGAAAAACTCGCTTACATACACCATATCAAACGACACAAGGGATAATCACGTTTCTCCAACAATGGGACATTTGCTCAAATTCAGCAATGAATTAGAGGTGACCACTCTTTGGAACAAATTTCAATTAGAGGCTAGCAAAGCAACAAGTACGATTTTATCTTCCGGACGTCAAGTATCGTTTATCGGAACTTTGAAAGGTGGCACTTTTGCAAGCCTAGCTACTGCTTCCCCATATGTTCCGTACATAGACAAATTTCAAAATGGGGGTGGGAACGACATCAGGGGATTTGACTTTATGGGTCTTGGAGACAAGGATCATGTGGATAGTCTCGGGGGTAATCATTACATGTCTTACGGACTTTCAATGATGTGTCCATTGAAACCTGGTTCGAATTTTAAATGGCACTTATTTTTCAATGGAGGGAAACTATGTAATGATGCAAAAAAGTTGGTGAAAGTACAAGAACACTCAACTGCAATTGGTTTTGGTATTTTGTATTCCCATCCATCAGCAAGATTTGAGCTGAACTTCACACTACCTATCAGTGCAAGTGAGACCGATTTACAGAGAAAGGGATTTCAATATGGTTTAGGTATGTCTTTTTTATAGAGCCAAATGTTGGAATTTGAAATCTAAATGATATTGATGATGCAAAAATGTGATCTTATTTAGATTCTTGGGTTGCAATCCATTCTTGGTGTCTTTTGATTGCTTCAGGTATAATCAGGGCTTCAATACAGGTGACATCGGCCGTGAGTTTGACCCACTGTTCTTTGATGTTTGCATCTTCGGAAACAAACACAACTTCTTTATTCCTTGTTTGTAGTAAGTTCCCAATTACTAATTGGTGATTGTAATTTTTTAGCGCCTGCTTAGCTTTTTTGATCAAAATGGAGCTGTCAGTCTCCAATTTGAAAGAAATAATCATAGAACTTTTGGCCCATGACTGCACCAAACGTCTCAAGAATTTAGGAACAGGATCTAAATCGAGTATTAGCTTTCCGGATGAAAGCACATTACTCGAACTGCCACTACTACTGCTACTACTACTACTGCTGCTGCTGCTACTGCTGCTGCTGCTGCTGCTGGCGCTTTTGCTTTCCTTACTATAATCACTCTTTTTATATTCGTTACTCGATTGGATCTTGTGTTGAGGCAATTTGCTGTATGGAACGTAAAAATCGCTCACAGCTGCTGCTAAATAAAATAAGCAGTTTTTGTTGTTCATCAGCAGCGCAATTGATCTCAATGACCATAGGTATTGATTGACTGTGGTAAATGGTAATAGGAGCAACTGTTTTTGGTATTTCAGCTGAAGCTTTTTCTCCTCCAAGATCTTAGCTTTAAAGTCCTGTTTTAGTTCACCATGTTCGTTAAAGTAATCCAAAAACTGGGTTGTTGCTGAGTGTGTAAATTGCCTGTTGAACGGAGTTAAAGAAAACTCTCTGTGTAAGAAAATAACATAGTATCCGTTAGCCAGAAATTGTTCAGCTGAAGATGCACCTCTAGTGCCGGCACTAAAGTTATCAATAAACCTCACGGTATTGTTTTCCAAAGGAACTGTGGTCCCACCAGAAGTTAGCAAAACAATTTTGCATGTTTTGGGAATGTTTTTCAAAAATTTCTCGGCTTTCCCTACCAACTTGTCCAAGTACTCAGGTTTTGGATTTGTTCTGAAATACTCGTCTTCAATCAGAGTGTCGGCATTAACAACATTTTTATCTGAACCATGATCAATAGCGGTGTGATATTCTGTGACAGAGGTATGAATAGGCGATTCTGAACCGAAGCGATGAGATGGACTAATCATTTGAGGCTAAAAAAAATTTCCCGAAATTGCTGCGCTTGTGGTGAAAATAATATTATGTGATATTCGAGTTGGATGTCTTGGTTCTGTTTAGCCTAAATAAGAAAGTGTGATGATTGAGTAAGATGTTGTTGGCATAATGCATAACATTTGTTACCGACATATCAAGACACACCCAAACATACAGTCATCGCAATACGGACGTGGTTTTAAAGGCTCACCTTTAATTCAAGCTCTATCTTTCCATCGTTTAATTTGTTGCATCACAAAACTGTTGAAAAAAACAGGAAACAAGTATACGAACAACTTCAGACCATATTGTGGCTTTGCTTTTGTCCCGTGACCTTTAGATTTTTGCTGTCCGACATTTGTGTAAAAAGTAAAAAAAAATCATTTTTCGGACATCAATTTTGTATTATCGGAGTGCCGATGTTGTTGTCCTTTTCACAAAAAATTCTTGTTGGTGTTTTGTTTCCCATTTCGGTGAGCTCACGGAACCATAAAGTTCGAGGAAAATTCTGTAATCCAGCCATTTTGTTCGACCTTTTCTTGGGTGAAAAATTTTCGGAAAGTGTGTTTTGGAGTAGAGTTTAATACCTGACGAGTATGTTGGAGTTTGTTTTTTTTTTTTTTTTTTTTTGGTGCAAATGAGTTAACGTTGTGGTGATGATTTTGGGTTGATTGAAGTGTTGTGCACTGTGTTGATAATAATTTTACAAATTTCTTGAACAAATGGCCCAATTGAGCTTTTGTTGAGCAATTGTAAATCTTAGTGAGACTTGCTTAGTTTCATTCCAATTTTCTATAGCAAGTGTCAAGAAAAGAACCTACCAGATAATCCAATACCACCAACCACCGAGAATGAGTGATAAATCTTCTGCCACTGCTGCTCCAGTTATTCCTGGTGCTATTACTGTTGAACAAGTTCAAAAACAAAAAGAACAAGCTTTGAAAAATGCTGAGGCTGGTAAAAACGATGACTCTTCTGAACAAAATGTTGTTGCTGCCAAGGCCACCAAGGGGGGAAGAACCGCAAGTGAAAACATTTTGTATGTTGGTAACTTGGCCAAATCCATTACTGAAGATGCATTGAAGCAATACTTTCAAGTTGGTGGGAAAGTTTCCAGTTGCAAAATCATTTTTGACAAAACCAACGAAGATGTCAATTATGGATTTGTTGAATTTTTTGAAAAAAAAGATGCCAGTATTGCGTTTTCTAACTTGAATGGTCAAAACATTGACGGTTTTGACATCAAAGTCAACCATGCTTACCAAAACACTGCTACTGCCACCACTCAAGATGAAACATTCAACATTTTTGCTGGTGACTTGAACATTGATGTTGATGACAAAATTTTGGCCGACACTTTCAGCGAACAACCAGGTTTTGTGTCTGCACATGTCATGTGGGATATGGTTACTGGTTTTTCAAGAGGTTACGGGTTTGTGTCTTTTGAAACCAAAGAACAAGCTGATGCTGCTTTGACTGCCAAACAGGGTTTTGTTTTGAACGGCAGACCATTGAGATTGAACCATGCCGCTAAAAAACAACAACAAAACCAACAGCGTAATAACTTCAACAACAACAACAACAACAACAACACTAATAACTTCAACAACAACAACAACCGTCCTCAACACAACAACAACGGCAACAACAACAATAGTAGATTTAGACAAACTCCTCTTCCACCACAGGCTTTGATTCCTCCTCCAGTCGATCCTAGTGTTGTTGAAGACGTTATTAGATCTGAGCCTTTGAATGTCAGTACTGCATTCATTGGTAACATTCCTCCTCATATGCCACATGAACAATTGATCATGCTATTGCAAAACTTTGGTAACATCAGAGATTTTAAATATTTTGCTGAAAAACGTCATTGTTTTGTTAGATACGAAACCAGAGAACAAGCTGCTTTGTGTATTGTCGCTTTGGGATCCGGTTTCCAAATCAGAAATAGAGCTTTGAGAACTGGTTGGGGTAAAGACCATCCAAGACCTCAACAACAACAACAACAACAAATGCAAGGTCAGTTTGGCGGCGAACCAAGTCAGTTCCCACCTCAACAAGGCGATTTCCAACAACAGCCTCAAGGTGATTTTGCCCAACAACAAGGTCAGTTTGTTCCACAAGACGCCCAATTTGTTCCACAAGATGCCCAATTCGCTCAACAACAACAAAATCAATTTGCTCCACAACAACAAGAGCAAGTTCCACATCAACAAGAGTAAATGTGTACGGTGTAGCCCGCGTGTGTTTTCAAATATCGAGATGAACACGTAGTTACTAATATGTACTGTGTATAGAATATAATATTAATGCATTTACTTTAAACTTTTCGTGAGTTTTTTTTTTTTTTTTTTCAATTTTCAGTAGAAAGTCGCTTGAAACCAAAATGTTTTGAAGCCTCCAAAGCATGCAGAAATGTACTAGTCATTCATTGCTTGAACTATACTCATTATCTTAAGTTAGCCTCATAGCATTACGTTTAATTACATGCTCCACGTTTTGTAATGCTGTTTAATTTTAAAAATTCGCTACCCGAACGTTGTAGTCAAGAACAGATCTACAAATTTTTTGAAAATCACTTTTTCCTGGGTTTTCGCCATCCTTCAGTAAGATACCACTATAAAACGTTATTTAGATGAATACCAACATTTCTTTAATCATTGTAAAATATAGTTCTAACTGGCACCCTTACTTAAACAAACTTGCAACGCAAAACCAAAAAGAAAAAACACAAAACTTGAAGAACTGAATCTTTCTTTGCTGATTAGCATATTTTCGGTCAAAAAAAAAAAATTTGAAAAGAATACTCGATAGCAAACGCACATCACACCTTTGTTTCGTTTTCAAAAGTTGAATCAACTTCATTTAGTTCTGTTGTCTCTTTCCCTAAACTTTCACCTACATCAAAGTAACAGTTGTTTATGAATAATTTTTGGGAGTCACAAAGAAATAAAATACCACACTACAATCCATTAGATTTATTTGCGAAAACTACAAATACTTCAGTTTCATCAGTTTACTCATTATCAGCTATTGTTTTAATACTTTCTTTATATTACATCAATCCTTTACAGTTTAGAAAACATTTGAAAAATCTCATGAGTGCTTTGCAAAACCACAGTACTGACTATTTAACGTCAAAATTTAGAAATAGCAGAATAGGAAGAACCACGTATACAAACGCTTTATCTTCAATAGTGATCAACGAAGGTGGGTATGTCGGTGGTTTGGTGAATGAGGGAAACTCATGTTTCATGAACTCTGTTTTGCAAAGTTTGGCCTCTTCCAAAGAGTTGATGGAGTTTTTGGATGAGAGAATCATCAATTCTCAAGAGCCAACCGAATCTGACGAAGAAGAAGACGACGACGATGATCAAGATGGCGAGCAACAATCAAAGGAAGATGATGTAACCAGTGATGTAGACACCATAAAGCAAGAACACCTAGAAGAGAACACCAAAAGCAAAGAAAATGAATCCAAGTCTTCGACCAAGAAAGTTGTGAAAAGAAAGTATGGCAAGATGAAAAAAAAGCTAAACAAATTTAAAGACGAGCAACTGTTGGGCAAGTCAGACTCTTCTGAGAGAAAAACCGGTGAAGCCGACGTCACTTTTTCCATTGCATTGAAAGATTTGCTTGACAAATTGAATGCTAAACACTACAATAGCAGACCAAATTTCAGAACCAATAAGCTTTTGCGTACAATGACGAAAAAACCTAATAGTAACGTTATCTTGGGTTACGACCAAGAAGATGCTCAAGAATTTTTCCAAACTTTGTTGAATGAACTAGAAAAAAATGTTAAATCTGTTGCAGCTGCTTCTCAAGGTAGTGAGGACTCCTCTGCGTCATCAACATCCGGCTCTAATGGTACCCCTGAACCGGTTTCTATTGATAGCATTCCAGAAAATGCACTAGAAGAACAAGAAGAAGATTTAGATAGAGTCGGGACTGTTTACATTCCAACGAGCCAAATTGATCCTAACATAAAAGATACAAAGCTCTATACCCCTTTCAAGTTAGTCACCCCACTGGATGGTATCACCTGTGAAAGAATTGGTTGTTTGGAATGTGGTGAAAACGGAGGGATCAGATACTCTATTTTTTCTGGGTTGTCTTTGAACTTGCCAGGGGAGAAATTTGGAGTCACTTTGAAATTGAGTGAGTTGATGAACGAATGGAGTAAGCCAGAAATCATTGAAGGAGTCAACTGTAACAGATGTGGTTTGCTTGCTGTGAAAGATTACTTATTGGAAGAAATCAAGAAAAAGAGCGGTACTTTGCCTGACAAATTGTTGAACGCATATAAAGATAGATTAATGCAAGTGGAAGAACTATTGAGCAAATCTGTTATTGATGATGAAGACTACCAAAAATTCAAAATTTCTAACATGGTGCAAAAATCCTCTAAATCAAAGCAAATCTTATTGTCTAGACCACCTGCATTATTGGCTGTTCACATCAACAGATCTTGCTTTGATCCAAGAACATATACGATCAGAAAAAACAACTCTAGAGTTGTTTTCAAGAAAAAATTGAATTTATTGCCTTGGATTTGCAAGCCGGACGAAATCAATTTGGATGCAAGATTACCAATGTCCAAAAAACATGAAGGTTCAAAACAACAATTTGAAATTTCTTCTAGTGAAGACGAAAAAGTGGAAAAATATTACAAGAAGCTACACAAAACTTTTGAAAGAGAATATCAAGATTCCGATGAAGAAGATGATGATGGTGATGAAGATGAAGAGGATGGTGATGATGATGAGCAAAAGTATAATCACAAGTACAACAGTTTGAACGGAAATCACCATGGAAACAGAGCCTTCCCTGATTCATCAGACTCTGACTCTGACGATGATGATGATATAGAAAGTGAAATTTTTGAAAAACCAGTAGACAGTTTGGGAAACACCATTTCTAGCAGTGATGAAAGCGCTGATGTTGAAGACGTTGATGACGATAACGACAGATTAGTTGCGCTTGACGACTTGAAAAACCAAACTTCTGGCTCTGAAGCGCGTTTTGGTGAAGAAAAGCATAAAAGACTTCAAAACGAGCAACAAGAACAACAGGCTGCGGGAGGAGACCTGAGCGAAGAAGAAGAAGAAGAAGAAGAAGCAGATATGGTGCCTTTGCCAACTTTGAAAAGCATGTCCACCAATGTTCCTGACGGTCCTTTTAGCTACAATTTGAGATCTGTTATTGTCCACTATGGTACACATAACTATGGCCATTATATTGCGTTCAGAAGATTCAGAGGTTGTTGGTGGAGAATTTCTGATGAAAACGCATACGTTGTTGATGAAAAAGAAGTCTTGAGTACTCCAGGTGTTTTTATGTTGTTTTATGAGTACGACTACGATCCAGAAACCGGTATGTTAAAAGATGATTTGGAAACTGCCAGATTGGAGAGAGAATTGGAAATTGAGTTGGAAAAAGAACAAAAGATACATTTTCAAATGCAGGATAGCAACAAACAAAATTTAGACAAACAAGAAACTGCTGATGCAACAGAAACACAACAGTGATAACTTTCTGAAATTTGACTTCAAGTTTTATAACTCTTTAAATTTTATATTTGTTTCATTACAATTATTATTTTAAACTATGTACTATAAAAATATACATACACATTTCTTTAACGTACAGGCCAAAGAAAGCTGAGTATGCATTTCGAAGACTATGCTAGTTCCTCCACATTTGATGATGCACCATTTGTGCTTTTATTTCTTCTATATTTCAAGTTTTCCTGTCTTTGTTCTTCTTCTTCATCTTCTCTGATCAATTCATCAACGTCGTAATCAAATTGGTTTGGGTCTTGATTAAAATCACCAACTACTCTTTTTTTCAAACCCGTTTTCCCATCAACAATGTATTTTTTCTGCAAAGTTTCTTCAGAATCCACATTTAAACTGAAATTCAATTTTTTCCGCTTATGACTTTCCCTCTGCTTGTTGTCAAAGTCTTTATTTTTTTTATTGTTCGAATATGTGGTTTTGATGTTATAAGTTCCAAGGTTTGAAAAATATGGCAAGGCAAGCCCGAATAAAACCAAGAAAAAGACAGCAATCAGGAAAATAATAAAATTCATGGTATATTAATTGTGGTTAATCGATAAGCTTAATTTTTTGTTTGTTTTTTTTGGTGTGTGTGGTGTCAATGTTTTTGAATTCTTATTGAGATAGCTCTTATCCTTTGATGAGCAATATTTCGCTGAACAATATTTCATCTTGCTTTTGAGAAACTATTTCGTGAAACGCTTTTTATTTATCACGTGTTTTTACACACTTATTTTGACCCACAGTCTTTTTTTTTTTGTGTTTTTTTTTTTTCGGTTTTCGTCTTTTCTCTTGATGTCATGATACACAAGTTCGGAAACCGGTTATAGGTTTGAAGATATAAATGAAAAGGATGGCTGTCATTCTCATATTTCAACGTTCAATTCAGCTCAACCTACAGTTTCTTTTCTTTTAAAAAAAATATCATAGAAAGAATAAAAAAGAAATAAGAACACCAGAACTTTTTTTCTTTTTATTTTTTTTGAAATCAAACGCTGCCTACACATTATGAAAAAGTCCATCACAAAAACACTGTCAAAATCAAGACCATCACTATTATCTAATCTACCATATTTACCCAAATGGCATTGTGCTCTTTATACTCTACCGAACATACTTGTGAACAAATCAAGCGTAGTGGAAGCACACCCAAATTCGGCAAGAAGATATTTCCAATCAACTTCCATTAAAAAAAACACTAATACCGGAGGCAGTGCATCTACCACTGGTCTTTCTGTTCCGGAAGAAATTTTGAAACTTACACAAGAACAATATCAAAAAGTGAGTGACATGTACTTGGAAAGTTTGCTGGACGAATTGGAAGCGATCAGCGAGGAGAATTACGATCTGATTCCAGAAGTGGAATTGAACCAGGGTGTACTAAATTTCGAAATAAAGGGGAAAGGCTCGTATGTGGTCAACAAACAGCCACCAAACAAGCAGATCTGGTTGAGCTCTCCGATCAGTGGACCAAACAGATTTGATTTTTATCAAAACAACTGGATATCCCTTAGAGACAACACCAATTTAACAAAAATCATCAACAAAGAGTTGCAAGAGGCTAGTAATGGCAAATACTCTTTGAGCATATGAAAAGCAATATCTTCTTTTACAGGGGGTTTTTTTTTATTTCGATGAGGTTGTTACTACTTGTATATATATTTATATGAATAAAAAATGTGACTTTTCACATTTTTTGTATTGATTTATAAATTGTTTTTGTGGAGGTTTTCTTGTTTACTTTTTTGCAAGATGACTTAAATTGCTACATTTTTCTCGGTATTACAATGCATTTTCACCGAACACGTCACAAAGTTCAGAAAAAAAAAAAATATAAAAGCATATTCGGCATGTTTTCAAAAAAGCATAGTCCGAGAATGATAAGATAAAGCATATTATAATGAAAGAAAATAAAAAAAAAAAAAAAAAAAAAAAAAAAAAGAGGGGGGGGGGGGGGGGGGGGGGGGTAAACATAAAGGAAATAACAAAGTACAAGGAACTCTTAGAGTGTGGCACTGTGTAAATCATGAAAACTAAGCAAAAACAAAAAAGGTTTTCCAAAAAAGCAGATAGAGATTTTGGTGTCATAGTGTCAATTATGTATTATGGAGATGTGTTTAAGCATGGGGGGAAAATTAAAAGATAGTATAATTAATATATATATATATATATATATAGATAGATAGATACTGATAAAGATTATTGAATATATAAATTGTTGTTGTTTCGAGGAGTCTAAAATACGGATATGCTCTTTATTTGACTGATGTATTTGTTGATCCTTAAAGATGAGAGTTTATATAGGGATTGGTGGATTTGAATCGAATATGGATTACACTGATTATCCAAATAAATGGTATTGTGTAGAAACTAACACACAATAGCATCCAACAACTAAAAAGAAAAATTACCAACAAAACCTCTTTCTCCAAATAATCGAAAAATACATCATCATGTCTGAAAAATCTTTCATCGTCACTTTAAAAGAATCCGCTGATCCAGAAAAATTCAAAGAGTCGGTCAACAAATTGGGTGGCTCAATCTCTCACGAGTTCAACTTGATTAAAGGTTTCACAGTTAAATTGCCTGAATCATTACACATTGACTCTTTGACCAAAAAACACGAGTCGGAGATTGCCACTGTTGAAGAAGACAGCAAAGTACACACTCAATAAACGTATCGAAGTTGGTTATCAATTTTTTCCTCTTCAAAATGTCAGGCTATAGTTTTCACTTATTTTGACTTAAGTAAGTATGGAAGTAAGTTCTTTTTTTTTTTTTTTTTTACTTTCAAATTTTAGATAAGAATGTTTTTAGTTTGTATATTCTGTTATTACATACACCAAACACCATTACACAAGCGATAGCAAGTTTATAAGCTAAACAATACACAAAAACCCAATAATTGCATCTTTTATGTAAGTGTTTTGTTATCAACACTCAAATAAGCCTTGAGCCTTGTCATTACTTTTGACCAGCAAGTCTAACGTCAAGTTACTTCCAATACAACACGTCAACAAATCTTGATTGCATCTTGATCACGTGCGAGTAGTTTTTACTTCATTGGTTAACTTTTTATTGTAGTTTATTCATATTTTAAGGGGGAGATCCCTTATCAGTATTTAGTAAACATATAGAGCTTCCAATGTCTAGACTTTGCACATAAATATGAAAATGGTTTTTTTTCCCACCTCACTCTTACAAATAAAAGAGAGATCCAAAACAACAAAGGAACAAATGACCACTCCTAACAACAACCCCAATTTTGCTCAAATTAAGTCATTGTACGAGGGGAGACTAAACCAGTTTATTGATGGTAATGGTCAGTATGCTCATTTAAATTTGCCCAAATTTTACGATATTTTCAGGAAAAGTGCATTGCGTGATATTATCAATGATGAAAAAGACGATGACGCGATAGTTGATGTTACTTACTACCAGGTTCCATACAACAAAGAAAATCCTGTTTCGCCAGAAAACAGACCAGCATGGAAAGATATTGTGGCAGCTGATCGGGATGGAAGTTTGAAATTTGCAAAAGTAAACGACAACCAGCCCTTTGGACCAAGTTGGACAACAACATGGTTCAAAGTGCATTTGCAATTTCCAACTTTTGCTCAACCTGGTGAAACGTGGGTTTTTGAGTTTGATTGTGAAAACGAAGGTTTGGTGATTGATGGCGAAACTCTTCTTCCAGTCACAGCATTTAGCGGGAAAGCTGAAAGAAGTGAATACTTGATCAAAATTCCTGATTTTGATTCAGACTCTTTAATGAAAAAAAACTACAAACATTTTTTCTATATCGAATGTGCCAATAATGAAATGTTTGGTTGTGGGTTTCCAGGACAAATTGATCCTCCAGACAACAACAAATATTTCCATTTGAAAAAATCAGATTTGGTTTTGCCCAACTGGGAAGCTAAAAAATTGGCTTACGATTTTTTGCAATGTCAAGATGCTGCAAAACAGTTGCCAGATGATAGTTTTGAAAAACATCTGTGCAGAAGAGTTTGTAATGAAGTCATGGACTTGTTTGATCCAAATGATCAATCCAGTATTGCACAGTGCAGAAAATTGATCAAAGACAGTTTGTTAGGTGATGTAGACGATTCAACGGTTTACAACAAAAAAAACCACTCGCAAGAGTATGTTCCTATTTTTGGTTTTGGAAATTGTCACATAGACACTGCTTGGTTATGGCCGTTTGCAGAAACAAAACGTAAAATTGCTAGATCATGGACATCCCAAGTGGCCATTATCGAACAATACCCTGAGTATCAGTTTGTTGCATCACAAGCACAACAATTCAAATGGTTGAAGCTTGAACACCCTGAGTTTTTCCATGAAAAATTGATACCAAAAATAAAAGAGGGAAGTTTCGTTCCAATTGGTGGTTCTTGGGTCGAAAACGATACAAACATGCCCTCTGGTGAAGGTTTGTCAAGACAGTTTTTTTTTGGCCAAAGATTTTTCATGAAGAATTTTAACATAAAATCAAAAATATACTGGCTACCAGACACGTTTGGTTATACCTCCACTTTACCTCAAATCATCAAATTATCCCAAATGGACTATTTCTTAACACAAAAACTTTCTTGGAACAACATCAACAAATTCCCATACAACACTTTTGAATGGCAAGGTATTGACGGTACACAAGTTTTGTGCCACATGCCACCTGCCGATACCTACACTTCGGACGCCTCCTTTGCTGACACCATGAAATCATCCAAAAATAACAAGTCTGGTGACGTGATTGGTGGGAATTTGTTGCTATACGGAATTGGAGATGGTGGTGGGGGTCCAACAACTGGAATGTTGGAAAAATTGAGAAGATTCAGGGGTTTGAACAATAAATTGGGGAGTGTGATACCAAAAGTTAGCCTTGGTAAACTAAACGGTGTTGAAGAATTTTTTGCAAACATCGAGTCTAAAAACAGGGGAAAAACTTTGCCAACTTGGATCGGTGAATTGTATTTGGAGTTCCACAGGGGAACATACACAACGCAAGCAATGTTGAAAAAACTGATGAGACTTTCAGAGGTTCAAATTTTAGAGCTGGAAAAACTCTGTTGTTGGTGGAGTTTTGAAAACCCAGATTTTAATTACCCACACGCAAAAATCAACGATTTTTGGGAAAAAGTGTTGTTATGTCAGTTCCATGATGTCTTGCCAGGCTCTTGCATTGGTATGGTTTATGATCATGAAGCAGTCCCTATGTTGAAAAAAGTTGTCAAAGATGTGGGAAAGCTAATGACTGAAGTCTTGCAACAAGCCAACGGAACTTACAAATTTAATGCAAAAACTTTGGATTTCACAAAAAAATGCTCGACGTTTGCTGCAGAAGATGATAGTAATATCACATTATGGAATGACGACTTGAAAATTTCCATTGATAAGCAAAAAGGTGTTATTGTTAGTATTCAAGATAATCAATATGAATTTTTGGATTTGAAGACGGGAAGAAACACGGTGGGTGCCAATCAGTTTGTGCTTTTTGACGATCAACCTTTGAACTGGCAAGCCTGGGATACAGAGTTGTATGACGTGAACAACTATCACTACATTAACAACGTGAAATCTATTGACATTATTGACGACAACTCGGTCAAAATCAGTTTTGCTATTGCTTCCGAAAAAGACATCGACCTTTTCACAACCATTTCCTTGGATAGCAAAATGATCAAAATAAAAACAGCCGTTAATAACTGGTACACGGGTAACAAATTTTTGAAAGTGGAGTTTCCAGTAAATGTTCACAACGACTACTGCTCATATGAAACCCAGTTTGGTATTACCAAAAGACCGACCCACTACAACACCTCCTGGGATATTGCAAAGTTTGAAGTGTGCCACCACAAGTTTGCAGACTATTCTGAGTACTCCAAAGGGGTTTCTATCATTAACGACTGCAAATACGGGTTTGCAACACATGGAAATTTGATGAGATTGTCTTTGCTTAGATCGCCTAAAAAACCAGACGCAAACGCTGATATGGGAAACCACGAAATGGAGTATGCTATTCTGCCTCATAAAGGGGGACTAAACATGCAAACCGTTCAAAAAGCTATTGCTTTTAACAACAAAAACACTTTTTGTTTACCACCAGATTTGGCGTCTCGTTTTGAAAAGTTTGTCACCTTGTCTCCATTGCACGGAAACCCACCTCCTTCTTCAACAGAAGCAAATGATAATTTGAACATTGTTATATCCTCAGTCAAAAGAGGTGAAGATGATTTCCCTGAATCAGAGTACAGTTTGCCTCACTTTGGTGACCTTGATTCTTCAAAAACTTTGGTTGTCAGGGTGTATGAACCTTTAGGGGGCGAGATCTGTGCTCAGCTAAATGTGAGTCAAGAGTTTAAAAAGGTTGATATGGTTGACAATTTAGAAGAGCCTTTACAAAAAGACATTACAACTTTGGACTCGCACAGCATTGCTGTTCATTTGAGGCCTTTCCAAATCAAGATCTTTAAATTTTACTTTTAAATGTTTTTAATAAATTATAATTATTTTTTTTTGTATAGCGAGCTTTCAAGGAAGCTTTCAAAAGTGAAGCTTTCAATTCTATTGTTAGTTTTTGGGTTAGTCCATTCTTTGTTTATTTTTCATTTTTTTTTTCCGTGCACGCTACAAATTAAAAACAAAAATTCGATAGTTGAAACATGTTGGCGTTTTCGAAAGAGCAATCTTTAATGCCTCTTTAAACTTGAGTAAAAAAAATAAACATAAAGACAGCATAGGTTTTCTCTGCTTAAAATGGACGACCCTAGGCTCAAGAAAAAGAAACACATTGCATATTTTGACAGATTTCTTGGCTTTGTTCCGGCAAGCCATCAAAGCATGGATATCAACAAACTAATCGTTATATATTACTCCCTTTGCGGACAGAGCATCCTGGGTGTAACAGAACTGTACCAAAAATATCCGCATGCTCAAAAATGTATTCGAGATATGTACTATGAGCGTGAGCAATTTGCAGGGTTTTTACCTTCGTCTTTGATGGATTTTGGAAACCCTACCAACTTTTCATTGCCAAACACTCTTTTTGGACTACTGTGCACATTGCTGTTGGAGGATCAGCACTTTTTGCAAAACATAAATAAGCGCAAAATTTTTGCTTTTGTCCAGTTGTGTCAGGACACTATCGAGGGCGGTTTCCGTTCGTACATTGATAAATGTGGTGTAGATCCTGTAGATATTAGGTACTCATATATGGCCGTATCAATACTGCACATATTGGGTTGCAGAACACAAGATGATTTCGCAAATATTATCAACACTGAGAAGTTGCTGGATTTCATTGAAAACAAGTGCTACTGCACGGGGACCGGTGGCTTCTCAAAGAGTCTGGAGCCACACGCTGGATATACAAGTTGTGTAGCAGGCATTTATCATTTTTTAGGCCGCCAATGTCCATTTAAAGACGAAACTACCAATTGGCTGGTTCATAGACAAGTTTGCAATACCATTGCTGTGGAACATCTTAACTTTGATATTAACGATCACGGTGGGATACAAGGAAGGGAAAACAAGTTTGCCGACACATGCTACGCATTTTGGTGTATTAATTCTATAAATTACTTTGGGGATGGAAATATCGAGTTTTTCGATATCCCACAAGTGGTTGAGTACTTATTAGAAAAGACACAAAACAAAGTTTTGGGTGGGTTTTCTAAAACAAATGAAGATGACAGTGACGTTTACCATTCCTTCTTGGGTGTTGCAACTTTGGGCCTGGTGTGTGGAACATTCAATGGATTTTTGAGTTTGCCCAAAAGTATATGCAAACAGATTGAGTAAACTTTTTTTTTTTAAGTTGATTGCTTTAACCACTGCAACCACTCTTTTTGCTATTTGTCAAGATTGTTTCTAATGTTTTGCACTTTAAAGCTTGAAAAGTTGTTGTTTTTTTTCTTTTTGTTCATGTTTACCTTGTTCATGTTTCCTTTGTTCATGTTTAATTTTTTCATGGCAAAAACTTCTTGATAAGCTCTTCGTATATTCCCCAAGCAATTCCAGCACTTAGTGATTTTCTGATCAAGCGCAAGGACAAACCATCAAATAAGTTGAAGATGCTTTCTTTTTGTATGATATTCTTTATTGTAATGATGGAGTTTTTGTTCACGTTAGGTTGCAGCTGGATTCTCGTTTTGATGGTATCAAAAGGGGCTGTTATTGTAGTTGCCAAGACGGCAGAAAATAATGCTGAGGTTGTATTTACAATAGTTGCAGTTGAGGTGACATATTTCCCTGTTTTGGGATCAGTCTGGATAAAATTTGATGGTAGAATGTACTTGGGGAAAAAAGACTTGTTCTTTTCATAAAACAAAACGTATAGTCCAGCATAAGGGGCGTCTCTTGCAACTGTTGGACCATATCCTTTTACAAAACCGCGCATGCCATGATTCCGGTATATATCCAGCACTGCTTCTTTAAGGGTTTTGTACCGGTAGAAAGTCGATTCGAATCTGACTTTGATCACCGTGATTGGCATGGTCAAATATCCGACAAATGCTCTTGTAAAAGCACCACTGAGTAAATTCTCTTTGGCCGACAAGTTGGGCAAATTACTGCTTCCATGACTGGCTATTGAGGTTCCTTGACCAGCCTGCTTGCTGTTTGCAATTTTAGAACGCACTACATTCAATGACGTTAAATACAGCGCACTCCCAACAGAAGTTCTCAAACATGAGGGCAAGGAACCCCTCCATAGCTCCAAGGGATGGTTGATGGAGTTCAAACACTTGCTGATAGTTGAGTTTCTTTCCTGTTGCAACCTTGTTTTCAACAAATCAAAGGGCTGTAGTGTCAAGGCAGAGGTCAAGCCTCCCACAAAGCCTCCTATCAGGTGAGGTGTAGTTTTGTCACTGGTATAGGGCATCTATTTAGAGTAGTGTTGTAATATGAGGCTATTTGAATTTATTTGCGTCGACTTTTTGAAACGGGGTTTTGGATAGGTGTGTGGTTGAATTTCAAGGTATGCTGAAGTGATAAAGGACATATATATCTGAACTTGCAAGCCATGCAGCTATGATATGCCAATGTAAATTACTGACATATTCTTTCTCTACGAGGCAGCCCTTTATGTAAAATTCCATTGTTGGGCTTCTTTGTGGAAAAAAAAAAATAAAATATTTGGCATATTTCTTCAAAGCACTACGTCACGTGTTTTTCAAACTTAATTTTCTAAAAGATGCCGCCAAAAGAATATCAAGACGGATCGGTAAAGTCCGTTTTGTAATGGGAAACTGTAACTACAATCTCGACAGATGGTTGAGAAGGAAACCTAAAGAAACAATTCAAAAGTCGAGCGCGCAAAACACATTGACACAGGGGCATACAAGCAACTGGACTGTTTCAGCTAAAAAAATAAAAGCACACACATATAAAACAAAATGAGCTATTGAAACCTCTTACTCCGATTGCTGTAAATCATGAATGACGTCAAGAAGGTCGACCGAAATAAAGCTTAGTGCGTGAGAGTTAATAGTGGAACCAAATGGATAGCAAACAGTCAGCACATTGCCAAAATCTATCCAGCGTGAGACAAATGTCATTTTGTTGCTTTCTGTTCCAACAGTCGAGGTTCTAATAATTACTGTTTCGGTCGGAGATATGTCAGGCAAGAATATTTTTTGTAAATCACAGTTAAGACCTTGGCCAGTGAACTTTGTATAGCTTTCTTTGATCGACCAAATTCTTGCAAACAACTTTCTTTTCTCCACTGCTGAAAATTGCGGATTTTGCAAAGAGTTGATTTCTTTGGGTGCCAATATGTCGTGAAAAATATCAAATCTGTCTCCTGTATGATCGTCAACGCTGGCAATATCGATCCCAACGTCTTGAAAGATGTCTCGGGTAATAAACATTGATGTGATCAGCTTTCCATTGGTCATACTGAACGTAACTTGCGGGTGATGATCGGTCAACACGGGTTTCCCATATTGACCTTTGGAAAATTTTATCTTGTTTCTGAGATCATCGTTACCAACGGCGCATCGAGAACCCCAGAGCTGCAACAATCTGTTGATCAGTGTGGTCACTTGATCTTCAAAATATCTTTTCTTTAGCACAGCATTGTTCAAAGGAAGCAGCCTCAGGCATTCCTCAAAAAAAAATGTGTCATTTTGCAGTTTATTGATGTATTTTTGGGCTTGCACTGTAACTACAACAGCGTGATTTTCATAAAGTTGATCGATAACCTCAGTTTTGCCCACCATTTAGTTGCGGTAGAAAACGAATTTCCTTTCCACTGGGCTTTGCTTTCAAAAGTTTGTTAAAGTGCTTCTTTGGAATGAGAAATTCGTAATTGAGTAAGTGGCTTTTCCAAAACTTTGAATTGTTGTTTGTATCCTCATCATCAAACATCCCGAATAGGTTTAGACAATCGGCTTTACAACAACGTCCGAAAAAAAAACACAAAAAAAAACCAAAAAACAACCTAAAAACAACCCCCCTACACCGACAAGTCTTTGCCTTAATCTGGCTGAAAGATCATCCAAATCTGAATGTCTTTATATAACGTTTGATGTATGTGATAACTTATTGGTTATGCGTATTTGTAGTTGTAAAAGAAGACAAAGTGCAACAACCGACAGACAAATATGAGTGACAACGTTTACCAGTCTGCTGTAGAGTTTTTGAGGGACGAAAGTATAAAAGACGCACCTTTGGATAAGAAGAAAGAGTTTTTGAAAAGCAAAGGCCTTAGTGAGGATCAAATCGGACAAGCACTACTGGAAAGTGCCCAACCCAATCACGGTTTGCCCAATGAATCTAACCAGTCTTCAAATGAAAATGTGGAAAAGCTTGGTCAAAACTCTTATTTATCTGAGAAGCCAAAATATGAATACTATGCCGTTCCACCTCCTTTGCCTCGCAGAGACTGGAAAGATTATCTTATAATGGCAACTTCTACAGCTGGTGTGCTTTATGGTTGCTATTCTTTGACCAAAAATCATATTATACCAAGAATTTTCCCAAAGGAACGCTCCCAACTTGATCAGGATAAAAAAGATATCGACTCAAAGTTTTCGAAGCTTGATGAAACATTGGAAAAATTAGAATCACAAGAACAAGCGTTGAAAGAAAAAGAAGAAGAAAAAATCAAACAATTGGAGGATACTTTGAAGAGCTTGACAGAAACTCTTGAAGAAACCGAGTCATCAAAAAGGAAAATGGATACTGAGTTTAGATTGATGAAAGCTGAGCTTTTATCGTTGCAGAACACAATCGACAAGTTTTTTTTGGACAGCGCCAAAATGAACGACATGGACAACATTGCTAAGGAAATCAACTCGTTGAAGCTGCTTATGGAAAAATCTGCATCTTTGCCTGATTCCACAATTATGACTCCTGCTGACAATCATACCCCGGTTATTGATGCAAATAACATAGCAAACACGCCGAATCAAGAACGCAAGAATAAAATTGCATCACCTTCCTCTGTTCCCTCCGCTTCGGACATTTTGAGCAAAATGAATTTGAAACCTAAAGGCAGCACACCGGTTACTAAACCTTTATTGAATCCGGTTGATCATGAAACCAAAGAAGAAACACCAGCTTGGCTTAATGCTAGAACTGAAAACGAATCCAACAAAAGCAAAATTGAGATTCCTGAATGGCAAAAGAATTTGACTTCCGCCAGTAACAACAGTGCCTGATTTGCTAATTTATGCTTGCTGTTTTTTTTTTTTTTTTTTTTCTCTGTTTAATTTTCTTTTTGTATTTTACACTCTTTATAATTAGATCAATACAAAGTATCTTGCATTGCAATATCATGATTGCTTCAACTTTTCTTACCTTCGGCAAGTAGTTTCCAAGCACGCGAACAAAACTGGTGCCAGCCAAAAAAAAAAAAAAAAAAAAAAAAAAAAAAAAAAAAAAAAAAAATACCAAAAAGAAAAAAATAAGCGGGAGTGAAAATTAACATCTAAGCTCTAACCATTTGTTTCTTTTCTCATATGTTTGATAGATGAATTACAGCCATTGTGTGGACTTGCTTAGTACGGATCACTGAAATTGATTTTTCTTGAAAGAAACAAGCCTCAGACCAACACAGGAGTTATACGCAGTTTTGAAAAATACCCCTGCCCTGCCCCCCTTTACGTTGAATGGATACTGCTAGCATCTTTGACCAGTTTCGGAATTTAATAATCAATTCTGTTGAAAACCAATGTTCACCAAATCAGTATTTTATCTTTTACAACGAGTTTTTTAATGAGAAGTTTGGAATTGCATTGAAAAAAACAGAGCCAACTCTTTCTGCATCAACTGGCGACACGAATTTAATCACTGATATCAAAAATGAATCTTTTCCTGAAGATGCCATTGACTCGATAAAAGCCGCCACCCCTCCTCCAATAGATGATGAGCAGAAAAAGAAAATATATGAAATCTTGTCCAGTTGTTTTATTCAAACTTTGCGAGAGCTGAGTACGAGATCTGAGCATTTTGTCACAGTTACCAATTACTTGGTCCAAGTCTGTTTTACCGATTACAACTCTTCCTTTGTCAACAATATCACGGAGAAAATTTACGACCTTGGAAAAGAGAATGAGGCTATTGTCATCTACTTTTTCACAAAAGCCACAAATTATTTCAAATCGTTGAGTGACCAGCTTATTATTGATGACTTTTTGGTCAACGACGTCCCAGCATTCTTACTCCCAAATTTGGTGGGTAACTATGGGGAGATGAAATCCCGGCAGTTGTTTGTGTCTTTAGCAAAACTACTAATTAGTATGTTGTCCAAGTGTGAGCTGAAAGAAGGAAACAAATTTCAGTTTAAAGATCAGAGTTTGTATGAAAAAGTAATGAACTTTTGTGAGTCACTTTCAGAAACATCGCTTATGCTTTCCAAAAATCTTTACAATTTGATCGAATCCAAATTTGAGATTGCAGAATGGAAAAAAACCCACATGCATGCCGACAAGTCGCCTTTCGCTATCCCAGTTGAAACACCATCCATAACTTCTCCACTTCCGTCTGCTTTGCCTGGTACTCTTACTTCTTCAAAACAGGGGTCAATTTTGCAGCAATCTTCAAGCAACAAGCATTTTTACGACGTCAAACTAATCCGTTATTACAAAAACATGTGGCTTAACAACAAAATTCAGCACTGCACTACTGATGAAATAGATTTTTTTCCAAAATATCAAGGTATTGAAATGGCTTTGAATTCCAATAACCCTATTCTGCCTTTTGAGTCTGCAATCGTTGATTTCATTGACACCTCTTTTACGTGTTTTGCTCAATTCTTAAACAACAAAAAATATCACCAAGCACTAAACTCAAATTTCACTTTGCTGGAAAAAAAATGGTACTTGTTTATTGTGAAGCGAGTTCCCTTACTCGTTGAGAAATATTGTGGTGTAAACAGATCATACTTAGCGGTGAAGGCTGTTCAAGACTTGGATGACAAAATTATCAAAGTCTTTAGAAACTATTATGCAACTGGTAGATCCAATTCTGCAGATAATGACAGCACCGACTTGTTTGATAATTTTGACTCACCTTCGCAGCCTGAGCTTGACATTAGGCACGATTTTTTGAAGAGTCTATGTATGATGAAATTGCAAAACCCATCCGTTCTCAACAAAGTGTTTTCTAATGGTGATGAAATGATTGACACGAACACAATCACTGATCACGATTTAGTCCTTGTAAAAAACAAGCAAAACAACTTTGAAACGATACACAATTTGAAGGAGTATCTTGAAAACAGTTTTGACTCTTTTGACTTTGAGTCTCTTTGCTTTCATGATACCTGCATCTCAGACAAGTCTGAGTCTTTTGACATTATTTATATGTTTCAAAATTTTGAAAGTATTTCTCCAAACTCTCAACTCATAATAGCTGAAACTTTGGTCAATATTATGGAGACGGCTGTTGAAAAATTTGATTACAAACTTGTTGCAAAAGTCTGTGCTTTACTCTCTTTCAATTTGGGAAACAGTTTGCCAGGAATCTTTGCCTTGGTGAACCCAAATCGCTTAGTCATTCCATTGATCAAGTTTTTAGATGACGCTTGGGACGAGCACAAGGAACAAGTGTTTAGCACAGGCACCGAAAACGAAAACGATTCCGATGTTGAATCTTTTAACGACTACATTTATTTTGGGTTTGCCTTGGTATTTTTGATTTATTTGCAAGAACAGTACAAAGTGGACGTGATTCAGACTTTGGTAAAAATTACTGATGTAAAAAAACTTGAAACATCTTTTTTGCTGCAATATATGCAAACCTACAAAATATCATCTAAAGAATTGAAGCTGCCATCAACAAAAGAACCATACAAAGTAGCTAAATTGTTACAAGACTGGACGAACAGTTTGTTTGTTGAAAACTCCATATCTGACGAATTGATCAAAAACGCTGATATCAAGGATTTAGCAGTCTTAGTTCCTTTTATGTTTGATCAGGTAATCTCTATTTTTCAAAGTCTTGTAACAACATCCATACAGCAACAACCACAAAACAAAAATGAGTTTAACGCAGCACTAGCAAATTTCAACACAATTGTTGTCAACTCCGTTGAATATTTTTCGCAGCCTTTTATGATGATAGGGTTGGTCAAAATTGTATTCACTTTAGAATCAACAATCAAAACCTTGCAATCGATTTGCATTTCACAAGACGAGAGTCTACTTGACACATTTTTGAACATTTTGACGCCATTGTTCAATGAATCAGGCATTCTGAGCTCCGAGTCTAAAGTCTTGCAATTTATTTTATATCGTGTGACTGGACCAAGATTATTGCTAACAATGAAAAACTTGAAGAATTTGAAAGCAAAAGAAATCACCGAGAACTCGGCAACAGTGAATGCAAAACTGGATTATCTGATTTCGAGATTGGGTAGAATCTGTGAAGCGGCAAACATGTACGATCTCAATCCAAGCATTTTGGAAATAGATCCAAATGAACCGTCGCCATTTGAGAACCAAGATTTGTCTCCAAAATCCTCGGGCAGTTCAACTCATACGCCTGTGTACTTTGATTTTGAAATCACTTCAGATGCTCCCATGAACAAAATCATGAACAAGCAGTGTAACAGTTTTTGGAATTTACATAGCAGCACCTTTTACAATTATGATTATTTGCAAAAAATCATCCAGATTGTGGGTCCTGACAAGTTTTTTAGTGACATTTATCGAAGCTTGGTGTTCAAGGTTGAAACGAACGGCATACCAACAGCAGGAAATACGTTGAAAAAGGGAGAGAAGCCTGGAGATGATGTTGATGTTGCTATGCCATATCTAATATACTTTTCCATTCTTTTAGATTTTAACGATAACAATGAGAGATTGCAAATTCTTCAGTTTTTGGAGTCACCATTGAGTTCAAGTTTTGTGGAAAGCCTGGAGTCGGAGAGTACAGATGCAGCAACAACTAACAAGACGAAAACTGAACCTGATACAGCAAAGGCGTCGGAAGAAACGGCCAACGACAATGACTTTGACATGTTGTTTGGTGAGGACAGCACAGACAACATAGATGATGTGCTGATGAGCGATTCCTCTACAAAAAATGAAGGAACTAATTTAACCAATTGCGGCGCAGCTGAGAAAATTGCAAAGTTTTCATTTTTAAAGAAAAACACGTTTGCCTATCTGTTTTACCAATACTATAGAAACAAAGCTTATCCTTTTGAATCATTTGCAAAATTTTACCAAAAATATTTAGATTTGCTGAAAAGGTCTATAATCTAAACACCTTCATTTGTACAATTTTTTTCAAAATTACAATTTTATACAACTCTACAAACATTAAAGTTTTTTTTTGATGCTGTTCTGGCAAATATATCGAGTGTCATCAAATAAAATACCTCAATCGCTATTGCTTGTGATGAGTGCAAAAAAGATAAATTTTTTGGTAATTTTGGTATTAGCTACTCTCATGTATTGGTTGAGGAATTTGTTTTTCACCAGCATTTGCAACTTGTACTGCATCTTGAATTTTTTTATTTTTTTTCTTCCCTTCCATAACAACTTTTTGAACCTGTTCTTTTTTAATGGCCGTATCTCTCATTCTTTCTTCAATAGTATCACGGCAAAGTAATCTGTAAACCGTAACCTGTTTTTTCTGGCCTAGTCTATGGGCTCTGTCCATAGCTTGCGAATCGATGGTAGGGTTCCAATCGGAATCGTAAAAAATAACAGTATCTGCTGCAGTCAAGTTGATACCCAACCCACCTGCCCTGGTGGACAAAAGAAAAACAAAAATTTCTGGTTTTGTTTGCCAGTCATGCACCAAGTCTCTTCTGTCTTCTAGCTTTGATGAACCATCTAAACGAATGTGCTTGTATTGTCTGTAGGTCAAGTAGTCTTCCATCAAATCCATCATTTTGGTCATTTGGAAATACACCAACACCCTATGGTCTTCTTCTTTTAATTTCACCAACAATTGATCCAATTTTTTCAATTTGGCAGAGTCCGTAATAAATCTATCCATTGAGGGCATTGAGATGTGTCTTGTCGAGAAATTTCTATTCAAAGGTTCAGGCCACATTTCCGATTTTGGAAGCTCTTCAATTTTGACGTTTTTATTCACCACCAAATCATTTTGAATGCTTGCAGGTATGGTTGAGAGTGCTTGCGTAAGTTTATCATCAAATAAAACGTTGTCCAAGGTGTTTGCCAAAGATTTGGTGTTGAAAACATTTGGAACAATTGGTGGTGCAGCAGCTACAACACTGAATGCAGGTTTCAAATTATTTGTGTAGTGCTCATTGTAGTAACTTTTACGAACATTCAACAAGTTCCCAACAATACTGTCTGGTTCAATGTTCTGTGCATAGCTCAACATATCATTTTTCGTCGGCACTAAAAGATTGCTAGTGTTTTTTGAAAATTCTTGTTTTTGCAAACCAGATAAAAATTCAACTCTAGCGACAACTTCTTTTGGATTTTTAAATAAACTCAAAACTCTCTGCAAGAGCTGTGCTTGACTCATTTTTTTCAATTCATTAGGGTTTTCAAAACCTGACAAAAGACACAAAAAGCTCCAGTATTTCACATTTTCAAAAGTAGAGTTGAAGATGTTAAATTTTTCTTGCAGAATATGGTCTTTGATGTCAATGTGATTATTTTCAAAGTTTGGTAAAATCATCTCGTCGTATATTAATCTTGGAACATTCACCGATATAATGTTTTTGGACGAGTACATCAAGTCCAAATTATCTTTGTCGTTAAGAAAAGAGTTTAAATTACCAAAAGTCCCAAACAAAAAGGGCGAGTTGACATCTGCTCTTTCAAACAAATCAGGATGATTACAAACTTTTCTGAATTCCATTACAGCATTTATCAATTTAGTGTCACTAGTCGAACTGCTGCCACCGTTTTTTGATCCATTGCTGGTGTTGTTGTTTTCTTCATCAGCAATAGCGGCACCGCCAATAGCTGCTCTTTCAATTTCTTCGTAGTTGCTGCTCATCTTTGATCTTAAAGAGTTGTAAAGTTTCTTTTGTCTTTGGGTCAAATCACACATCACATCGATCTCAATTTTGTCACCTAGCTCAGATTGCACATTCTTTTTGATTCTTCTTAACATGAATGGTTTTAAAATATCATGCAATCTGTTCAAATGATCGGTATTCATCCCGTTCATGTTCCCGTCTTTGGAATCTTTGTTAAACCAGGTGTTGAAATCATCGATGCTGTTGAAATAATCTGGCATAATGAAATGCAACAAAGCCCACAATTCTTCCATGTTGTTTTGAATTGGAGTACCTGTTAATAACAATCTGTTTCTACAATGGAAACTCAACAAGGTTTTCCATCTTTGCGACTGAGCCGATTTGATAGCTTGGGCTTCATCCAAAATCATATATTGCCATTTCATTTTTTGCAAGTATGCTGCATCTGAAACAATCATTTGATAGGAGGTAACCATAATATGGAACGGAGAGTCTTTATTGTATCTTAGATGTTTTCTGTCCCAAAACCTTCTCAAAATCTTTCTGTCGTTTGCGTTCCCCCAGTATGGTAAAATCTTAAAATCTGGCACAAACTTGGAAATTTCTTGGACCCAATTGTGCAATGTGGAAGCAGGTGTCACAACAATAAAGGGTCCCCAAATGTTGTGATTTTCCGCCAAGTTTGCAAGCATGGAAATGCTTTGAACAGTTTTACCCAACCCCATTTCATCGGCTAAAATCCCATTCATACCCATTGAGTAAATAGAATTCAACCAACGTAAACCGTTTAATTGATATTCTTTTAGCGTGCAAGCCAGAATTTTTGGTTGTTCCAAAGTGGAGTCTCCCAAAGTGGATGGGTTTTGGAAATTCAATTCGTCTTGCGCGTCTTCGTTGTAGTCGTATGTTTGAACAGATCTTTGTTGTTTTTTCAAAATGTTTGATGCATTTTCCATAGCTCTTTTGTCAAGCATTTCTTGGTTTTCGTTGTCAAAATCAATTTCGTGCAGTTGAGTTTCTGCTTGAATTTCACCAGTTAGATCCAATTCGATATTTGGTCTTTCCTCATCTCCGTCGTGGGGTGTGTTTGCTAATTCAGTCAAGTTTGTAGCACTGTTATGGGCCTTCTCGTGTTCACTTGTTTTAACTTTTTTAGCAATAAAGTGGGAAACCATTTCTGATTTCGTTAACAAAAACTCCAACTGTTTTGCCTGTCTTTGTTTTTCCTTTTCTTCTTCCTCTTTTTTGGCTCTTTCCAATAGTTCTTTTTCTCTTTTCTTCTTCAATTCCTTTTCATCTCTTTCGTTTCTTTTCCAGTAGGATGACATTTCTCTGATCCCTCTTCTTGCTCTGACTTGAACGTCTCTCATTTGTCTCATGTTTTTCATTTGCCATTTTTTGGCCTCTCTTGCCACTAGTGAAGCAGTTTTTCTTGTGTTTTGCATTCTAACCTGTTGCATACTTTGTAATGTTTTTGAATATTTGTTGGAGTCCTTTCTTGCCAAATCTTTCCAAATTGCAAAAAAAGTATTGTCGTAGTGTCTTTGAATAGCTCTTGCTTCTCTTGCATTCATTTTCAAACCATATCTTGGTAAATTTTCTGTATCAAAATGGTTATTTGTTGTATCTAATGGAGGAATTTCTATATTGGTTTGTTCTTCGTTTAGATCTTCGTCTTCATCTTCAAGATCATCTGGACCTTGATCTTCAGTGTTGTCATCAGCAGTTGATTTCCCTTTTTTGCCTTTTTTCCCATTGGTTGATTGAAGATCTTGTTTGTCTTGTTGTTGCAATTGTAATTCATCCTTGTCTTTATTGGTTTTTTTGGATTGTTTCCCCTGTTTTGATTTTTGAGAAGCTTTTGTTGCAGCTGCTGTTTTGGCAGCTTCCGCAGCTGCAAGAGCAGCAGCAGCAGCTTTCTCTTCTTTTTTCTTGGTTTGTTCCTTTTCTCTAATGTGTCTTTTGTACATTTTCATATGGTGTTGTTTCAAAGTGATTTTGATTTCCACTTTTTTCGTTGATTCATCAAAATCAGAAACAACACATTGGGTAAAACGTCTTTTCCGTTCTTCGCTTGCTTTCTTTTGTTGTTTGGAAACCATTCTTTTGATAACGCTTCTGTTCTTTTCTTCTTGAGTGACTGCAACCCTTCCGCTTCTTCTCAAGGGTTGGCCATTTACAGTTTGTGTTTCATCATCTTCTTGTTCTTCTTCTCCTTCTTCTCCTTCTTCATCGTTTTCTTCGCGTTCGTCTTTGTCCAAATATCCATTATTATTCAAGGTGTCCTCATGGCTATTAGATTTGCCTTTTTTGCCTTTACCATAAAAGTATTTAGACAAATTATGTATATCTGGGGTTTGCCTTGATTCATTTTTGATATCACCATCAACATCACTATCATAACTTGAATGAATATTTGAATTCACATTACCATTGGAAGACAATTTTTTCGATTTGGAGAAATTTATTAGAGAAGCAGTGGAATCGTTGAGTTTTTTCCTTTTCAGTAGATTACTAACATTGGTTTTATTCGATAATGAGTCACTGATTTCGTTGCCATTCAAACGTTTATTATTTTTCAAAGACTTTTTATTTTTTTTCGGTTTTATCAGCAACTCCTTGCCATTCAAGGTTGTTGTTGGTATTAGTTTGTTTTTAGTTTTCTGTGTGATTTGCAAACTCCGTTCATCTCCACTATTGCTTTCATTTTCCATCATCAAGCTATTTTCGTCCTCCTCGTCGTCGTCTTCTCCTTCTTCTTCTTCTTCTTCATTTTCACCATCTTCTTCATCTTCTTCGTTTTCAACACTTTGTTCACGCATTGCTTTCCTTTTTCTATTGGTACTTTGTTCCAACTCCCATTTTTCTCGTTCTTTCAATGCCTTTTTAACCTGTGGCAAATGTTTTGAAATCATATCATCACATGCTTTTTCAAGTACCCCTTGTTTTCTGTTCAAATATTGTTGATACATTCCCCACTCTTTATTTACATAATCCATATTATCACACAAGTTATCCAAACCTTTATGAGAATTGGTGGCTAATAAATCCACAGAATTATCGCGATCTTTGACATTATTCACTTTAGTCTTATCACCCTTGTGTAGTTGCAAACTATTATCAACAATATCTGGTTTGATGTTGTTTTTACCACTAGTTTTAGTACCAGTCGTAGCAGAAATAGAAGAAGATTCAAAAATGTCTTCATTCACAGTATCATTTTCCTCCAATATATCTTTTATTTGGTTGTTCCAAATAGTAATCAGTTCTAATTCTTGCAAATTCAAAAAATTCCAATCCTGCAACACAGACTCGTTGTAATCCATTTTTTGCAAACATTTAAGATGTTTTTGGAAACTGGTGATATCAGAGTATGTTTTATTCTGGGTTTCTTTGTGAGGAATTGCATGGTTGATAGGCACCCGTGTGTTGATGTCCTTCTTATTCAGGCTTTGATCATTGATATGACCACTGCCATTGATCATCATACTATTGTTTCCGTTTTCGGTGATTTCAAGTTGGTAACTTCTTGGCTCCATGACAATTTCACCACTGGGATCTGTAGTCACAACTTCTTGATTAAGGATATCCTTCAATGACATATCAATCTCTTTTCCCTCTTGGGTTTTTTCTTCTCAAAATAAAAAAAAAAAAAAAAGAAAAATTCTTTAATAATTCAAGTATATTAAGATCTGATATACACTATTATCAAATGTCTCTCAATATTATTGCTCAACGCCTGTGTTTCCACTTTTTCTTGATTGATGTCTTCTTTCCCTATTTCTGTTTTGCTATACTTACACTTGTAATCAGTAAAAAATATATATATCGTATATATATATATTTATGTATATATGCATATAAAGACACACACACACACACAGCCTCCAACCTTGCAAGATATTACGAAAAACATTTGTTACACATTACACATAATCAGTTCTACAACTAAACCCCATTTCCACTTTTAAAACCACATTGCTAATAGTCGTGATAATGATAAAACACGGTGTAATATATACCCTCAAGCACTCAAGATATGATACTGATTGATCTTAATTCTTTTGAAAACTTTTTCCAGGTTTTCTTTTTCTGTTTTTTTTTTTTTTTTTTTTTTTTTTTTTTTTTTT
>ERZ794936.247-NODE-247-length-29840-cov-6.739533_pt1 | contig 29840 bp, 16 predicted proteins | sample MGYA00511083_ERZ794936 | MGnify/ENA primary metagenome ERZ794936 (study PRJEB30137, sample SAMN04331409) | food metagenome | isolation source: Y2 must sample point D1 replicate A | place: Australia: South Australia | collected 2014 ... | reverse complement strand
GTTATAGAGAAACCCTAAGGGCTTGTGAGGATGGAAATTGAAGTACAATGTGATCAAGACTAGAGCTTTGGCCAAGCAATCCGAGGGCAGCTCGATGCCTTTCTATCACGTACGTATCTTTGTTGAAAAAGAACAACCTTTACAGCATTTGTATCTGCTTGTGTATCGTGACAATTACGAATTGTATGCAACAAGTGTCTATGGGCACAGCGCGTGATGGACTGCATCCCTGGGAGACTTTTCGGACCAGCTTGTCTCCGCGCCCGAAAGCCAGCAACCAATACCCACCACCGCGCTGCACTATGCACATAATATGCGGCAAATAAATTCGTACGGTGATGCAGCGTACCAACTGTCTCCGGCTTCTGACCACAAGTACCTCCCCCCGCAGGTGCAGGCTAATGCGCAGTCCAGTGCCTTTATTGTTCACGGAAATCGAGTGTAGACCCCGATCCAACGAAGGTGAATAGTGCACGGATGTTCTGGGTAAGTAAGTTGATACTTATTCTCTGGTTTTGGCTCAATGATTATGTTACGCAAGGCGTAGAATCAAATTCAATAGGCAAAAGTTCTAGAGGTACCAAACAGGGAGTTGCAGCATGTCGAAATTGTAATTTTGTCTGATCAATCCCGTCGAGCTCACTCAAGACACTTCGTAGCTTTCGCAGCCCCTGCAGTATTAGCAGGAATCATGTCACTTGTAAAAGGGGCGTAGTATGAGGAACAGACGGCAGTTCAATCATGTTTGATTTAATGTGCAACTCAACATCCGATAGCAACAGTGATTAGATCCCGGCGAAAACGCTTCGGTCGTGTTTCCTGCATCAGACTCGGCGTATTTTGCAGTCACAGTGAGCTTTCTAATTTCGGGCATCAAGTTTGGCGCTTGGCTTTTTATCACCTCATCTTCGATCATAACTATAATTATACGCTACAATAATGTCTTCGCGGACTTCCTGCTAGTCGTTTGCAACAAACCGCACTAAAGTTACGACATTGTCAAAGCAGCCATGCACAAGAAGTCGGCCTTGGCCAGCATACCATTACAAGCCATTTGTGCGCCGCGTCAAGAATACTCACTTGAAGTTTCTAATCCACTTCCAACAAAGTCTTCAGTGTCTGTTTAGTGCTACCAACTATATGGGGTGACCTGAGACGCAAGACTTTGACAGAGAGGTGAGGTCGTGAGCTAGGCTCGTGTAGAGTACCTAAGATAAAGACCAATGTAGCATCTCTTGCGCGTTTACTCAGACAAAAAATAAGACGCTATCTCGCGGCATAAAAGCGCACTTTGACTGCTTGCACCCATATAGGCCCATTGATTCTGATCACCTCTGAGGAATATCCTCAATTAAAGACAATGTAGTCGGCCGTACTCAATTTGGATGTCTGAGCACCGTTGGACCCCCTTCGAATATTCAAAAGCTCTCGTGCCGTCCGTTCCGAGAAATTTATTCGCAATGATCGACCAACTTCCTGCGCCCAAAATCAAAGAACTCTACTACACTGGAGATGAATTATGGATCTAGCGCATGGGTTGATGATTGAGTTTTTGCCCATAAAGTGGGCGCTAATGTCAATGTTTCGGTCTCAAGGCCTGGCAAGTGAGCGCGGCAAATGAGACCCTGGATGTTGTGAATTTGATGCCTCTCTGGGGCCTGAAGCTATTGAAAAAGGGATCATGTAGAGGTTATGTTCCGCGCAACAAGGAGTGCATGCTAAAGACAGCGATTCAGCACAATATCATGTAGAAAAGACCTCAAAACGCCTCTCAATAACAAAAGTAGATGTGTAGTAAAGCCAGATCACCTTTATGCAGGTCGCACTGTGACCAACTCGTGATCTCACACATCCTGCGCGAAATATGAATATAGTCACGTGACTAGTTTTCATCCACCGTGTTAATCTCAAAAAAAACATCGACGTCGGCCACTTTGAGAGGACATATACTAACGATTTGTACATGTCATCATGTCTGTATCAGGTTATACTTTGATTCATGAGCCCGATATCACGGCAAAAAAGACCGTTAGTGAATTGAGGTCTCTTTTGGAAAAGTCCAAAGATGACGTCAAAATCTCGACAATGAAACAAATTATCGTTTCGGTACTCAATGGGGACGCTATGCCCGAGTTATTGATGCACATCATTCGGTTCGTCATGCCATCGAAAAATAAGGAGTTGAAAAAGCTCTTGTATTTTTACTGGGAAGTTTGTCCCAAACATGACGAGGATGGCAAAATGAGACATGAGATGATTCTTGTGTGCAACGCGATACAGCACGACTTGCAGCACCCCAACGAGTATGTAAGAGGAAACACCTTGCGTTTCTTGTGCAAGTTGAAGGAACCTGAACTCTTGGAGACATTGGTGCCTAATGTGCGTCAATGCTTGCTTCATCGCCACGCTTACGTGAGAAAGAATGCTGTATTTGCTCTCTACTCGATTTACAATGTGTCAGATCATTTGGTACCTGATGCCGCCGCTTTGATTCTCGGTTTCTTGAACGAAGAATTCGACTCAGTTTGCAAGAGAAATGCTTTTGTGTGCTTGGGAGAATTAGAGAGAGACGCGGCATTACAATACATTCAAGATAATGTTTTTTCCATCGAAACATTGGACCCCCTTTTACAATTGGCTTTTGTGGAGTTCATCCGGAAAGACGCCAGAACAGGCTCTGCTTTGAAGCTGCAATACACCACCCTTATGACGGCTATTCTCGAAACATCCTCTGATGTCGTGGCTTACGAAGCCGCCATCACGTTGACGGTATTATCCACCTCGTCCCAATCCGTAGTTTTGGCTGGTACAAAGTTTGTCGAGTTGGCCACAAAAGAAGCTGACAATAATGTGAAAATCATCACATTAGATCGCATTAGTGAATTGAACAAGATTCACCCTGGGCTCTTGCAGGGGTTATCGTTGGATATTTTGGGGGTGTTGTCAACGCAAGACATTGATGTTCGGCGCAAAGCGCTTGAGGTCACCCTTTCCTTAATCAGCAGCAGGAATGTCGAAGACGTGGTGAAGCTTTTGAAGAGCGAATTGCAAAGATCTTCGTCTTCCACTGATGACAAGAGCTCGGAATACAGGCAATTGTTGGTAAACGCTATACATCAGCTCGCGATCAACTTCGGAGAGGTTGCCACAAATGTGATTGACTTGTTGTTGGAGTCCATAGGGGACCTTTCTACGGCCGCAGCCTCCGATGTTGTAACTTTTGTGAAGGAGGTGGCCGAAAAATTTCCTGATTCGAGAAGTCTTATTGTTCAAAAGTTAGTCAAAAGCTTGTCAAGCGTAAAGTCTGGAAAGGTTTATCGAGGCGCTTTATGGATATTAGGTGAGTATTCCGAGGATGAGTCAACAGTGAAAGAAACTTGGAAGTTTTTGAGGTACAACCTCGGGGAGATGCCGATCTTGTCGGTCGATTCAGAAAGTCCTAATGAAAAACACGCTGCAAATTTGAATGAAGCCGAAGACACCGGTCCCATTAGTGTCAATGTCAGCAAGAGAGGGCCAACCATTTTGCCTGATGGAACTTACGCAACTGAAAACGCTTTAACCGCAACTATATTGCCCGTGGAGGATGAAGATGAGCATCAAATGAGAAAGCTAATTGTGGCGGGTGATTTTTACTTAGCGTCGGTACTCTCGTCGACTTTGGTGAAGCTTATCTTGAGATTGAGGAGTCTTCGCACTACTGAGAAGCATTTGAACGCATTGAAAGCTGAAGCTTTGTTGATCATGGTTTCGGTATTAAGACTTGGAGAGACAACATCCTCACCCAAAAAGATTGACGAGGATTCAGCAGACAGGATTTGGTCTTGTATTAAGTTCTTGACTGATTCAGAAGATAGCGGTATCATCTCAAAAGGTTTTTTGGAAGACACAAGAGATGCCTTTAAAGCCCAAATTGAGAATGAGCAGATGAGCAAGTCGAAAGAGGAAGCAAAAGATTTGCACAGCTCTGCAGCTCAGATCGATGATGCTATCTCTTTCAGACAATTCGAGAAGCACGATGGCACGCAAGTTCTCAATGACGAAGAGAGTCTAGTCATGTCTGGATCGTCCAAGGTTGAAGAAAAATTGTCTTCCAAACTCACCAAGATATTACAATTGACTGGCTTTTCCGACCCAATCTATGCGGAAGCTTTGGTGAAGGTGCATCAATTCGATGTCACTTTGGATGTCTTGTTAGTGAATCAAACAACGGCTACCATGCGGAACCTATCAGTGGAGTTTGCTACTCTAGGCGATCTCAAAGTTGTTGACCGGCCGTCGCCTGCGAACATAGGGCCTCATGGATTCCACAAAGTTTCAGTTACGGTTAAAGTGACCTCTGCCGATACTGGAGTGATTTTTGGCAATATCGTCTACGATGGAAGACATTCTGACGAGTCAACCATCGTCATCCTAAATGATGTACATGTTGATATCATGGACTATATCAAGCCAGCATCATGCTCGGAAAGTGTGTTCCGTAAAATGTGGAATGAATTTGAATGGGAAAATAAGATCACCATCAAGTCTCAAATGGAGTCTCTCAAGGAATACTTAAAGGAGTTGATGAATGGCACAAACATGACTTGTTTGACACCAGGTGCTGTTATCGGGGAGGAATGCCACTTTTTGGCCGCCAACTTGTATTCCCGCTCGTCTTTTGGCGAAGATGCTTTGGCGAACTTGTGTATCGAAAAGCAAACAAACGGTCCTATCATCGGACATGTGAGAATAAGATCAAAAGGCCAGGGGTTGGCGTTATCGCTAGGAGATCGTGTGGCTTCAATTTCACGCAAGTCCAAGGTGAACGAATTGAGCCGAGTTTAGAAGCTGGTCAAGCTATTTTGTTGATGAATATTCGTGTATAAGGAGAGTTGCTATAGCTGATTAGTCCCCTCGCCTTTCGCATGATTCTTGAAGCCCTCGGGATTGAAGGTTTCTGGAGATAAAGGTCATTACATCCTCTTCGTCTACCTCGCCCTTTTCATCTTTACTTTTCTTGTCTGGGTTTAAGAAGTCGCCGTCGTGTATGGTAATAAACGGTGTGATTTCGATAACATCATCATTGTAGTAGCGCTTGTACGTGAAGTTGCTGAGAAACAGCGCTAGACTTTTGAAAAGAGAGACAAAATCACTGCAAAGTTTTACCAAGTGCAAATTGCTATTCCTCCCGTAAACGCTAGCGTCGACTGACTTCACGGATTCGCCTTTCAACAAATGCCATATTGATTCATGTTTCCCTTCAATCAAAACACTAAGACTATAATTTTGTGACTTGAGGGTATAGGGTTCGTTTCTGAAGAGATTGTTTGTTTCAGCACAAACCAAGTATGCTATGAAAAGAGCACATCGTAAGACGTTGTTAAACGAGCCATAAAGTGTGACTATTCTGTCCACACTCGAGTGGGCTGCATCGCTGAAACTCACTGAGCTAATTCCAAATTCACGTTTGAGCGCGTCTTCCTCCCGTTCAATCAATATCTTTGCTTCGGAGTCACATAAAATCATCTTGAGACAAGAAGACATTACCCGAGCTGGATGTTCCAATCTATCGAGGTAATGTCGCACTTTATACCTCTCGACCACGTTGTTCACATCAGGCTGCCGGGGTGGCGTATCTTCCACTAGGTTTTCTGAGTAGCATGCCTCGGTGGGAAATATGTTTTTTGTTCGCTTACGAAACTGTCGGTTATCGATCTTTCGGGCAGACATGGTCGTTCTAATTCCACCAGCGTGAGTCGAAGGTGCAAATCTCACCGTTGAGATGTAAGGGTCTGCCATACTGGAGAAATTTGCGTTCATGGGCCCTGTGTCATTTTGAAAGCTGTAGAACGTTTCGGATATTTCTGCTGCATGTAATCGTGATGATATGTGTCTGCTCTTGAAATCAAAACTCCCAAAAGGTTTGAACGCCAGTACTCCCGGGTGATGATCTTGCGATGGTGGACATTTTTAAGACGTGCACTACAACACTGATTGTATTATCTTCTTGAACGAGCAGCGAAAGCTTGTGATCGCTGTGACTACTCTTGTGGTGTATCTTTATTCTTCACAGTGTTCCCCGATGAGTTAAGTTTACGTTCTTTATTTCAGGGCGAGTTGCCGTGTTTACATGGGGCCCTGCCAGAGAGAATTACGTGAACGGTTGTGACGCCGACGAAAGTTGATCTCGCCTTTGAAGAGAATCGAACTTCGATCTTCGAAGGCTTCAAACTACGCGAGTAGCTTGATCAGGCTGTTCCCTTTGTGTGTATTGTGACGCACTCTAAGGATGTAAGGCGAGAGTAGATCCGTACATCTCTCGTCACAAAGACCCGTACAGCCAAAGTACTCATCTCGAATTTGAAAAAGTCGATTCGGGTAGCACGCCGATTCATATAGGCGTTTAACAAAGTTCATACAACATGGGAAAAAGAGAAAAGGTCGAAGACCACACTGAGGACAATTATGATAAGCGCATGGTGGCCGTTTTGCCGTTTGCTAAACCACTTGCACCCAAAAAATTGAACAAAAAACTCCTCAAAACCGTAAAGAAAGCGTCTAAGGCTAAGCATGTCAAAAGAGGAGTGAAAGAAGTCGTCAAGGCTTTGAGAAAAGGTGAAAAGGGGCTTGTTGTCATTGCAGGTGATATTTCCCCTGCTGATGTTATCTCACACATTCCTGTTTTGTGTGAAGATAGCTCTGTCCCATTTGTTTTTATCCCGTCCAAGGAAGACTTGGGATCCGCTGGTGCCACGAAGAGACCCACGTCATGTGTATTAATCGTTCCCGGCGGCGGAAAATCTAAAAAGCAGTCGGAGAAGGCCGACGAATACAGGGAATCGTATGACGAGATTGTGAAGGAGGTGAAAGACTTGAACTAAAGTGAAGTGGAGCATATTGTTCATCAATCTATGACTAAGGTTTGCATTCATTGAAGGATTTGTTAGTTTCATTTCTTCAAATAATACTCTCGCCCCTATGTACAATTCCGGAACTGTGTAAATCAAACACAGGCGTGTACTTTGCTAGGCCGAAGTCCGTTTATATGTGTATACGTATATATTGTATCTATATAGGTATGCACGTGAAGGCCATTTCATTCCCGGGTTAGTATTTCTTTTGAAGTTGCTCAACTGAGGTTGGCAATTATGCCCTTAAGCTTTCGTGCCTCATCTCTCTCAGAAAGACGCCAGGCAAGTGTAGTCATGATCAAACCAAAGCCACAGAGGCATGCAGTATAGACAAACCCGGTGAAATATCTTGGCTGATCATTAGTGTTCCACGTGAAAATCGGCACCCACGCGCCAGTGACATATGCCAATATGTTGGTGCTGACGACGAGAAAGTTTCTTTTCATATCATCGTCAAAGAACAATCGATTCACCCATGAGAATATGAAAGGCTGCCCAAAAGAAGGGGGAATTCCAACTAGCCAGAAGCTTAAGTAATGAAGCCATTTTGGAATATCATAAACTGCCAAAATGACGCACCCGATCATCACAGGGATGAAGAACGCGAAAAGCAAAATGTGATTTCTTTTTCCACCAACATAATTGTGCGTGTAAGCTAAAATCAAGGTTACTGCAATTGCAGATGCGGTATAAGCCGTTGGATATACGTTGTACTGCTCGGGTGTGAGGTGCAAGCCTTTCTTCATCCAAATGGTAAAGGTTGGTTGACCCCACGCGCTGCACAGATTATTGTAAGCCAAAAACAAGAGGGGGAATACGTAGATGTGCCAAGTGCCAAAAAATGTCTTAACTTTCTTCCATGTGTACCTTTCTCTTGTGTTTAATTGTGCCCCAATCAATCTTCGCCTCTCCAAACCAACGAGTCTATCCTGCTCGTCAAAGTAAAATGCATCAGTAGTACTGGGAGTGTTTGGGTCGACAAACATTGTGTAAATCCCAATAGGAAATGAAATCACAGCATCAAACACAAATAGCCACTTGAACGGGGGAATCGATGAGTCCTTAAATCTTCTTAAAAGCGCGAGCTGCAATGGTCCAGATATCAAAGAGGCAACATTCGATGCAACTGCAAAATAAGCGCCTCTGCTTGAAATTTCCGCAGCCGAATAATTGCTACCTAGCAAATACTCCATTCCGGGAAAGTATCCAGATTCGAACAATCCCAAAAAAAATCGCACGGCGTAAAGCGACTGAAGATTATCACATGTGATTGTCAATACTGTTAAAAGTGACCACATTATTTCCAAACCGCCCAAGTAGTATCGAGCCGAAATTCTGTGAAGAATAAGGTTTGAAGGTATTTGCCCGATTATGTAACCAACAGTCCAGAACGTCACAACGTAATTGTATTGATTATTACTCATTCCATAATACTCACTCATTCCGTTGACGTAAGCTGTTGCGATATTGGACTGATTCAAATTCTTGATGAAATAACCAAGCATGGAAGAAGACAAAAGAAAACTGTCCAACTTCATCAAATACCTCTGTTCCTTGGGATGTTTACCGGTTCCATCCCACAAAAATTTTTTCACTTTAAAAGCTAGAGAATTATTCCGTTGTTCCAACACCTGTGAGGTAAGATCTAATGACAAATCAATGTAGGGTTCATCTGACACATTGGTGTTTATTATTGTATTATCCTTATCCTCGGAAAATTCGTCAATGAGAGTATTGGTCTCTGATGTGGCACGCCCAATCTTGTCATTCTCCGACTCTTTCCGGACCTTTTCTATTTCAGCGATTTCTTCGCCTAGGATATGCTTTTTTAATCTTTGAAAAAAGACCATTTCGTTCTTGCACTGGCCAAGTTAAAAAAAATCAACAAAAATCCTTCATTAAATACGTAAACAGATTATCTGTTTGGGCTTTGACTTATGCAATAAATGCTACATTGGCGCAATCTCACACTAATTGCGAAATTATTTCGTTAAACTGTGGCTAAACTGTGACACAACGTGCTAACTAACTATTAATGCAGTCCTGTATCAGAAGAGCTGATTGCTGTCAATGTCAAAATTTTAGAACAGCCTGGTCCTGGCTTAATCTGAGATCCGAGCTTTCAAGGTCAAGACCGATGTAATAACGCTAGATCTTCAATATGAATTTAAACGTGCATTAGAGAAAAATCATGTATAATGAATCGTCGTGACGCCGAATGCGAAGCCATGATTGCGCCACACAATATCTGTGTGTGACACACCTCAAGACTGTGGCGTGCACCGGCGGAAGGTTTCAACGAGCCGGTACCTGCTTGAGTTTACCCAATCTAGGAAGTGACACATCCCTATATGTATACACTGCTGAATTTTCGTTCGTGATCAGCGAAAGGTTCCGCAATTAAGTGAGCGCTTCAAAAGTATCCAGCATATGTCGCTTTTTCATAATCACGTCCTGTGCACATGACGGCCAGGATATCTTTTTGAAGATGAGGTGGGTGGTGTTTGATCTCAATCAAATACAATTTTTATACAATGAATCCCGGTCATGCATCTGGTTTAGACCCCACAAGTAGGCCGGCTCGTTTTACAACGCACAACACTCTACGGCAGGTCAATGCACCCTTAACCTCGGTCACAAAGACACGTCAAAGGTTTTCTTCAAGGTAAAATAATGGACGTCATGGCTTCTCGAAAATAATATCAATCTGGTCCCCTCATCATGTTGACACTAAACCCGACTGCAGTTGTGTCGTGTATGTTGGTGCCTGGTCCGTGAAGATATCCACATGAGCAATGACTGGGCCGCGCAATCACTTCGGCCTCTTCGAGCGAGCATAGTTCCATCTCTTCATTGTCTGCATCTTGAGAGTGTGCATCTTGAATTGGCGTCATCGTTCCGTCCGGTCGCACTTGTGTTCCCATTAGTGAGACGTTAACAGAACTTGCATTGGACTCAATTTTCCTCCGCTTCGAGGCAGGTTCTGAGGTAAAATGGTCAGTCATCCAAGCTCGTATAAATGAAGCTGCAAGATGTAGGTGATTTTGTAATCTGTGAATTTTTGTTGTCATTTTTTCATCGCGAATGGAGCGCTACACTCTCTTCGCGCGTTTTCCCATGAAAAAGAAGCTCTTGTCTCATCCAATGAATTGTGTCTTTCCGAATGAAACTCAATCGTGTTCACCACTTTATCTCCTCTCTCCTTTTGCGCGGTCAGAGGATTAACCAGCACACATAAGCTCTAAATTTTTGAGATCGAAGAGGCTGCAGCAAACAGTGTTGGTAACTTCACTCGCATTGTGAGCCTGCCACTCTATATTGAAAAAGAAACTCCAAACGTTACAGAAACTTCTACCTATGTTCGGTATGATTTCTCAGCATCAATATAATGAGTGATGCTGGCCAGCATATTCCATCTTGTCCCATTGGCTCAGTAGTGATAATGGGGTTCTCCCCGCGTATACTGCAGATAAGTCCGCTGTACCCTCTCAAAAGAAATGAAGCGGCCTGTGCCTGCGACCAAACAAGACGTCAACGATCCCATGGGCTTCAAAAAAATCTTCAAAAAGAAGGAGCCGTCAGAGGGCGAGCTAGTTGAAGATTTACAGAGGTTGGGAGTTTCCACGAAAACATCTTCTGGGCGGCAGGAGAAATTTGGTGCTTTCAAGCAATATGCGCATGAAAGGCAAACTCAGCGCCCCGGCTTGACCCCAGTCAATCCTTATGCGGACGTGAGTGGTGCAATGCGTAACCCCTATGCTGAAAGCGCTCTAACGGAAAAGGCAGAGGCTGGACGCTCTTCTCTGGAAGGTATCAACGGTTTTTCTAATGCCGATGGTGGGACACAAGTTGAATCTAAGACCACAAGCCTCAGAAGCGAACACAACGGGTTTAACCCGTACGCGTCGAAAGAACACAGAAGCTCAAATGCTGAATCAAAAAATCGACAAGGTTCGAAGAGATCTGATTCTTTCAATCCATACGAAAACGCGAGGACACAGCCGTCAGTGAAGTCTACCACTAACAGATGGGCTGAGAATATAAGTCGCGACAGTGGCGGGAGAGACTTCAGTGTTGCCAAAGTATCTAGCCTGTCGGGCTCAAAACGCGAAGTGGCTGATGTTGAGCTGATTCTTGACTTGAACGACATACCAAGCGCACGCCCACCCGTTCAAGCCAGACAACCTATGCGCAGGCAATTTTCAGAGAACGTTGCCTCTGTTGATTTGAACGAATTGCCTGATGAGGACTTGAATTTGGATTTGGATGAAATTTTGTCGGAACAAGAGCAAGTAAATTCTGAGGATGAAGAGGTGGAGATCATCAAGCAGGATATTCGTTTCACCAAGCAGGAATCTGTTGCTCTGACACGAAATACATTGCGAATGGCCCAAGAAGCCGAGGCTTCGGGAACGAATACACTTGGTATGCTAGGATCACAGTCGGAGAGGCTCTATAATGCGGAGCAAAATTTGTTGTTGGCCGATACACAGACTAAGATAGCCGATGAGAAGGTAAGGGAGTTGGGGAGATTGAATCGGTCCATCTTCATACCAGCAACTGGAAATCCCTTCAACAAGAAATCTAGATTACGCCAGCAAGAACAAAAATTGAAGGCAGATAAAATGCAAGAGAAATACTTACGTGATACCAACCGGAAGGGAATGTACGCAAGCGAACAGCGTCTCGCGCAGGGAATTACGAGCAAAGCGCCTCCCTCAGAGCTCTACAACAAATATCAAGGTGAAAAACAAATACAACAGGCCCAGAGGTATCAATTTGAGAATGATTCAGAGGACGATGAGATGGAGAAAGAGCTCGCCTCAAATCTAGACCAGATCTCGAATTATTCGAAGAAGCTCAAGAATACAGCCAAAGTGATGGGGGTGGAAGTGGATGCTCAGAATGATCGTTTAAGAAGAATTGAAGAGGACGCGGACAGGTTGGATATCAACGTTCATCTCAACAGTTCCCGTTTAAACAATATCAGGTAAACAATCAGCCTTCCCGGCCCACTTATCTTCATTATGTTTAACATTATTAATTTCCATCTCTCACGGCATGGTGTGGAGGGCTCTAATTGATACCCTTTTGGAGTGGTCACTTCTCAGTATACTCACGATGTTACATGATGGAGGACTATGACAGTCAGAAAGAGTTTGCAATTGTTTGATGTTCATGGTTACCCTTGAAATTCGTTTGTACACTTTGAATGTTTGATTGGCCTATCAACTTAATAAAAGAGAAAAAATGTTATCAATCTTGCCACTGTAAATTTGCCACGTTAGGTTGCACTATCAAAACATCAAAAAACTTCTTGTGTCCTATCATCGCACCAATGTTGAAAATTATCTCGGCGTACCTCTGGATAAACCCCCAGGGGTGCTCCAGGAGACCTTATTTTATCTCTCGCCCCCGTTCTGGGTCCTTTTGACGCAGCATACAGGGCATATCCTTCCCATAAAATTTCAAAATAGTACAACTGGACTTCAAGCACAGTCCTAGTCTTAGTGAACTGAATAGGTGTGGTGAGCCGGAATTTTTAACGAATAAGATCTAGCGGCCGTTTGTTCGCAAGGCTGCAATTACGAGATACCGCGCGAAATCTGTTAGCAATCAACACCCCCGATTTTCATAATCTGAAACCCACAATTAGATAAATTTCCAATTTGTTGATAATGTCCCATCAGGTCAAAGAGTCAATGCTTGTTGGGAAGCTTCTTCTCAACTTCACCTCAATATTCGTGTCTCTTGGGGTTTTCTTATTTGGATTCGAACAGGGCTTGATGTCGTCATTGTTGACGAACAAATATTTCAAGAATTATTATAACAATCCAAGTCCTGCGGAAATTGGTACCATGATCGCGATTTTAGAGATCGGCGCATTGTTTTCCTCATTTGAAGCTGGGAAAGTTGGAGACAAGATTGGGCGCCGGCGAACAATTCGCTTGGGGTCGTTCATCTTTGTTGTGGGAGGCATTATACAAGCGACCTCTCCGAATATCATAGCTTTAGGGTTGGGCCGCTTGATCGGAGGGATTGCCATAGGATTTCTCACTACCATTATTCCCTGTTACCAATCTGAAATTAGCCCACCTTCCGATAGAGGCTTTTATGCGTGTCTCGAATTCACAGGAAACATTGTCGGATACTCCACAAGTATATGGGTGGATTATGGGTTCTCCTTTTTGGAGAATGACTGGTCCTGGAGATCTCCCTTAATCATCCAATGCTTCATGGGATTTCTCTTATATGTCGGGAGTTTTGTGATTGTCGAGACGCCTCGTTGGTTGTTGGATCATGATCATGACATCGAAGGTATGATTGTCATCAGCGACTTGTATGCTGATGGCATAATCGAAGATGAGGTTGCTAGATTTGAATATCGCCAGATCAAGGAAAATGTGCTTATTCAGCGCGTTGAAGGTGGTGAGAGATCCTACTTATACATGTTCTCGCGCTATAAAAAGAGGCTCTCCGTGGCTTGCTTTTCGCAAATGTTCGCTCAACTAAACGGCATAAACATTGTTTCCTACTATGCCCCCATGATCTTTGAGAGTGCGGGGTGGATAGGACGCTCGGCTATTTTCATGACAGGAATCAACTCCTTAGTATATATAGCGAGCACGATACCTCCCTGGTATCTCGTGGATGGCTGGGGGCGCAAGCCATTGCTTCTCACTGGATCTATTGTGATGGCGATTTCGCTCTTTTGCATAGCATACTCGCTATTTTTGGACGATACGTACACACCACAGGTCGTTGTCGTGTTTGTTATCTTATTTAATGCCGCGTTTGGAGCCAGTTGGGGCCCTATCCCATGGATGATGAATGAAGTCTTACCGAACTCCGTCAGGTCAAAGGGAGCTGCAACGTCGACAGCGACAAATTGGCTTTTCAATTTTCTTGTTGGCGAGATGACACCCATTCTTTTGGATCTCATAAAATGGCGAACGTATCTCATCCCGGGTGTCTCTTGCGTGCTCTCCTTTTTCTGTGTCCACTTTCTTTTTCCTGAAACAAAGGGTTTGAGCTTAGAAGACATGGGTTCCATTTTTGATGACTCCTCATCCGTGTTTTCTTTTCACTCTGGCTACAATACAGGAAGCGGGGCCTATGGGAGCACGGAGAATACTCCGCGAAGAGGCGTCGCGCAAGACCACGCCGATGTCTCTTGTGAAACTGGCCAGCCCGCGTATCTCACAGCTGCGCAATTGGCTCGGAACCCATCTTCTAGACGGGCGGAAGTGGATGGTCTTATAACAGGAGCACAGGTAGTCCCTCAAGTAATTGCTTCAGCAGATAATTTGAAACCTGTCGCCTCTGACGTATCATCTGTGCATGATGACAGTGCAATCGAGCCGCCTTCCATTGAAGAGATATTGCATTTCAAACTCAAGAAAGAGAGAAAGAGTTGGTGGTTCATGTGTAGAGGAAGAAACTTTGACTACGAGGAGCTATCACATTAGCACCTATCCGAACACGAGAGGAAGGCCGTGTTGTATCTCATTCGAACCAGCCGTGGTGAGGTAAGGTTCGCCTCGTCTCGCCTCGTTTCACCTAAACTGTACTGATGAAGATCGCAGAACACAGGTGCAAGCGAGGTTTTTTTTCGTGGGCTCCATTCGGATCCTACGCTAAATTAAATTAATCAGATTAGATATTTTAGAGCTTTTGGGTGCGTCTTTTGGTGCGCATTTCACGTTGAACAGATGAACTTGAGCTACTATTTTAGTTGTGTCTTCAAATTTTGTGTAGTAAATTATGATGCAGTTCGTATACAAGCGTTATTATAGAGAGTTCACAGCAGAAAGTGACTCGGGCAAGGGGAGAAGATGCGACGTTTTGATCTCAAGTTTCATGAAAAATCGCGGGTTTGCATATAATTCAGGGGTAAGAAGCCCAGGCTGCAAAATGAGGTCATTTTGCGCAAGACAGCTAAAAAAATTTTGGGCTGGACGCGGTCGCGCTTTCTATAAATTAAATACACATTCCCACTTCCAACGAAAACATTAGAAGAGGCGTCTCCTTTCGAAAAAAATTCTCATTCCGACAGATTCTCTGTCTCTGCTAGCTGAAACTGATATCAAATCAACAGTATCATGTCACTCCTTGTCGATTCTGGTGTCTCCATATCCACGCAAATGCCTAGCATCACCATGCTCCTGGGTCTTCAACAAGTGACTGTGGTACCTTCCGAGGACTACGTGCATTCGGACTCTCAAAGCACACCTTCTTCGACGCTTGCGCTTCTCAACGACTCTCTGATCGAGGTCTCATCTCTGCCCAGTTCGACGCTCGCACGGTCCTCTGCGCCTCTGAGCGATGCAGCGTTTTGCAAAGGAAGTCGAAACTATATAACGTTTATGGTTTTCTTACTTCTTTTTATAAACGTGGGATTCGTTCTGATGTGATTTCTCATGCAAAAAGGCGGTCTGGCGTGCAATTCCGAAAAAACAGCCCGCCGGTAGTCCCATGATATTCAATCAAGCAAGAGTGTGCCAATGGCTAGTCTCACACTGATGCAATTTCTTTTCGGCCCCACATATAGATGTGGCTTCTCATCGGATATGCCTCCCGCATATGTTGCATTAGAGAAGTCACTGGGCTACTTCATTTGTAATATGCGGCGAAAAATTCATCCTTGAGGTGCCACTGAAAATTCGTCTCAGAAGCCTTCATCAAGCAGGCGTGCAAGCGATTACGATACCTGTATGGTCATCTTTGCTATTACTCCTTCCTAATGTTGATTCGTGAAAAGCACGCGTATATCGCATCAGTATTTCACATATGTGATTAATCATAACATGAATCAATCTTGAAAGATTACAAAACGAGGATGCGCTTGTAAGCCTTCATATCACGCGATACATACAATATAATTTCATCTTGTAGGGGCCGAGAATTGCGGGAACGTTTCCATATGGTGTACGGGAAAAATGGATGCTTGTATTGCTCTGCTTCAATTGTAGTCCAATTCACGAAAAGCCTCTCTCCAGCATCTGAAGAAGCATTCAAATGTCAAGACGCCTATCCCAGGTTCCTTGAATCCCGCCGCAGCCCTCACACTGTGCATACTAAGCTGAGCCAATCCTACATCTATAACACGTGCCCCAGTGTCAATCGCCAACATTGGACCAATCGTCCCACCCGAGGGTTTGTCATTGCGAACTTGAAACTGCTGTAAGGTGAGACCGTTCTTTTTAGCGATGGAGTTCATCAAAGCAACGCCCGTCAGATCAGTCATAACATGGCCATTTGAATCCATCTTTAGAACAAGTCCTTTATTGGGCAAAGGAGAATGACCTGTCAAGTACGACTCCACGAAATTTGGATTCAATGCATGCGTGACATCAGCAGACAATATAATCGAGTTGGCGAAGACGACTAATGATTCCGTGGTGTTAAACTTTTTTGAGACGAGAACACGCTCTAAGACGCTATTCAAAAGTTTTGCTTTAGCCCCTGTGCGTGTTGCACTGCCAATTTCTTCATGGTTTGCAAGTAGAACCATCAGAAATCCGTCATCATCATTGAAGCCAATTTGCCTTGAGTAGTCCGTGAGAGCGTGTACAGCACTATATGCACAAAGCCGATCATCAATCCTTGGCGCGAACATGAATTCGTTTGAGATGCCACCACGCGCTGCTGGTTGTACATCGTATAAGTCCATGTCTATCAGTAAGATTTGCGAGACTTTAATGTCAGCTAATTTCGCAACATACCTCAAGAGGACTATGGAGTGTTTCCCGTATAAAGGGCTGGTTTTTTCATCTTCTGTAGCTATCGCACCATCTGTGGAAAATCCCATAACAGGCACCATATTTGTTTCTTTATTCAAGACAGAAGCGGAATCGACACCGAAGTGGGGAGCTAAAGATGGAATCCGACATATGGCGTGGCGACCGGAGCTCACCAATTTGGAGCCGATTTTGCCGGATAGCCTATCACGAAAGAGAACAAAACCACCAATTCCCAAGTCGCGATCGAGCCACAAATTATTCAAGGCTCCTGAGTAGGGTGCAACGCCTAAGAGCTGGTAGCCATGCACATTTCTCTTAACAGAACAGGGTTTCAACTTCAACGTCAACGCATCTATGTGGCACCCAATAGCCGCGATTCCATTCGCGGGCATCCAATTCTTTCCTACAACGCAAGCTACTAGAGATTGTCCGCCACGTTTGATATAAAATCTCCCCCCTGAGCTCACAAACCCAAAGTTTTCGGACTCAGCTTTATACTCGAACCCAGCGTTTTCTAATATCTGCGAGCAGTGTGCAATCGCATGATAAGTTGTGGGATTATCATCGGTAAAAGTCATGTAGTTTGAGCAATGCTCGTCAAAGAAAGAGGGGATGAGGCCTTCTTGTATGAACTGAGGCGCATATCGGTTACAACGGTGTTGCACTTTTGATGCGTGGACTTTCTTATCGGAAAGATCACGTTCGAACGCTCCGTAACTAGCTTCCATTCCAGAATCTGATTCAGTTTCCATATCTTGTTCATCTTCGCTTGAAAGCACCTGACCCTCTTGCATTTCTTTACGCGTATCTGTGAAGCTCCTCATGGACGATCCCACCTAATTATTTTGTTAGTCTCTTTGGTCTCGTGAGTCTGATGGGCTCTGCTGATACTGTTTCGTCTGAACTCACGCGAACCCCAACGAAAAGCAAAGATAAGGTCACGTGGTCAGCAAAACATTATAGAGCGTATTAAGACTTAAAGACCCAAACATATTATTTTGTACTCTTTAGTATACATTATTTGAAGTGGGGCTTGGCCTTGGTGGCTTAATCCTGCGCGTTTCCATATTAACTCATTTTTTTTTCTCAAAGTTTAATACTTGTAGGTCCCCGTGCGTCGGAATCACCAAGTAGAGGAGCGCGACAATCTGTGGGACATGAGAAACTTCATCCACAAATAATCTTTAAACGGAACCATGGACAGCTTCACGATCACCTTTCTCATTCTTTTGGTTCTAGCTCTATTTGTATTGCGATGGATTATTTCACCTATCCCACTGTCTGTACCAGACGAATTCAATATCCCTGATCCTGCTCGGCAACCACCCTCTATGAGGCCCATCTCAAGGCAACACCGAGAAATAACAGAATCAATGATTGAGGTGGTGCAAGCCATTGGCCCGCAATTGAGTGTTTCTCAAATAAAATACAGCTTGGAACAAACAGGGTCCGTCGAGGCTACCATAGATATGTTGATGGATCAAGGAAATTTACCATATCCGCCAAGCGAGACTCCCAGCGCGATTGTATCTGAAGACCATGTCACAAATAAGGAGCCTAAGTCATTGTTGGAAAAATACAAGGTCGATTGCAATGATATTGGTGTTGTCGCGGCTGAAGGAGGCTGGGGAAAGGATGAGGATGAGCGTGTGAGCCTCTTGCGCAAGCGAAAAGCTGATATGATTTTAAGAGCGCGGAGAAACATGGAGAAACATGCTTCCGAAAGCGAGTAACTGCAAAGTTTTAAAGAGAAAAAAAAAAAACAATGATCAGCATCTCACGCGCAGGTCACCAGCGTATTGTCCTCGCTGACGTATGAGGTGGAGGATTAGTTGAGATGAAGGCTGTCATCAAGAAATCCAGGCAAATGACCGATTCTTGCAGCTTGTGGAGAGGATCGGGCAATACTCTTCAGCCTTCGCGTAAAATGCTTGATAGAAGTCCCGAGTTCATTTTTATTCCGAGGCATGTCGGCGGTGTGAGCACAAATTACATATATCTAGTCTGGTAAATGTGAAGTAATGTATGATCTTAATTGATTTCCGAGATTAACGTCGGGATCACGCGTCTCTTTTTCCGAGATTCCGGAGGTTTGGCTTTATCCTGAATGTGATCGGAACAGTTTGTCTTCATCTCCTGCAATTCGGTCATTCCGGTACTTCTTGTCTCGGGACTGTCTGTGGATTTTGCGACGAAAGCTCTGTACTGTGCCAAAGGCTTGCTTTCGTGTGTGTCTGCACTGATCTCAGCTCCTGGAGTTTCACTCATGTCACACACTAAATTATTTTGCCTGCAACTCAACGCGAAAGACGGGGAGCTCTCACCGTCACCCGAGTACGCGGCAACAGGCAATGCATGTTGACTCAGCTTTTTGAACCCCCTCTTATTGTGATGATTCGCATCTAAACTACAGTCAACCTCAATTTCACTCTCATTAAAGCCCGATTCTTGCGATCCTGAGAGATGATTGTCGACACTTTCGTGCTTTTCACCTTGAAAATGCGATGGTGGTTCTTCTGTTTGTCTCGCCGAGTTATAGGCTGTTCCGAACACACTACTTTCGAAAACTATCAACGAACAGAATCCCTCAGCCGAAGAGATCATGAGGTTTTTGCCATCCTTGTTCCAGCACAAATCAGTAATACTGAGATAATGAAGATTCGTCAGCATTCCTAAAGGCTGCAACCTTTCCGTGTCGTATACAATCACTGCATCGTGGGTAGCAACAGCAAAAACCAACTTGTATGGCAATGCAAAAATCGAAGATGCCGAACCATCCGTTAGCTCATATTGGATCGGGTTAAATGCCACTGCAATCGCTGGCTTCATAAGCCCAGGTAGGTGACAAATTGGAGGTTGGCTGAATCCCGCGCGAGTGTAAATGTATACCGTATTGGTCAGATTTGACTCGACTGCACCCTCAGGGGCGGAATCTTTCCTACTGTCGTACTTGAACACTCCCAGAGGCGCGATCAAGAGGCTTCCATCTGGTGAAAAGGCCAAACGTCTGAAAAATGACTGTAAGTTCTCTGAATGATAGAGATGTGAGACTCTTTTTGGGAGCCGCTCTTTTGCGTACAGATTACGCGAAGTTTCCGTGTGAGTTGTACTTTCCTGTAAATTTTTATCGTTCGAAGCCTCCTCTCCCTCGGCCTCTGATGATGCTCCCTTAAACAGGCATGTCCCTGAATTCTCGCGCAAAGCTGAAACTTTAGTGAGAGCCAAGTCTGCGCGTGTCAGTCTTATACATAATTGAGCGCACAAAGTCTCACCACTTTTCGGCACTAGCAAATGATGAATGCTCACCGATCTATCAGCGCTCTGAGTTGCAAGGTATTCATTCAAGGGATCCCATGCAATTCCTTGCACGTAATGCGTGTGGTTCTGCAACTCTAGAACCTTCTGGCTAGTGACAACGTTGAAAATTTTTGTAGTGTTATCCATCGAGCCTATGGCTATAAACTTGGAGCAGGGTGACCAGCACATATCATAGATTTCCAGATTCGTATTGTGAAGCTGATGAACAGTCCAGCTCTCCTTAAGATCGTCATCTTGAACTCCAAACTCTTGAGTAATGTTGTTTGCTAGTGACCATATGATTAGATTACCATCGTCACCCGCCGACGCCAAGAATTCGCCACTGGAGTTAAACCTTACAGTGTTTACTGCTTGTGAATGCTTTCTAAGCGTGGAGAGATATTCCACCGAGGGCTTGAGAGGTTCTTTGGGATCGATATTTGTCACTTTCCAAATTCGTACGTTGTTGTCTCCGCCAGCGGTAGCCAATCTTCTCGACTCGCCTTGAGATACTTGATAGTCTAGGGAGTATATTGGTTGGCCGTCATCATGCCAATGAATAGCGATCGTGGTTGAGAACATTCCAGTCGATCTCGATTTCGAGCCAAAATCGTCAAATTTAAGAAGAGAAGTGCGTGGTGGATTGTGAACATCCGCGCGCTCAGCTTACGCGTGTCGTCATTCGGAGCAGTGAGACCAAGATGACGTATCACCTTATAGATAGCAAGTCACAACAGACAAAATACATTATGTTGAAAAGACGAAAGAATTTCCAGAGCTGCTTCTTGACTTGCCATAATTTGCACTTGCCCATGGAGGCGAACAAGGGATGAAAACTGCGTCGCATGCACAGGGTGAAGAACATACAGCTCAAGACATGCAGAATGGAAGTCGCCACCTTGATATGAAATTTGCCTAATCGAACAAAAGTTACAATAAAAAACATCTTGTTTTAAGTATGATTTGTCAATCATAACTACTGGCTGATCGTATGCCAATTGACTTAAGAGACTGTCGTTATGAATACTCAAGGGTCTCGAAAAGCACATGCTCCTCTTTCTTTTCGACGAGTATAATGAGTATTCATGACCTTCAAACTGAATTAGCGAGCTTGATTGTCATTCCTTTGTCTGATGCATATTTCATGGTATAACTACCAACTATATCCTACACTAGTGAGCCAATTTGAAATAAAGGGGTTTCTCGAAGCAACATTTGGTCATCTAGGGGCAGGCCAGAGGATAGAAAAATTTTGTATCTCGCAAAAGCTATCGTGGCGATCTGCTATTTCCAAGGTAAACTTGAGAGCCTCGTGCACCAAAAGCAATTCCTAGCGACTATTCTATCCGTTCTGCCCTCATGTACGGGCTAAGTATCTGTATACGAGAAGACTACCATGTCCAAGCTATCAAAGGTAAGAGTGGGTTGCTTGCACCAGAATATTTTACTCGAAATTGAGAAGGCGCAACGCTCAAGAGATTCCAATTGCACTCTGGCTTTCAAGCGCGGTGGGGTGGGGTGAGACGCCTTGTAGCATTAGTATCACTTTCTGGACTCTTCAAGTCATTTTCCAATTCGCCCTCGATCGGTATGGTACTTTCGAGATTCATGAATGTGCGATTTTAGGTGGAACACGGGAAAAGCGTGTAACGTCGGACAGCGCTGAAGGCGATAATTGAGATATCGGGCCACGCGTTAAAAAATGTAAATGCGAATTAATGCCTCATATCTTTCTTCCGTCGCCTTGGTCAGTGAACTTCATCACTGTCATAGGAAATTAGCCTCCCCCTCCTATCAGATCCGCGTAATCAAAAGGTAAGCTTGAATTCTTTATCTTGATGCTTGACCCTATACAAAAAGCTTGCGATCACCTCGTTTTCCCGCACATTCATCAGACTGAAATGCTTTTGGACGCTGTTGACAAATTCTGGCTTTGAAACTTTATTGACCATGGTCGCTTTCTTGTGACTACTACTTTTCTTGCCGATTTCTGAGCACAAAATGTTCTCGCTCAACGTTTGCATCTCGGGCACGCTAATGTTGTACCGTTTTTTGTATTTTTGAAGCGAATTTTCATCAAGAGTATATAATTCCAGCGCCTGAATAGCTGGTTTGTCACGTGGGCCATTTGAGTGAATGTGCTTCGATAAAAGCTCTAGTTGTGCTGCTGCTGCAACTGCGTTTCTGGCTTTATTTGCTGCTCGAGACGTGAGAGTTCCCTTCGACTCGGATTCAGAGTTGGACTCTTTTTGTTGATTCCTGGGTGGCATGCTGATATACAGAAATGCCGTGAGTGAACGTGTGCTCTGACAAGTAGCTGAGGCTTATCTCGGCCATGGTGTACAGGTGTTCGTTAGGTTTTATTCCGCTTGATCACAGATACGTGAGATAGGCTAAACGGCTGCCTACCGAAAGGATACTTTTTGCTTAATCGATCTGACATATAGAGAAAGGAGCCTTTTTGAAGTTCAAGCTTTTCGAAATGATTTAGATTTTGCTAGCCAACTTCGCTGCCTTGCTCGGTGAAAGTCTCTTTCGCATGGCATCACACCATATAACAAATTGATAAGTCATTACCTCTTTTACAGCAGATTTATTCTATTTTGTTATTTTTTGCTTGACACATCTGATTAAGTGCTGGAAGCCAAAATAGATTATCTTGAACCTATCCAGTTTCGCTTCCGTGGGCTGTAGTTGAGACCTTGGCTTGGCAAAGTGCGAAATTTAAGTAGGTTGACGTCGCCCAATGGCTGTGTACTTCTCTTGCAACAGAAGGGCTTCTTTTCTCTCTTTTTCTATTTTTTGGAAACTCATGTTGATGTCCGACGTTTTGGATTATTTCGAAATTAATAAAGATTCGGATAAACAAAATTTATCAACACGTGGTCCAAGTTTTCTCAATTAGAAGGTAAAGTGTGCGAATAATTAGCAAATGCAAAACGTAGAATCGAACAATTCACCAATCTAAACAAGACTTCTCTTTACATGCTTGCTTTTCGAAGACCCTTTTTACCGCCTGAAAACCCCGAGTTTTTGTTTAAAAAGACTTCATTTTAAGAAGAGCCATCGGGCGACGAGAAACAGCCTCTCCCGAGTAGCACATCAGATAGGGCGTTTAGAAAAAAGAATGCCGACTCTCATCAATACCCAAGTACGAGACCTGAAGGCTCAAAACTGCGTTCGTGTTGCCAATGTTGCCATCTGTTATCAATTGAGTGGTTCCAGGCCCGTATGTATCCAGTCATCTCTATAATGCACGATGTTTCGGAAAAAAAGACTACCGTAGGCTGCAACCTGCAACGCAAAGAATGCAGCTTAAGTGTATGGTGGCGAAGCTGACTAAGGCTTTCTGTGGATGTAGCGAGAAGAATTAGAGGGAGAGAGTTTGCGCACCTCTGCCCAATTTCATAAATTACGAAACATGGGTTGAAATAAATTATCGTATCACACGTTTGTGGTCACTTGGTCTGGAATCTTACGCTAATAGGGGTGTATACTTCTGAGCAAGGCTGCGGAGCCGGCGTATGTTAGCTGCGATGGCGCTAAACTGGACTGCGTTACATAAGTATGGCATATAAAGCATAACCGCCTAGAATTTGATGGTCTTAGAGAGAAGGTGGGTAAATCGATCCCGATAGAGTAGTAAGGACGAGTCCATCTGCATTCCGAAAGAGAAAAGCCTACTCAGCTTTACAGTAGACTCTTCGTATAACTCCCGGGTTGCGTTGATAAATGAGATTTCAATGATCGCGTTTCCGATTGTCGACCGGATGCATGGAGCTTAATTAATTTTGGCATAGTACGGCCATCTAACTTCGACGAAAAGGTCTTCAAATTATAACTGTCTCACCGCGGTATTACAGTACATGTATATAAATCGACTTAAATCATAGACCCATTCCCTGGGGTGATCTGACAGCAGTGATGGTTAATTCAATTTGCTGAGGTGAAGATTTCTGGCGTGTTATTTGTATGTCTTGTTCATTGTCCTGCTTAAAAGGTACGTGTTTCGCCTCGGCGGGCATGTCACGTTTCGACAAAGTACCTGAGCGTTCCACACAAATAAGAAACGTGATTGATGGTGACCAGAAAAACCCTCGCAAGGCGGCATAAGTCACTGAGAGTGAGACGGCGCTCAACTCCAGACTCTCCGCATCCGCAAAAGAATCATGATTTATTATTTGCTGCTTTCTATTTCCGTGGATAGCATGGTATCATTAATCTTATTATTAATCGAAGATTGCCATATATCATGAACCTAAACTCTTTAACTTTTTCTCCCACGCGTACTTAGCCGACTTAGTGACGCCTGCTGTGAGAATGCCTTTCATAGATTGTGCGAACGCAGGGTATGCTATTATACCCAGAATAGTGGCTACTAAAGCTCTCTTAGACAATGAGTCATGCAAAACAGTTTCAATGTAAGAGCAATTGAGATCGGCAGGCAAAGAGGATGAATCATAATTCTCTAAGGTTTTTCCCGCTAGAAAGTTCAGTAAGACCATATCTTGCTCTAGAACTCGCCCGTGCTTATCTTTGAAGGTGTTCAAGAACCGCTTCTTGTATGTCTTTGGCAAATCCGCCACAAGTCTTACCGCTGAGTTTATTCCCAACGTTGCGCAATAAAAGCCTTTCGCCTCTACCACATATCCCTTGGAGATCGCCTTTTCAAGCGCTTCCCTATAGAGACTTTTGAAAAAAGGCAATTGCTTCTTTACAATGTTTTGAACCTTGTTGGGATTTTCACCACCGATGATCATGCGCGGATCTCCCATGTAAGAGATCAGTGCGACCTGATTAAATAGTTGCGAGCAGCTGATAAAGTTGGATCCCTGTCTACTCAGTATAATGAGCAAAGACAAATTAAGAGCACACTCCAAGTTGTACTCATTGGCGAGTTTCAAAGCATCGTTAAGATGAAACAAGTGCTTGACGGGCTTTTGAAGTCGCCCAGCTATGTACAAGGTGGTCCACTCACGTAGATCCATGAGCGCCTTCTGACTGGAGATAATTCCATATTTGACAACAGACTCTCCTCCACTTCCATCACTCATCGAGACGTATGGGTTAAAGTATACGCCCGCTCCAAAGTTTTGAATCCACCCTAAAGCTGAGTCACCGAGCCTGATCACAGATGAGTAATGCTTGGGAAACCTGGCTGCATTTTGTCTATGAAACTCAACGGGCTTATCGACTATATGTATCACATCCAATTGTGGTTTTCTGGACTTACTGATCTCATAGCCACTTTGCGCCAATACTCCCAGACCATATCCAAAAGAGTACTGGAGCCCTGAGCTGCGGAACTGTCGTTGTAGATTCGTAAGAATATTGTCGGACATCGTGCCACTATCTAATTCACTAGCTTGATTCGTCAGATGAAAAGCGATATCAGGGCGTAGCCTTCCATGCGCAAGGTTGATCCGCCGAAACGGAATAGCGCAAATGCGAATCATTTTAGACTCATACCATACCGACTGTCCTTAGCAGAGGAGTGACATAATGTCGGAGCAAGATCCGTACACCTCTATATTTTTTCAATTTCGGAGTTCCCCGACCTTAAGTAACTTTGCACGGTATTCTCTAACGTACCCGAGATGAAGTTCTTGCAGGTGATGTGTCAGGCAATATAGATCGAGACTTTGAAAATATAGGTTTACTCAAAGAAAGTCACCGTGACGTGCCGCAAAACTAAGCTTCGCTCTAGGCACACCCAGGATGAGTCAGATTCACGTGCGCGATAAAAATGAGCCATTTTCACTTCGAAAGCTATTCTTTTACCAATCCCTGGAAAACACACGGAAAATGTCGTCAAAATCTTACAGATCCACTCGGAGCTCAGGAAAAGAGGAAATATCTTTCGAGGATGCAGTCATGACTGGTTTAGCGAAAGACGGAGGCCTCTTTGTTCCCTCTGTCATTCCAAGATTACCTTCTGAATTCTTGCATAAGTGGAAGGACCTCACTTTTGAGCAGCTTGCGTTCAACATCATGCGTGAATATATCTCAGAGTCCGAAATACCAAATGATGATCTTCGCTCGTTAGTTGAAAGGTCTTACTCGACATTCAGAGCTAAGGAAATCACGCCTTTGAAGCCACTTGATGACAAGTCTGGCTTGTACCTCTTGGAGTTGTTTCACGGACCAACATACGCCTTCAAGGATGTCGCTTTGCAATTTGTAGGTAACTTGTTCGAGTACTTTTTGGTAAGAAGGAATGCTGAAATTGAGGATGATAAAAAGAGACAAAAGATCACAGTTGTTGGAGCCACTTCGGGGGATACGGGATCGGCTGCGATCTATGGCTTAAGAGGTAAGAAAGATGTATCTGTCTTCATTTTGTACCCTACTGGGCGTATATCCCCTATTCAAGAGGAACAGATGACCACAGTTGAAGACAAAAATGTCCACACTTTTTCGGTGAATGGCACTTTTGATGACTGTCAAGACATCGTTAAGCAGATATTCGGGGACGGCGAGTTCAACGCGAAATATCACGTGGGTGCTGTGAATTCCATCAACTGGGCCAGAATTTTGGCGCAGATCACCTACTACTTTCACTCGTATTTCCAATTGCTCAAGATGACGAGCGCCTCGGGAGAGGCGGAAGTGAAACCACGCTTTGTGGTTCCTTCGGGTAATTTTGGAGACATTCTTGCTGGCTATTATGCAAAATCTATGGGGTTACCGGTGGACAAGCTCGTCATTGCGACAAATGAGAACGACATTTTGGACCGCTTTTTGAAAACAGGAAGATACGAGAAAGATGGCGAAGTCAAAGCTACCTTTTCGCCTGCGATGGATATTGTCATTTCCTCGAATTTCGAAAGATTGCTATGGTATTTGATCAGAGATAACGTAACCGAAGGCGACGACAGCAAAGCTGGGCAAACTTTGGATGAGTGGATGCGTCAATTGAAAGCTACCGGATCTGTCCGTGCTCCTGAGTCAGTTGTCTCTGCTGCCAGAATTGACTTCAATTCCGAGAGAGTGACAGATTCGGAGACAGCTGCAACTATCAGACAAGTCTACACGGAGGACGAAGAGCATTACGTATTGGATCCGCATACTGCGGTAGGAGTTGCAGCTAGTTTGAGGCACATCACGCGTGACGCGGCCAGTGGGAAGACAGGAATCAAGTACATATCCTTGTCAACAGCGCACCCCGCAAAGTTCTCGGACGTCGTCAACAAAGCTTTAGTGGGTGTGGACAATTACTCTTTTGAAAAGGATGTTCTCCCAGACGATTTGAAGGCTTTGGCAGAAAAAGAGAAAAGGATCATCCTCATCAAGGAAGCCTCCCTCTCCGAGGTCAAAGCGCGCATCATCGCTGAATTAGCTAAAGAGAGCACAACTTGATTAGAGTTGTGGAGTAACTAAATCTAGCCAAAGGCGAGGTATTAAATCCATCCTTTTCGGGCCTGGACTCGCAAAAAAACAAACAAAAAGAATGATTATTTGTACAATTCAATGCATACAGAAATTAGAATTTTTAGTGAGCGAAACTAGACGTACCTACATCGCCCGTTAGATTCTGGACGCATGCCATCATTTTTTGATCGTCCGCCATTATGTCGTAATTAGCAAAACGACCTTTGATACATTTCAGCCGGGCTTTTTCTGCTTCACGGTCGGTGACGTAAGGTGCTTCATCAAGATTCAACTTGTACTTAATCTTCCCGAGAAAGATCGACCTGATGTTGTAATCCGTTTTGCTCTAATCTCGTTTTTGATACCATAATCATTAATAACTTGACAAGTATGGCTCAGAAACTCGCAAGCTATTTGTATCACTACCCGAGCATCCACGTAGAACAAAAACACATATTCACTGATAAATATGTTGTCTTGTTAGCAGGACGATTCCAATGCAACTCACCCAAAATAAAGAATTGAACAGCGAATAAAACAGGCTATGCTATCGTTGTTGGTGACTATAACCTGACGCTAAACCAGGACACATTCCAAATACTTGAGAATTGTAGAGAATCTTGCTTCGACAGATCAAGAGGCTATCGTGAGATCGTGCGTATTCCTTGCGCATATTAATAAAACGTAGTCGTCCGTCAGTAAACTTGGCACTTAATTCTCACCAAAAGAGCTTTAAAATGTATTGAGCGAGAACAATATTCATTACGGAACGCTTCCGAGTGGAAGCGTTTAAAAGAGCATACTGCATGAGTAAAACACCATCTCGAGTATTGAACCTTGATGTAGTGTCCTCATAAGATCATCTACACCTGATGTTAGTAGCCACATACGACGCTGTGTTACGTAGTCATGGCAGACGGAATGTCTCATGCCAGTTATGACCTTGCTGACGCATCGCTCACCTAGTTTGATCAGTGTCCGAGCCGAGGTTCAAAGACGCTCGAGGTTAGTTGGCAACTCAACTGTGTCCTGATGAAAATCGCATGCGACTGCCGATGTCATATCAGTTATGTACACATAAATGAAGCGTCCGTATATTTGCACTATATTGTGCATACAAGCGACTCAGGTGCTCGAGATATAATTCGGAAAACCGCTAAAATATAATGTATTTTATTCTGTAGTTGCAGATCAATATATTTGTCTTCATCTTGTGAGGACCATTAACCCTACTGGAGTGAATCTGATATAGGTCGGATTGATGCCAGTGCGTGGGTTCGCATAATTCCAAATATTCCTTAACTGTAGGAATCACACGAGAACACGGTACTACCTATTTGGTTTCCCGCAGAATTGACATTCGACTGGGTAATGTCATCCAGTACTAAAAATACATGATCAAATTCTAATGTCCAAACACGCATACCCCAAATTGGGATCAAAAACCTAGGCAAAAACGAACCTGCCGAAATTTGGTTTTGTAGATTATGGTCCGTATTGTTAAGGGGCATCACTGATAGATTTACTCTGCAAAGCTAGGGCAGTTAAGCTGGCGGCATTTTGAGTGCGATGTTGTAGTTAAACTACCATCACCATGGTTTTGCTAAACGTTTCGTTGTACGCCTGCCCAATTTTGTGCTATTTATTACATCACCTCCGATGAACAAGTCGACACATGTCTGATACTGGGATGAAGTTAGACCACAAGTGGCCTTTTATCAACTTGAAAATTACGTGTGTGGTTTCTGCTCCACTTTGGGTACTTATCGTGGATATGATGAACGGCCACAAATATGCCTTTGACGAAAGTTTCACTTGGGAAAAAGAATACGATTATGATTCGATGCATCAACACTGTCCTACGACCACTTGGCGCTACCTGCCTTTTCTCACTCTTCTACACTTGTACCATCGCTTCCCCCGCCATACTGAGCTAACGATTCGTACTGGTTCTAAAGCACTTGAGCCCCACGAAGCACAATTACGAAAATGTCGAGGCCAATCTCTATGTCTAGAAACTTGTTGTGCCGCTGACGTACGTAAGGGTACTATTATACCATGCCTTACGTTTTACGAGTATATCGCTTCACATGTAGCATACATAACAGAATGTATGTACATGTCGTGGTTGGAGGAAATATGATAAACGCAGAAGATATATGAACGCATTGGGCATAATGTCTGAAATAAACTGTGCTTGAAAGACCGTAGGATAGCCGCCATGTCGGAATTTGGCTTTGAATGTAGTATTCGACATCCGCCACGCCATTATTGAGCCTTGTGTAAAGGAGGATGATGGATTTTTCTACAGACGGCAATGCAGAGTGCACCCATTCATACATGCAATTGCTTATACTAGTTATATTGAATGCCGACAAAGGCCAGTGATACGCCTCTTTAAAGCTAAGGGTTATAAATAATTAAAGAATTCATCACGCCACTCTGCCAACATTTTAATTGCTGTCTAAAGAAATTCGCGCTCAGATTTATGATCTGCCTCAATCGCCAAAAGCCACAATACAATCTTCTGACTGAT
>ERZ794936.246-NODE-246-length-29944-cov-33.302854_pt1 | contig 29944 bp, 13 predicted proteins | sample MGYA00511083_ERZ794936 | MGnify/ENA primary metagenome ERZ794936 (study PRJEB30137, sample SAMN04331409) | food metagenome | isolation source: Y2 must sample point D1 replicate A | place: Australia: South Australia | collected 2014 ... | reverse complement strand
CGTCTCCACGTCTTTATGACGTGATGTTGTTGTTTTTTTTTTTGGTTTTTTTTTTCATTGGTACCGTACAAGAGTATGATTTTTAGATGTTCCGAGGTTACGGAGAAGTTGTTAAACGAGATTTATATTTATATCTCTATCTATTTATATTTGTGTTTATATTTATATGATAGTTTAGTTGGTTAGATTATTATTTGATAAAAGTTGCATTAGTTTATGTCTTTTGGTGTCAAAAAAACACAAAGCCATAACCAACCAACTAAACTCCTTCTTCACCAATGATTGCAACAAAATCTGTGATGCAACCATACCTTTTGAATAAATCGGTTTATACCGGTACGTTCAAGAGTTTGCTTAAACAAAATACAAGTATATCAAGAACCCCAATCAAACAATACACTAGTGTGTGGAACCCTTCAATTAGACAATACACCAAAGTGGCCACGCCGTATGTGAATGCGAGTGAGCGGGCTAGAGTGAACATGACGTTGTTTTCAAAAGATAATTGTCAATTGTGCGACAAAGCTTTGTATGTATTGGACGAAATATATTTGAAAAAACCAGAATATAAAGAGATGGTGGGCTTGGAAATCATAGATATCAATAACCCACTGAATAAAGAATGGTGGGATAAATATTGTTTTGACGTACCGGTTTTGCATATTAGCGAGGTGAATACTAACAAAGGGATTAATGACAGAGCAATAGAAGACACTGAAGTAGGAGACACCGGAGCAAATAACGTCACAAAGATTTTCCATAAACTGGACGAAAACGACGTTATCACCAAGATCAATAGGTTAATTTAAAAAGTTTAGCTTTTCAAAAGCGGTTTAATGCTAAAAAAAAAAACATTTTTGTATTTACAAAAATATATATATTTATTATGAAACGTTTGTTTATTTTTGACGTATTGCAAAACCGAGCAATGGCAAAGATCATCAGTTCTTGTCGAATGCCTGAACATACGGCCTCGATTGTGAATAAAACTTGAAAACAAATAGCACTAATAACTCGAGAAAAACACCAAAAAATCCTAGTGATTGTGAGATTACTTGAACTTAAAACCCTAAAATCACGCTTCTAAATCGATTAAATAGACAGTTTGGCAAACAATAACAAACAAGCAAGAACTTTGTAGCACGTTACTTGATGTACTCCAATTTCTTGTTGACAATCCCAAAAACAATTATGCAAACTCATCACTCAAACTTCATCCAAAAACTACTCATGTTAAACCAAACAGTAAATCCTGTAATAAATACACTATCAAACTTATATAATACATAGTTAGCTCAGTGTTGCATACGCCACTTCAAAGCACAAACACAAACAGCTCACGGCATTGCTTTCACTTTTTTGTTTTTCACACCTCTACACTTTGTCACATTAGCCTTCTTGACCACATCATATGTTCCAGCTCCGTTGTTTTTGGCCATGGTTTTCATAGAAATTTTGGGCCCGACATTCTTCTTTTTGCCAGCCACAGAAGAAGAACACTCAGTGTTGGTGAATTTCACATCGCCTCCACCCGTTGAAAAGTTGCTTTTTCTCTTGTACTTGCTAGCTGTGTCCAGCAACGTTTTCAGTTGTGTGTTAAAACTTAAAGTTTGGTCAGCAAAGAAATCATCTTTGTTTTCATCATTGTTCTTGTCAGCACTTTCATCAAAACACTCAAATCTTTTCGATCCCATCTCAGTAGACATTTTTTTGCCTGTTTTCCCACTAGTTGCGTCATTCATTTCTCTAGGCAGCGCAGTCACACACACTTGAAGGTTTGCTTTTTTATTAATTGGAGCCTTGAAAATAGTGTTTTCAACTTCCAATTCTGGTGCACTCGAAACGAGCTCAAATTCACTGGTTGCAGTGGTGGACGTGGCAACTCTTTTGTTTTTTGTACTCTCTGCATTTTTAGCAACAATGTGGCTTGCATGCGTGTTGTTTTGGATGTTCCAATTCTCCAATTGGTTTTCCAAACTAAAAATCTTTTCTTGAAATTCAACCTTTTCTTGCATGATCACTTGCAACTGCTTTTCCAACACAGTCACTTGGTTTTTAATTCCACTATTAGCCAAACATTCATCACAGCTATAGGTGGCGAGATCCAATTTCAACGCTTTGTTATCTTTTTCCAGCAGCTCCACTACTTGATCTTGCGTCTTCTTCAAGTTTTCTAAATTTCTCAGTTTGTTAGCTTGATCACCCAATTTGGCTCGAAAATCTTGCTCCTGTGAGTCAACTTTGTTTTTGAAAATATCCACGTTTCTGCTCAACTCAATAATCATATTTTTGCTTTCATCAATTTGCACAACATGTTGTGCTTTTTCCGTTTGCAGTTCGTTGCATTTATGTGTCAAACTTGTGTTTTCTTGTGTCAAAGTTGCTTGTTTTTCCAAAACATTTTTAAAGTCCAAAGGATCAACCGTTTTTTGTAAAATTTCAGTTAACTGCTCGTTCAACAAATCTTTGAAAATTTGTGAAGAGAGAGCTGACTTGGAAAATTGGTCCATCACCAGCTCATGCAATTTTTCGCTTCTAAGAACAATGCTTCCATTGATGTGCTCCAAAAGATTTGAATAATTAGATGACGCAGTTGAGCCAATGCAATTCAATTTTTTGGTGATTTCTTTGGAATACGCAGCAAGTTTTATTTCTGTATCACGATTTAATCTTTCAAATGTCCCGCTCTGTTTCAAATTGCTGTCTTTTAAAAACTTTGTCTTTTCCATAAATTTTTCCAAAAATAACTGGCTTAAATTGTCAGTAATTGATTTAGAATTCTGCTCCAAATTTTTGAATATCCTCTCTTGTACTTCACTGGCTAATTTTTCACCGTTTTCAGACAAATCAATTTTTAACTCATTGAAATCTTGATGATAAGCTTCCATAAGTTTATCGAGCTTGCAATTCAAACTATTATCTTTTACCAAAATCTTTTTTTCCAGAATCTCAACTTCTAAACTTTTTTGCAAGTTGATGTCCTCTAACTGCTTCTTTTCTGCTTGCAGCTTTTTATAACTCTCTTGAAACTCTTTTAAAGTTTTTGTTACATTGTTCAGCTCAGTTCTCATATGAGTGTGTTGTTTTTGCGCTTCTACCGAATTCAAAACATGTTTTTCCTGTTCTTTGGTTAATTTTGTGCTCAAATCTTGCATATTTTCCATTCTGGTACTTAAAAAAATCAGTTTACTCTTGATTTTGCCCACCACATCCTTGTAGTTGTCATTTTTTTGAACAAGTAAATAATTTTCCTGTTTGGATTTGTCCAAATCGCTTTTTAAAACAGAGCACATTCTTTGAGTGTTAGTGAACGCCTCAAGCAAAAATTCATTGGAGTGTGAATACACACTTGTGTCACTTGTTCCGTTTTTGTGACCGATATCCGCTGAGCCATCATATTCATTGTTTTTGTTGCTATTGCCTTGCTTAGAATCAATGGGCTTATTTGGTGGCTCATTGCTAAACTCCTTTATGTCAGTAATTTCACAATCGTCGTTATCACTGCTTTCTTCTTTGTGTGCAGTTGGGTTTTCTGAACTCGCATTGTGCTTAGAAGAAGAGCTATTGAGTTTCATTCCAAAAACCTCGCCTGGGTTGTGAGTAAGACGATGATTGTCTTCAATTAGATCCTCTTGAGTCTCAGGTCTGTCTTGGTACTTATTGGAGTTTTGACGCACAGTGCTTTGAAATTTGGCTTCCAAACATTCGTCATCATTGAAACTGTTACCAACGGTTTTATCGTACGACTCGTTATTGAAATCAGAGTTTGCATTGTAGCAACTGTTATTTGCAACATTTCTATATTGATTAATGGGTAATTGACTGCCTTGAGGCTCGCTGCAACGGTGCAAGCTGGTGGAGACTGCATTGCCTCTAATTTTATCAAAGATGTTGTTTCTTGGCTTTAAACCACGAGCATCTCTGAAAAACCCTGACATTTGCTGATTGCTTAATGCTTTATTTTCTTCTTGTGTTTGGCTTGTTTTTTTGGTCTTAGAGGAGCTTGAGTTCAGGACAAAGACTGGTACAACTTTGAAAACGTTAGAATAAATAGTAAAATAACCGCTGAACTATTCGGCGAATATGGGTTGTGTTTTTTTGACGCGTGTGTTTTGCCTATGCATCACTAAAGATGGACATGACCGTTTTTCCAAACTGGCCTCAGCTTGACTTTTTTAGAGCTTTGCACCATTGGCTTTTTGAATGGATGTCAAACACTCTTTAACACGCATTAAATTGACAAATTACAATCGCCGGTTGCCTTGGCATGAGTACTTCGTACGCAGATGGTTGTCATCAGCATAGACGACTACTGCCTATGTAATGACCCTACTCATCACGAGTGTTACTACAAATGGGAGAAGGAGAAACAATATACAAAGTATAGAGAGATATAGATAAACGATTAAAAGAAATAACAGCTTTAGTGATGCAGTGTTTTCCTTTGTGTAATCCGGTTATATTGGTTTCATACGAATATATCTAATTTACAAGGAGCTATTGGTAAACCTACCAGCACAACACAAGCACATTTTGACATTATAACTGGTGTCGCAACTGCGTCACGTTATATGAAAATTTCAGCGCCAGCAACAGCACGTGGCCCTATATTAGTCAGAAATCTATGAAACAATGAGAGCAAATTTGACTGCGGGCACTGAAAAGCTAAAAAAATACTTAAAAATTGGAGCAAAAAATCACAAGAATACAATGCGAGAAAAAAGTTTAATAACAGTAAAGCTCATGTGCTGTTTTGCTCAATGAGAGGTTATCAAAAGGGTTATATGTTAGCAAGCTGATCAACACAGACCCAGTTTGATTAATTTTTGATCTTTGCAACGAGGTATAAAAACAGAAGCAGACATTGAAGACAACACCTACACAATCGATCAAACTTTGATAGCACAAATAAAAAAAACACAAAAAAAATGAACAGAGTAACACTCGGTATGGACAGATTGGGTACGCAACGGTACAATCTTTTGCAAAAATGGAGAGTTTCAGACCTGTTTTTCTTGGTTTTGGCTTTTGTCATCAACATTCCAGTTGCCCGCTTTAAGCCTTTTGAAAGACAGTTTTACGTCAACGATTTGTCGATTTCGCATCCATATGCCTCCCCACAAACAGTCAACAACTCGCAGTTGATGGTGTACACCATTGCTGTGCCTGTAGTCACAATCACACTTTTCACATTGATCTTGGCAGACAAAAGACACAAATACTATGTCTGGTACATATCTTTGTTGGGTCTTTTGTTGGGTATTACTTACACCAATTTGCTGACCGACTACTTGAAAAACTGGATTGGTAGACTGAGACCTGACTTCTTGAGCAGATGCATTCCAAAAGAGGGCACTCCAAAAAACGTTTTGGTGTACGCAAAGGACGTTTGCACAACGACCAACTCGGAAAGACTATACGACGGTTTCAGAACCACTCCTAGTGGTCACAGTTCAGAAAGCTTTGCCGGTCTAGGGTACTTGTACATGTGGCTCTGTGGTCAATTGTTGACGGAATACCCAACTTCTGGCTCTTGGAGAAAGGTTGTCGCTTTACTGCCTTTGGTTGGTGCAACACTGATTGCCTTGTCGAGAACCCAAGACTACAGACACCACTTTGTGGATGTGATCATTGGAAGTGTCTTGGGCTTTATCATTGCGTGGTGGAGCTATAGAAGAAACTTTCCCTCAATCTACGACACGAAAAACCATTGTTTCAAACCATTGTTGGACGATTCAGAAGTCACTTTGCAAGAAAAAGATCCATATTGGAAGTCTTCCGGTATTTCTTCCATCATCCGTGTTCCTGCAGACGAAGAGTCCATGCCACTGAACAACAACGGCACTAACTAAGATAAACCATTTTCTTATTGGCATTACATATATATGGTATAAAAATCTTTCACTTCTTTTCACCTTTAAAATTATATTGTATTACGATCTTATCTCGACAACGATCGTCAACCTCTTGAGAAACGTTTTAAGCTATCACGTGTGCTCATCAAGAAAAGCGCTTTTTTTCGGGTTACCCATTTCATCTTTCATGTGACTTATGCGTGGTTCCAGAAAAACTCAACAGGCTTTTGCATAGATTGCAAACAAACCTTATTCTTCCCTGTTGACCTGCTTCAGTGGCTAGCTTCGATGGTTTAAAATTAGCTAGACGGATAAGGAAACCCAAAACGAAAACAGCAAACGCAAAGAGCTGAACCCTTTTTTTTATTATTTCGTTAAGACAACCTCCCCCCGCACCTCAATCCTTATTACAGTTCCACTTTCCATCCGGCCGTTTACGACACGAAACTTTTTGAAAGATTTACCATTTGGCAGCACACGAATGGATTACAGTAGTACTAGCCATCTTACACTTGATCAATATTACGAAATTCAATTGGCAGAGTTGGAAGTCATAAAGTCAATTTACTATGAAGATTTCACTGATTTAACCACCAAAAAATCCAAATGGGACGTTCATCCACAAATAATCTTTGAGATTTCCTTAAGATCGGTCAACAAAGAGCCAGCAGAGTCCTCGATAACTTTGCACGTCACACTACCTACAACGTATCCAAACAAGGCTCCATTGATTGAGTTCAAAGATGATGAGCACATTTTGGCATCCCAATTGCAAAAACTAAGAACAGAAATCAACAACATCTACGAAACTTCTAAAGGTGATCAAATACTTTTTGAAATAACTTCAATGGTACAGGAAAGGCTTGATGAGTTTCAAACTTTGGCAAATACTCAGTCATTAGAAGATCAAAGAATGGAAAGATTGAAATTAGAAAGAGAAAAGTACGAGGAAGAGCAGCAACTTTTACGCCAACAACAGGCACAGGAAGACCTCGAAACGAACAAGTACGTCAATGAGCTGGTTGAAGAGCAGCGGAAACTTTATACAGAAATGGCACTTTCAGATGAAATATTCAACAAAGCTAAAGATGAAGATGAAACCGCGTACTTGCTTGCTCCAGATGAATTGGTGAGAATTGGCAAAGCTTTCACGTTTCCTAAAGTAATCAAATGTGAAATACCAGGTAGCAAACTGTTTTACTCATTCCAGTCTGTCATCGATCCTATACCTGTCTCGCTGCCTCATGATGTGCTCTCTTTTGCAAAGCAGTCGCTTGTCAAACCCTATATCCCACCAGAATCCCCTTTGGCCATTACCTTGGCTGGGTCTGACACAATGCACAATTTCTATTACCTGCTCACAGAAATAACGTTGGATAACACCTACTTCAACTCAGCAAACGGGAAAAAAGAAATATCCAACTTGGAAAAGGAGTTGGAAGTGATGTCCAACATAAACAACGAAAACGTGTGCCACTTGTATGCCTATAGTGTGGAGAGAACAGGCAACAATAGTGCTACTTTTGCATGGAAAATAAGACTCTTAACCGAATACATACCCAGCGGGAACTCTTTTAATGAGATAGTAAGCGCTGTTGGTTTTGTGAATCTAGTCACCGCAAGAGGCTGGATGATCAGGTTACTCGAAGGTTTAGAAGCCATACACAAAAATGGGTTGGCCCATCGGTACATTAATTTGGAAACCATACACCTATACAAAGACAATGTATATGGGACAAACACACCAAAACTTACGCATACAGCTTACTCGTACACAATCATAAACATGTTATCCAGGCATCCAAACAAAACCACCTCAAGTAAAATAGAATTGATGCAATCTTCTTGGAAACCTGCTGAGCTTAAAGACTCGCTAACCAAACCGTCTAGGAAGACAGATATCTGGTATTTGGGAGTGCTTTTCATTGAAGTAATCAATGGAACAGATACAACTTTGAACATATCATCGCCTGCAGAGTTTTTTGAGTTCAATACATTGGATCCGAGTTTGGAACATTTTTTGAAAAAAATGTTGGATGAAAATCCTAAAAAAAGGCTAAACCCTATGGAATTGCTACCCATGAAGTTTTTGAGAACCAATATCGATTCCTCGTATAGCAAGTTTCAAGTTCACAGCCCTGAAAAGCCAGTTTCTTCAACTTCCATTGTTAGTATGAACAGAAGAAAATCAAACTCTACTTTTGGTCACCAAAACGTGACTACGCTAAACACTTTGAAAAATCAAGCTTCTTCAAACAGAAGAAGATCATTCAACGTTGGATCAAGGTTCTCCTCCGCTTCTCTTGGGGTCAAGTCGAGATATGCTACCGATTTTGAAGAAATTGCTGTTTTGGGTAAAGGAGCATTTGGTCAAGTTGTGAAGGCAAGAAATTTATTGGACAGTAGATATTACGCTATAAAGAAAGTCCGGCAAACAGAAGACAAGTTGTCCAGTATTTTGAGTGAGGTCATGCTTCTAGCTTCTTTGAACCATCAATATGTTGTTCGGTACTACGCTGCATGGCTTGAGGAAAGCGTATATGAAGACGATGCTGTGGAAACATCTTCGGATGAAGACGCTCTTGAGTCTGTCTCTGAAGATGACACAAGTGATGAGGAAAGTGGGTTTTTCCAGGCTCCAAAAACCAAATTTTACAACTCCAGCACCGCATCTGATTTGACGGCCTCACAAAGCCCAGCCATTTCAACAGTGAGCAACAGCCCATCAAAGAATCGTCGGGATGGCACCCCCTCTAAATTCTGGACAAACTCTGAGCGAATTTCAAGTACTCTGGGTCTAAACGATAAGCACTGGGACTTTATCTCAAACTCTTTTCAAAACTCAGTGCATAACAGTTATCCTGAAATTGTCTTTGGCAATTCCAGTGATGAAGAAGCTGATGCCGTAACCAGCAATAGTCAAACATCAAACGATCAGCAGATCTCGAGCACTGTGAGCGAGGATGACGATGAACAGGACACCGGTTTATCTTTACAGCTTAAAGTGAAAAAGGGCAAACAGGAGGTTTTGGAAAAAGAAATGATGAAAAGTACATTGTATATTCAAATGGAGTACTGCGAAAATCGTACTTTACAAGATTTGATACTGAGCGAAAACTTGAATAGGCAAAAGGATGAGTATTGGCGACTTTTGAGGCAGATTTTGGATGCATTATCCTACATTCATTCTCAGGGTATTGTCCATAGGGACTTAAAACCAATGAACATCTTTATTGATGAGTTTTTGAACATCAAAATTGGTGACTTTGGCTTAGCCACCAACATTCATAAGCAGATAGATTTGCTTAAGCTAGATTCCAAAAACATTGCGCTTTCCAATTCCATTGGAGGTGACATGACTTCAGCTATAGGTACGGCACTTTACATTGCTTCTGAAGTTTTGAACGGACAAGGTGAATACAACCAGAAAGTTGATATGTACTCTTTAGGGATTATCTTTTTTGAGATGATCTATTCTTTTAGCACAGGTATGGAAAGAGTGAATGTTCTTCGTGGTTTGAGAAAGAAGGATATTGAGTTTCCAAAAGATTTTGACAAAAACAACATGAAGATTGAAGCCAAAATCGTTAGAAGTCTTTTAGATCACGATCCGGAAAAAAGACCAAGCGCTAGCGAGCTTCTGAACAGCGGTTGGCTTCCGGTGAAAGGACAAGACGAAATGATGAAAGAGGCCTTGAAAAATTTGGGTGATCCGTCATCTCCTTGGCAGCAAAAGGTTAGAGAGGGATTGTTTAATCAGCCATACAGTTTGACAAACGATATTTTGTACGATGATAAATCTGCAAAAAGCAATGAGCAAGTGAACACAAAATTCACTTGCATTTTGAAAGCACAAATGAAACATGAAGTGGAAAACATTTTCAGAAAGCATGGTGGTATACAAACTGATGAGCCTCCTATTGTATTTCCTAAATCGCCAAATTATATCAGTAATAATGTTTATGAGGTGTTGGATAAAGGTGGCACAGTGTTGCAACTTCAGTATGATCTTACTTACCCAATGGCTAGATATCTGTCAAAGAGCCCAAATGCAAACTTTGTGTCAAAGCAATATAGAATGCAATACGTTTATCGGCCTCCAGAACAGGAATGGGCCAGCTTGGAGCCCAGAAAGTTTGGAGAGATTGATTTTGACATTATATCAACAACAAGCGCCGACTGTGCATTTCACGATTCAGAAAGCATTAAAATTGTTGATGAGATTATTAATGTTTTTCCGGTCTTTAGTGTATCTAACACGACCTTTGTGATAAATCATGGAGACATATTGGAGAATGTTTTCAATTTTTGCTCTATCGATAGAGCCCAGAGAAGTTATGTTTCTCACATGCTTTCTCAAGTTGGCTTTACAAAGACGTTCAAAGAGATCACGGCTGCACTAAAATCTCAATTGAACTTGTCCTCAACGTCGGTGAACGATTTGGAGATGTTTTACTTCAAAGCAGATTTCGAAAGCACAAAAAAAAGATTGCTAAAAATTATGTCGGATTCCCCCTATCTTCTAAAGGTTGAGGAAACATTGAACTACATGTCCAAAGTTTTGAATTTTTTGAAAGTATTCAATGTTTCCAGAAACATTGTTATTTCGCCCTTGAGCAACTACAACTCTCATTTTTACAAAGAGGGAATAATGTTTCAAAGCATCTACGATGACGGCAGGAACAGAAGTTTGATTGCAACCGGTGGTAGATATGATAGCTTGATTTCTTTGATTACGAGGCCCTCTGGGGCTGGCAAAACAACTTACTCGAAAAGAGCAGTTGGTTTCAACTTGGCTTGGGAAACAATACATCTCATTGCCCAAAACTATTTTAAGCTAGCCAATGGCAAAAACATCAAGAAGAGAAACAAGTATTTGCGGGAAACCAAGCTAGACTGGAAGCCCAAAAGATGTGATGTGTTTGTTTGTAGTTTTACAACCTCTTTGTTGAACACGTTAGGTGTCACCATTTTGGATCAATTGTGGAAGGCTGGAATAAGTGCAGACATTTTCCGTAATTTTTTTAGTGTTGAAGACGTTATTGCAGGGGCACAAGTCGAAGGGGCTGACTGGATCATTTTTATCAAACAGCAGCAAAACTTGGTTTCTTATGCTGCTTTGAACAACGTCAAGAAGCACTACAAACCTTTGAAAGTGAAAAGAGTCAGTCATGATTTGGACATAGATATGACGTTGGAAGAATTCATTAGGATGTTCCAGCAAGACGAATTGAAAAGCAACAAGTTTTTCGATGAAATGCTTTTGAACGTTGACAATGAATCTTTGTTTTCTAATGCTGAAGGAAACGGTCATAATGACTTTGGCAAAACACCTGTGGATGGTGTGAAAAACTTGGAAAACTTTGAAAGCACTAGCCACCATAGCAGTGAAAATGCCGGGTTCTCAAACCAGCAGGCGGTGCACAACAACATGCAGCAAAAAGTTGTTTATGTTCCTAACATGGCCACAAAGTCTAAGAAGAACTCTAAAAAGGACAAGTGGGTTTACGAAGAGAGTGCAAGGGAGGCCTCCAAGCAGATTATACAAAGCTTGGCGTCTGCACCGATCTTTGAGGTCGACGCCATCAGAGATGAGACTTTGGAAATTATTTCAATCACCTCTTTGCAGCAAAAGGATGAATGGTTGAGAAAAGTTTTTGGTTCTGGTGCGTACTCTGCGCCAAAGAGTTTTGCAACAAATATTTACAACAACTTGTCGAAAGAAGCAAGCAAAGGGACCAGATGGGCAATCATACATTGCGACAAAACAGGTAAATCTTGTGTGGTTGATTTGCAGAGATAGTGCTTTGAGTTTTGGCTGCTAATATATAGAGTTGTGTGTATGTTCTTGGTATACAACGTTAAAAAATTATTATTGGCAGAAAGTATTTAAGGGCTTGTTTTCTGGGTTCGCGTTGTTGTTCGGTATAGCGACATTGCGTAATGAATAACGAATAATGTTTCAAAGACTCGGTATATGGTACTGTCCGAGGCTCAATTTGCCTACACAAGAAAAAGAAATAAGAACCTGCCATAATATGACAGCTTTGATTTTCAAGAGATGCCACACAAATAATGTGATGAATTTCCACTAAAATACGTGAAGAGAGGCAAGTCTGAACGCCCGCACAAGGTCAACAATTACTTTATTTTAGAATGGAGAATTTGGTCAGAATCCAGCTGAAGGAGTTCAAGGTGCCAAGTGATCAAGAGCCGACTGGTGATGCGCTTCGAAACAACATTATAAGGCATGCTGAAAATCAAACGATTCATCAAAGAGTGAGGAATTATGAATTTAGAGCCCACGACTACACAGACCCTGGAGTGCGCTGGTGTCGCAAAAAAATAGAAACTCTCAATTTGTGGGACGACGATTCTGAAGAGCAAAAAAGACTGCAAAGTGTGTCATTGATGGATGTGGATCCGTGCGTGCAAGAAGACGCCAAAATGAACGATGACGGTTTGAGCAATTCTTCAGAAATGGAAGTTGATGCTGAAGGGCTTCCAGGAGCCCTGGAGGCTGAGGAGCTGATAGGGAATCCTCAAATATTGCCCGATGAATTGGGTTTTGAAAATGAAAAAAGCGATCAAACTGATATATCTTTGAGAAAGTTTTTCAAAGTTATGGTTTCTCCTACAGAGTTGGGTGTGTCTATGGCCCAGAAAGGAGAAGAGAACAACAACGTTGAAATTCAAACCCCTTTTGAGAGCATGCAAGACGAAATGATATCAAATAGCCATAGTGACACGCAAGACAAGACAAATACTTTTGAAACTTCACCTGGTCGGGGGAAAATGGATGTTGAACAAGATAAAAACACAGAATGCGAATTTGGCAACTTGCCTGTAAACCAAGATCCCGTAGACAAAGAATCAGTTGAAATTGAGGCGGGGAAGGAGGAATCGAAAAGCAAAAACCACACTTCTTTCGACCCCTCTAAAAATAGCGCCAACTCTCACCAGTCGATTGACGATCATGCCATTGAGAACAAAAACCATCTCCATGCCAAAAAATTACAGCCATACAATTTGGAGATCAACAACCATTACTACAACTACATATACATGCCAGGTGGCAATAATGCACCAGAAAACCAACATCAAGCATACCAAGACCAATCATCTCTAGTGCATAGTCCAGAGCTACAGGCTTTGCCCGAACCATGGTCCAAAAACTCACATCCACATTCCAAGTTTGTATACTTGTTCACTTCGTACTTGCAACTATTTTTGAACTCGTTGCTGTACATGGGAATCTGTTCTCTGGTATTGATGATTTTGAGAGCGTTTTATCATGATTTGAAAACCACGTGGAACCAGGAGGTTCTCAAATTGCATTATGAGTCCTCTGTGTGCAAGTTCCAATATTTCATTAACAAGTGTTCTTCACAACAGTCGCCTGCTTTACAAGCCAAATGTTTGCAATGGGGCCAGTGCATGGATAGAGACAACGACCAAATGTACGTTGGAAAAACCGCAAGCATAGCAAAGTTAATCGGAACCATGATCAATGAAATGGTAGAACCCATTGGCTGGAAGGTTGTGCTACTTCTTGCGACGGCCTCCTACTTATGGATATTTGGGTTAAATTTGATGTTTGGGTTTATAAGAGCCAAGAGTTACTACAGCGGGGGGAAGAGACAGAAACCGCTTAAAGACAACTTCAAAGAACGTTTTTCAACTCAACCCGATTTTGCTCACAGAAAGGGAAAAAATGACGACCAAAGCTTTCCAGAAGGGCTGGACGAGCCGTTGCAAAGAAAGCGCATTGCTTATTAGATGCCCAGTTTTTTGGGAGGTAAAAGTGGCCTTTTGTTGGATGCCTGGCAGAAGTAACACGGTGACTCCATTGGCAGTGCGTGAAAAAGCAAGAGCTTCCTGTTTTGTATAGACGTTTAATTGGTGTATAGGAATATAGAGAGTCATTTTAGGAAATCATGTGCTCTAACCGACTTGATAAACTTCAATAATCCGATCATTACGCATACAGATTGGAGAAAAATCGATCAAATATTTAAGGCAGTACTGTTTAAAGATGTTGATCTTGCGTGCAATAAAATCATGCTGAATTTTTGCCTTTCGGCAACCTCACATATCTTTTCGAGCTGACTTGGTCGATCAATCGTTTTTTCGCGTTATCCATTTTTAATAGTTTTTCAGTTTTTTTATTTTTTTTCTCATTCTTAAAGGAAACTGGACGGAGCTGGCTTTCCGAGATTTTTTTTGTGCACTATTTCAACAGGACTTTTTTTATGATACTCCCTTTAATGGTCGGTTGCCTTTAACGGAGATGGAGTTCCGTTGAGTTTCGAAAGGCATTTGCTGTGATTTGTTTTTTTGTTGGATAACGAATCTTTGCAATAAGATACGATTGATTATCCTGATTTGAAACAGAGTTGTATTTAAGCAGCTCACAAGTGACGATCGCTGTTTGTTTTTTTTTTTGGCCTGAAGAAGAGAAGCATAACGGAACAAAAAAAACCAAAGCCTATCAGCAACACTGCGCCATTTTCACGCCAAAAAACCAACATGCTTAGAGCGTCATTAATCAACCAATCCAAACGTCTATACTCTATTGCTTCGTTTGAAGCACCAAAACATATCAAAAATGAAGCAACCAAGCTGTTTACTGGCAAAGACCAAGTTGACCTTGCAAAATTGAAGGACTCGCTAGCAAAACTGCAAAAGGGTTCTATGGATATCCCTCTAGTCATCAACGGGGAAAAAATATATCATGATAGCAGCGCGAAAAGAAACATCTTCCACCAAACAAACCCTTCAAACCACAAACAGGTTTTGGCCAACGTTACTCAGGCCACTCCTGAAGATGTGCAAAGCGCTATTAAAGCATCTCTAGAAGCGAAAAAATCATGGGGCAAACTTCCTTTGAACGAGAGAGCTGCAGTTTTTTTAAAAGCGGCAGATTTGATCAGTACCAAGTACAGATATGATATGTTGGCAGCCACTATGCTGGGCCAAGGTAAAAATGTTTTCCAAGGTGAAATCGACTGTATTGGGGAACTAGCTGATTTTTTCAGATTCAATGTGAAATACGCATACGAATTATACGCGGAGCAGCCTTGCGAGTCTTCCACCGGGGTTTGGAACAGAGCTGAATACAGACCTTTGGAAGGTTTTGTGTATGCTGTCACTCCTTTTAACTTTACTGCCATTGCCGGGAATTTGTTTGGTGCCCCAGCGTTGATGGGTAACTCTGTCGTGTGGAAGCCTTCTGCAACAGCAGCCTTGTCCAACTACTTGCTATTGACCATCATGGAAGAAGCGGGTTTGCCAAAGGGGGTCGTCAACTTTGTTCCAGGTAACCCAGTTGAAGTCACTAACGAAGTTTTGAAATCCAAACATTTCAACGCATTGCATTTTACCGGTTCTACTAATGTGTTCAAATCATTATACGGTGAAATTCAAAAAGGTGTTATGAACAATTTGTACAGAGATTACCCAAGAATTGTTGGTGAAACCGGTGGGAAAAATTTTCATTTGGTCCACCCAAGTGCTTCTTTGGAACACGCAGCCTTATCCACTTTAAGGGGGGCTTTTGAATATCAAGGACAAAAATGTTCTGCCACGAGTAGACTGTATGTGCCAGAATCTAAATCCAAAGAGTTTATCAGCTTGTTGAAAGAAAAAACTGCTACTATCAAACCAAGAAACTGCTCAGAAGACATTAAAGGTTTTGTGGGACCAGTTATTCACGAACAAAGCTTCAACAAATTGAGCAAAGTCATTGAAGATGCCAAAAAGGACCCTGAATTGGAAATAGTTTGCGGTGGTAAAGTCGATAAGTCCACTGGTTGGTTTATCGAGCCAACTATTATCAAAACAACCAACTTGAAACACAAATACCTTGCCCAAGAGTTTTTCGGTCCTGTTTTGACATATGTTGAATATCCTGATGCCAAATTTGAAGAAGTGTGTGACATCATTGACCAAACTAGTGAATATGCCTTGACCGGTGCTGTTTTTAGCAGAGACAGAGCCGCTATCGCATTGGCATCAGAAAAACTAAAATACTGCGCAGGTAACTTCTACATCAATGACAAATCTACTGGTGCTGTGGTTGGTCAGCAATGGTTTGGTGGTGCAAGAATGAGTGGTACCAACGACAAAGCGGGCAGTGGTAACATTTTGTCCAGATTCGTTAGCACCAGAAACATCAAAGAAACTTTTACAGAAATCAGTGATTTTAAATATCCTCATAATATCTAATATACATAAATTTTGTAATACAATTCGAGCTTTAAGCTAGTGATAGATTTGAGTTTTAATAAAACAACTTTTATTGTGCAGCAACTTGTCTTCAAAAATTATGTTTATTTTTGCAAAAATCAAAATTTTTTTTATTTTTTTAGGAAGGTTTGCTATAATGTTAGAGCATTCTTAAGCCCTAAAAATAAACAAGTATCGTTGATAATTTAAGTAAAGCTGGTTTTCAACAATTGGAAAAGCTGTAGAAAGTACAAGCGCCTTTACGAAAACCTATACTGTTAGAAGAAAAACTTTACAAACTGATACTTGAGCTTAGTTTTAAGACTGTTAAGAACTGGAACAACTATAATGTTTAATTTTACATAAAAAAAAATGCCAACTAGTAGGTTTACGATTCTCTATCATTTTCCGCACTCAACAGCGCAGCATACTTGTTTCTTTTTTGCTCATCTTCTTTGATGACAGCAAGTATCTGGTTGGTGATCTTTTCAGTTATCTTATATGCTTTTTGACAGCAATCCATCAAAGCCAACGCGTCAATGGGTAACCCACCGGCCTTGGAAACCTGTACAACTTCTCTATTTTTGTTTAAAGTCACGGTCAAAACACCTTGTCTTAGAAGTTCTTCTTTTAAAGACGCGTCTATCACTATGATTTCCTCGTTAGTGTCACCTTTAATATTTTCTTCAACATCAACAGGATTGAAAAAAGAAAAGGAAACACAGATTGGAATATGCAAAATACCCAGTGGAGTTGGTTCTCTCTCGTCCATTGGGTGAATGGTCACTTTTTCACCCTGCACTGAGACATCCGGTTTTTTGAAGTGCAAAAGACCTGCCATAACTGCTATACAACTAGCATCAATAAATCCACCGTCACAATCCAAAAAATGCACATCAGCTCTAACACTCCAACACTTGCTTCCGGCCACAATGCACAGCCCTTCAATGTCAAGTGCCCCGGATCTTCTGACCGCTTTTTCAATAATCCTGCTGCACAGCACTTCATCGTCGCTGCTGCTGATCATGATATTCTCAAACTGTGGCCCTGCCATGGCGGATATTTCCGTGCTCACGTGAAACACCCCTTCAAAAGGTCTGTCTTCGTATGGAATCGCTATTGCACAACTAATTTTGCAGTGCACTTTCGTTTTTCCTAGCTCTACCAAAACGTCCCCGTACTCTTTTCCTAGGGTAAATTTCACTTCTCTAAACTGGTCCAACGCACGCCCATCCAATCTCTGTCCGATTTTCAAAGCTTCAAGAACAAACTTTGATTCCGCAGTGGAGACTTCAACATCTTTTGCCATTTTTGAATTATATTGTTCAGTATCTTTTTAGACGAAACAAATTAACTAGCGAGGTGGTACTAAAATGTTAGCTTTGTAAACGCTGGTGTGCTTTTGGGAACTTCAAAGTTGCTTTTACTTTGCTTCTAAGTCTCACTACAAACTGATTTTAAAGCCAGTTGCCTTCGAAGGCTCTTCATCCCAATACATTGCAAACTCGGACATTGGTGTTTTGGTTACACAAAAAGAAAAGATTCACGCTTTCATTTCAAAAACGTTCAGACTGGGTAAACTGCAAACAAAAAAAAAAATAAAATAAATTGTGCCCCAATCACGTGTAAATAAATAAAAGCACGGCTCTTAGCTGTCTGTTCCTGAATCCCAGTACAAAGAGCTAAGTTTTGTATATACATTTATAAATGCTTTACAGAATGGAGCATATTTATCAATTGACTGATACATTTCAAATATCAGCTTCGGTTACACAACAACCGAAGAGCAATATATATATATATGTATATTTTGTGTGAGTAGTGCCAAACCAGCATGCAGTCACAAAATTCAAAACCAACAAATAATTTATACGCAATGAGTTTAGTATCAAGTAAAAGACCGTCGCTGCATTTGACTCCATTGAAGGGATGGATGAATGACCCGAACGGACTGTGGTACGACCAATCGACAGGATACTACCATGTTTACTACCAGTACTCACCGGATTTGCACTGGAGCTTGCCAATCACCTGGGGGCATGCAACCACTAATGATTTTGTGCACTGGGAACACAAACAGGATAAGTTGTTGGCTTCCCGAGCAGGGGAAGGTGCGTTTTCGGGAAGCGTGGTTGTTGACAAGTACAACACTTCCGGGAAATTTGATTCTATTGCTGATGACAATGTGGTATCAATCTTCACTCTGCATACACCTGACAGGCAAACTCAGAATGTGACATTTTCCAAATGCGATTTGCCACTGTCTGCTGATGACAGCACGGTTGTATTGGATATCAATTCAAAACAATTTAGAGATCCCAAAGTGTTTTGGCATGAAGAAACGGAAAAGTGGATTATGGTTGTTGCAAGAACTCAAGTTTATGAAATATCCCTATATTCCTCCAAAAACTTGGTTGACTGGAAATATCTAAGTGGCTTGAAAAAACATGGCATATTAGGTTATCAGTATGAATGTCCGAATTTAGTGAAAATACCAGTTTTTGATCCTGTTGCCAAGGAAAAAATTGGATACAAGTGGGTGATGTTTGTATCCATCAACCCTGGGGGACCAATTGGAGGTTCATTTGTAGAGTATTTCGTTGGTGAGTTTAACGGAGCGGAGTTTATTCCTGATACGAATGAGGCCAGAATCATGGACCATGGGAAGGATTTTTATGCAGTCCAAGTATTTAACAACACAGAATCGGAAGACTTGGTCTTGGCTTTGGGATGGGCATCAAACTGGCAATACAGCGAAATGACACCAGATTACGCATGGAAAAATTGCATGTCGATTCCAAGAAAACTTACTTTGCAAGCACACAGGGCAAACGACGATTCTTTGGAACACTTGGTTCTTTACAATGAACCGTTTTTTGGCAATGGTGCTGAAAAACGTAAAACAACTCATGCCTTGCATGACAAATCTATAACTAAAACTGCGTCTGTTTTCAAGTTTAAAATCAAATGGTCATTCAAACCGCAAAGATTGGCTCGAGGAACATTCACAGCTTGGTCTATCAAAGTTTGTGCTCCAAACTCTGAGTCAAGTTTAATTATTGGATTTGAAGCGTGCTCTGCCTCATTCTTTATTGATCGTGGTGTTCTTTTCAATCAGCCTGAAAACTACCTTTTCAACAACAGGAGCACTGTTGACCTTGTTCCATACAAGATCGATAGCCATGGAAGCCAACATTTTTCTGTAGAGGGTATTGTTGACAGAAACATTCTTGAGCTGTTTTTCAACGACGGATACGCCACGGCAACAAATACTTTTTTCTTTGAGTGTTCTGACTTCAGTGACATTCATTGCTCAAGGAATGAAGTTTTTGATTACTTGGACATGGAAAAAACGGAATACAGCTGAGTGCTGAGGCTTGTGTACTTTTATATAGAATGTAGCTACCTATTTCATGAATTGTATTGTTTGAAGTTTCACTCACTTTGAATACCAAATTTGTATATTTCTTGCTAGAAGAGTCTCGTGACAAGTGATTACGTCATTGCTGCAAAAAACCCTGTTGGAGTTGACGCAGGTTCCACTATTCGGAAAAATGATCTGACGGTTTTGAAGCGAGATCTGACCATTTTGAATTTTGATAAAGCGAACAAACCAAAAATAACATTCCTGAAGAGAGTCTGAACATTGAGACATCAAAGATTAGAGCAGGAAACCAGCAATAATAAAAACTTTACAGCACCATAACATCTCTCCATGACCATGAGTATTACAACTGAAGAACTGTACGCGATAGAAAAACACCTGTGCGATTTAGCGATAAACGTGATTGGACCAATCGTAAACTCCAAGAAGAGCAACAAAACTGAGTCATGGACTTTGAAAACCGGTGAAAAAAAAGTTGATATCGTAACGAAAATAGACAAAGAAGTTGAATTAATCATTTTCTCTGACTTGAGACAAAAATATCCTCAGTTTAAGTTCATTGGTGAAGAAAGCTACGACCCGGAAAACCCGCCAGTTTTAACAGATGATCCAACTTTTATTATTGACCCAATTGACGGCACAACCAATTTTGTGCACGACTTCCCATTTTTCTGCACTTCAATGGGGCTGACCTATCAAAAGAAACCCGTTGTTGGTGTGATTTACAATGCAGAGAGAAACTTGTTGGTTTCTGCTACAACGGGGAAAGGGGTCAGAGTCAACGGTGAGCAGCAGGACGCATTGATTGCGAAAGACGTCATGCTGAGCAAGTCCATTGTTGCTTTGCAACCAGGTTCTCAAAGAGAGGGTAATAACTTTGAAGTGAAGATGGACACCTATAAACAACTCTTAAGTTGCAATGGTGGAATGATTCATGGAGCAAGAAACATTTCTTCCTCAGCTATGTCTTTGGCGTATTTGGCCTTGGGGTACCTTGACGCATACTGGGACGGTGGTTGCTACTCTTGGGATGTCACGGCTGGATGGTGCATTTTGTACGAAACCGGTGGAATTGCTGTTGGTGCCAATCCTGGGGAGTGGGATATTCAGGTGGACAGCAGATCTTATTTATTCGTCAGAGGAGGCTCATCCAAAGAAGCGCAAAAACAATATGTTCTTGATTTTTGGAAAAACGTCAAGGGTGAGTTGAGCTATGGAGCTTAACTTTTACGATCTTAAATAATATTATAATATGTAGACTTTACAGAAAAGAAACAAAAAGGCCATAAAGTACGAGAAAAAAGCACAAGTTTTCAAAGGTTGATTACATCTCGTAGAAGCATTGGTCAACACCAAAAACACCGTAGACACCAAGCAAGGGCATCCACCCTTCTCTGTTTTTGTCAAAAGTTTCCGATAACTTCAGTGCTTCTTCATAGGCCGGACCAGTAGGTTTCCCAATGTTGAAGCCTCTAATGCAAACCATACCTTGTCTTTTGGTGATATCCATATTCTCACACTCAACCAGTTTGGACTCTAAACATGGAGTAATTACACCGCAGAACTGATATTTCTTGTCAACTGCACGGGGCAAGATTCTGTAGTCATAGAAATGGGACACAAATGCGGGACCCATCAGATTTAGTGGAGCAAACGTTTCCATAACAACTCTTGCGCCAAGCAAACTTCTGTACTCCGCCAGCTCCTCTGTAGACATGGTTTTTCTTTTAACAAAAGAATATTTTTGCAAAGCAGTCGCACCTACGTAGTCGGCACATTTTTCGTAATCTTTAACGTTATTTTCTAAAAATATCACCCTTAGCTTAAAGTTTCTTCCCAAAACGCAGCCAAATCCAACAAAGATGTTTTCACTGATAAAATTCATTGCCCAGATCAACTTCAATTTTTGCCACAAGGAGATTTCGTGACCTAACCTGTTTAGTTGTTTGCTAAAGGGTTCTGCACACAAAGACAAAATAGTCGTTGAAGGTTGAAGTTTGAATCTATTCGAGGTAGTGGAGATCAAAGACCCACCGTGCATCAAAACGGTCAAAACCTTGTAGAAAAACTGTGTTGTGTGAAATTCTTTTTCTTTCGCTGTGTTCTGAGAACTGTTTTCATGGACCAAAACCTGTAAAACGTCATTGTTTGTTAGTGGATGATCGTGTGGGAAAGTGGTGATAAAAGAAGCAACGCTACTGACCAAATTCAATTGGTTGAAAGCCATGTTTTTGTAGTGAAAAAAAATCTTATTGTCATCTTTTTCGTAGTTCTCACCGGCGTCATATTCGAAATGAGTTTTGGTGTCAATGTTCAAAATCCTGTCCCAAGAGATAACGTTGGTTGCCAATGGCTTTTCCGTGCTGTTATTGTCCAAAGATTCAGACACGATGATCGACTTATACCAGGCCTCACTGTTGTTCATCTTGTCCAAAGTGGCAAATGAGTCAATGAACAAAATGTCAACTTTTGATTTTGCGCGCGGAACAGCGTCCAACAATTCCACTTCGTAGTTGTCCAACTGGATAGCAGTCATAAAACAACCAACAGCTTGAAGAAACCCGTTGTATTTGTAAACAGGGCATGAGATACCAATTCTCAGGTTGTCCTTGGTGTTGTAGTTTTGAAAGTACTTGACAAATTTCACAGCTAAAAGATCAAAGTCTTGCAATGTCAGCTTTTTCGTATTTTCATAATTGTCGTTATCTTCAAATTGCACAAAAGGTTGCGAAGTTTTGGCCAGATCCAAAGAACACTGCCACAAGTCTCCAAAATTTCCCTTTCTGTACTTGTAGCTTTTATTTTTCACATTCAGCTCTAGCCCATTGATCAAGTTTCCGGACGGAGGCGCACTCAAATTCCTGTATATGGCTGTTTCGCCCTCTTTTCTCGTGTCACCTACCCACGCTTGCATGTCAAGAGAAACGGGTTCTCTTCTGGTGTGCACGTAGTACCAGGCACACAGCCAAGTACTAATGACCACGAACCCGACACCGTAAAGAATGGCATGAATTGTTGTGTCGCTAACCATTTGTGTGTTTTGCTTTCTCAGCTCCTTGATTTTACTTGAACAATTAAGACCAAGAAGCAAGAATGTATGAAAGATTCCAGATGCTCTTCGTTTATATATGAACTTAACGATATCAAGATTTTGGCAGGTGTCGGCATGCGAGAAAGATAGTCCTGAAAACATGTGGACAAAACAGGTTTAAACGACGAAAACCGTCGGCGATTTCAAGTCACCTGCCCGAGTTACGAAACGCGTTAAAACGCCTCCAGATAAAGAAAAAAAAAAAAAAAAAAAAAAAAAAAAAAGCAGGACCAGCTGAATAAATCAACGCGAACGACAGTTGATATCGATCTAATATTGCTAGAGCAAATGAGGTCGGCTGCTTTGAAATTGTAAAACACATAAAAAAAACACCAGACGAAAACCGAAAAACAGGCAGAACAATACTTGGGACTATGAAGAGCGTGCTTGTACTACCCATTGATGTGGAAGACCATCAAAAGAGAACGTTATCTGTGATACAATTGCCCAACCCATCGAACACCGAATGCAAGACTTTTATAGACCTGTTGCTAAGCAGTCACACAGAACACGACACCCAAAAACAAACCGTGTACCAACTGAAAGGCCACCATTTCAGCAAGGGCACTTCGCATAACAAGTTCAAAGACCGTGAAAACTACTATTACAAGGACAGCTCCATCCCTTTAAAATCCTTGATCATTCATAATTCCAACGACATGCACGAGGGAGAGCTGTGCAGCAATGGGGAGATGAAAATTGCCTTCAAGTACGACCTTACGTTTAGTCTAATCGGTGCGCTTGTTGCGATTGCAATGAAAAGAGCCAAGCACAGTGCAAAGAGTACAGCCAAGACCGAAAACGACTACTATCGCCCTGCTGAAACTCTTGTATCAAAAAACCAATATGGAGCGACACAAGACAAAGAAGAAAAAGAAGAGGAAGAGGAAGAATTGTTCAATGGCAAAGTGCTCCCATATGTCGACTTACACGAAAGTCTTATTTACAACCATGATCCACAATGGGAGCACATTTCCAAAGAGTTGCTTGTTTCCAAAATGCGGAATGTGTCCGATGTGATTGTAGAAAGTGGTGAGGAGTACTTTAAAATTTCCAAAAGCAAAGTCGTGAACTTTGTGCTGGGAAAGATCAACAAACTGGTTTTGGAATTCCCAAAGAGTATAGAAACCAGGTTTTTAAGCGACATCAATGACAAGGATGTATTGACAAGCGGGAAAAAACTGTATGCATTGAATCTTCTGGTATCATTGCTTCCATTGCAAGTGTACGATACCGTCTACTCAGAACTTGGAAATGACATTACCAAATACAACGTGTACCTGAAAGAAAAACAAGAAGCAAAAGAAAAAGAGCTAAGAGGAGACGGAGAGTTTGACAAGAAACTGCTGCTGCAACAAGCAATGACCGTTGGTGTTATTGGCGGTGGTTCAGGCTCAATGTCTGTGGCTGTGAAAAAAACCACATCCACTATGAAGAAATCTGTACCAGCCAAGAGAAAACCCGCTTTCATTACAAGCACTACTGCCGGAAAACCCTCTAGAGGAGCGATTGACGGGTTTTTCAAGAAGAAGCATTGAGGCCATTGAATGATACCTTTGGTTGCTAGTTCTTTCTGTATATATATATATGAAGTTTTTTGCATGATTATGTATCTGAGTTTTTAAAAAGTATGGTACACCGGGGTGTTTACTACCCGGATAGCAAATTGTTTTTCGCTATAAATTTCATTGAAACACCAAATTTGAAAAAACACGACCAATTTGGAAAGAGAAAGTAGGGTTGGCGGTTTGGCTAAGGTGACTTCGTTTCAAGTATGTTTTTTATACAAGTGGATTGTAACATTTGATGTTTGATTACTTTTTAAACTTTGTAAGAATAGTTGTCCTTGGTTGAAGGAAAATGACCAAAGAACCACAACCACCGTGTTTCAAGCGCGCCTTTACATTGAGAGCAAAAAGTACCATTGGAAATGCTTAGTATGCCTTTGAAACATACAAGTGCCGCCAGAGGACTTAACAATGCTGGTTTCAAGAAACTGAATTTGTTAAAGTTTTTTGGAATGGCTCAGTTCAAAAGATCATATACAAAATACACACCTCTTCCATATGTCAATCAATTTAAAACCACAGGATTGACCAAACCATTCAATGCATCCATGCAACCTAAACAATTTGCACAAATTTTAAAAGGTATCAACTACAAAAGAACATTTTTCACAAAAACAGGGTACAAATGCTCCAAATGCGAAAGCATGAAGAAGCGTGCACAGTATGTTAATTTTACGATATTTTTTTTTTTTCAATGATACATGGGTCTCAGAGCCTTTTTAACGACATGGCATGACTTGGAACTAGGACTCACGGTTCAAGGTTGGAAAGTCGCTTTTAGAATACACCGTTTAGTGGGATATTGGTATTGTTTGAATACTTTGCATTATGGATCGAAAACCCCCCTTCTTCAATCTCAAAGAAATAGTGATGAATTTAACCAAGAAAGGAGCGTATGTCATGTGACTTGTGATTCATGGAGTTAACAAGAAATTCAGAGAAACAGGGAGTTAAGCTCGGAAGGGAAACAAAAAAAAAAAAAGGAGATAACAAAAATTGGACTTTAAAAACCGCAACAAATTGTGTCGACAGAATGTGTCAAAAAAATAATGCAAAACAGTAAAAAAAAATGAGATAGGACAATGAGTGAAAACAATTGAACTTGTGGAATTGTGTCAAGGTCAAGATTTTATTGAGAAGAAATACCACACAAATTTGTCAGAAACGCTTTTGTTTTTCTTGTGATCTCGAACAAAAAAATTCGTTCGAATACTTCTTTATCATTAAACTGCGTTGGCATCTGTGTTTTTTTCAACTGCATTGAAATCAGAAGGCATAAAAAAAAAAAAGATATAATTCTTTTGGTCTCTAAGTTAACAACAGTCTCATCATGATGATGGTGATGCCGTTTTAATTTTTTTCAATTGGCTCTTTTTTCGGTATTTCGTTTCTTCTTTGTGGGCTTTCTCTGCTAAACAGGTTCTTTTAATGCTTTTTTTTTCTTTTTGAAAGCTGTGCGGGAAAACAAATGCCAATTTTTGGGGTTTAACCGGACACTCACGCTAAACAAAAGAAGGAATAAACAAAAAAACACATACGAATTCACCTTAGGTTTTGGAAAATAAATCCAAAAAAACAAAAAAACAAAAAAACAACAACCCATGATTGCGCAAACTTTCCAAGGGTCGAAACAATAATGAACAATACATTGCCGCGTGGAGCATTTCCGCATGGAGCATTCTTTATTCTTATGGAAAGTGTATATTTACAAAGAATTCTTCTTCAATATGGAAAAAGCCATTAATTTTTGGGAATTTTTTTTTTTTTTTTTGGGGGGTGGCAGAGTTGTTGAAATTTTTTGAGTTTAGTGGAAGGAATATTTAAACATCAATGACGAGCTTCCTTGGATGGAACAAACTCTCTTTTCTTTCTGAAATGTGTCAAAAATATCAAAATCTTTCTCTGATGTTATGTGTTTCTAGTTTTTTTTTTATTGAACATATTTTTTACTAACAATTTCACACTTTTCATGCTTTTAATTTAATCTCTAGGGTGTTGCCTTGAGTGTTAATGGTTTACACAAATATCAAACACCATACACCATACACCAAACACCAAACACACCTAGGGTAAAGCAAATATGTGTACTTGTAACAGAGCTGCTCCTCCTCCAGAAAGAGAAATTTTACCAACTCATTTGAAACCATTGCATTATGACTTGACTTTCCATCCAGATTTTGAAACTTTCAAATTCAAGGGGAAAGCCGTTATTGATTTGAAAATTCAAGACTCGTCCGTTCATTATGTCGAGTTGAACACTTTGGAATTGTTTGATTTTGAGGCTACTGTTGGTAAGGACCATGTCAAACCTTTGAAAATTGAATCTATCAAAGAAACTCAAAGAACAAGATTTCATTTTCCAGCTGAATTGTTCACCAGCACTGATGACGTTTTGAGATTAAACGTCAACTACAACGGGATTTTGAATGATAATATGGCCGGTTTTTACAGATCCAAATATAAAGACGCGCTAACCGGTGAAGAAAAATACATGGTAAGCACTCAATTCGAAGCCACAGACGCAAGAAGAGCTTTCCCGTGTTTTGACGAACCAAACTTGAAAGCTAAATTCACAATCACTTTGATTTCTGACAAAAAATTCGTTCAATTGTCTAACATGGATGTTGCCAGCGAAGTCATTGAAAATGACTTGAAAACCACGAAATTCAACACCACTCCTTTGATGTCCACCTACTTGGTTGCCTTTGTCATTGGGGAATTTGTTGGTGTTCCATCTAAATACGAATACAGAATTCCAGTCACTACATGGACCATTCCAGGTACTGAAAAGTCTGCTCAATACTCTGCCGATTTCACCGCAAAATGCTTGGAATTTTTTGAGAAAACTTTTGACATCAAGTACCCATTGCCTAAAATGGACTCCGCATTGATCAAAGAATTTTCTGCAGGGGCTATGGAAAATTACGGGTTGATCACGTACAGAGACACAGCATTAATGTTGGACTTGGAAAACTCGACTTTGGATGAACAGATTAGAGTTTCTGAAGTTGTTGCTCACGAAGTCTCGCACCAATGGTTTGGGAACTTGGCCACCATGGACTGGTGGTCATGCTTGTACTTGAACGAGTCGGGAGCTACTTTCTGGTCCTGGTTTTGTTGTAACCACTTTAAACCAGAATGGAAAGTTTGGGAACATTTTGTCACTGATAGTCTACAAGCTGCGTTGACTTTGGACGGGTTGAGATCTTCTCACCAAGTCGAAGTCGATGTCAACAAAGCTGACGAAATCAACCAAATTTTTGATGCCATTTCCTACAGTAAAGGTGGTTCTCTATTAAGAATGATGGCCAATTGGTTGGGAGAAGAAACTTTTGTGCAAGGGGTTGCCAACTACTTGAGGGAGTTTTCATACAAAAACGCTGTTACCGAAGACTTGTGGAACCATTTGGGTAAACAATCTGGGAAACCTGTTCCGGAAATTATGAGCGTGTGGACCAAAAAAGTCGGATATCCAATTGTCACTGTGGAAGAAAGCGGGGACAAGACTTTGAAATTGACTCAACACAGATTTTTGAAAACCGGTGATGTCAAACCTGAAGATGACACCACCATCTACCCAATCATCCCATTTTTGAAAACTGCTGCTGACAAAATCGACAAAGATACTGTTTTGTATGAAAGAGAAAACACCTTGGAAATTCCAAACAGCGATTTCTACAAAATCAACGGGAACCAAGCCGGGTTTTTCTTGACCTGCTATCCTGAATCTAGATACGCAAAATTGGGGACTCAAGCCCACTTGTTGAGTGTCGAAGACCGTGCTGGGTTGATTGGAGAATTGGAATCAATTTCTGCTGCTGGCCACACATCCACCTCCAACTTTTTAGGATTGTTGAGAAACTGGAAATCGGAATCCTCTCCTGCCGTGTGGGGCCAAATGTTGTCCTCTTTGGCCGCTGTGAAAACTGCTTGGTTATTTGAAGATGACAAAACCACTACAGCTTTGAGAAAGTTTACTGCAGATTTGATCAGCGATAAATTAAACGAACTGGGCTGGGAGATCAAGGAATCTGATGATTTTGAATTGAAATCTTTGAAAATCTCCTTGTTTTCCTCTTCTGTCAACGCCAAAGTTGACAAATACATCCAAATTGGATTGGACCAATTTGCTAAATATGCCCAAGGCGACTCTTCGGCCATTGATCCGCTACACAAAGACATTGTTTTCAATGCTGTTGCCGTTGATGGTAAAGCTGAAAACTTTGATAAATTGTTGGCTATCTACAAGAAAAACGATAAAGACAAAATTAACGCTTTGAAAGCTTTGTCCAGATTCGAAAACGACGAGATTATTCCAAAAATCATTTCATTTTTGTTGGACGAATCCGTTATTGCTCCACAAGATATTTACATTCCAATGGCTAACATGAGAACAAGTAAGAAAGGTGTTTTGGCTCTATGGGATTGGATTCAAAATAACTGGTCCGAAATTGAAAAAAGATTCCCTCCATCATTGAACATGTTAAGTTACATTGTCAAGATCAGTACTTCGGGATTCACTTCCACCGATAGAATTGGAGAAATTGAAGAATTCTTTTCTACCAAAAACTGCAGTGGTTTTGACAGAGCTTTGGCCCAATCCATCGATTCCATCAAATCGAAAGCGCAATGGGTTGAAAGAGATGCCCCAGTTGTTGCTGATTTTTTGAAAGAACACAAATACTTATAGAGCGATGATATGATTTGAAAAGATTTTTGTAAACTTTTGTATAAATTGAATACCACTTGTTTTTTGTTTTTTTTTATTTTTATTTTTTTTTCGTTTTACTGTTTAGTTTGGAAAATAGGATGCTTACAGGAAAGGATAAATTTACTATTAAGATAATTTTGCATACTGAACACTGAATAAAAAACAGGTGAATTTTCGCTTATTTAAGAGGAGCTGCACGTAAGTTTCCCCATTTCCCCGCATTTTTTAGATCAAGCTACTCTTTTGATGATATGAACACCACTGTCGGTTTCTACAATTTCGCTGATTTCGCCAACTTTCAGTTTGAAGCTGACATCCTCAAAAGCAGGCTGCATCTCCTTTCTGCCAAAAAAGCCCAAATCACCGCCTCTTTTGTAAGAAGAGCAGTCGCTTCTTTTTTCAGCCAACTGTTTGAAGCTTGCGCCCTCGTTCACAATCTCGTCACGCAGTTTTTGCAATTCTTCAATCGCATCTTCTTTCGAAAGAGTGATGTTCTCCGATCTGTGACTGGCAGGTCTTCTGCTTCCGCTATGTTTGATTAACAAGTGCAAACATCTGACCCTTAGTGGGTGGTTATTCAAATATGCACCAAGTTTTGCTTGGTCTGTATTTTCAGGTGCTTCCCAAACGCTCTGCTTTGTTTCGGGATCGAAAAAATACTCTCTCTTATGAGATCTACTATACCGCACAGTCCACGGCTTCGGTAGACCAGTTTCGGTCACACTACTTTTGTTGTCAGACATTTAGCAATTGTTGGCTGTATTGTATTGATTCTGGGTTTGATATGGTTTATATTTCGAACCTTTGATGCTTGAGTTGCTGACCAAAAAAAGACAAAAAAAAAACTCACATCGGTGAACTGGAACCTTAAATTTGATATGAACCTTGAATATAGTTGATGTTCTTGTTCATGAGACTGACAATGTTGGCCCACGCCACTTGTCGAAAAACATCGCTCGCAATAAAACATGTGTGGGTGTTTTTTTGAAAATTACCAAAAAAAAATAAAATAAACTTGACTGCGAATTTTGTGGATCGAACACAAGACCTTCAGATCTTCAGTCTGACGCTCTCCCAACTGAGCTAAATCCGCTAACAAGTTGTTAA